>JDSF01000203.1_pt1 | contig 36624 bp, 41 predicted proteins | sample 199441 | NCBI WGS metagenome assembly JDSF01 (sample SAMN02592751, study PRJNA231836) | bioreactor metagenome | isolation source: continuous culture bioreactor denitrification-DNRA | place: Germany: Bremen
AACCCGATGGACCAGATCCCAGATAGGTGAAATCAGGGCGCAGTCCGCCGATGGGCTGACTGTTGTTCGGGGGGGCATGTTGAAGTAAATGGAGTTAACTCCATAGATGATCAGCATCGAAGAAAGCGTGGCAATAAAGGCTGGTACCTTGAACTTAGCCACAATCATTCCGTTCATCATCAAACAAGGTGCCAACGGCCACTGCCAAAAGTATGGGGAGGATCAAGGGAACCTGACCCAGCTCAGGATAGAAGCGCCTGACATAATCAGAGGTCTGGAGCATGGAAGCAGAGATTACAGCTGCCATACCAACCATGCGGCCTCCTCCAAGGTCTACGCCACCGGTGAGGATTACGAACATCATACCGAGGGCCATAATGATCTTGGTCGAACTCATCATCAGGATATCCCTAAGTACCTGTACTCTCAGAATACGGGGATTGATGATGGCAATCACGATAACCAACATAAGCAGGACGAGGAAGATTGCCTTGTCCATCACAAATTCTTTCAAACTCTTTTTACCAAAGAGGAAACTACCTATCGCTTGCGTACGCATTTGCTTCACCCTCCTACCCGACATACTTTGTCGCCAGTTCCATTACCTGTTCCTGGTCTGTCTCTTTACTGTTCACCGTACCGGCGACACGCCCCTCACTCATTACCACAACCCTATCAGTCATACCCAAGAGTTCAGGCATTTCACTGCTGATCATGATCACACCCTTGCCCTGTGCAGCCAGCTCCCGCATGATGACATAAATCTCATACTTGGCGCCCACATCGATTCCCCTGGTTGGCTCATCAAGGATGAGGATATCAGGTACGGTTAGCAACCAACGGGCGAAGAGTACCTTCTGCTGGTTTCCTCCGCTCAGGCTCTTTATCAAGGTCCTAGCTGAGGGAGTCTTTATATCGAGATCCTTGATGCTTTTCTTTGTATCTGCGGCCATTTTAGCCGAACTGAGCAACCCACTCTTGTCCCGATATGCCCTGATGTTTGCTATCACCAGATTATCCTGGACAGAGAGGACGGGGAAAATTCCTGTTGCTCGCCTCTCTTCGGTCAATAGTGCCATTCCATACTTCTTGGCATCATAAGAATTGTTGATCGTTACTTTTTTTACCTCGTACGAACAGGGACCCTTCACTATGAAGTCTCAGCCCGAAGACTGCTCCATCACTTCGGTTCTCTGGGCACCAACAAGGCCCCCCTAGTCCCAAGATTTCTCCCTCATGAAGTGTCAGGGACACATTCTTGAAGCTTCTCACATTGGGAGAAGTGTAGTTTTCTACACGGAGCAATTCCTTTCCAATCTTACTCTCTCGGGAAGGGAATCGATGGGTAAGATCACGTCCCACCATACGCTTAATGATGGTCGCCGTTGTAAGCTCACTTGCTTCCCAGGTTCCTACATAGTGCCCGTCACGCATGATGGTCACCTCATCAGAGATCTTGAGAATCTCCTCCATCTTATGGGAAATATAGATGATGGCAACTCCACGTTGACGCAGAGAACGAATGATGGCAAACAGATGTTCAACCTCATTCTCCGTCAGTGACGAGCTTGGCTCATCCATGATAATGATTTTCGAATCATAGGAGACTGCCTTTGCAATCTCTACACTCTGGGCTTTGGAGACGCTCAAGGTGCGTAGCAAATCATTCGGAGTGATGCTGCTAAGATTTAAATCCTTCAGCAATTGATCGGTCCTTTCAAACATTGCCTGGTGGTCTACCACCGGACTTTTGGCTCCCCCTATTCTAGGGAACCTTCCCAACCAGATGTTCTCCATCACCGACCGATAGGGGATGAGATGGAGCTCCTGGTGGATCATTGAAATACCCAAGGAAAGTGCTTCCTTAACGCTGTTAATGGCAACCGCCTCTCCATTGAAGCGAATTTCTCCCTCGTCCATGGAGTAGAGCCCGAAGAGGCACTTCATCAACGTGGATTTACCTGCTCCGTTCTCGCCCATCAGAGCGTGTACCGTCCCAGGTTTTACCTTCAGGGTGACATCGTCCAGAGCCTTGACTCCAGGAAACGATTTGGAGACATGGTTCATTTCTAGTACATACATGACTTCCCTCGCCTCCCCGATTTGTATCGGGGGGGGTGTAGTTTTCTTGAAAAAACCCTCCGGATGACGTTGCAACCCGGAGGGTATGTACTACATCTCAGCACTTACTTGAACTGCTGATAATTCTCCTTGGTAACCATCTGGTAGGGAACCCATACATACTTGCCATCAGTAATGGTGTAACCAATGGTAGCATCGGTGGGGGGTGTTGCCCTTTGCAAGCTCATAGGAGAGAGCAAAGGTTGCACGACCCTGGTTGACTGCATCATTAAGTACGGTACCGAGCAAGGTGCCTTCCTCAAGTGCCTGCAGTGCAGGAGCGGTTGCATCAACACCAACGACGGGCATGAACTTGCCATCCTTGAAGTAACCGGCAGCCTTGAGGGCTTCGATTGCACCGAGGGCCATGTCGTCATTGTTTGCGAACACTGCTTCAATTTCATCACCCTGGCTGGCGATGAAAGCAGCCATCTTTTCCTGGCCCTTTACACGGTCCCACATGCCGGTATCTTCAGCAAGTTTCTCAACCTTGATACCTGCATCCTGCAATGCCTTGATCGAATATTCGGTTCTCAGCTCTGCATCCTGGTGACCGGGTTCGCCTTTCAGCATGACATACTGCAGGACTCCGTCGCCATTCTTGTCCATCTTGGGATTGGCTTTCCAGTAATCAACAACCAACTGACCACTCATGGTACCAGACTCTTCTGCACGTGCTCCCACGTAATAGATCTTGTCCCATTTTGCCATGTCTTCAGCCAAAGGCTCACGGTTAAAGAACACTACAGGGATGTCAGCCTTTTTTTTAGCCTTGTCAATGATGACTCCAGCTGCGGTGCGGTCAACAGGGTTGATCTGCATTGCATCCATACCTTTGGTAATGAACAGGTCGACTTTCTCATTCTGAGTAGCCTGGATGTTCATGGAGTCAACAACCTCGACCTTTGCATCAGTCTCTGCTGCTGCAGCGACAATTGCGTTACGAACACCGGTCATAAAGGTGTCGTCAAACTTGTAGATTGCACATCCGATTTCAATGGCTCCAGCCTCTGCCTGTCCTTGGGCAAAAAAACGGGAGTAACCAGAGCGAGTGCCAAGCACATGATAGCCGTAAACTTTTTCATAGAACCCTCCTAGTGGATTTTCTCTGTATCCAGTTTCACACGGCCTTGGGGAGTCGTACATGCAAAATTTTTTGGTTAATCTTGGTTTTTTTTGGATATTAATAAAAATTTCTTATATACAAGAGCAATTTTTCCCCCAATTGAGAGAAATGAACAATTTCTAAAATAACAAAGAATTAGAATAATAAATCAATTGCTACCACCAGGGAGAGAGCCTCTTTTTTTTCCAAGATTTTCACGCTCAGTAGAAGATCCAGGCCCAGTACAAGCAGACTCATAGAATCGAGATTGCTCTGGTGTAAAAATCACTTCCCCTCCCTCTGGAGGGAATGCATGCATCTGTGTCCAGCCGTCTTCTTGGATATGGTTATCAAGATAGCACTCATATAAGAGAGCAAAAGACTCGATTGCAGGATCGGCCGCTGGATGCCATGGCCTACCAAGATACACTGAGTGATTCGGTACCTCTTTCTTCCTGAGAAACCTGCATTGATGAAAACTGAATCCCAATTCATCACCAGGTGTTGAGGGAGCGGTAACATACCCCTCTCCATTGGAGATGATGTTGCATCCCCTAAAAAGAGCGGTTCCTCCACCAAAGATAAAATCAATGTTTCCTTCAATCTGGCAATTCTTGAGCAGGTGCGTTCCCTTATCGAGCAGCAATGTGTCCTGATATCCGAAGAAGGCACAATCCTCCAAAATGGTGGCATCAGCACTATCAGAGGTTCTGAAGGCAACGGCTTGCAATCCCTTCACTTTCCCTGGATTCTGCTCCACAAGATAGCGAAAAGAAGGATAGTCAAAATCATTGGCAAACGTCAGATGTTCTGCCCTGAAATTCGCTTCCCTTACTGTACAGGACGCAGAGGCAAAAGTTCCCATCATATGTGTTCTTGCAGCATCGCTGAAGCTAATCCGAGTATCATCACGCCCGGACCCAACAAGGGTGACATCCGCCCGGTCAATAACCACTTTCTCGGTATAGGTACCCTTCTCAAGGGTGATAATGAGTGGTTTCCCATCTTCAGGGAATCTAACAAGAGCATCATTGATGCTGTCTTCTGGGGTGAGTGTAATCCGGTATGCTTCCATAGCTGTATCATACGATAAACGCTTTGGAGTTTTAAGACGCATATTTCTCTTTTTTCCTTATACGTTAAAAGGGCTGCCGCAATGCGACAGCCCCGAAATATCGAACAATTTGCTGATACTTACATCAACGGACCAAGTTTCTCAAGGAAGCTCATGCGCTTCTTTGCATCTTCTTCGGCCTTGGCAAAGAGTGCCTCAGCATTCTCAGGATTGGTCTTGTACAACGAAGTGTAGCGAACCTCACCCTTGATGAACTCCTGGTAAGAACCAGTAGCTGCCTTGGTATCCCAGCTGAATCTCTTGCCTTCCTCGAGTGCGGGGTTGAAGCGGTAGAGCGGCCAGTAGCCAGCTTCCACTGCCTTCTTCTCCTCAACCTGGCTGAAACGCATGTTCATACCGTGGTTGATACAAGGGGAATAACAGAAGATGATCGAAGGGCCCTTCCAAGCAACTGCTTCTTGCAAAGCCTTCTGGGCATGCAAGCGGTTGGAACCAAGTGCGATGGATGCAACATAGGCATGTCCGTAGGTCATGCACATGAAGCCCATGTTCTTCTTACCAATCTCCTTACCAGCGTTTGCGAACTTCGCAACAGCTGCAATCGGAGTTGCCTTGGAAGCCTGTCCACCGGTGTTGGAGTAAACCTCGGTATCGAGTACCAGGATGTTGACGTTTCTGCCGGAGGCAACAACGTGGTCAACACCACCGTAACCGATATCATAAGCCCATCCGTCACCACCCATGATGAAGACAACCTTGTCAGCGAAGTAGTCCTTCAACTCGTCAATCTTGGCGAGCAAGGCCTTCTCATCATCACTCTTTGCAGCAGCGATTGCCTCAGGAAGAGCTGCCTTAACAGCTTTCTGAGCATCGTTGGCAACATCAGAGGACTCATCCCAAAGTTCAAGGGACTTCTCGATGGCACTCTTGAGCGCATCGGTGGTTCCCATTGCAAGGAGCTGGTCGATGTAGATCTTCAGCTGCTCGCGGTTGGAATCGACAGCGAGACGCATACCCAAACCATACTCTGCATTGTCCTCGAAAAGGCTATTGCCCCAGGAAGGACCCTGGCCGTCACTCTGGCGGACAGTGTAAGGAGTGGTTGGGAAGGTACCACTGTAGATGGAGGAACAACCAGTTGCGTTTGCAACGATCATGCGATCACCACAAATCTGGGAGACCATCTTGACGTAAGGAGTCTCACCACAACCGGCACAAGCACCACTGAACTCAAAGAGTGGCTGCTTGAACTGCAGACCCTTGACCGTGGTTTCCTTGGTACCATCCAGCACATCGTACGGAAGCTCTTCGAAGAACTCTGCATTTGCAATCTCACCAGCTTCACGCTCGGTTGCGATTGGGCTGAATACAAGGGACTTCTCCTTACTCGGGCAGGTCTCAATACAGACACCACAACCCTGACAATCTTCGGTATATACCTGAATCTTGAACTGGAGGTCCTTTTCATTCTTGGTGTTGGACTTCAGCGTCTTGAAGGTCTCTGGAGCACCCTCGAGATGCTTGGGTTCAATCTGCTTTGCTCTAATTGCTGCGTGTGGGCAGGACTGGACACACTGGTTACACTGAATACAGTTCTCTGCAATCCAGTGAGGAACGAAGGGAGCAACACCGCGCTTCTCGAACTTTGCAGTAGCGGTAGGCAGGCTTCCATCGAAAGACATCTTGGAAACAGGAATATCGTTGCCCTTGAGGTGCATGATGGGTTCCATGATGTCCTTTGCGAAATCGTCAGCATCCGCAGGGATCAAGCGAGCAGGCTCATAGCTCTTGGTGATCTTCTCAGGGATAGCAACCTCGTGAAGAGCCTCACTGGCACCATCAACTGCTGCCCAGTTCTTCTTAACGATGTCCTCGCCCTTCTTAAGGAAGGTCTTCTTGATGTACTGCTTAACCAAATCGATGGCTTCAGTTTCAGGAAGAACCTGACTGATCTTGAAGAATGCAGCCTGCATAACAGTATTGATACGAGTACCAAGACCTGCTTTTTTTTCTGCAATCTCAAGTGCATTGATGTTGTAGAAACGGATCTTCTTCTCGATGATCTGCTCCTGCATCTCACGGGTCAGGTGCTCGAAAATCTCGTCAGAAGGAATCTGGCTGTTGAGCAAGAAAACACCACCATTCTTAAGAGGTCCAAGCATGTCATAGCGACCAACATAAGCAGGGTTGTGACATGCGACAAAGTCAGCATGGTCGATCAACCACGGCATGGTCAGCTGACCCTTACCAAAGCGAAGGTGACTAACGGTAATACCGCCACTCTTCTTCGAGTCGTAAGAGAAGTACGCCTGGGCGTTAAGATCGGTGTTATCACCAATGATCTTGATCGAGTTCTTGTTTGCACCAACGGTACCGTCAGAACCAAGACCCCAGAACATGCAAGAAACCACACCCTCTGGAGAAACGTCAATACTTTCCTGTACAGGAATCGAGCGCTTTGTCACATCGTCGTTGATACCAACGGTGAAGTTGTGGAACGCCTTGCCTGCAAGGTGATCAAAGACAGCCTTTGCGTGGGAAGGAGTGAAGTCCTTGCTGGAAAGACCGTAGCGGCCACCGTACACCTTGATATCGCTCTTATCCATCTGGCTGAGAGCAGTGATGATATCCTGGTAGAGGGGCTCACCGAGGGAGCCTGGCTCTTGGTGCGGTCAAGTACTGCAAGACGCTTCACAGAAGAGGGAAGAGCTTCCAAGAAGTGCTTTGCACTGAATGGGCGATAGAGGCGAACCTTGAGAACACCGGTCTTACCACCCTTCTTGTTGATGTATTCGCTGGCCCACTCCATGGTATCGGCACCGGAACCCATGATAACCACTACATCGGTTGCATCATCAGCACCAACATAGTCGAAAAGGTGGTATGCCCTACCGGTAAGTTTCTCTACTTCGTCCATGTACTTCTGTACCATCTCTGGCAGTACATCGTAGTACTTGTTAACAGTCTCACGACCCTGGAAGTAGACGTCTTCGTTCTGTGCTGCAACCTTCAGCCTTGGCTGTTCTGGGCGCATTGCACGTTCGCGGAAGCGGCGAATATACTCTTCCTTGATCAACGGCTTGATGTCGTCATAAGAAATTTCCTCGACCTTCTGCAGCTCATGTGAAGTTCTGAAACCATCAAAGAAGCTGAGGAAGGGAACTTGGGACTCCAGTGTAGCCAGGTGTGCGACCAAGGCCATGTCCATGGTCTCCTGTACATTGTTTGCACAGGTCATGGCAAAGCCGGTATTGCGGCAGGACATGACGTCGGAGTGGTCACCAAAGATTGAGAGAGACTGTGCAGCAAGAGATCTTGCAGACACGTGGAAGACGGTCGGCGTCATCTCACCAGCGATCTTATGCATGTTAGGGATCATCAGAAGCAATCCCTGGCTAGCAGTAAACGTGGTGGTCAAAGCACCAGCAGCGAGAGCACCATGAACGGCACCAGCCGCACCAGCCTCAGACTGCATCTCCATGATTTCTACCGTCTTTCCCCAAAGGTTCTTACGCCCAGTACTGGACCAAGAATCCGCGAACTCTCCCATCGGGGAGGACGGGGTGATCGGATAGATTGCGGCTACTTCACTGAAGGCATATGCAATATGCGCGGCAGCGGTGTTTCCGTCAATAGTAACCCTTTTTTTTGTTACCCATTTTGACACTCCATAATAACAGTATTTGATGTAACCCTGAGTGGGCTACTCTTTGCGCGAACAAAAAAAAATCCAACCAGATTTTTTTCAGATTCCAATCTTAAACCAATAAGGAATCGTTTGCAACCTTATCCAGATTGATTTCATTTTTTTTCCCAATCTTCTGGTTATATATCAGCTCTTTAAGTATTTATTTAGTGCAATATAACCGCACCCAAGGAGAAAACAGAGCCCTGCCGAGATGCTCCAAAGCTGAGCATATCCGCTCACCGCAAGCATCAAACCCCCCCCGGCAGTTGGAGCAATGGAGTGGCCAAGGCTGGATGCAATCGTAAGCGAGGAGTTGCATCGTGAGCGTAAAGCGGGAGGTGCATACGCATTCACAAACACATTGGCATTTGTTGCCATCAAAATTTCCCCAAAGGTCCAAATACAGGTGGCGACCAAAAAAAAGAGGAAAAGCAGTACATCCGGCATACATCCCATACCCAACGACATAGAACACCATGCAAGAGCCATGGAGAACAGTTGTCCCAGTCTATGCGTCCATGTGGTGAGGAAGGCCGTAGCAACCAACACAGTTACTGCATTGATCGTCATCAACAACGCATAATGACTCGACCCAAGCACTTCCCCGTACAAGGAAGCAAACTGAAGCGGCAATGTGAAGGTGTTCTGGGCATAGGCAAGACCATAGAGTGCAAACAACACAAAAAAAAGAGTATCAGGATGGGGGGGGCATCTGCAGTTTTTTGTTAGAATTAGCTGTTTCCTTGGTATATATGGTCTTACTTTTCGGTATTCCAAGCAGTAGCAGGAGTGTAGAGAGGAAAATCAGCAATGAAGAGAAAGCAAAGAGCAACACAATTGAACGTGCATAGAGGAAGGAAGCTGCAACAGGGCCAAGGGCCACCCCAATGTTCGTCCCTAGATAGAGAAGACTGAATGACTGGGCGAGTTGCTCGCTCCGGCTGAAATCAGCAACCATGGTATTGGTGAGTGGAGAAGTCCCTCCACGGAAGGGACTGGAAAGTAGAATAAGATATGGTACCAGAAGAGGAAATGAACTGAACAACAGGGCACTGGCAAGGTATGAGAGACTGACCACAGCCTGACAGATGACCAATGGAATTTTCCTTCCCCATCGGTCAGCAATATATCCACTGGAGAATTGTCCAAGCATGGTGGCAATCACACTGAATGAGACAAAAAACCCCGCTTGGGCTGGAGTGAGGCCAAGCTTACCGGTAAGAATAAGGACCAAGAGAAGCTGTACAAAATCTCCGAACCTATTGATGATTCGGATGATGAACAGAATATAAATATTTTTTTTCCAGACCCCTGTACAAAGAAAAAACCCGTCACAGGAGGACGGGCTTCACGCGTATTACTCATGCTCTCCCTACCTGTTCTGAGAGTAGGGATTGCTTAATCTTTGGTCAACACTCGCTGTGGCCGCAAGAGAAACATTTCTTGCAACCTTCAATATTCACAAAGGTGACATTACCACAAATCGGACAGATATCGGGCTTCACCGAGGTTCCGGAAGAGGGAAGACCAAGGTCGAGCTGGCCATTATCATCTTCCTCATCATCCTCATCAGGAAGACGGGAGGCGTCACGGTCGGAGTCTGAGGAACCGATATGCTGTTGCAACACCTGTGCTACTGCATCTGGTAGGCTCATCACCCGATTACGTCCAAATCCCATGGAGCGACCACTGCCGATCCCTGCGAGCTGGCTGATGATCGCTGGGCACGTTGGTCGGGAGTCAGAGGAGAAGGCATGCGTAGCAGCAAGCTGATCAGCCTCCCGAGTCCCTCCGCATCGGCTGCAACATCACTTCCCACCTTTGCTACATTGATGAAAACCTCAAAAATGTCGCTTGGGTTCGGCCCATCACAATTTACCGTGATGTATGCCGTTCCAATTGGAGTGGCCTTGCGATATGTAGTCCCCTGCAGAATAGTGGAGCGTACCCGTGGCTTGGGTTCACTGGAGCGGGTAACCACAGGAACTTCCTTCTTTTCCTCTTTCTTGACCGTCAATACCTGGGTGTCACGTGAGCCATCACGATAGGTGGTACCACCCTTGCATCCAAGGTCATAGAGTAGCTCATAGAGCTTGCCTGTCTGCTCAATCGTGTACTCCTTGGGAGTGTTGCCTGTCTTTGAGATTGAAGAATCCACCCACTTCTGGATAGCTGCCTGCACCATGACATGCCCTTCGGGAGCAAGGTCCATAGCAGAAACAAAGTAGTCGGGTTTCTTCTGTCCGGGATTATCTTTTACCCAATCATCGTACACCTTCACCCGTTCAAGGTTCGTTCCCATCCTACCTGTTCGTTCCCATTCCCAGAAATAGTAGGGTTCGATTCCTGTGGAGGTATTAACCATCGTTCCGGTGGTTCCCGTTGGAGCCTGGGTCAGGAGGGTGACATTCCTCAAGCCCTGCTCACGGACTTTCTGACGAATCTCTTCCGGCATCTGCTTCATGAAGCCGCTTTCAAGCAATTTTTCAGCATCGAAGAGAGAAAAGCTTCCCTTCTCCTTTGCAAGATCACAACTCTCAGCATAAGCCTCAACACAGATGAACTTGTACAGTTCCTCAATAAAGGTCAGGGATTCATCGCTGCCATAAGCAAGCTCCATCTTGATCAACATATCAGCGAGTCCCATGGTACCAAGCCCGATACGGCGCTCACTTTGCTGCTGTTTCTTGTTCTCTTCGAAGAAGTAGGGGGTATCATCAATGACATCGTCAAGGAAACGGACGGCCAAACGGACGGCCCTTCCCAAATCCTTGTAATTCACCTTCTTGTTCTTCACAAACCTACTAAGGTTGATGGACCCAAGATTACATACACCCCAAGGAGGAAGACCCTGCTCCCCACAAGGATTGGTGCTCTGGATGGAGGAATAGTACCAGGAGTTGGACATCTTATTGTAGCGATCGATAAAGAAAACCCCAGGTTCAGCACTTGCCCAGGCACTCTCTACAATGGCATCCCAAATCTTTCGTGCCTTCATTGTCTGGTAAACCTGGACCTTATGCCCACTCTTCTTCCATTTCTCGATATCACCGTCCCACTTTTCGTTGTAGTCAGGGTCGGTGGTATCAGGGAAATAGGTATGCCAATCACTATCACTGCGTACAGCATCCATGAAGTCATCGGTAATACCGACAGAGATGTTTGCATTGGTAATCTTGCCCATTTCCCGCTTGGACTCAATGAAATCGAGAATGTCGGGATGCCAGACATTGAGGATCAACATCAAGGCACCTCGGCGTGAACCACCCTGTTCAATCAGGCCGGTTACGAAGCTGAAGAGTCCGCCCCAGCTTACTGAGCCACTGGAACGGCCGTTTACGCCCTTGACGTAGCTGTGCCGTGGCCTGAGGGATGATATGTTCATGCCGACTCCCCCCCCACCTCGGCTCATAATCTCGGTCATCTGGCCCAATGAGGCTATGATGCCACCACGACTGTCCTTCGGGGAAGGGATCACGTAGCAGTTGAAATAGGTTAGGTTCTGATCCGTTCCCGCACCGGTGAGAATCCTGCCTCCAGGGACGAACTTCCAGTCCTCCAGGAGCCAATTGAACTCTTTTTCCCATTGCTTTCGCACCTCCGGCTTCTCTTGGGAAGCAATACCTTTCGCTACACGAGCAAGCATCTGTGCTGGGTCGTTCTCAAGTGGCTTGTCAACATCCTCACGTTTCACGTGCAAGATGGTACCTTCATCAAGCTTGACGGTGATAGCATCCCCGTCGTTCAATTCGGCAACCACTCCGATCTCTCGCTGACCAGTCTTTGGGTTGCTCACAGCAACCACGACATCCCCAACCTTCAGTGTCTCTTTCTGGACATCTTTCAATGCATAACGGTCAAGGAAAATCTTACGACCCAACGGATTCAATTCATTCTTAGCAGCGCTCATGTAATCCCTCTATATATAAAATTAATTCACAATTCATTAAAACAAACTTGCCCTCTCTCCTGCCAGAAATGTGATGCAAGAGAGTAGGTCGACCCTAGTTGACCTTCGTCTACCATACCATGGCCAACTTAACTTGGCAAGCGGACAATACAACATTTATAGCGCTGTGTAAAGTTACATAACGCTATATATAGTGTTATATAGGTTTTATAGTAATCATGTATCATCTCTTAAATAATGCGTATTGGTGCCGTCGGAAAAGGACAAATGGAGCAAAGAAATTTTCTTGTTATTCCTTGCTGGCAATGAGTGCATCGCTGGCATACACCCCCCCCTCATAGAGGCAAAAAGCCCTATGATTATTTAGTGCTTCTTTAGGTTTCTTGCCATATGACCAAATAGGGGAATCTGTCTGATGGCTAGTGCTGTTTAAAAAATAATAGGCCTATACATTATTGGAGGGCCTCCAGAATATGGAGACCCTCCTGATACACACCCCGAAGGGAAAAAAACACTATTAATAACCGAGTTGAACCATGGTATCAGCAACCTTCTTGAAGCCAGCGATATTCGCTCCCTTCACATAGTTGATATACCCATCATCTTCCCTGCCCTCCAAGATGCAAGACTGATGAATCTTTCCCATAATACTCTTCAGCTTCTCATCGACCTCTTCGGCACTCCAAGAAAGATGCATGGCATTCTGACTCATCTCAAGACCACTGACAGCGACACCGCCGGCATTGGCTGCCTTGCCGGGCGCATAGGGAATACGTTGCTCAATGAAGTATGTTGCTGCATCAGCCGTACATCCCATGTTTGATGTCTCAACAATATATTTGACTCCATTCTCAACAAGTGTCTTTGCATCTTCCTTATCCAACTCGTTCTGGATGGCACAGGGGAATGCAAGATCTACAGGAACCTCCCAAGGCTTCTTTCCGGCAACAAATTTTGCTCTAAAACGCTCAGCATAGGGTGCAACAACATCATTGTTTGAAGAGCGCAGGTACTGCATGAATGCCCATTTCTCGGGAGTTCCTACACCATCCTCGTCGTAGATATACCCATCAGGACCACTGATCGCCACAACCTTGGCACCAAGTTCAGTCGCCTTCATGGCAGCTCCCCAAGCCACATTCCCGAAGCCACTGAGCGAGATTCTTTTGCCTTGCAAGCTATCCTGATGCGTCTCAAGCATTGCCTGGGCAAAGTACATCGTACCATACCCTGTTGCTTCAGGACGGACCAAGGAGCCCCCCCCAAAGCCGAGGCCTTTACCAGTCAGGACGCCGGTATTCTCTCCTCTGATACGCTTATACTGTCCATAGAGAAAACCAATCTCACGAGCTCCTACCCCAATATCCCCAGCAGGGACGTCTGTCTCAGGGCCGATATATTTCTGCAACTCAGTCATGAAAGAACGACAGAAGCGGAGTATTTCGCTATCGCTCTTTCCTCGGGGATTGAAATCACTGCCTCCCTTGCCACCACCCATGGGGAGTGTGGTAAGGCTGTTCTTCAGTGTCTGTTCAAAACCAAGGAACTTCAGGGTACCAAGGGTAACACTGGAGTGAAAACGGAGACCTCCCTTATAAGGTCCGATTGCATTATTGAATTGAACACGATATCCACGATTTACTTGAAGATTTCCTTCATCATCCTCCCACTCGACTCGAAAGGTGTACACCCGGTCGGGTTCGGTCATTCTCTCGAGAATCCGATGCTTTTCATAGACAGGATTCTCATTGACTACGTCGAGGACACTCTCCACCACCTCGCTGACTGCCTGGATGAACTCAGGTTCGGCGGGATTCTTTCTCTCCAGATCTTTCATTACTGATTCAAGGGTATACATACCTAGATTATTCTCCTTGGTCTGTGCTGCAACTCGCTGTTGCTTGTCCAAAAAGCGTAAACCCGCTATATCGATATGTCAACGTCGAATTGCGAAAAACATGATTATATTTTTTTTATATTTACACTATCGTACAAAAAAAATATACATAAAAATTGAATTTTCAATCAATTTTGTGAATATGCTGAAACAATATGCAAACTTCGTCTCTCATGATAAAATACCTGCTATGTATACACTTGACCCAACATGGTTGCCATTCAGCAACCTCATGCTGAAACATATCTATAACGTGCTGCTCATCTGCAACGACTATGACCGTTTCCTTCTTGAGGAAGACGGACGGGTTGAGGAAGAATTATACCTCGAATACACCCAGCTTGGACTGAACAACCCTCCAAAATTTACTCATACCAGCAGTGCAGAAGAAGCGATTAGCCTCTTGAGCCAGAGAACGTTTGACCTGGTCGTCACCATGCTCGACCTAGGGACTGACTCTGTTGAACAGTTGGCTACAACAATCAAGAAAAGTAATCCGCAGATGCCGGTTATCGCACTCTCTCCCTCCTCTAGTCACAAGAGAAATAAGATGATCAAGGGATCAGACTGCAAGGACATCGACTATTTCTTCTACTGGCAGGGCGATCCCACCATCTTCCTAGCCATGATCAAATTGGTCGAGGATAGGATGAACCTTGACCATGACACCCAGGAAGCAGATGTCCAGCTCATTATCCTGGTAGAGGACTCGGTTCGGTTCTACTCATCCTACCTACCTATGATGTACACCACATTGATCCAACAGAATCGTTCTGCCATCCTTGAAGCACTGAACAACTGGGGAAAAACCCTCAGGATGCGTGGAAGACCTAAGATTGCGCTTGCCCGGACCTACGAGGAAGCCCAGGAGCTCTATAGCAAGTATCAACACAATATTCTGGGTATCATCACCGACATGTCCTATCTCAAAGAGGGAGAGCAGGATAAGTATGCAGGCCTGTATCTTACCAAAATGGTCCATGCAAGAGATCCGGAAATCCCAATACTGATTCAAAGCAGTGACAACACTGCCCAGGAGATGGCAGAGGACGCAGGAGCTTATTTCCTCTGGAAAAACAATTCAGCACTCCTGTTTGAACTGAATAAGTTCATGACCAAGCACTACGGATTCGGCCCCTTTATCTTCCGCGACCCCGAAACCATGGAGGAAATTGCCCGCGCTGAGACCATGCGCGACCTGCAAAGGGTGCTTCCCAAGGTCCCGACGAAAAGCTTTGATTTCCACTCCAGAAGAAATGACTTTTCACGTTGGCTTAGGGCACAAAGTCTCTATGCCATTGCAGCAAGAATCAAGGATTTGAAAATTCCTGCCAATGGAAATGCAAGGGTAGTGCAGCAACAGATGACTGAAATCATTCGTAACTACCGCAAAGAGAGAACCAAGGGAGTCATTGCGCAGTTCAGCCGCAACAACTATGACGAAACGCTCTTCTTCAGTCGAATCGGAGGGGGCTCACTGGGAGGAAAGGGCCGTGGGCTTGCTTTCATCGACATGGTGCTTAGAGCAGCCAACCTCCCAGAAAAATACCCGGATGTATATCTCTCAATCCCACGTACGGTAGTGGTTACCACCGATCAGTTCATCCAGTTCCTGGAGGAAAACGATCTCAATGATATTGCCTCCGGTGACCTTCCCGATGAGACCTTACTTAAAATATTCCTCTCCAAGCCACTAAGCAATGAGTTGGTACTGAACCTCTCTGAGATCATCCAGGTCATCCGTCAGCCTATCTGTGTACGCTCTTCCAGCCTTCTTGAAGACTCACACTTCCAACCCTTTGCCGGGGTATATGAAACATGCATGCTCCCCAATCAGGATCTGACGAAGCGAGGCTCCAGGAGCTCTGTGATGCAGTACGTGCAGTCTGGGCTTCTACCTTCTTTAGAAGTGCAAAGGAATATCTCAAGGCAACCGAGCATATGTTGGAAGATGAGAAGATGGCTGTCATCATCCAACAGGTCATAGGAAGCGACCATGGCCCCTACTGGTATCCAAACATCAGTGGTGTTGCCCGATCCCTCAACTACTATCCCTGGGAGGAGAGAAGCCTGAGGATGGTGTTGGCATGCTCAGCTTTGGCTTCGGTAAATCAGTAGTGGACAATGGCTCTGCCTTGCGGTTCAGCCCTACCCACCCAAAGCGCCCAGCCCAGTTCCTTGGAGGCAACCAGACAAGTAGCCAAAACACCTTCTATGCCCTGAATATGGATAGCGGCTATCATCCGCTTGAAGAAGGGGGCCTTGAAAACCTTGAATTGCTCAATTTTCGCGAATCCTGGGCCTATCCTGACGCCATCAGATACATTGCGAGCACCTATGATTTGGCAAGTGGCGTGCTGAGCGAGTCTGTCAGGACTGAAGGGGAAAAGGTTATCACCTTCAACGGAATACTCAAGTATGACGCCTTCCCCTTGGCCTCTATCGTTAGGGATGTACTCCACTTGGGAACTGAGGCAATGGGGAAACCGGTAGAAATAGAATTTGCTGTGAACCTGAACCGCGTTGCTCCAAAAATGAGGGAATTCAGTCTTCTCCAGATTCGCCCAATTGCAGCAGGAAATGAGGAGAGCGATGTCTCAATCAGTGAACATGAACGAGAAAACGCTGTCATTCATTCCCATGTGGTCATGGGAAATGGAAAAATTGATCACGTACAGGACATCATCTACTTAAAAATTGACCAGTTCTCAGCCTCCTCGATGAAAGGCATGGCAAAGGAACTGGACAAGCTCAATGCAGCGATGGTCATTGCAGAGAAAGACTATGTTCTGATGGTAGCGGGAAGATTGGGTAGCTGTGACCCATGGCTGGGAATCCCAGTGACTTGGTCACAGATATCCCGAAGCAAGGTCATCGTTGAAACTGGATTACAGGGATTCCAGGTGGAACCAAGCCAAGGGACCCACTTCTTCCAGAATATGACAAGCCTGGGATGCCTCTACTTGACGATTAACCCAGCATATCGATCTGGTTCCATGCAGTACGAGAAACTCAAAACCCTTGCGATTGTCTCAGAAACAGAACACTTCATTCATGCAAGAAGTGAAAAGCCATTGACTATCAAGGTCAACGGCTTCGATGGAGAGGGTGTAGTACTCATAGATTAGAGCTCTGGGTGGGTCTCTTTGTAGGCCCAGACCCATATTGCAGTGTGTGAGCGAACAGCTTCTACTGCCTTTTCACTATTTCTATCCATAATTGCCTGATGCAATTGTTTATGCACCTCATCAACCCCCTCATGTATGGGTTGATGGTCTTGGTAAACAAATCAATCACAAAGGTGTAGATGTTCTCTACAATACTATTGTGGGAAAATCGTGCAAGCAAGCGATGATAGTGCAAGTCCAGGGCACCCGCTTTTTGGGCAGAAGCCTGATCACTAGTGAGTTCCTTCTGGAATTCTTTCATTGATTGATCAAGCAATGCCAACTCTTCATCACTTGCAGACTCAATGACCAACTTGACGATACCCTCTTCTAGCAGCTGCCTGACCTGGGTCAATGATTTATAATCACGGTCCTGTACAAGTATCTGGAACAGCTGGGGGGGGTCGAATAGTCGCTTGTTTGAGGCACTGGAAACAAACGTTCCATGCCCTTGCTTGATCTCAACCACCCCGTAAGCAGAGAGAATTTTCAAGGCTTCCCGTACCGTACCACGTCCAACTTTCAGGCTCTCGGCAAGGGAGATTTCATTGGGAATCATATCTCCGGGAGAAAGCTTCTGGTCGATCAAGAGTTCCTTGATCTTCTCTATCACCCATTCAACCGCTGATGGCCGGCCTTCGCGTACCCTAAATATGTCTTCCATGGAAATGAATCCCCCCCTGCATACAGCACTGTATCATACCAAGAGCCCTTGATGAAAGCAAGGAATCATCAATCCTTGTAATCATCCCTCGAGGGAGAGAAACACTCAATAAGCTCGGTATCCTCAAGAATCTTGGAGCCATGGGGATCCATGGAAGCAAAATAGTAAGCGTCTCCGGCATGGAGGTCCAAAACCTCGCCATCTCCCTTGATAAAATGGATATGTCCCTTTACCACAAAGCCATTCTGGCTTTCAGGGTGGGTATGCATCTCCAGCGTGGACCCTTTCTCAAGGTAGAAATAGCAGATCATGCTGTCCTTGTCATAGCTCAAGGTAACCCGTTCAATTCCCTTTGCCCTCTGTACTCTCTTATCTGTATGCAGATTTCCTCTATGTTTCTTCTCATCCATTATTTGTTTCCCCTTCTCTCAGCTATCAAGGCTAGCAAGGCATTCCATCCCTTCTGGAAAGAGGTACGGAACAACTCAACCCCGCCATAATCGTAGTACTCATCAACAGTCATCCCATCTGTCTCAAGAGCTCTCTGGTAGTCAGGAAGTTGTTCACAAAGCGTCTGTATCTGTTGTTCATTAAGCGTGTTACCGATACGGTCAACTACTTCCTTGTCCTGCTCAATCAATACCTCGGCAGTCCCTTTCCAGTTGATGGTGATGCTCAGGTCTCCACCCACCAGTTCGGTGAAGTCTTCGAGTTTTCTTGCTCCTCCACCGATCATGATTCCTGGATAGCCTCTATCCTTCATCATCTCATACTCTTTCTTTGCGATGGAGAGTCCTGCATATTTGGTCAACTCTTCATCAATGGAGAGCTTTTGTTCCTTGATGACACGCTTGAAATGATCGTCAAGGATACCTGTGATGTGTGTAACATAGAAAGGAGGGGTGTTTCCACTCTTCTGGCTAACCTTCTGATAGGCTTCACAAATGGAAATTGTCTGGCTCAGACTCATAACCTCTGTTGCCATCGTGGGAATATTATGCTCCACCATGGTACTGATAGCCTCGATGCCCCACTCGGTTACCGGAATCTTGATACAGATATTCTCAGCAATCTCATGGTTCTCCAACCCTTCCTTTACGATCAAGCTGGTATCTGTCTCTGCAAAAGGATCTCCCTGGATGGTAACCAACCCCTCAGTTCCTCCACTGGCTCGATAGAGCGGGAGGAATACATCTGCAAGACGGCCTACCATCATCTGTTGCACCTTGGATGCAAGAACTGAATCATCCTTCTCATAGGGGAGCAACAGATCAATCATTCGCCTGACAACACGCATATCCTCTTCTGATTCAAAGAGCTTTGAAACATAACTCGGATTGGTGGTGCAACCAATTGCACCCTCTTCTATCGAACGCTTGGCTTGCTCCATGGTTGGGTTGTTGATCCAGAACCGAGTTTTGGTCTGCTGATGCACACGGTGAAAATACGTAGATTTCATACACACACCTCTAATTGAATAGTAACGACGGTAGCCACAGTGAAATCTGTGGAACATAAGTGAGAACCACCAAAGCCACCAGTAGGGAGAACAGGTATGGAAGTACTGCCTTGAATACCTTCCCCACTGGAAGCTTCACAATTGGACTGAGCATATACACGCTCATGCCAACAGGAGGGGTGATCATGCCAATCATCAGGTTGAATACCATTACCAGACCGAAATGGACAGGGTTAACACCACTGGCCATCAAGGGCGGCAACAAAATCGGGGTCAGAATCATGATTGCAGCAGTGGACTCCAGGAACATTCCAGCAATCAAGAGAATTACATTGGCAAGAATCAAGAGCACGACAGGGTTGTCTGAAATACCGAGCATCAAGCTGATACCTGCTGGGGCAGCTGCTCAACAGTCAACACCCATGCAAAAAATTGCAGCAGCGGCAACGATAAACAGTACACTTGCAGTTGATTGCAATGTCTCCTTGCACGTCTTGATGAAGGAAGCAAAACTGAGTTCCTTGTATATAGCACTCAACACCAATGCATAGGTAACAGCAATTGCTGCAACCTCAGTCGGGCTGAACAGGCCAGAGAGCATACCCCCCATCATAATCAAAGGCATGAACATGGAGGGAAGCCCTCTCTTTACAATAGCAAGAACCTCTCTTGACGAATACTTGTTCTCCACTCCCTTGGGATAGTTGTACCGCCGAGCAAAGAAGGCCACTTGGACCATCAAAGCAAAGGCAATAATCAGTGCAGGCAGAATCCCTGCAATCAGGAGTTGCATAGAGGAAGTCTCAGCGGCAGCCGCATAGATGATCAGGGAATCGAAGGAGGAAAGATCGGACCGATGACTGCAGAGGCGGCTGTAATGGCAGCAGCATGCGTTTTCGGGTACTTCTGTTTCTCCATTGCCTCCAGCTCGATATTCCCCAGTCCCCCAACATCAGCAAGGGCAGCGCCAGAAATTCCACTGAAGATCAAGGAAGCAACAATATTTACCTGGGCCAAGCCACCTTTCAAGCGGCCAACCAACAATTTTGCAAACTCAAACAACCGTTCGGTAATACCCGAACTATTCATCAATCCTGCCGCCAGAATAAACAAGGGAACAGCAAGCATGGGAAATGAATTGAGACTGGTAACCATTCTTTGAATCAACTGACTGGGAGGAATATTTGCCACAATCAGATACAAGGCAGAGGGAATTCCCATGCTCACAGCAATAGGAAGCCCAGTGGTCAGCAAGACCAGAAACAGGAGCACCACCATAGAACCGCTCATTGGAGACCCTCCCTCTTACGAAGCGTAATAATTACACCAGCTAGGGAAAAGATGCACATGGCAAGCACTCCCAGTGTGATGGGTATGTAAAACACCACATTCGGCATTGCGAGCGCCGGAGTTCGTACATTCCAATTGAATTCCATGATAGTCACTATGGCATTAAGCACATACAGACCAAAGACCATAACCAGAAGCTGGGTAATGGCTGAAAACCAACGCTTCACGTTTTCCGGCAGGTATAATACCACGATATCAACGATGATTTGTTGGTTTTTTTCCAGGTCAACACCGGTATCATCAGGAACACCAACGAGACCAAGGAAAACCGAGCAAGCTCTTCCAACTGAATCGACCCGGAATTAAATATGTTTCTCATGACAATCTGTATAAGCACTGAAAGGAACAGCATCAACAAGAAGATGATGCCGAAAAACTCATACAAACCAGCCATCTTTTTTCAAGAACCTTTGCATAGGAATATTCCTTGTATTAGAAGACATGTGTGGAAGCAGGATAACATCCTGCCTCCACCACTGAAAGCACCACTACTTGATTGCGTGGATCATCTCGTAGTACTTGCCCCAAGCATCCCCAAAACGTTCTTCGACGACTTTGCTGACGGAAGAACGGAACTCATCAACTTTCAGGCCATCAGAAGCAGTGATGATGGTCATACCCTTATCCTTGAGCGTTTGGACATCTTTAGCCTCATTCTCCTGTACATAGGAGGAAGCCCAGTCACGTGTTTCACGAGCAACTTCGCTGAAGATCTGCTTATGTTCGTCACTCAATGCCTGCCATACTTTCTCATTGATCACAACAGGTTCGCTACCCATGATATGGTCGGTCATCATTGCATACTTCTGTACTTCGTAGATATTGCTGGTAACCAACGTACTTACGGGGTTCTCCTGTCCATCGGCGACTCCGGTGGAGAGGGCAACAGGAACTTCTGACCAATCGATGGGAACTGCTACTGCCCCCATGCCTTCCACTGCTGCAAGATAGATAGGGGAAGGAATGGCACGAATCTTCTTTCCAGCCAAGTCAGCTGGGGAGTAGACAGGGAAGTTTGCAGTCAACTCACGGGTACCGAAGTAGAAGGAGTAAAGAATCCTTACATTTCTGGTATCGATCAACTTCTGGTTCAATTCCATGAGTGCAGGACTGGTCTCTGGATCAGTTGCCTTGAGCAGGTGGTCAACATCCCGATAGAGGTATGGGGTGTCAAACAGACCAAGGTCATTGAGCAAAGGCTGCAATCCACCATAGGTATTGTGGTGTAGCGCAATAGAACCCATGGAAACAGCTTCCGCCATCTCACTAATGGATCCCAGCTGACTTGCTGGATACACTTCAATCTTGATAGCCCCACCGGTTCTCTCTGCTACCTTATCAGCAAAGTAGGTTGCCTGCAGGCCATTCGGGCTGGATGCTGGGTTCATGTGAGCATACCGCAATACCAAAGGCTTCTCAGAGGTCGGACCACTCTTTTCCGCTTGCCCCTGTGCAAACAGAGCCGTTGCCAACAAGGTGACAAGCACCAGTACAACAATCTTCTTTTTCATTTGTTTCTATCTCCTTTTGTTTCTATCCTCAGGCAATCCTGAGGCATTATGCCTTTTTATGTTTGATGGCTTTCTTGGCTCCCTCGATAATATCCTCTACAGACATACCGTAGGCATCAAGCAGCTCATCAGGGAAGCCGGATTCCCCGTACACATCCTGCAATCCCAGTCGTACCAGATAGGCAGGGTTGCCCTCTGCAATCACTTCTGCAACTGCACTACCAAGACCATTGATGATGGTATGGTCCTCAATAGTAACCGCACATCCTGTCTTTTCAAGAATAGATGCAATTCCCTCTTGGTCTAATGGTTTGATGGTTGCAACTTCCACAACCTTCACCCCGATCCCCTCTTCTTTCAGCTGTTTTGCAGCTTCTATAACACGATTAGTAATAAAACCATGACAAAACAATGCCACCTCATCCCCTTCATCAACCAGGGTCCGAACCTTTCCCAAGGGAAATGGTGTTCCATCTGGGAAGACTTTCTCTTCCCGTCCACTACCAATTCGTATATATACTGGTCCATCGATATCAGCGCTTTCCAACATCGCTTGATAAACCTGGTTTCCATCTGCCGGACAGAGAATGGTGAAATTGGGCATTGTCCTAAGAATTCCTACATCCTCAATGAACTGATGGGAGACCCCTTCCCGGTTTCCTCCATGCAATCCTCCATTGGCGCCAACGAAACGGACTTTCAGGGCAGGATAGGAGACAAAGGTTCGCATCTGTTCGCAGGCGCGCATTGTTAAAAATCCTGCATACGTGCAGATGTAGGGCATGAGTCCACTGGATGCAAGTCCACTGGAAACACCCACCCCGTTCTGCTCGGAAATTCCAAGCTCAATGACACGATCAGGATATGCTTCCAAGAACGGTTCACCCTTGACCACCTTCAGTGAGTCAGTGGAAACGAATACGATATCATCACGCTCTTTTGCCAAGTGCATCAGAGCATCTCTAAATCCAATTCTGGTGCTGTCAACACTACTCATACCACACCTCCCAGTTCCTTCATGGCTATACTGTACTCTTCATCGGTATAGACCCTTTTATGCCAAGAGTTCTCTCCCACCATGAAAGAAACACCGTTTCCCTTGATCGTCTTGCAGATGATTGCCGAAGGTTGCTCTGTTTCTGCTTTGGCTTTCTCAACCGCACGCAGAATCTGGGAAATATCGTGTCCATCGATGCTCTGGGTATGCCAACCGAAAGCTCTCCATTTATCCTCAATAGGGTATGGGCCTGATATTTCTGAGACTGTTCCCCCACTTTGGTAGTTGTTGTTGTCTATAAACACTGTCAGGTTTACGGCCTTCTGATGGCTTGCAGCCATTGCTGCTTCCCAGATCATCCCTTCCCCAAGTTCACCATCCCCGGTGATTACATACACCCGGTTTTCTTGCCTCTGGATTCGAGCTGCCAAGGCCATACCCAACCCAATGGAGACACCGTTTCCGAGCGAACCTGTGGTTGCATCAAGACCTTTCGTCTTTGGTGCATAGGGGTGTCCTTGTAACTTGGAATGTAGGTACCGAAGCGTATACAAATCGTCTACAGGGAAATAACCCCGTCGAGCAAGCGCTGCATACAACACCGGGCAGGAGTGTCCCTTGGAGAGCACAAAGCGATCACGATCGCTTTTCTCTGGGTTGGATGGGTCAATATTCATCACCTCAAAGTAGAGGGCGGTAATAATATCTGCAACTGAAAAACTGGGACTTGGATGGCCGTCCTTCGTTCGGTAGACCATCTCAACGACATCTCTCCTGAGCTGCAAAGACATCGCATTCAAAGCTTCAAGATCCATAGATTCCTCCTTCTACAACAGTCCCTTGATCTGCTCAACACCCAAGCGGGGACTACTGAGCACCGTCTTGCCGGTAAGCTCTGCAAGCGGCTTCTCCATTCTCGCCATCGAGCCTTGGGCAAGAAGAATCACATCACAGGAATCTGCAACTCTTTTTGCCGTCTCTGCAATGAGTCGATCATGGGTTTCTGCGTCCCCTGCAGTGATGGCTGGGAATGCACCCTCAGCTAGGGCACTGATTGTCCTGATTGATTTACCTGCCTCCCGTGCACACCTCTCCAATAATCGGATGGTTGGATCCAAGGTGGTAGGGAGTGTTGCCAGAACGGCAATCGAGTCAGTGAGTTCAATAGCCCGACGAGCCATGGGTTCATCAATTCTTATAATTGGGATGGGAAAGAAATCCCGTGCACCGTAGACTGCATCCCCGATTGAGGAGCAAGTGTTGAGAATCAGCTCAGCACCCGATGCACAAGCAATCTCATAGTATCCATAAAGCCGTCTCTTCACAGCCTTGGTCATTCCCCCGGCCTCAATGATGTCAGCAATCATGCTGTCATCGAGTATGTTCATTATCTTGTAATCACCAAGGGTTTCTTTCATCAGATCTGACAGTGGTTTCACCAATGCAGCTCCGGTATATATTGCAGCAATCGTATGTTCAGCCATGAATACTCCTCCCAATTCCTATAACATCATACATCATACATATGAAGAATGAGGCACATTCCCCAATCTGTCAAGGAAAAATTTGGGGAGCTCCCCTCTGGGACCAAAAACAGGACCCCCCCCAAAAAGGAGTCCTGAACAAAAAAAGCTGTTACCAATATCGACTAATAAGGACCACGGATGTGTTGTGCCACCTTGTCCTGATAGAACTGCTCCAATTGCTTATGCAGCTCATCTGAGAGAGGGGGGAAGATCTGAAATTGCTGCATTATCCACCACCTGGGAAGGTCGACTGGCACCAGGGATTACCACAGAGACAGCATCAAAGTCGAGAATCCAACGCAGAGCCATCTGAGCAAGCGTCATTCCCTCTGGCTTCATTGCCTTGAGCTCTTCAGCAAGTTCAACTCCCTTTTCAAAAGGAACACCTGCAAACGTCTCACCAACATTGAAAGCAGCCCCATCGCGATTGAAGTTGCGATGGTCACTCTCGTCAAAGGTGGTATTTTTTTTCTTCATCTTTCCAGAGAGAAGTCCGCTTGCCAATGGAACACGGGCAATGATGGAAACATCCCTCTCCTTGGCCTTACCGAAGAGGTCAGTGATCAGCTTCTGTCTAAAAAATATTGAAGATAACCTGAAGCGAAGCAATACCTTCCTGCTTGAGGCAGATAAGACCCTCTTCGACAGACTCAACACTTGCCCCAAAGTCGGCAATCTTCCCCTGTTTTTTTTCAGATCCCTCAGGACATCAAAGACAGCACCCTCTTCCAGGACTTCTTGCGGGATACAGTGCAACTGGATTAAATCCAAACGTTCAACACCTAGACGGGAGAGTGATGCATCAGTATGGCGAATCATTGCCTCCGGGGTGAAATTACCAGGCCAACCAGGATCTCCCCCACGTCCCAATTTGGTTGCAACAAAAAAAGGAATCTCGATTGGATTTGAGAAATTTCCCAATGAACTTCTCGCTTCTTCCATCTCCGTACACATCAGCTGTATCAAAAAAAAGTGATTCCTGCATCAGAGGCGGTCTGGAGGATATTCATGGCAGTCTTATCCTCAACGGTACCCATGATCCACCGATCTGCCAAGTTCCCAAGCCAACCTCAGAAACCATGGTCTTATTCGTACCAAACGGTCTTTTCTTCATAATTACTCCTCCAATTTGTCAATCTTTCTTCAATCTTAGGAAGCTCTCACACAAAAAGCAAGGAAATCTAGCCTTAGAGCTGAGAGAGAAAGGCATCCCATAAATTATCTTGCGGGGGATCGGCAACAATGGTTATCTCTTCCTTGCGCACAGGGTGAACAAATGAGATAGATCGCGCGTGAAGGCAGATACCCCCATCGGGATTGGAACGAGGAGACCCATACTTTAGGTCACCCTTGATATGCAGACCAATTGCAGCAAGCTGCGCCCTGATCTGATGGTGCCTGCCAGTATGCAGCTGCACCTCCAGGAGGAAGTAGGTTTTGCTCGCAGCAATAAGACGGTAGTCCATCTTTGCAAGCTTTCCCTTCTGTCTCTCCACAGGAAGCGCAACACTCTTGTTTGCCTTGGTATCGCGGATGATGTAGTGAAGCAAGGTACCCTCTGTATCGTTGGGAACCTTATCCACAATCGCCCAGTAGATCTTCTTCACGGTATTACCCTTGAAGATCTCATTCATTCTGACCAGGGCCTTCTCTGTCTTGGCAAAAATCACCAAACCACTGGTAGGACGGTCCAAGCGATGAGGAATGCCAGATAGACATTTCCCTTCTTTTCATAGGTGACCTTCAGATACTCTTTGACAAGGTCTGCGAGTGTTTTATCTCCTGTCTTGTCTCCTTGTACCAACTCACCACCACGCTTGTTCACCACGATCAAGTGATTGTCCTCATACAGGATCCGGCCTTCCAGTTGCTCCATTATTCCTTCTCCATCTCATCATCGAAGAGCGAGGGCTCCCGCTGGTCTTCGTGTACCACTTCTTTGACTGCCCTGAGCCGTATGGATGCTACTTCCTTGACCGCAAGGCGAATCCCGTTTGCCTTCACACCCCTCAGCCGGTAATCGGAGAAGTAGAATTTCTCCTCCAGAATTCTTAGCCCCGGCTTCTTCTTATAGGTAAGGTTCATCTCAGCATTTTCAAAGGTAGACAGCTTTACTATCTTGAAGTTCCCCTCTGGAACCAGTGGTAGAGCTTTTTTCAATTGGTAGCTCGTAATCTGGCATCGCTTGATGAACAGATACTTATAGGTTTTCTCCTGGTAGATGACCGTAAAGGTAATCTTAGCAAGCTCATCCTTATCAGCGAGCCCACAGTACTGCATTCCCTTCCCGACGAATTCCTTTTCGGGTGCATCAATCACCTGATAATTACCATCTTTACGAATTACCAAGATGCGGTCAAAGGGACTGACTTCGAAAAGGGTATTTCCTTTCTTTACATCATATCCCAGATACCCAGCGGTAGCATCGTAACGCAGGGGTAAATTGCGCTCCGCAACCTCTTTCACATCGATCATATCAAACTTCTTGATCGTACTTTTACGCTTATGCTCCTCATCAGACATGAGCTCTTTCAATTCAGCTATGAAAGAAAGTGCATAGCCGGTAAGGTCTGCAAGTTTCTTCTCAATCTCTGCAAGCTGATCATTGATAGACTCAATCTCCTGACGATTCTTCCCGATGTCAAACAAACTGATGCGTCGGATGGGAATCTTCAGCAGACGATCAACATCCTCACCATCAAGCGGGCGAAACAGTTCTTCAATGAATGGTTTGAATCCACTGACAACCGCTTTGTTTACTTCCTCAGCACTCTTTTTTTTCTGTTCAATGCGCTTGTAGATCCGCTCTTCAACAAAGATTCTTTCCAGAGTCCGGTAATGGAGCTTGTCCAACAGATGCCCCTTCTCCAGCTTCAACTCTGCTTCCAAGACATCAACCAAGTGATGCGCATGGAAATCCAGGATCTCATGCACCCCCCCCATGATGGTCGGGGTATTATCCCTGATTACAAGTGGATTGACTGAGAGTTTGGTCTCACATGCCGTATAGGCATACAAGGCATCAACAATTTCCTTTGAATAGGTATTACGGGCGAGGCTGATCTCGATATTCACTTTCTCGGCGGTATAGTCGGTAATGGAGCTGATCTTCAGCTTCCCCTTCTTGGCTGCATCCTCGACCGAACGGATCATCATCTCACTGGTGGTTCCATACGGGAGTTCCTCAATAATGATTCGTTTAGGATCCTTGGTGTTCAGTTTTGCCCTAATTGATACTGAACCCCGCCCATCATTGTAGTCATCAACATCAACGATGCCCCCCCCTCCAGGGAAATCGGGGTAGAGTTCATAGGATTCACCCCGCAAGGCGGCTGCCATTCCATCAAATACCTCAAGCGGGTTGTGGGGAAGGATATAGGTGCTCATTCCTACTGCGATACCACTTACCCCTTGTATAAGGACAACAGGAATCTTGGCAGGAAAGGCTACAGGTTCCTTGTTCCTTCCATCATAGGATTCCACAAATTCGGTGAGTTCAGGATTGTACAATACCTTCTTTGCAAAAGGGAGGAGACGACATTCAATATATCGTGCCGCTGCAGCTCTGTCCCCGGTTAAAATATTTCCGTAGTTTCCCTGTCGCTCAATAAACAAGTCACAGTTGGCAAGGTTTACCAATGCTTCATAGATGGATGAATCCCCATGTGGGTGATAGCGCATAGCCCATCCAACTACATTGGCAACCTTGTGAAACTTACCGTCATCCATCTCAAACAGCGTGTGGATGATTCTCCTCTGTACGGGTTTGAATCCATCCACTAGATCGGGGATCGCCCTTTCCTTGATGACATAGCTTGCGTATTCCAGAAAGTTCTCTTTGAAAATTGCGTGTGCCTGGGTCATCAGATCAAATTCTCCATAATGAATTCGCGTCGTTCAGGAGTATTGCTACCCATATAGAACTCCATGGTTTTATGCATCTCATTCATTCCTGCGATGGAGACCGGAAGTAGACGCATATCCTCCCCGATGAACTGACCGAACTCTTTCGGGTCTATCTCACCAAGCCCCTTGAACCGGGTCACTTCTGAATTTCGAATCTGGCTTGTAGCGTGGTTCCGCTCCTTCTCGCTGTAACAGTATACCGTTTGTGTCTTGTTTCGTACACGGAACAAGGGAGTCTCTAGAATATAGAGACGACCGGCAAGCACCAAATCTTCAAAATACGTCAGGAAATAGGTCATCAACAGGTTACGGATATGGAACCCATCAGTGTCGGCATCGGTAGCAATAATGACTTTACCGTACCGCAGTCCTTCTACACCGTTCTCTACACCAAGAGCAACCATCATATTATAAAGTTCTGCGTTCTTGTAAATTTCAGTTTTCTTCTTTCCGAACACGTTGACAATCTTTCCCCTGAGGCTGAATACCGCCTGGGTCATGACATCCCGTGTTTTGGTAATCGTTCCGCTTGCACTATCTCCCTCGGTGAGGAAGATCATGGAGCTCTCACACTCTTCCTGATGGGCGTTGCTTTGTCCAAGGTGGTACTTGCAGTCCTTGAGCTTGGGAATATTCAGGCTGACTTTTTTAGCAGACTCCCTTGCACCTTTCTTAACCTCATTCAGCTCTTTACGAAGTTTCTCGTTGTTGAGGATTTTCTGATTGATTTTTTTCAGCTTCTGTCGTGTTTTTCAACAGGAAATCGACAATGGCATCCTTTACTTCATTGACAATCCAGGTTCGGATTTCCGTATTGCTGAGTTTGTTCTTCGTCTGGGATTCAAATACCGGTTCTTTGATCTTGACAGCAATTGCTCCAACCACCCCTTCTCTTACATCCTGTGGTGCCCAGTTCTTCTTGAAGTACTCGTTTATGCCTTTGAGAATACCCTCTTTGAATGCACTCTGATGGGTTCCCCCCCCATCGGTGGTATGCTGGCCATTCACATAAGAGAAGTAGTTCTCCCCGTAGGAGCCAGTCACATGGGTCAAGGCAAACTCAAGCTGCTTGCTCTGGTAGTGGATGATCGAATAGAGATTTTCCGTTCCAACCTCTTTATCAAGAAGGTCATAGAGGCCATTGGATGATTTATAGGCACGATTGTTGTAGTTGATCGTGAGACCCGTGTTCAGATAGGCATAGCTCCAGATCCTGGAGATGACAAAATCCTCATTATAAGAGTAATCACCAAACAGTTCTGGGTCAGGGGTAAAAAAAACACTTCCGTACCATCTGCCTCTTCTGACTTACCAGTCTTTTCACTGATCAGTATTCCTTTCTCAAAGATTGCAGTACTGTATTTCCCTTCTCGATAGCTGGTGACCCTAAAATGTGAAGAGAGAGCATTTACTGCCTTGGTACCAACTCCATTGAGACCAACAGAGAACTGGAAGACATCATCGCTGTACTTTGCACCGGTATTGATGATGGAAACACAGTCGACCACTTTTCCGAGGGGGGGGATACCGCGGCCGAAGTCTCTCACCGACACCTCGCTCTCTTTTAGGCGGATGACGATGCGACTACCATAGCCCATGATGAACTCATCGATGCTGTTATCCACCACCTCCTTAAGAAGGATGTAGATACCATCATCGACATGCGTACCGTTTCCCAACCGCCCGATATACATACCGGGACGTTTTCGAATATGTTCCAACGCGCTAAGCGTAAGAATTTTCGATTCATCATATGTTGTCTTCGCCATGACTGTGCATTATAACAGAATTCTACAATGATGGCAAAATAGTCGGTAGAATAAATCTCTTGCAGGATGGGTTGTCAGTGCACTACCCTATATATATGAACACCATCCTCTTGGTTTATCTTGGCATCTCCTTTGCCCACCTCAGCTTCCGCTCTGAAGGTTATCAGTTTATCGGAGATCTGACAAAGATCCTGTTGATGCCAATCCTGATTGTGTATGTCATGCAGCAAGGATCCTATCCATTGATTGTTGCTGCGCTCCTCTTTGCCACCCTTGGGGATGCCTTATTAACCAAGGGACATAAAGGAAGTTCTTTCATCTGGGGTATGGCTAGTTTTGCAGTTTGCCATATCTTCTACAGCATCCACGTACTATCATTGGGTGTGGATTGGATCCTCACCGCCATTGCTTTTGCTGGACTTCTTATTCCCTATGGTTTGCTTTATCGTTTGATCGGGAAGCAGAAGGGTTCTGTAAAATACCTCGCATATTCAGTACTGCTTTTCATTCTTGCCTCGCTGTTGACCGGACTTGCCTCGCTACTCTGCATCGTTGGAATTTTGCTGTTTATTATCAGTGATACCATGATTGGTTTAGACAGTCTCGAATTGAAACACGTAAGCGGTACCAGTGAGATGGGAAGTTATATTCTCGCTCAACTTTTTCTAATTCTCGGATTCACCGCTCTGTAGGAGAACATAATGAAACCTCATCACACACATCAAACGCACCATACGTTGCACAAGAAAAAGGAAGGACTGGCCGCCGGTTCCCTTGTCTTTGTGGGAGATGGACAACCTGAGACGACCAGAATTCGCACCCACCTCTATTCAGCGGGATCGTATGAGATGGTGGAAGGATTTGCACTACCAGAGGAGAACCAGCGTTGCTGGGTCCAGATCAGTGGACTTTCAAACATCATGTCCATTGTGGAAGTTGCAAAAGCATTTTCCCTCTCCACCCTCAGCCTTGAGGATGTATTCTCAACCGACCAACGCCTGAAACTTGACAACTATGAGCAGTATCTTGCCGTCACGCTCAGAATACTTCCAACGGAAACTACGGAAGACCAACAGCTCTCTCTCTTTCTAGGAAAGCATTGGGTACTCTCTATTACAGAATATGCCAGTGAAGTATTCCTTCCAGCCATACGCCAACTGGAAGATACCCAAACAAAGCTACAGGGAGGAGCAAGCAGCTTGCTCTTCCACACGCTCGTCGACCGGGTCGTTGACCAATACCTGGTAAGAGCTGATGAATTGGAAAATGAAACCGATGAACTGGAACAACTGGTGATCACCTCTCCCGGTAATACAGATGCACCTACCATTCACCGGCATAAGGCAAAAATTCTCTCACTGAGGAGAATGACCAGTCCTCTGAAGGATATCCTCGCTACCCTGATCAGAGTGGAACACCCCTTCCTCGATAAGAATACCAAGATATTACTCAGTGATATCCAAGACCATGCCCTCTGGCTTGCTGAAGAGTGTGAGATGCTCAGGGAAACGATCAGCAGCGTCATGGAAGTCTATCTCTCCAGCCTTGATACAAAAAATGAACTCCATCATGAAAGTTCTTACGATTATCAGTACCATCTTCATTCCTCTCACCTTTCTGACCGGTCTCTATGGAATGAATTTCTCTTACATGCCCCTTGCAACCTACAGGTGGGGCTTTTATGGTATGTTGGCATGTTGTATGCTTGTAGTCTTCGCGATGGCATACTATTTCTGGAGGAAACGCTGGTGGTAACGTCCCCCCTTGCCCACATATCCCTTGAGACACTTACGCAGGTCTTCAATGAGGCTTTCAGCAACTATGAAGTTCCCATCCACATGGGAGCCGCGCAACTGAGAACTCATACACGTATCCTAGGATACTCACCAGAAGATTCCATCGGGCTTTTCGATGGCAACTCACTTGTCGGGTTCGTCCTGGTCGCACGCAAGGGAACAACTGCATATGACGCTGGAACAGGCATCATTCCTTCCTATCAAGGGAATGGATATGCCCACCAGTTGATCGATGCTACCCTTGAGCATGTAAAACAACGTGGAGTCACCTCCTTCTTCCTGGAAGTTATTGATACGAATGAACGCGCAAAAAAAACCTATACCTGAGTCACGGGTTTTCCATCACAAGAAGCTTCCTCTGCTACCAAATAAAGAAAGATGCTCTGAAAGGAACATCCTCTGTACATTTGCAGAAACAGGACCAGGTCCATATCCCTTCCGGGAACTGTTCCCCCAGCTGGCAAAACAGTGATGACTGTATTAACCGTGGGGATTCACTGCATATGACATTGTGCATGATTCTGTGAAACGCGGGGTACTCTGCTTCAACTCCAGAAAAGGTTCAATAGCCCAAATCTATATTGAACCGCAATACAGAAGGCAAGGTTTCGCCAAACAGGCCATTATTGCAGCAAAAAGATTTACAAAGGCCCCCACGCTGGGAATGCTGAATATTACAGAGGATTGTGTGGACATCAATGGTCTATTAACCCACATGGGTTTCTCCGTACTGCTTACCCAGAGTGAGATGATCCACACCTTGTAAACCAAGAGAAATATCAGGGTGTAGGTTGGAAAACCTTTTTCCTTCTCTAATTGGCCATTCCACTTGTCGGGTGGGTTAAACTGTTGCTATACTGATTTCATTATGGATGACCCGTTACCTAGTATGGGGTGCTCAATCGAACACCCGTTTTATTTGTCAGTGGCCGGGAGGTGTACATGCACGTACAACTAACCGCCATCATCATTCTGTTGATTCTCTCTGGAGTCTTCTCTGCCACAGAGACAGCATTTACCTCACTCTCCTTCGTGCAACTTAAAATTCTGGAAAACCGCAAGAAACGTGCGGCTAAATTGGTGTATAGACTCAGTCAGAAGCCTGAGGAGCTTATCACCACCGTCCTGGTGGGGAACAACGTAGTGAATATCACGGTATCCTCCCTGGTAACCACGTTCTCCATTGAGTTCTTTTCCAGCCAACCAGTGGGATATGCAACAGGATTGCTCACGTTGGTCATTCTCATCTTCGGTGAGATTACCCCAAAGCAACTTGCTCTCACCCATAACATGAAGATTGCAGTATTCATGGCCTATCCCTTGCGTTTCCTCGAGGTGGTACTGTTACCTGTGGTCTGGTTACTTAGGCATTTCTCTGCAATCATCACCAGGTTCTTTGCATCTCACGCTGAACCGACCATCACCACTGAAGGGGTAATGCACATGGTCGATGCAGCAGAGGATGTCGGTCTGGTGGACCGCTACGAATCGGACCTCATGCAGAGGGCCATCCACTTCAGCGAAACCCAGGTAAGAACCATCATGACCCACAGAACCAATGTATTCTGTGTCAGTGACGAACTCACAATCCGAGATGCATTCCCTTCCATTGTAAAAGCAGGGTTCAGTCGTATTCCTGTTTTCCATGGGAGCCCGGAGAACATCATCGGTATAGTGTTGGTTCGAGATATTCTTCGTACACAGCTGAAAAAAAAGCAGATGGGACGCCCGCTCTCTTCCATTATTCGAGAGCCCATTTTTGTGCCTGAACAAATGCATCTTGATGATGTCTTCTTCCGCTTCAAGAAAGCCAAGCTCCAACAAGCGATTGTTCTGGATGAATATGGTGGATTCAGTGGAGTGGTCACCATGGAAGACGTAGCCGAACAACTTTTTGGAGAGCTCTATGATGAACATGAGCGGAGGTATCCTGACCGTATCGTAGAACGCGAGAAAAAACCCAGGGACCTTCTTAGTTATGGCAGATACGCCTTTCCAACAATTGGTCGATGAACTCGATCTTGATACTGATGCCTGTAAGCAGAAAACCAGTACGGTTGCTGCATACCTGCTCGACCAGAGCGGGAACATCCCTGATGAAGGGGATGTGGTGCAGTCACAGCTCGGTACCTTCAGAATCATCTCCATGAAGGGAAACAGGATGGAAGCAGTGGAATTTTCTCCCACTGTGGATGATGGAACCCTCTGAGAAATGCTTTCATGCGTTGACTGAACAGCACTCCAAAGGTATGATTGCTCCCATGAGCAAATATCCCTTCAGTGAAATTGAAACAAAATGGCAAAAATACTGGGAAGAGAACCAGAGCTTTGCTGTAACCGAGGACGAGAGCGTACCAGCCGAGAAACGCATGTACGTTTTGGACATGTTCCCCTACCCATCCGGGGCAGGGTTGCACGTGGGACACCCAGAAGGGTACACCGCAACCGACATCTACTGCCGTTACCTACGTATGAACGGCTACAACGTCCTGCATCCGATGGGATTCGACTCGTTTGGGTTGCCCGCTGAAAACTACGCGATCAAGACAGGTACCCACCCTAAACTGACCACAGAGAAGAACATCGAGAACTTCCGAAAGCAGATCAAACGTCTGGGTTTCAGCTACGACTGGAATAGGGAAGTCTCTACCCATTCAAGTGAATATTACCGCTGGACACAATGGATTTTCCTCCAGCTCTACAAGCAGGGCCTGGCCTATGAGTCCCACACTCCTATCAACTGGTGTGATAACTGTAAGACCGGCTTGGCTAATGAAGAGGTGAAGGACGGAAGGTGTGAACGTTGCGGAACTACGGTTGTACGTAAAAGCATCCGCCAGTGGGTATTCAAGATTACTGAATATGCAGACAAGCTGCTCGCTGATCTGGACAGTGTAAACTGGCCCGAATCAGTGAAGCTCATGCAGCAAAACTGGATTGGAAGAAGTGAGGGCGCTTCTGTTGTCTTCCAGATTGATGGAATGGATGACAACCTTGAAGTATATACCACCCGCCCTGACACCCTCTTTGGAGCCACCTACATGGTTGTTGCTCCAGAACATCCCTTGGTAGACAAACTTACCAGAGGGGAGCAGAAGGGCGCTGTAGAGGAATACCTTGAGCTACCGCCAGAAAGAGTGATCTAGAGCGCACCGATCTGGCAAAAGACAAGACCGGTGTTTTCAGTGGTAGTTATGCAATCAACCCAGTGAACGGAAAGAAAATCCCCATCTGGATTGCTGACTATGTATTGATCAGCTACGGTACCGGCGCCATCATGGCCGTTCCCGCCCACGATACCCGTGACTGGGAATTTGCAAAGAAATTTGATCTTCCAATCATCGAAGTACTCAAGAGTGCTGTTGATGTCCAGGAAGAAGCATGGACCGAGGATGGAATCCACGTAAACAGTGACTTCATCAATGGTCTCAACAAAGAAGATGCCATCGAAAAAATGATCACCTGGCTGGAAGAGAGAAAGGTGGGTACCAAGTCCGTAAACTACAAGTTACGTGACTGGATTTTCAGTCGCCAGCGGTACTGGGGAGAACCAATCCCGTTGGTACACTGTCCAACTTGCGGAACAGTCCCTATTCCAGAGGATCAGCTACCTTTGCTACTACCCGAGGTGTCCAGCTATGAACCAAGCGGTACGGGTGAAAGCCCACTTGCAAAGATTGATAGTTGGGTACATACCACCTGTCCGGTTTGTGGTGGAGCAGCAAAACGAGAAACCAATACCATGCCCCAGTGGGCAGGTTCCTGCTGGTACTACCTGCGCTATCTTGACCCAAACAATGAAAAAAAAGAGTTTGTAAGCAAGGAAAAGGAACAGTATTGGATGCCGGTCGATCTCTATGTCGGGGGGAGCTGAGCATGCTGTACTGCACTTACTCTACGCTCGCTTCTGGCACAAGGTACTCTTTGATCTGGGATTGGTCTCCACCAATGAGCCGTTCAAACGACTGGTCAATCAGGGAATGATTACCAGCTACGCGTATCAGAGACCAGATAAGAGCCTTGTCCCAACCGATATGGTAGAAGAAGTCGAAACCGACGTCTTTGTGGAAAAGGAAACCGGGCAAAAGCTCGAACGAGTCATTGCAAAGATGTCCAAAAGCCTGAAGAATGTCATCAACCCTGATGAGATTATCCAGGAATTTGGTGCCGACTCCATGCGCATGTATGAAATGTTCATGGGACCCTCGAGGTCTCAAAGCCATGGGCAACCGCCGGATTGAATGGTATCTACCGGTTCCTGGACAGGGTATGGAGACTCTATGAGGAGAGAACCATCACTGATGAAGAGCCCTCCAAGGATCTGAACAAGACCCTGCATAAGACCATCAAGAAGGTAACCCACGATACTTCGACATTGAATTTCAATACCGCTATCAGCCAGATGATGGTGTTGGTCAACGAACTATACAAGGTCCAGGAGTTCCCCACTGTGGTAGCTGAGACCTTGGTAAAACTCCTTGGCCCATATGTACCACATATCGCTGAGGAACTTTGGGAGAAGCTCGGCCATAAGGAGAGCCTCACCAAGGTTAGCTGGCCTACCTTTGATGAGAAACTGACCATCGATGATGAGATCGAGATGGTTTTCCAAGTCAACGGAAAAGTCCGAGACAAACAGACTGTTTCCAAAGGCATGGACAAGACTTCAGCGCTTGCGATGGC
>JDSF01000204.1_pt1 | contig 36503 bp, 33 predicted proteins | sample 199441 | NCBI WGS metagenome assembly JDSF01 (sample SAMN02592751, study PRJNA231836) | bioreactor metagenome | isolation source: continuous culture bioreactor denitrification-DNRA | place: Germany: Bremen
CCTTGGCAGTCTCAGATTAAGCCACACTTTTTGTACAATACCATTGAGACAATTATTTCTTGTATTAAGTTGGACTTTAAGGATACAGCATTAAAGGTTTCAAAAAGCTTGGCCAATTTTTATAGGGGTTCATTAAGTCGAGGTAATGATGTGATTTCAGTAAGAGAGGAAGTAGAATTAACTGAGAATTATCTTGAAATTCAAGGTTTTAGGTATGCCGAGTATATGGATTATGAAGTGACTGTCGATGAAGGGATCAATAATTTTTTGATTCAGAAATTAATGCTTCAACCGATTGTTGAGAACGCAATTTATCATGGCATAAAACCACTAGAGGATAAAGGCAAGCTAATTGTAAAAGGAATACAAGAAGGGGATAACATTGTATTCACAGTTTGGGATAGTGGTGTAGGAATGGACCCAAGTCTAATACGAAATATTTTGTCAAAAGAAGCGGGACAAAGGGATGGCTTTGGACTTGGTAGCATGAATGAGCGAATCAAGCTTCTCTACGGTAAGGATTATGGTATAAGTATTAGAAGTGAAATAGGCGAATTTACTGAAGTGAAAATGACAATACCAAGTGTAACCAAGTTCGATTAATCATGTTTACTAGCAGCAGGAGGTTTTCGATGATTAGGCAAGGGATATTATATGTTATTGTAGTTATGTTAATTGTCACTAGTGGGTGTGGTGGTGATAAGTCAAGCCAAGTGCCTACAGAATCAGATTCAGTGATTGGTACAGATGAATCCGAAAATGAAGTTCTAAGAATCATGTTGATTGGTACTGATGACGTTAGAGGTCAAATCAATCAACGTATTAGAGAAATGCTATTGGCTAAATACGATGATATTGATTTTGAATTTGTTTATGTTGAAGAATACTGGGATTACATTAGGTCTATGAATTCTATGGGTAAATTACCAGACGTATTCTATGCGGATTCAATGGAATTAATTGTACCTCTGATAGATTCGGGTAGTGTTCTTGATTTGAGGCCTTATATCGAAGCAGATGGTTTTATCGATAATTATAGTATTGATTTGACAGTAGCACCACATACAGATGGCGGTATATATAGTGTACAATCCGGTGCAGATACTTATTTTTGTAGTACATTGTTCTACAATAAGAGAATATTTGATGACTTATCACTGAGACTGCCAAGGACATGGAAGAGTTCTATACGGTTAGTGATCAATTAATTGAAGCAGGCTATATTCCCTTGATTTCATCTCTAGGAGAAGGTTGGGTTTGCAAACCATGATATTACCCCAGTATATAACAGGCGAAGACCCAGAGTTAATTAACGATATCCTTGATTTAAAATCAATATGGCAACAGATGAAAGGGTAATAAAGGGTCTTAATATGATTGACCGTTTTGGGACTGATGAGTATTTGCCAAGAAAACTCATCAGTATGACCTATTCAGATACACAAGCACTCTTCACCGATGGTGAAGCGGCAATGTATGCAATGTATTCTTGGGCAGCAGGAAGCTTGGCAAATGAGGACGATATAGGAATAATGACATGGCCGAGTACAAGTAGTGATATTGACATGTCAAAAGTAGCGACCATCTGGGGCAGTCACTATTCAGGGTATTTGGTCAGTAGTTCTGTAGTGAATAGAGAATTGGCTGTAAGTGTTGCTGAATCTATGGCAATGGAAGAAGCTATTTTCTTCAACGATATACAAAAGGTACCTACATCATTAGATACAGGAATTGCTATTGATGGACAATCTGAGTTAGTTAGAGATGCACTGGCTCAGATTGAAAACGCCGAAGTGTTACTACCTGCATTTAAGTTATTTATTTTCACTTCTGAAGCTAAGGAGCTTCACGCCGATTTGATTCTTAATGTATTTGCAGGTAATTTAAGCCCAATAGATTATGCTAATCGTTTTGAACCTGAATGGGAAGAGAATGTGCTTAAGTTACAAAATGCATCTGAAGAGTAAAGTTACTAAAAATATGTTAGGTGATTAAATGAACTCAACTTCATTTATTTCAGTTTGAATTTGCCATGTATTATGGTTCTGATAATAGACAATTAGTTTCTTTATGATATTTTCATTGGGTGTTATATATAATGTCCTATTTTTTATTTCTATATGACAGTTCCATTTGAAAAATCGCCCATCTTTACACTCATGTATGAAGCTTTGGTTAAGATGACCTCTGCCAAACACTTGAAATGTTCATGAACATCGTTATCACATACATTACCACCTTGCCAATGAGACACCATGTCTAGGTATTCCTCACCGATGACAAATGAGTCATGTTTATATAGGTCTACGGGGTAGTGTCCTTCAACATATTGATCAACTGACAATGGGTAGCAGGATTCGGTTATTTGCTTGACTTGAACGTGTGGTTCCATGCAGAATGCCCAACGTAGTTTTCCAGAAGCGTTATCAATGCTTCCTATTGCTGTTCCTATAGCGTTGATAGTCTGAATAAGATAGTCCAGTTCACCTGTTAGCAGATAGAGATAATAGGTGGCGTAAGTACGCCATGATGACCATCCATGAGGAGAGGTTATGAAGTTGTATTGCATACCTATATCATATTGAGATTCCCAAAAACGTAGTGTGCCACCACGCATACGACTATCAGGTGTCAGTAGTTGAGTCAAACAATTATGTTGTTTTAAGTACTGAATGGCTACTTGTGTGTAATGTTGTTTTTTTACGGTTTTTTTTTTGATGTAGTGCAAAGTATGCAATCTGTGTTGCTGAACATGAAATCATTCCATCTTCAAAAGTTAATTCGCCTTCTGTGTCAATATCGCCAAGAGATTCGACTAATTCATCTATAGCCATTTCTATTGAAGAAAGCAATGTGTGGTTAATTTTTTTTCCATTGCTTTTTTTCGTTGGTGGTAAGTGATTTGTCTTTTGTAAGAAGGTTTTCGATAACTTCACTTAGGAACAAGAGGTTTTTGGTGGGATAAATGACACTTGTATAATGTTTATGACCGTTATAAAAGGCTCCATTCTTTTTCTGATAAGACTTGATGAGCCAAAGGGCCAATCTTGATGCCTTTTGAAGGTGGGCGAGGGTATTGGTTGCTTGGTAGCGTAATGTCAATAAATTAACCATTGTTGCTGAGTTTTGAATTCTGTGTTCTATAACGGTTGCTTTGTTATCATCGAATATCAAAGGGTAAATTGTATCAAATAACTTTTCGGTTGTATGATAGTGCTTGTTTGATTTGTCAATCAATAAATGCTCATACAATGTATAAAAACCATAATAGGATTCACAATTAGTTGTTGCTCTTGGTAAATGTAGTAGTGCTGCTTTGGCGGCCTTATCCATATACCAAGAGTAAGCTTTATGCACAGTGTAGGAAGCTTCGCTTATTTTATGATTCTTTGAGGTGGCAATAATTTTGTATAGTCCAGGTGTGTCAGTAGCTAAGTTGAGCTCGCAGCAGTTTTCATCATCTAACTGCGATATGACAGAACTCTTTTGTCCATCAGGGGAAATAACCTCTATGGTACAAGGCGTTCTTGAATATAGATATGCCTTAAGTGGTGATTTTTTTTTGAGTGTGTGTTTGTGTCAAATGAATAAAGGGTGCATTTGTATTTTGGGATAATGTTTTCGGTAGTAGGTCTAATGAGGGTACATATTTTAGGATGATGTGCCATTTTCTTCTTTCATTAGGCTTTAATTCAATAAGATTATGAGGATGTCTGTCTGGTAGTTTACCTGCTTGGATAAAGTCTAGATTAAGTGTATTAATTCTGTGCCCACCATATAGGTGGCCTTCATCTGTTTCGAATACATTATGGTCAAGATGCCAGGAGGCGATTGGCGTATCTGAGCAAAGTGAAAGTATAGATTCTGACGGCGACATTAGATAACCATAGAAGTGGGTTTTCTCACAACGCATAAAAGTGGGAAAGAATTGATGTAACCAATTTGCATACTTCTCCATATAAGTGTCAATGCCCAATTTTAGGCTACAACGGTATGGTTGGAAGGATGTTTTGTTGGTATTGCTGATGGTAGCATAAATATCAAGTTGGTCATCACCAGATGAGTATGTCAGTGAATAGTTGATACCTTTAACCATTGAACTATAGGTCTGGCCAGTTGTATCGATTGTCAAATTAATAGCCTTATCGTCAACATGCCAACTGGGACCAATAGAAGAATTCATGCTAAAGGGAATATCAAGCTTATTTTTTTTTGAATCTAGAACCTGCCAGAGTTTAATTGTCCCATCCTGTCTGACTTTCAATAAATTTGAACTGTCGTTATTCATTGTGTAACTCCTTTTGCTTTTTTGTTATTGTAATATAAGTTGAATAATAAATGTGAGACTATTTTGGGGCTTATAGTTACTTTTTTGTGGTATGACTTACTTAGGAGTTTTGTATGTATTGTATAGAAGATGTAAATAGAAGGTTGTTGGACTGTCACATCTATGAATTGGATGAAACACACAACACAGTATTAGGATTAAGAAAACATAGTCATCATAGATTTGAGATTAATCTTATTCTTGAGGGGAGAGGCAAATATCAAATAGGAGAAGAAAGTTATGACTATAAGAAAGGAGATGTTTTTGTTATTGGTGCGGACACATCACACTTTTTATCGGTGAATAAGGGTGATAAGGTGAGAAACTTAGTTTTTCATATTGAATCTTCTTTAATTTGGACAGGGATTGGTGACAATACAAACCGATTATATTTTAGGTGTTTTTTAGATGTAAGCAATAAACGACGTCATCTCATTAAGTCGGACCTTGACATCGCTATACGACTAAAGCAGATTTTGCTAGATTGTATAGATGAATTCAGTCATTCATTACTAGATTATGAATTGAAAATTAAGGCAAATATTATGACGCTATTGGTTGAAATCAACCGATATTATCATGATACATATGATGCATTTAGCTCTATGGAAACAGTTGTCAAAAAAGAATTCAACTATTCAAAGATGAATGAGGTCATTACGTTTATAAATGAATCCTTTCAAAATCCTATAAAACTTGAGGACATGGCAAAAATAATGCATTTGGAGGTGACCTACTTTTCCAAAGTATTTAAATTGGCCAATGGTATCAGTCCAATAAGTTACATTAATCATATTAGAATTGTGCATGCCATGAAGTTATTGAATGAGGGGTCTGAAACGATTGAAGGTGTTAGTATTATGTCTGGCTTCAGGACTTATTCCAATTTTCTAAAAACTTTTAGGAAGCATAATGGCATATCACCAAGTGAGTATAGAAAAAATTCTAAATAGTCTATTTTTATGAAATTCTCGTGGTTTGTCTATAATCACGGGGATTTTTTTTGCTTATCCAAGAATATTACCATGTATCCAATATGAGTCCATTCAAAGTGACTTCTAATGCGAGTATGATATTGTATATCAGGTACAAGTATTGTCTAGACAACATTCTATAACTGGTAAAGATGATAAAAGAAGGAGAATGAGAATGAAAAATCTAAAAAAACTACTTAGTATGATCCTAACAATGGTATTGGTGTTATCTCTTGCAGCATGTGGTGGGGCAAAAGAAGAGGCAGTTGAAGAAGTAGCACAAACAGAAGAAGCAACAGATGCAACTGAAGCAGCGGATTCAGAAGAAGAGGCAGTAGAAGCAGAAGCTGAACCGGTAGAAATGAGAATTATGCTTGCATCAGCAGATGAAACAAGAAAAGCTATCAATGACTTAATTGTAGCTGGTCTTGAAGAAACATTCCCAAATGTAACATTTGAGATTGACTTAGCTCAAGATTATACAGATAAAGCAAGAACAATGAATGCAACTGGAGACTTACCAGACGTATTCTTCCTTGATTCAGCAGAATTCCAACTTCCTCTTATTAATGCAGGAAGTGTACTTGACCTTAAACCATATATCGAGGCAGATGGTTTCTATGACAAATACAAGCTTAAGACAGTTGTAGCTCCTCATAAAGATGGTGGTATCTACAGCCTTCAATCAGGTGCAGATGCATACTTTGCAGCTTCACTATTCTATAACAAAGATATGTTTGCAGAACTTGGTATTGAAGTACCAGTAACATTTGAAGAATTTACAGCAGCGTGTGAAGTTCTTAAATCTAATGGTAAAGTTCCGATTGTATCAAGTCTTCAAGAAGCATGGGCAGCTAAAGCACTTATTCTCCCAAGTTTGATTGCAGCTGAAGATCCAGAAGTTGTTAACAAAATCAAGGCTCTTGAAACAGACTTCTCCGCAGACCCAGCAGTTCTTGCAGCTGTTGAAAAATTAGCTACACTTGGAACTAGTGGTTACTTCCATGAAGGTTTCCTTAATACAGACTATGGTACAGCACAAGGGTTATTTACCAACAAAGAGGCAGGAATGTACATGATGTTCTCATGGGCAGCAGGCGACTTAGCAGCTGATCCAGCATTTGATATTATGTCTTGGCCACAAGCTAACCCAGATGTAAACATGGATGAAGTTGTAACGTTATGGGGAAGTGCATACTCAGGTTATATGGTTAACAGTACGCCAGTTGATGCTGATTTAGCAGTCAAAGTTGCTGAATTCTGTGCAATGACAGAAGCGACTTACTTTAACGAAGAAAGTAAAATGCCAACATCACTTGAAACAGGCGTGGTTATTGAAGATGTATCACCTATCGTACAAGCTAACTTAGACAGAATCAATAATGCAACAGTTGTTCTTCCATCATATATTCTTTATAGTTTCTCATCAAAAGGTAACACTAAACTTGGTGAAGTAATTTCAGAGATTCTTATTGGTGCAGAAGATGCGGCTAATTTCACAGACAGATATCAAGCTGACTGGGAAGAAAGTGTACAATACTTAAACGAGAACTAAGACAAAATCATGGCAATTCCGTTTCAATTTCTATCAGAAATGGAATTGCCATTTCTAAAAAAGTAATGGATTGGACTGTATATAATGAAAAAATTCTTATCAAACAAAGTATCAATATTTATATTCTCATTTCCGGCCTTGCTGTTTTTTACAGCCTTTATCATATACCCATTGTTGCCAGAGATTAGAATTAGTTTGTACGAACACGATGGCTTCGCCTTAAAAGAATTCGTAGGCATCGAGAATTACATAAGTATCTTCAAGGACAAATTCTTTTGGTCATCTTTAATGAACTCCTTCAAGGTAATTGGTGTGACACTTTTCATTGGATTACCAACATCACTTATGTTAGCCTTAATCCTTGATACAATTAATGGCTTCTTCAAAAGATTCTTTAAAATAGCAGCTTTCTTGCCTGCTATGATATCTGTTTCGGTTATAGCACAGGTGTTTTTAGCATTGCTTAATCCTAGATGGGGCCTTATCAGTGCTGTATCAGTAGCTTTAGGATTTGGTAAGATTGATCTTCTTGGTAATATGAAATTGGTAATGCCAACAGTTGCTATGGTATTTAACTGGCAGTATATAGGTTTTAACATGATATTGTTCTATGCTGGTATAAAATCTATCCCTAAGTATTATTATGAGGCAGCCCTACTTGATGGTGCTGGCGCAGTGAAAAGTGCCATTCTAATAACGATACCTCTACTAAAAGAAATCATAAAGTTTGTAACAGTTGTAGCCATCATGGGAGGATTTAGCTTCTATGGTCATGCAGTTGTTATGACAGATGGTGGACCAGGGGTAGCATCCAAAACACTACTATACTATTTAAATGATACAGCTTTTAGATATTTTGAATTTGGCAAGGGGTCTGCAATAGCAATTGTCTTTGTCATCATATGTGTTACGGTCACGGTAGTCATCAATAAAATTATTTCATCAGAACGTATAGAATATTAGGAGATGTATCCAATGAAACAGAAACTGATTAAAGCAATCATTATAGTATTTTTTTCTTATAATGTCATTGACATTTTTATACCCATTTTTTTGGATTATTATGTCATCATTTAAGGAAACGAAAGATATTATAGCAGAACCATTTGCACTACCAAGAAGTTTTGGTCTACAGAACTATAAAGATGCCTTCAAGGCATTCCCATTTGTTAGATATTACATGAACAGTATTATTTATACAGTAGCATCTGTTGGAATACTTTTATTAACAGCAAGTATGCTTGCCTATAGTTTGGCAAGAATGAAATGGAAATATAGTACTGCGACACTTGGCTATATCTCTGCAGGCCTCATTATTCCTATGCAAGTAATTATCATTCCACTATACATGATGCTTAATGACTTAGGTTTTAGAAAATCACATCTTGGCCTGATTGTACCTTATGTTGCAATGGGAATGGCAATGGCTGTACTACTTTTATATGCTTTTCTTAGAAGTTTACCATTTGAAATGGAAGAAGCGGCATGTATCGATGGCTGTAGTGTGTATTCTTGCTTCTTTAGAATTATTCTACCGATGTTAAAACCAGCATTATTTACTCAAATGATTATATCTTTTATGGGTGTATGGAATGAATTCTATTTGGCATCGGTCCTTGTACCAACAGACAAACTTAGAACGGTTACAATTGGTTTACAATCGTTCTTTGCATCAAGAGGTACCACAGAATGGGGTCTATTAGCGGCTACTATGCTTATGGCGTCCTTACCAACATTGATTATTTACTTGTTCTTTAATGGACAGATCGAAGAGGCACTGACTAATGGTGCGCTTAAATAGAGAGGTATATTTATGGAAAAATTAACAGCAGTTCTAATTGGAGCTGGTCAAAGAGGTATGGATTGCTACGCCCCATATGCTCTTAAGTATCCAGATGAACTTAGTTTTGTGGCGGTTGCGGAGCCAAATGAAGCTCGTAGAAAAGACTTTTGCCAGCAACACAATATACCTAGTGATAGGGCATACGAGAGTTATGAAGCGCTACTAGCAGATGGTAAACTTGCTGATGCAGCGCTTATATGTACACAAGACAATATGCATTATGAACCAACCCTTAAAGCTATGGAACTTGGTTATGACATTTTGCTTGAGAAACCAATGTCAAATAATATGAAAGAAAGTTATGAACTAAGTGAAGCGGCTAAGAAGTATGAGGGTTCTATTCTTATATGCCATGTTCTTAGATATACACCATTTTTCATGGAGATGAAACGTCTTCTGGATGAAAAAGTCATTGGTGATGTGGTGACGGTTCAACATAATGAGAATGTTGGCTTCTGGCATCAAGCACATAGTTATGTACGAGGTAATTGGCGTGATACCAAAGTAGCCTCACCCATGATATTAGCTAAATCTTCACATGATATGGATATATTGCATTGGCTTCTTGACAGCCAGTGTGTGTCACTTAGTTCATATGGTGGATTGAGATATTTCAATAAGGCTCACGCCCCACAAGGAGCACCTGATAGGTGTCTAGATGGATGTCCAAGTGAGATGACTTGTCCTTATAGTGCTAAGAAGATATATCTTGGTGGTAATGAATCAGCTCAGTTTAAGATTATCAGGTCAGTTGTCAGCAAAGAAGCCACGGTTGAAAGTATTACCAAAGCATTAAAAACAGGTCCTTATGGCCGTTGTGTCTTCAAATGTGACAATGATGCCGTTGATCATCAGACCGTCAATATGTTGTTTGAAAATGATGTAACAGTAGCTTTTAGTATGACAGGGTTTACCAAGGAATGTTCTAGAACCATGAAATTTATGGGAACTCATGGTGAAATCAGAGGTCATATGGAAGAATCAGAAATTGAAATACTTGATTTTAATACAAACCATACAACAACAATTAAGGTGAGTGCATCAGGTGAAGGTCACGGTGGTGGTGATGAAGGCTTAATGAGAGACTTCGTTAGATACCTACGAGATGGCGCTCAGAGCAATCGCTTATCCTTTGCAACAGAGTCATACCAAAGTCACTTAATGGCATTTGGTGCTGAAGCATCTAGGATTAGTAAAAATAATCTTGACCTTAAGACCTATGAGAGGGATGTATTGACATAGTATGAAAATTAATATGATGGATATCGATAATAGGATTGCAAAAGCAATCCTACTATTGACTAAAGACCTAAATCTAGATGTGACAAAGGATGGGCTTAAGCTCAAACTAAATAAAGGCTATAGATTTAGTGTGCAATGTACAATATCAACACTTATTATTAATTATATTGACGATGTGCAAATATACCGTGGCCTTGGCTTGGCAGTTGAAAAATACCAAGAATGTCAAACTTTTGTTATAAAAGAGAGCCCATATATGACTACTTGTGGACCAATGTTCGACATGTCTCAAAACGGCGTCATGCTCATTCAAGCAATTAAGAAAATGATTAACATGAGTGCACTAATGGGACTAAACCGTATTTATCTTTATCTAGAGGATATCTATGAAGTTAAAGGGCTCCCATATTTTGGCTATATGAGAGGCGCTTACTCAAAAGATGAACTTAGAAGCATCGATGATTATGCTTATCAATTTGGTATTGAAGTGGTGCCAATTATTCAAACGTTAGGTCATCTTCAAACTGTTCTGAGATGGCATTTCATGGATGAGATGAAAGATACACCGGACATATTACTTGCCGGCCAAGCCTCTACCTATAAGTTGATTTCCAAATTGATTCAATCGATAACCAGATGTTTTCGGACTAACCAAGTTCATCTTGGTATGGATGAGTCGACGAAATTAGGCCTTGGACAATACTTACGACAAAATGGCTATAAGCAATCTCAAGACATAATGATGGAACATCTTGAAAATGTGTGTCAGATTGCTAAGGATTTAGGTTGTGAACCAATGATATGGAGTGATATGTTCTTCAGAATGTGTTCAAGTAAGGGAGACTATTATGACCCTCAAGCTGTTGTGACCAAATCAGTCCAAGAGTCAATCCCAGCTAACTTGTCTCTTGTTTATTGGGATTACTACCATCATCATATTGAGCACTATGACAGTATGATTAGTAGACATCAGCAGCTTTGTGATAATATTTTTTTTGCTGGGGCTATATGGACATGGAACAGTGGTGCAACCAATTATAAAAAAACATTTGATACCCTTAGTTCAGGCCTAATCAGTTGTAAAAAGAATGGTATCAAGGATGTCATCATTACCTTATGGGGTGATGATGGTACAGAGAATAATTATTTTTCAGCCTTACTTGGTATTCAATATGCTGCGGAACATTGTTATAGAAGTGATGTGAAAATGGAAGATCTAAAAAAACGTTTTAAGACTTGCACTGGTGGTGATTATGACTTATTTATGTTAATGAATGGCTTTGATGTGACCCCAGGGACAGACTATATGAGTGGTGATGCACCAATATATAATCCAAGTAAATACAGCTTGTGGCAGGACTTACTTGTTGGACTTTTTGACAAGAATCTTAGTGAGGTACCAGTAGCTGAACATTATACAAGTTTGGCCAATACTTACAATACAGCAGTTCTACATGATGAATGGACGGATATCCATAAACATTATCTCTTGCTTGCTACAACCCTAAGTCAGAAGACTGATCTAGGAATTCTGATTAAGGAATTGTATGATGATCAGAATAAAGAAAAACTTAAGCAAATCGTTGTAGACCGTATACCAGAACTCAAAAAATCTGTTAAGGCACTTCTAGCTTCACATAAGAAGCTTTGGTTTGATACATACAAATCATTTGGATGGGAAGTTATGGACGGGCGTTATGGCGGTCTTATACAAAGGATTCAGTCAACGTCAGATAGGCTTAGTGATTATATTGAAGGACGTGTTGAGTCTGTTGAGGAGTTGGAAACTCAGCGCTTACCCTACAATGGCGGTTTTTCATTTAATGACCAATGGATGCTTACAGAAAATCGACATGCACATATTGTAACAGCATGTCAATTTACTCACAATCCAGGTGGTTGATATAGATGATTATAATTATAATGAGATTTACAGGAGGAATTATTAGTGACTAGAAGAGAAAGATTACTTGCCACCTTTCGTGGGGAACAAGTAGATAGGCCAGCATTTTGTTTTTATGAATTTGATGGTTTTCATCAAGATTATGACAACCCAGATGAGTTTAATATTTACAATGACCCATCATGGAAAGAAGCCATTGATTTGGTAAGAGAAAAAACGGATAGGATTGTATTACAACATGTGGCATTCAAACATCGTCCCTTATCAGCACTTGATAAAATGACTAGGACAGAGACCTACTATGACAAGGAAGGTAGTTTATGCACCAATATATTCTATGAACTATCAGACAGAACCCTTGTTAAACGAACAAGACGTGAGAAGGACATTGATACAATCTGGACAATTGAACATCCACTTAAGGATATTGAAGATTTAAAGGCATGGCTTGAGATTCCAGAAGTTGAAGCATTAGGTAGTGTCAATGCACAGGAAATCCTTCAAATCGAAGCAGCGATTGGTGATTCAGGTGTCGTATGTCTAGATACTGGCGATACTTTATGTGAAGCAGCAGAGTTATTCAGCATGAGTGATTTTACAATCATTGCTATGACAGAACCAGAACTATTTCATGCTCTCATGAAGCGAATTCATCGTAGAAAGGTTCGTGAGATTCAAGCCATATGTGATGCATTGCCAGGACGTCCTTGGAGAATCTATGGACCTGAATATGCATGTCCACCATACTTGCCACCATACTGTTTTAAAGATTATGTTGTTGATTATATCAAAGATATTATTAAGATTATGAATGATTCAGGTGGTTATCCACGTATTCACGCTCATGGTATGATTAAGGATGTTATGGACATGGTTGTTGAAACGGGTTGTATGGGCATTGATCCTGTAGAACCAGAGCCACAAGGAAATGTAAGTTTGGCTTATATGAGAAAAAACTATGGAGAAGAATTGGTTCTTTTTGGTAATCTTGAGTTGAATGAAATGGAAACATTTGATTCAAAAAGGTTTGGTGAGAAAGTCTCTATTGCCCTTGAAGAAGGCACATCAGGTACTGGCAGAGGCTTTGTTCTTATGCCAAGTGCAATGCCAATTGGTCGAGTGCTGAAAGAAAAGGTAATGGCCAATTACAGGAAAATAGTTGAAGTCTATGAAGCTTACTACGGTACTATAGGATAGGAGTGAGCTAATGTCAAAACAACAGAATTTATGGATAAAACCTAGGATAGAACCAGCAATAATGAAACAATTAACATCAAGGAATAACATCAAAGGAATGATGCAACTTTTAACACAAGTCCTGTTGATTGTCATCATTGGAATGTTGGCATATAAGTCATTTTATGACTACCCACTATATGTCAGTATACCACTGCTCTACATATATGGTTACTTCTATAGTTTCTTTGCTTTTGGCGCAGCTTTCACGAATTGTCACATAGGACGGTATTTAGCAATAAAAAGGTGAACGATTTCTTCTTTGTTTTGGTTGGTATTACAGGATGGTCAAATGGGGCATTTTTAGAAAAAAGTCACACAGCACACCACCGGTTTACCGTCTTTGACAAACTAGATCAAGAGGTTGTTCTAGTAACACGTAAATTAGGTAACAAACAGTTTAAAATAGATCATAACATGGTATGCTAGTGCCATGGAAACTCCTGCCACATAAAGATTTTATATGGTAGGAGTTTTTACTTGCTTAATACATTGGGATATCGTATATTGATATGTAGAAGAGTATATGAGTGGGGGATATCATGGGTAAGACACCACAAATTGAAGTGATGAAAAAAATCGAGAATGCCGCACTAAAAATATTCGCCAGTCGTGGTTATGATGGTACATCTGTGATTGGCATATCAAAACTTTCTGGTATATCCATATTTCAGATCTATAGGTTATACCCTAATAAATATAGCTTGTACAATAGGATGATTACAGATGATTTTATTGAAGCCTTCAAGAGAATACTGGAAGAAAAAAAATACTCGGCAAGATTGATGAACAACATTTATCAACTTGAACTTGATGACAATCAATATCAGGCAATGTTAATCATATACAAAAAAAAGCATAATGAAATGATTAGAGATATATTGTCAGTTCGACAAGAGAAAGCAGATGTTATCAGTCAGATCAAGCACATCAATATCTATCATACGAATGGCATTGAAACTTTTGTGAATTCCATATAAGTCACTTCCGAAAACCGCTTGCTAATGCAAGGGGTTTCTTTTATGATTAGTAATAGGTAAAAGTTAAAGAAAGAGGAATAGGTGATTCATAATGAATACAAAAAATATATCATCAAGCACGAAAAAACAGAGATTCTCATTTTGATGGCAAATTCTTTTTTGGGGTAAAGACCACTGGCATATTTTGCCGGCCATCTTGTCCGTCACCAGAAGCCAAGGCTATGAATGTAGAATATTTTGAGTCAATGTTTGGAGCTCTTGATAAAGGCTATAGACCTTGCCTAAGGTGTCAGCCTGACTTGAATATTGACTATTACAATGGGAATGTTGATGGTACGTTGATTGTTAAAGATGCTATGACAATGATTTATAATGGGTATTTAGCCACCCATAAGGTCAGTGATTTGGCCAATCAGTTTTATATATCTGACCGTCATCTAAGAGACCTATTCATAAAAAATATAGGCATTTCACCTATTAAGGTTGCCAAGTACCACAAAGCTTTGTTTGCAAAGAAATTACTTGTTTATTCTAAGATGTCCATTACGGATGTTGGGTATGCATCAGGGTTTGGTTCTACTAGACAGTTTAATGATGTGTTCAAAGATGTCTATAGGACAACGCCAACAATAATGAGAAAGGAACAACCAAAGAGCGATGACATAGAGGGGACAGTTATTTCTATTCCATATAAATTACCCTTTAATTATCAACAGATTCTTGACTTTATGTCACATAGGCGTGTCAAAGGTGTTGAACTGATCAAAGACAATGTATACTATAGAACATTTAGAGTGGGTGATGCCAGTGGCTATATGAGTGTTGCAAATGATGAGCTAAAACAATCACTGCGACTGAATGTTATGACCAATGATATTAGATGCATTATGCCAATCTATTATAAAGTTAAGAGGATGTTTGATATAGATGGTGATTTAGCTACAATCAGTGATTATCTTGGAAAGGATAAGTTGTTAAGTAAGGGGATGAAGGATAATACTGTGCCTAGACTGCCTGTTGCATTTAACACATTTGAATTTGTCATTAGGGCAATACTTGGTCAGCAAATAACCGTGAAAGCGGCGACAACTCTAGCAGGGAGGCTTGCTGAAGTTGCTGGAATCAAAGTTGCTATGGCTTCTGAGGACATTGATTACCCAGAGGGTCTTACACATTATTTTCCCACACCAGAGGAACTAAGTGTTAGCGATATAAGTGACGTAGGTATTACATCTATTAGGCAAAGAACTATTATGACAGTGGTTAAAGCAATATTAGAAAAAGACTTAAGTCTTGATTCCAATCAATCTTTTGAAACATTTTATAAGGCCTTTATCAGCTTAAAGGGCATTGGCGATTGGACAGTTAACTATGTTGCTATGAGAGGACTAGGTATGGTTGATGCTTTTCCAGCAAAAGATTTAGGTGTTATCAAAGCTCTTACAGTGAATGGTGACAAACCATCGATGAAAGCAATGATTGAACGTACAAAGGCGTGGCAACCTTATAGGGCTTATGCAACCTTGTGTCTATGGCAAGGACTTAAGGCGTAATATGTGGCAAGAAGAGAGACTTTCCTTGAAAATAAAAAATGTCAATTAGCATAAATGAAAGTAGGGGTTTTAGGATGTATTATACAGAGTTTGAGACAACATTATGTCCACTTATTCTTGTAGGAGATGAGAGTGGTTTAAAGAGAATACATATGGAGACAGGTGAAGGCAAAAGAGAAATGGACATTGATCCTTCATGGGTCTACAATGAAGAAATATTCTTTGAGGCAAAGGACCAGCTTACTCAGTATTTTGAAGGACGAAGAACAACCTTTAATCTTAAACTGAATCCAGAGGGGACTGTCTATCAAAAGAAGGTTTGGCAGTCATTAATGGACATCCCATATGGAGAGCTTAGGTCTTACAAAGACGTTGCTATCGCTATAGGTAATGAAAAGGCATCAAGGGCAATAGGTTCTGCCAATGGTAAGAATCCTTTGCCAATAGTAGTGCCATGCCACCGTGTTATTGGAAGTAATGGTAAGCTAACTGGGTTCGCCTTTGGTACAGGGATTAAAGAAAAAATGTTGAATCAAGAAATGTTGGTTAGTGTTTATAATATGCTCTATGACACCTATGGCAGCCTTAATTGGTGGCCAGCTGAAACAGATTATGAAATGATGGTGGGTGCAATCTTGACCCAGAATACAACGTGGGTTAATGTTGAGAAATCAATTGCTAACTTCAAAGGAAAATTAACACCTGAATATGTTAATCAGATAAGTACTGAGAGACTTGCGGATTATATTAGACCAAGTGGCTTTTACACACAGAAGGCTGAATCTATTAAAGCTTTAACCGAGTGGTTTGGAACGTTTGGATATGTGACAGATAATGCGGAGGATGTAGACACTAATTCACTTAGAGAGGCCTTACTTGAGCTTAAAGGGATTGGCAAAGAAACGGCCGACTGTATACTCCTGTATGCCTTTAAACGTCCTAGCTTCGTAATTGATGCTTACACAAGACGGATATTTGAACGGTTGGGACTTGGTGTACCAACTGGCTATGATGACTTTCGTCAAGTCTTCATGTCTTTACTTCCTAAAGACCAAGGCTTGTACAATAATTACCATGCTCTTATTGTAGAACATGCTAAGACCTATTGTAATAAGGTGCCAAAATGTGAAGAGTGTCCTTTGGCCAGTTGTTGTAAATATGCAGAAAAACACTTATGAACTGAAAATAATATGTAAACCGAAAAATACATACATACCGATTATTTTCCATAGTAAAATTGTAGAATGTATAATATTGTATTCTTATACTCAATTAGACGATTATAGAAGGTTAAGAGTCTATAATTAAAGAAAAAAGGTGGTATACAGATGACTTATACAGAACAAAAAATTAAAGCTATTCGGTTTGAGCGACCTGAGTTTATTCCAATGAGATTTCATATTAATGATGCATGCTGGGATGCATATGACCAAGATATGCTATTTGACCTGATGGAAAAACATCCTCTGCTTTTTCCTAATCATATACGACATGAAGGTGTTTATGTACCTGAATTTGACCTAGTGGCTAGAAAAGATGAACCATTTACCGATGACTTTGGATGTATTTGGGAAACATCAACTGATGGCATAACTGGGACAGTTTCAAAGCATCCAATCAAAACGATTGAAGATTATAAGACTTATGTAATGCCCGATTACAATCAGTGCATGGGCATTGGTCCAGTGGACTGGGTAGAAGAGGCAAAACTTATTGAGAAGGCAAAAAAAAGACTTTGGTTTTGCAGAAGCAAGTCTTAGACATGGCCATACTTTTTTACAACTCCTTGATATTAGAGGTTATCAAAATCTAATCTTTGATATGTATGATGATAAAAAGGAACTCAATACTTTGATTGAAGGCATTGAAGCTTTTAATATTGGGCTAGTTAGGAAATACTTAGACTTAGGTGTTGATATGATGTGTTTTCCTGAGGACCTTGGAATGCAAAAGGGGCCAATGTTATCACCAGATATGTTTAGAAAATATATTAAGCCATCTTATCAGAAAATGATGGCAAAGGTACGAGAAGAAGGCGTTGCCATCCATATGCATTCAGATGGCGACTTACATGATTTGATTGATGACATTATCGAGGGTGGTGTTGAGGCAATAAACCTTCAAGACCTTGTTAATGGCGTTGATTGGATGAAAGACAAGTTGGCTGGAAAAGTGTGTATTGACCTTGATATTGACAGACAAAAAATCACTCCAAATGGGTCGGTAAAGGCTATAAATGAATTAATTGGTGATGAAGTGAAAAAGCTAGGGTCAAAACAAGGTGGTTTGATGATGACTTATGGTTTGTATCCTGGTGTTAAACCAGAGAATGTCAAAGCAGTTATGGATGCAATGGAGCATTACGCACTCTATTATTAGTCGCAAGGTGTAGGTGAAATAGATGAAAAATGACAGGCTCATATTAAATTACCAAACCATATCGCCTGAATTAGACTTTAAAATCGGTTGGGTCCATTATTACAATACTATGAAACCTATGGAACTTCATAGCCATGGTAATGCTTTTGAGCTTGTCTATTTTATCAGTGGCTCTCAGACTTTCGTTATTAACGAAAAAGAAGAAACCATTAGAGGTGGTGATTGGCTTTTTTCTAAGCCCTATGAAAGTCACAGCAGTGGCAGTAATAATATGAAGAGAGCCAAGTACTATTATCTGATTATAAATTCTCAAATCTTTGAGGACGGATTAGTGTTTGGTGATTATGATAGTCGTAGGATAAAAAATACCTTATTGGCAATGACCACTGGTGCCTTTAAAGGCAATAGAGAAAGCCAATCAATTATTGATCAACTTTTTAAGCTTTATAAAGACGACAATGAATTTAAAAGGACACGAATAAGAAATATGTTTTGTAGACTGATTTTTAATTTAGTGGAGTGTTATGAGAATAAATCAAATAGTCAACAAGGTCATAATCAGATTTTAGACCTTGATTTAATCAGGGATTATATAGAACAGAATTTGACAAAGACACTCTATATTGATGAATTAGCAGGCCTATGCAATCTTTCAACCAGTTATTTTAAGAAGAAGTTTAGGCAAGGTTTTGGCATTACGCCATCTGAGTATATTCAGATACAAAGGGTAGAACGTTCGAAAGAAATGCTTACTGGCACGAAGGATGGTATTACGGAGATTGCCTTTAATCTAGCTTCTCTTCAAGTCAGTATTATGCCATGGTTTTTAAGAAACATGTCTCTATGACGCCTAGTCAGTATAGAAAGAAAAATTGATATCATAAAGGAATTATTTAGTAGTTGCAGCTGCATTTTCAAGTTTGATGGCTTGAAGATGTGGCTGTTTTTATTTTGCAACAACACAAAAAAATGATAGTAAAAGCCAAAAGATGATATTAAGAAAAGATCCAAATGGTTTTATAATTTATTTATGGTCGACGACAAGAATTTACAAAAATTGACTTGATATCAGAGAAGTTTATAAATGGACAGAAGCTAATTTAGGAGGAAGTAACAATGGATAACGTAATAAGTGCTAAAGAGAAAAAGGGGTTTGACTTCGGTTTTGTGAAGGAAATCTTCAAAAGAAGTGATGTGAGTGTTGTAATAGCAACCCTGCTACTTGGGATCATATTCAGTTTAACCAACAAAAGTTTCTTGACTGGGTATAACGTGTTTAACATCTCAAGGACCGCATCACTTTATATGTTTGTAGCCTTAAGTCAAGCAATGGTTCTGATTGTCGGAGGAATGAATTTGTCTCTTGGAGCAATTGGTGGTTTGTCCGTTGTATCAGCTGGTATGTGTATGCAAAACTTTGGTTTGCCTTGGTATGTGGCTGTTATTGTGGCTCTACTCGTTGGTGTATCAGCTGGTTTTGTGAATGGTCAGTTAATAACCAAAATGAAACTGAACGCATTTGTTGTAACACTTGCTACATCATTTGTGTATACAGGGTTGGTGTTTGGTATCTCTAAAGGTTTCCCTTATACGGATATACCAAAGTCATTTACCCTAATTGGACGTAAGGGAATTGGCAATGTACCATTCTTACTTATGCTCATTATCATCACACTACTAATCTTGGCATACGTCTTTAAATATACGGTGGTAGGAAGAAGGCTTCTTGCAACTGGTGGTAATTTAGAGGCAGCAGAGTTATCCGGTATCAAGACCAATAACATGATTGTATTGGCAAACGTCTTATCTGGTGTATTTGCATCAACAGCAGGTGTTCTATGGATATCAAGAATGGGTTCAGCACAACCTGCAACAGGGGTTGATTGGATGATTATTTCATTTGCGGTAGCCGTTATTGGAGGAACAGCTCTTCAGGGTGGATCCGTATCACCACTTAGTTTATTTGCTGCCGGATTTATGATTGCCATGGTTAAGAACGGTTTGGTTATGTTAGGGGTTAACGTATATTTTGAACAAACTTTCCTAGGACTCATTATCTTATGTGCAGTTTCCGTTGAAGTAATTAAGGAAAGATACATACAGAATCGGCAGTGACACTAGTAAGATTTATTAATCAATATCCAAGTATCTGATATACTAACTACTGAGGGTGGATCAGTCGGTCAGAGGTAGTACTGACTACCTAAGGTAGTTTCTATATAAACAATCAACTTAATATTTGTATAGGAGGAATTGTAATGAAATTAAGAAACAGCGCAAAAAAAATTGGGGTCTATGTTACTTGTCATCGTTATGCTTATAGCTTTGTTATCAGCATGTGGTGGTAAAACTGAAGTAGTTGAGGAGAAGGCAGCAGCTACAGAAGAAGCGACAACTGAAGAAGCGACAACTGAAGAAGTCGTTGAAGAAGAGGCAGCAGAGGAAGAAGAAACAGAAGCACCAATGATTGCATGGTATGCATCAGCACCTCATCCTTATTTTGAGGAAGTTGTTAAGGGTGTTAGAGCATTTGAAGCAGAATTTGGTATGGAAGTTTGGCAACAAATTGGTCCTGACTGGAATCAAGCCAGCCAAAATGAAAATATGGAAGCACTTGCAGCACAAGGTTATAAGTATTTCTCAGTATATCCTACAGATGCCAGTGGTGCTAATGGATTATATGAAGAGCTAACGGATAGAGATAGCAAAATCATTAACTTTGGTTCATCAACATTACTACCTACAACAGCTTCATTTACAGTTGCAACAGATGTTAAAGGTGCAGCGATGGAAGCAACAGAAGCCCTAATTCAAATGATGGGCGGCGAAGGTAAGATTGTCAACGTACTTGAAGTACTTGAAGATGCCAACACAGTACTTCGTAAAGAAGGTATTGAAGAAGTAGTTGCTAAGTATCCAGATGTTGAGATTATTCAAGAAATCTCTGGTATGAAGTCAGTTGAAGAAGCTATTGAGAAGATTGAGAATGCAATCAGTGCCAATATTGAAGAAGTTGATGGCATCATTGCAACAGGATTCACTACAACTGTTGGTATAGCACAGACTCTTGAAGGTTTCTATGACAGCAATCCAGACAAAAAAATCTTTGCTATTGGTATAGATACTGATCCTACAGTTATCAAAGCAATTGAAGATGGTGTTATGGATGCAACAGTAGCACAGAACCCATATGGTCATGGTTACTTATCTTGTCTACTTCTTAAGTACATGAGTGAAGGTTATGAACCAAAAGAAGGTGTTTATCTAGTGGATTCAGGTCTAGCTATTGTAACAAAAGACAATATTGACACATTCCAAGAAGATATTGAGAAGAGAACACAAGAAATCAAAGACGAATTATTGACTAAATATTTAACTAAGTAATAAGAAAAGTAATGAGCTAAGATAGGAGCAAATAGACATGATGAGATTAGACAGTGTGACAAAAAAAATTTTTCCAGGTGTCAAAGCACTTGATGCAGTAAGCATTGAATTCTTTCCTGGTGAGATTCACGCCCTCCTTGGAGAGAACGGCGCTGGTAAAAGCACACTTATAAAAATAATATGTGGTATATTTCAGCCTAATGAAGGAAGTATATTCCTTGAGGGCAAGGCAGTGAAATTCAAAGATTTTAGAGATGCCATCAACCATGAGATTGCCATCGTTAATCAAGAGATTCAGGTAATACCAAAATCGAGTATTGCTGAGAACATCTGTCTTGATAAGATGGAGCGATTTACGAAAAAAGGCAAGATTATGTGGCGTCAGATGAATGATTTCGCAAAGAAGTATCTGGAGGTTGTTGGTCTTGACCTTCCCCCACAGATGCCTATTGGTTCCTTGACAGCGGCTCAGAAGCAATTGATACAAATAGCAAAAGGTTTGGCGTGTGACGCCAAACTCTTGCTGCTTGATGAACCGACCTCATCATTGACTCTGAAAGAAGCAGACAACCTGATTAAACTTGTTAAAGAGCTCAAGAAAAAAGGTGTTGCCATTGTTTTTGTGTCACACAAGTTGGAAGAGGTTCTTGAATTATGTGATAAGGTTTCAGTCCTTAGAGATGGGCATTATATTGGAACTAAGTCATGTGATGGTCTTATGAAGCAAGACATTATCAAGATGATGATAGGAAGAGAAACGGAAGAAAAGTTTCTTGGTCATCTGGATATTGACTATAATGAGAAGGTGCTGGAAGTCAAAGACATATGTCAAAAAGGACGTTTTGACAAAGTGAATTTTGACTTACATAAAGGAGAGATACTTGGCTTCTATGGTCTTGTTGGTTCAGGTAGAACGGAGCTTGCAAGAATACTCCTTGGTGTTGACCCAAAAGACGGTGGAGAAGTATTTATCAATGGTAAGAAAGCTAAGATATTGTCCATGTATGACAGTCTACACAAGTATGGAATGGGTTATGTTTCAGAGAACAGAAAAGAAGAAGGTCTGGTACTTGATGATACTATAAAATCAAATGTGACCATCACTGTATGGAATAAAATAGTGACACCAATACTTAAACGAATCAAACTCCGTCATGAGACAATTGTGGCAGATGAAATGGTTGATAAGTTAAAGATTAAGACACCAAGCATTAAGCAAAAAGTTAAAAAACTTAAGTGGTGGTAATCAACAAAAGGTTTCTATATCAAAATGGCTTGCTGCCAAGTGTGATATTCTGATTATTGATGAACCATCTGTTGGTGTGGATGTAGGCGCAAAAGAGTACATTCATGAATTGATTTGGGATTTGGCCAAGAAGGAAGGTAAGTCGATCATAGTCATATCTTCAGATATGCCAGAGATTGTCACATTAGCAAGAAGGCTTCTTATCTTTAGAGAGAATGAGATTGTTGGTGAAATCAAAGACTTGAATGGTCAGGAATATGACTATGAGTTTGTTAGTAATCAAATCGGTACATATTTCGCATAAAATAATTATTACATAAGTCGTTGATAGTTCAAATTAGATAATAGTGTTAAAGAAAAGCGTCAGATTCATTGTGAATCTGGCGCTTTTCAAGTTTTAGATATTGTATTCATCTGGTTTGAAAGGAAGTGAAAAGCTTACTTTGGTCAATTCATCATCCCGCTCTATATGCAAATAATGGGCGATACCATAGAATAATTTTAGTCGTTCATTAATATTCTTAAGACCAATACCACCTTCGTTTGTTACATTGAACTCTGGGTGGTCATAATCAGATGTCTTAAAGACATGGTTAAGGACTTTGCAGTAATTTTTGCTAATACCAATACCATTATCACAAACTTCAAAATGTACGCCGTCTGAGATGGTATCAATATTAATTGCTATGGTTAAGTTATCACTATCATCATGCATACCATGGCTAACAGAATTCTCAACTATTGGTTGTAGTATGAATTTAAGCATCTCTATTTGATAGTGTGGCTTATCGCAATTAACGACCAAGTTTAGTTTATCACTATACTTTAACTTTTCGATGGATATATAACCTTTAACATGATTTAGTTCACCATCAATATTGGTAAAAGTGGTCTCACTCTTAAGGTTATAACGAAGCATTTTACCAAAAGCAGCCAATGCATCTCCGGTTTCGTATTCACCAGCAAGTTCCATCTTGGTAGAAAAAATCTCAATGGTGTTATAAATGAAATGTGGGTTAATTTGGTATTGGAGGGCTTTTAGGTTGGCATCACGTTGGGCTGTTTCCTTCTGGACAACATCTTTGATTAGGGCATTTATTTTGTCTAGTAAAATATTGAAGCTACGCGATATGTCTCCAATCTCGTCTTGTGATTCAACGACTATTCTATCAGAAAAATCATTATGTATGATGTCGTTAACACCACTTATTTTTGTATTGATTTTTCTGAAAATTCGACTTAAGTAAAAATAAAAGAAGAACAGGACTGTTAGAAGTAAAATACTAATAACACCAAGTAGCATAAGCATTGTAGAGTTGAGAAATAGGGGGTTGTCAAATTTGGTACCAACGCCAAGAATTATATTAAGGGCATCATCATAATGCCACATATACATATAATCCTTCTCAGTATAGATATAACGCTCTTGGCTTAATATTTTGCTGATATCCATTGCATCTAAGGTGATGTTCGATTCATTGGTAGAGAAGAGTGTATTACCTAGTGTGTCATTGGCATAGAAGCTATTTGTTTCGTTATAAAAGCCCGTAAAGCCTGAAAAAAGCTCGTCTTGATAGATGTTAATCACTAGTAAACCAACATAATCTCCTTTTGATGAAAAGAGCTTCCTGCAATGGCTGTAGATTTTTCTTATTGTATTACTGTCACCTTCAATACCTTGAAGGTCATCAATGCTGTGAGGTCCAAGCCATAATGACTGTGCATCAGATGTTAATAAATCTTGATACCAATCAAGCTTGGTTAATGAAGTATCGTGAATAAAAAAAACATTGCCAGATTCGGGAACATTTGTGTCATGGACAAAGACTCTTGTGCTATGGGCGTTAACTTTCTGAATCAGCTTACTATACTCAAAGATAGGTGATATGCTATATTGATATTCTTCTATTGAATAAGAGGTGCTAAGTGCGCCGCTATTAAGATAGCTAATGAGTCGTAACTCCTTGCTAATGTTGTCTCCAATACTTTCAATGACGTTAATACTTTTTGCTAAATTCTCACCTGAAAGGCTGAGGACTGTTTTTTGATTGTCAAGAACTGCGTTTTTCTCTGATGTGTAGAATTGATAATAAGCTATTGCTGTTATGGTCATTAAAGGTACAATAATAGTGAGTAAGTAGGCCAATGTAATCTTATGAATAATTTTGAGGTGTATCTTTCGTTTTTTTCATATTATTTCGTCCTATAATCTTTTGGTGAATAGCCAAAGTGTCCTTTGAAAGCTCTAGAGAAATTCTGAGCATTGTCATAGCCTGTCTTTGATGCAACCTCATATATTTTGACAGTAGGATCTTGAAGCATTTCTTTGGCTTTTTTCCATCCTTATTTTGACCAGATATTTTTTTTGAAAGATATGTTCATTGTCTCTTTGAACAACTTACTAAAGTATGAATAGTTCAAGGACAGATGGTTACTTATACTTGCCATATTGATATCCTCATCAATATGTGCATCAATATACTTAACAGCTGTTTCAATAATTGTATTGATATCGTTGTCTTTTTTTTTCAAGTTGTGCTTGAATTTTGAATAAACAATCTTTCAAATAGAGTCTTAGTGATGTTAAGGTATCAAAACTATCAAAAGTCTTGGTGAACAAGTCAACTTGGACAAGATCACTTGTGTTAAATAACTCGTTGATTTTTTGGAGTAGAATGAGGTATATTTTTTTTGAGTCATGAAGGGCCATATAATCAATTTTCTTTTGAATGAAGTAGTGGTCGATGAAGTGATTAATCGAGGTAAAATCTTTTTTGATGAACCATATAGACAGCTGTTTGACCATGTCTCTAGACGTGTTTTCCACTGTACTATTGACATCATGAATCATAAGGCTATATGGCGCATAGAGAATTTTAGCAGACATAATTTGATTCAGTTGTTTTGTCACAGATTGAAAATCTGCTATAGATTCAAAGACCGATGTTAGTGCTATTCGTGTTGCTGGAGCTACTTGGTCTTTCAAGTTTTTTAGAAATGTTGTAAGGGTGTTAGCAATGTAGAGTTGTGTGGTCTCATCATCATAATTAAGAATTAGAACACTATTTCTTGAGTTGTCATAGTAGTGATAAATGGCAATGTCTTCGTTAAACAGTCCTATGATTGTCTTAGTCAATTGACTAAGATAATTCATCTGATAGTCGTTTGGAAGGCTTATAGAAACCAGTTGGTAGTGCTTATATGTTAAGGTAGAATCAATAAAGGACCTTGCACTTTCTAGAACACTTTCTTGATTTGATGTTGATAAATTGTGAACGGCTTTGGACAAATCTGGGTTGTCTAGAAGCTTGTTTTCATGCTCAATCTCAATCATATTAATGGCGTCACTAAGTTTATCTTTCAAATCTTCTGCACTGACTGGTTTGAGAAGGTAATCAATGGCACCTTGTTGAAAGGATTCTCTGACATATTTATAGTCATCATACCCACTGAGCATAATGAATTTGATGTCACTATGTATCTTCCTGGCCTCTTTAGCAAGTTCAATACCGTTTAGTTTAGGCATTTTCATGTCTGAGATAACAATATCAGGACGCGAGTTTTTTATATATTCAAGTGCCCTAAGTGGGTAATTCTCTTCATGAATATTGGCGATAAGAGGGTGGTCAAGGCGTTTGATTTTAGAATGGACACCTTTGGTAATTAAAGGTTCATCGTCGACAATGAGTATATTAAACATCAGTAATCACTCCATAGAATTAATATTACTATTATACCATCACAGCCCTTTAGTCACAACGCTTCATAGGATTGATGGCAAAAAATGACACGAAATCCAAAAAAATGATTAGAAGCTTGCTAAAGGCCCTATTCAAGGGACTTTACGACGAGAACATGTTCTATATCTGCTTCCATAAATGGTTGGCCTATAAGCGTATAACCAGCTCTTAAATAAAGAGAAAGGGCATTCATTTGTGCATGGAGCTTGATTTTCTTGTAGCCCTTGGACTTTCCATAAATAGAACAATATTCAATAATAGCAGAACCAATGGATAAACCACGATAAGGCTCTAATACCGCCAGACGTTCTAGCTTCAGTAAGGAATCATCTATTTGTCTTAACCTGACAGTGCCTACTGGCTGGTTGGCGTAGTAAGCAATGAAATTGTCAGCATCTTGGTCACGACCATCAAAATCAATGGATTTTGCTACATTTTGACCTTGTTGAAAGACAATTTCTCTAATGGAAAAACATTCGTTTAAGTGTTTCTCATCTGCTAAATGGATGGTAAGAGAAGGTTCATTGTTTTCAGACTTTGAGAGCGCAATGTGTGAAAAGTCCAATCGGTCAAAGACAGAGCCAAGGACCTTCTGTTCTTCAGTGCTAAGGTGCTTGGTAAAAGACTTTAGTAACTCCAACTCAAATCTAGCCAGTTCGGCATAAGTATCTAGTCCTTTTAGAGTAGCGAAGACGGATGTAATTCTTGTGTCTTTCATAGATTTTTTACGTCTGATATAGCCATCTTTCTCTAGTTTTTGTAGGGCTCTAGTGGTAGTGCTTTTCTCAACAGCAATGAGCTGACTTAGTTTTTTTTGGGTAATGCCTGGATTCTCACAAACCCGCATCAAAAACATAAATTGTCCCTTTTGTAGGTTAAGCGCTCGGTACTTAAGGTCACAGAGGCTTTGTATATTTCTAGTGAAGCTTCCAATATGTCTTAATAAATGCGTATCCATGTTTTGCCTCCTATAGATTGCTTTAGTATGAAGGATTAAATGAGTTGGTTGTAATTACAACTATACAAGAATGTGGTTGTAATTGCAACTATAAAATTTGTCTTGCAAGGGATATTGAAAATGGTTATCATAAAAGAGAGGGCAATGATAAAAACATTCAATTATATAAGGAGGTATTTTTTATGAATTATAGCGTTAGTATTTTACCACTGATTATTGGTGCAGTCATTAATATGGCATTAGGAGCCTTATGGTATAGCCCTGTACTTTTTGCTAAGGTTTGGATGAAAGAAGCAGGTATAACAGCAGATTATATTGAAGTATCAAAAGGTAAGATGGGCAAAGTCTATGGCTTTACTACAGTAATGGCCATCATAACAAGTTATATCATTGGCTTCATTGTATTGAATTTTGGTATATCTTCTATTCTAGAAGCTCTTGTATTAGCTGTTATAGTTTGGATTGGTACGGGACTTCCAATGATTATTAAGAATTGGGGCTTTGAAGACCGTAGTATGAAACTTGGTTTTATAAACCATGGTTATGACTTAGCAGTTTATGTGATTGTCAGTATCTTATTTGTTATTTTATAATAAACTAGAAGAAGCCTTCTGTTTGTGGTATTATATCACTTATATTAGATATATATACGGAGGGTGATATGGTTATTAGAATCAAAGATCAATCCATTTACTATACAAGTCATGGAAAGGGTTTGCCCCTTATTATTATTCACGGCTTCTATTTAGATAGCATTTGTATGGAAAGAGCCATTGAGGAATCCTCGATTGCTTTGAGTGGGTTCAAAAGAATATACATAGATTTACCTGGAATGGGTCAATCACCAAGACATAGTTTGTTTAACAATTCTGATATAATGTTGGATTTGGTCTGTGAATTTATACGTGCTTTAGTGGAGGATCATCCTTTTATTGTAATGGGATTCTCTTATGGTGGTTATCTGGCTCAAGGTGTCGCTAGTAGGTTTGAGGGACAGGTGACAGGAGAGGCTTTGATTTGCCCAGTTGTTATACCTGATTTCAAAAAACGGAAGAAGGCAGTGATTACTAATAAAGAGATTGATGAGGATTTCTTTGCACTAATGTCCGATACACAAAAAGAAAGTGTTGAGGATATGGTTGTAATTAATCCGAGAGCATTTAAACGATATGAGGCAGACTTTTCAAGAGCTATCGCCCTAGCAGATGCAGAGTTTCTTCAAGAACTCTATAACAAGAATTATGCCAGTGGGTATATTGATAACGATAATAAGGTACATAACCATAAATGCTTATTGCTTCTTGGCTATCAGGATTCAGTTGTTGGCTACCAAGATATGCTTGATAAACTCAGTCAATATCCAAATGCTACAGTAAGCCTACATACTAATGCCAGTCATTCTTTCTTCTTAGAGCAACCGACTCAGTTTGAACATTCACTGGGTGCTTGGTTATCACAGTACAAAAATCAAAGACCTTCTTAGTTTGGTAAGCAAAAGAATATATGGAGCACTCATGGACAAGAAAACATATTCCCTGGTTGATGAACTTAATTCAATCAATTACTATAGAACTATTGATGATATGACCATACATATTCGTGACTATGCCAACACACATTACAAAAAGATGTTGGATGGCTATGAGCAGTTCTTAAAGACCTCCAATCTAATGAGTAATTCAAGAGAAGAGACAATCCTAGAGATTCTGTGTATTGGTGTGCTGTGGTATTGTTACAACCATAGAATTAAAAGAGTCAAACAGTTCAATCAATCCCTTCTTCAATGGATTGCAAAATTCCGAAGAAAATCCCTTAAGCTAAAACCTATAATGAATAAAATAAAGGGAATACTCATCACAACCCTAGTTGGATTAGATATTAATAAAAATAGTGACATGAATTACAGTAATTCATGGATGTTGACCCAGAGTAAGTTCAATGGGCTTATTAAATATCTAAATGCAACAGATGAGTATGAACAAGAGGTGAAACGTCTTAGGCATTGGCAGAATTATCTAAGAGGTCAAAATACCAAGGAATTTCAAAGTGATATCACAGATATTTTGACCCTATCAAGATACTTTATAGAGTATTGTGATGTTATTTTATCGACCTATGTCAGCGATGTGGACATATATCTAAAATATGAGCAGAAGTATAGGAAGTGGCAAGAGGATTATTTATTTACTGGTAAAAGAAAACAAGAATACTATCTAAATATGGTAGGAGCGGGCTTGATGAATCAAGGATTTAGACAAAGCTTCCATAATACATCCAAAAAGATGGTTCTATTACCCACATGTATGCGGTCTAAGTCCCTTGAAGAATGTCAGTCAGTTGGAAAAGATGATTGGTTTGTCTGCAAGCAGTGTGAAAAGAATTGCCAAGTTGGAATGATAACAGAAGGAACAAAGGACTTGGATGTAGAAGTCATTATGGTTGGTCACAGTTCATCTATCTCTTCACAAAAGAATGATACAAGGCGGCTAGATCCAGGCATTGGTGTTGTCGGTGTTTCTTGTGTACTCAATCTAATCTCAGGTGGTTGGATGCTAAGAGAGAGGGGAATACCAGCCCAATGCGTCCTACTTGATTACTGTGGATGTAAGAACCATTGGCATGAAGAAGGTATTACAACCAGCCTCAATTTGACATATCTTAAGGAGTTGCTAGAATGAAATGTAGAATTTGTGGCAAAACCACAAAAGTAATAGATGATCACAAGTTTGGCAATATTTATGATTGGTGCGTAGAATGTGATTTTATTGGACTACGAAGTTCACACCTTATTTCCTTCGAAGAAGAACGGTTAGAGTATGACCGTCATGAGAATTCCATTGAGAATAAGGGGTATGTGACCATGTTCAAAAAATTCCTTGAACAGAGTCTTTTTCCTTATATAGATGGTGGAGAGGGATTGGATTTTGGTAGTGGTCCTGAGCCGGTTTTGACCCAAGTTATGGAAAGAGATTATGGCCTATTGATGGATCATTATGATTTGCACTATCAGCCAAACAAAGTCTATGAAAATCGGGAGTATGATTTTATTGTATCTACAGAAGTGGCTGAGCACCTTGAGCAACCGCTGGAAGTTATAAAAATGCTGACAAGCCATTTAAAGGTTGGTGGTGTTCTTGCTATAATGACCCTATTTCATGAGAAAGATGAGTCCAAATTCTTAAAATGGTGGTATAGAAGGGACATTACACATATTGGTTTTTTTACGCCTAAGACATTTCAAGTCATTGGTAAGGAACTTGGTCTTGAAGTAATTTATACAGATGGTAAGAGATATATGACGATGCGAAAGCTTATGTGACAGGTTGGTGGTAAACCTTTTACGTAAGTTTTGGCATTCTTTTAAATACTATTAAGTTTCTATGAAGTCTATTGATGGTCATTCTCATTTGGAGTAAGGTAAAGCTAAGAGGTGATTCTATGAAACAAAAACATAGTTGGTTACAGCAAAGTGTTGTAATTGCATTACTACTAAGTGTCCTTATGATAATAAGTGCCTGTGGTGATGGTTATAGAAATAATAGTAGCGATAATGAAGCAAATAGTGTGGCTGACTTAGGCACGGAGGATGCTGCTGAGAAGGTAGATGGTACAAGTAAGGACGATATACGTGATACAGATAGTGCTGATATAAATTTAATTGAGTACCAGGCACTTGACTATCCATTTGGACAAGTATTACTAGATAACATACAATCTGGTGGTGTTCCAAAAGATGGGATTCCATCTATAGATCAAGCTATATACAAAAGTGTATCTGATGTCTATGATGATTATGAGTTAGGTGCTCAGTTTTTTGTTTTAGAACTGGATAATCAGGTTTATTTGTATCCTCAGAGTATATTGGTATGGCATGAGATTGTTAATTTGAGTGAACATGGTCTTGCATTGACCTACTGTCCTTTGACAGGATCTTGTATTACCTACGAATATCCTGAAGGTATTGATACCAGTCTTGGGACAAGCGGTAAATTAATTAATAGCAATCTATTAATGTATGATCGCAGTACTGATAGCTTCATATCACAGATTGATGGTATTGGTCTTGATCAAAATCTTCAAGGACATTCACTAGGAGTTGTTCCAACATTCTGGGCAGATTGGAAGGATGCAAGAGATGTCTATCCTGAGGCCCTGGTTTTAATGGAAGACACAGGCTTTATCAGAGACTATAACAGAGATCCATATGGCAGTTATACCGAAGATAAGGAGTTCAATTATTACACCACAGATGGAGTGATTTTTCCCCTAATAGCCAATGAGGATACGCCAAGTAAGTCAGACAAACATGTGGTCGTTGGCGTGAAAAAAAATGGTGATGAAAGACTTGCCATAGAACCTGAGTTTGTAAAAGATAAAGGGCATCATATATTTGAACTAGCAGGTGATTCTTTTATTGCGATTCATGATGAGTCCATCGACACTGTTCGTGTATTTGACTACAACAATGAACCGATAGATGATATATTGCAGCTTGAAGACTTGGATTCTCCTATTTATTTCGATGTTATGTGGTTTGCCTGGTATGCATTCTATCCTGATACTGAGGTGATTGAATGAGTAAACGACGTAGTTTAAAAAAATTCATTAAAGACCATAAAGAAATTCATAGGATGGCTAAAACAATAGCCATCCTCTATGGTCTTTTGTATTATTTTACGGCAGGTTATATAGCCTTTGAGTCAGTGACCAAGTATAAGCAAGTGTTTGTTTCAAATCCCTTGACTTCAGCACTCAAAATGAGAGCACCATTTCTTTGGGAATCCATAGCTGAATTTAGGATACCACCATATTTCATATTACGTCTTTCGCCATTTAATATTGTTCTAATGTTGCTACTTATATACCTTGTTTACTTGAATATTGCTTTATTTGTTATCAGTGTTCGTTATCCTAGAGTGTGTCAATTGACCAGAAATAAAGGTCGGCTAGTTGCACTAATCCCAGCACTATTCACAGGGTTTTCTTGTTGTGCACCAACCCTAATCATAATGTTGGTTGGCGTACTTGGTGCTTTCTCAAGTACCATGATACTAATCTTTTCATGGGCAATTCCTATAAGCATTCTTCTTCTTATGTATGGTATCTTTCAAGGTTTTAAACAACTCCATCTCCATTACTAGATTAAGTGTTAAATTCATAAGATGATGAGCCTGTGACTTCTTTTGGATAAATAATGCTAGAGATGGATAATATTTTAAGGCTTATTGGACTTTTTTATATGTCAATCAAGTGGTAAAATAGAGCTATGAAAGATAGGATGGTTCTATGAATAAAAGATGGATGAACTTCATTACGGCTATACTAGTCATCATATTAATTGTTGTTAGTGTGCTTATTGCTATCAATTTTACCCAGCTTAGTAAGGATATTGAGATAAAATCCTCAAACAAAACTGAAGGCTTACCTAAGTACCGTTATATGGTCATCGTTGATGGATCAGATAGCGGTTTTGTTGATGAACTCAAAATTGGACTTGATGGCGCTATGGAAGATTTTCCTATTATCTATGAACTATGGAGTTTTGCAGGTGAAGATAAAGAAGAACGCATTAAAGAACAGATGGATATTGGTATTGAGTCAGATGTAGATGGCATTGTTATTCAAGTGTTTGAAGATGAGGGTTTTAATCAATTATTTACCAAGGCAAAGCTTAGGAATGTACCAGTCATTACCTTGGCCAATGAAGTTAGGTCTCAGGAAAAGGTGAGCTTCATTACTTACAACCGTTATCAAATGGGTAGCCGTATTGGTAAACTATTAAATGAACATCTGGCTAGTGAATATGTTGCTGATGGTACAATTATAATGCTTCAAACATCAACATTGATTGATCAGGACCAAGCCTTAGCTATGCAAGAAGAATTGTATCCAGGTTATATAGTAAAACCCCATAGATTGGACAATGAAGGTGATAACTTCTTGAACGCAGAAGGGGTAGCAAGGGACATTATAGAAGAACATGAGGATCTAAGAGCTATAATATGCTTTAGTAATCAAGAAACCCTAGGGGTTGTTCAGGCCATAAAAGATTTAAATATGATTAACGATGTAACAATAATTGGCACGGGGGATAGTGAAGAAATTCTCGACTATATTAGCAGGGGTGTTGTACATGCAACAATCGTACCTGACAACCAGAGAATTGGTTATGAGGCTATGCTTGATATGACCAAATATAAGGATGGACATTTTGTTTCACAATATAGAGATATCTTTGTCCGTTTTATTACAAGTAAGAATCTAGAGATTTATCTAGATGAAGAGGAGGCTATTGATGAGAATCTTTAAGTCTTCAAAACGTGTTCAAAAATATACAACAATCAAGAACAAGATGTTTGCTTATACATTTGCCATTATTTTTCTGATGGCCACCCTGAGCATATATTCATTAACCATCACCAATGTCTATAAAGAAAAAATTGATGAGATGTTCGTGCGAAATCTTGCCCTAAAGGATATTCACGACCACTTGGCTATAGTAGACCAGGAATTGGATGTTTACCTTTCGACAAAAAGCTCTACATCTCTTAATAATTATATGCTTAATGCAGAAAGACTTGAACTTATAATTGATGAAACACTATCAGGTGTTGATGGTCTCACAGAAGAAGAACTGATGATTCTTGATATTAAGGAAATGACTTCAAATTACTTGATAATTGCCAATCAAGCTATTGGCGATAAGAGAAAGTCTAGCATATCGTCGTATTCGAGGAAGTATAAAGAAGCTCTTAAGATTAAAGCCTATATTGAGTCTTATATTAATGAACTTAATATACGGCAACTTGACAGAAATGCAAACAACTATCTATATATGGCAGAACAAGTTAGTATTTCGAATATTCTAAACATTGTCCTAATTTTTGATTTGGTATTGCTATCCATCATTATCATTCTTAGAATGTCAGGCAATATAATTTCACCATTGATTAGGCTGTCCCATTCAGCTGAGGAAATTGCAAAGGGAGAGTTCGAGAAAGATGACATTATTGTCAAAACAAATGATGAACTTGAGGTACTTGCCAGAGCGTTTAATAAGATGAAACGTAGTATTCATGCTTATATTGAAGCCCTTAAGGAAAAAGCTCAGACTGAAGCCAAACTTATGGATAAGGAAATGGAGAACCTAAAGATGCAGTCACTGCTTGACGCTGCAAGGTTGTATGCACTTCAGTCTCAGATGAACCCACATTTTCTATTTAACACTATTAATGCAGGCGTGCAGTTATCAATGTTAGAAGGGGCAGACAGGACAAGTGAGTTTCTTGAAACCATGAGTAGACTCTTTCGCTACAACATTAAGCAATTAGATGAGGCCGTTACCCTGAATCAGGAAGTGGATAATATCAGAGACTATTATGAACTATTAAAAGTTCGCTTTGGTGAACTAATCACTTTTGATTTCATTATCGATGACAGTGGCCTTGATTACTTGATACCACCCTTGACTTTGCAACCAATTGTTGAGAACTCTTATATTCATGGTTTGGCCAATAAAGAGGAAGGTGGCAATATCAAAGTCACCGTTCACAATGAAGGCTACTACCTAATGGTTGTTATTGAAGACGACGGTCTTGGAATGACACAGTCCAAAATTGACGAAATTGCATCCAATGTTATTCATGACCACAATGATATGGATATTAAAAAGAATTCCAATGGCATAGGTATGGCCAATGTTATTGAACGTCTGGAATTGTTCTATAAAGAACAGGAGTTGATAAAACTGACAAGCCAAGTTGGGGTAGGTACCAAAGTTATTATGAGCCTGCCGCTGGTAAGAGGAGAATCCGATGATTAAACTAATGATTGTTGATGATGAACACATCGTTCGAGAAGGTATCCAGTTCATCATACAAAATACCTTTGCTGAGGAAATCAAAATTGTTGCTCTGGCAAAGTCGGGGCGTGAGGCTATTGAGTTATATGAAGAGCATCACCCTCAGATTGTTCTAATGGACATTCAAATGCCTGGAATCAACGGCATTGAGGCAATCAAGACCATTAAGGAAGTGGATAATCATATTAGATTTGTCATTATATCTGCTTATGAACAATTTGAGTACGCCAAAAGTGCTGTCCGTCTTGGGGTTCAAGATTACATATTAAAACCAATTAATAAGATGAAGCTTATTGAGACCTTAACAAAGGTTATTGGTGAAATAAAGGCTGAGAAGCAGTTGAAGCAAAAGGAAATTGAAACACAGGAAAAAAAACTAGATAAGATATTGCCTGTTCTTGAATACGGTTATATCTATTCCGTTATTATGAACTCTGATTATCAAAAAGAAAGTTCGGATTATCATACACTCCTTGATATTAGAAAAGAATCTGGTTATATGATGGTCATAGAACTTGGTGAAGGTGATCAGTACAGTGAGCTCAGTAACAAAATAGGCACAGGTGTTAGAGGTAATCAACAGTACAATGCCATTCGTAACGCTATTAAATATAAATGCAAATCCATTGTAGGACCAATGATGGTCAATAGAATCGCGGTAATGGTCTATGATGATATGCCTGACAACGAGTACAATCAGAGGGTAAGGTCAATCGAACTGGCTGAGGCCATTCACAAACGTATCTTTGAAATGGTTGACACAGAAGTTTATATTGGCATAGGTCGTTGCTCTAGACTTGATCGAATGAATATATCCTTTAACGAAGCGGTTAAGGCAATAAGCAAAATGAGTGATGAACGTATTCTTCATATAAAGGATGCTGTTGAATCAACAGATAAAACAGAAGCATTGATGAAGATTAAAAGTGATGAAGAGGCAATAATCAAAAGGGTAGAGGAAGGTAATGTGTCAGAAGTTGATGCATTAATGAAATTATTTTTTCATAGTTTGCACAAGAATTATGTGGATGACATTGGTACATTAAAAAGTATTGCTATTGAGTTAATGGTATTGATATTTACAACGGGTTATAGGAATGACACATTAGATCAATATGAACACTCCATTAATTATGTTGATGACATTAGAGAATTGAGCCACTATTTTGAGATTGAAAATTATTGTATGGCAAAATCTAAAGAAATTGCACTTAGCGTCAAGTCTGAGAAAGAGAACAAAGTATCATCGGTGATAGGCGATGCTATGGTCTATATTAAAGACAACTATTCAGATGATATTCGACTAAAAGACGTTGCTGAGG
>JDSF01000205.1_pt1 | contig 36494 bp, 49 predicted proteins | sample 199441 | NCBI WGS metagenome assembly JDSF01 (sample SAMN02592751, study PRJNA231836) | bioreactor metagenome | isolation source: continuous culture bioreactor denitrification-DNRA | place: Germany: Bremen
AGAGGTGTACAACATCGGCGGGCACAACGAGAAACCCAACATCGAGATTGTGAAGAGCATCATAGCCTATGTAGCTGAGAAGGTGGACCCTGCTGTCAATGAGTCATTGATCAGGCACGTGAGTGACAGGAAGGGGCATGACCGGCGCTACGGCATAGATCCCACCAAGATCAGGGAAGAGTTGGGCTGGGAGCCCGAGACGATGTTTGCAGAAGGGATCAGGAAGACCATCGACTGGTACCTGGAGAACAGGCAGTGGATGGAGCATGTGACCAGTGGTTCCTACCAGCAATACTACCGGTCGATGTATGCAGGCAGATGACAAGGGAAAGAGAGAAACATACAATGGGACAGTTCACATTCACGGAGACAGGGATAGAAGGGGTGTTCATCATCGAGCCGAGGGTGTTCGGGGATGAGCGTGGCTACTTCATGGAGACCTACAACAAGGCAGACTTCCATGAGGCCGGCATTGATTGTGAGTTCGTACAGGACAACCAGAGCAAGTCGAGCAAGGGTGTGCTCAGGGGACTTCACTTCCAGAAGAAGTACCCGCAGGCAAAGCTGGTCAGGGTGACCAAGGGTGAGGTCTACGATGTGGCGGTGGATCTTAGAAAAGGCAGCCCGACCTACGGCAAGTATGTAGGGGCTGTACTCACCGCTGAGAAGAAGAACCAGTTCTTCATCCCCCCCCGTGGCTTCGCCCACGGGTTTCTGGTCCTCTCTGATGAGGTAGAGTTCGTCTACAAGTGTGACGAGTTCTACCACCCAGAGGATGAGGGTGGCATCAGGTGGGATGACCCGAGTATCGGGATTGAGTGGCCGGAGATTGATACCCAGTTGGTAATGAGCATAAAGGACCAAAGCTTAAAAAACATGGTCTGAGGTAATGCAATGATTACTAAATTGAACATTACCTACATAGACTTTGGGCCAGCATACGGCCAAAATAGCAATAGTGGGATTGAGAGAAAGAAGCTTGCCCAAATCAAAGAACTCAGTAAGCTTGGTGTTGTAAAACGATTGACATATAGTCCTAAAGGGAAGCGTGGTGTTCTTAAAGAAGCTTCTAGAATGCTCCCCTTGGCCCCCAGCATGTTTTATTTCAAGTATTGTCCAGAAAAGCTGGATGGTGTGGATATCGTATATTACCGAAAGGCGTACATTGACCGGTATGCGATTAAGCTCCTCAGAGAGATAAAGAGAAGAAATCCAAAATGTATTATCCTCTTTGAAATTCCTACATACCCATATGATAAAGAAAAGTCCGGTTTCTTGCGATTCCCCCTCTTATTAAAAGACCGATGGAATAGGAAAAAAACTTCATCACTATGTTGATCGAATAATACTAGTGGCCGCCAAAGATCCGGTTGTATTCAATGTACCAACAATCACTATCAGTAATGGTATAGATTTTTCCCGCACAGCATTACGTAAAGTTTCCAAAGAGGAAGATGGTAAAGTTCATGGCATCGTAGTTGGTAATTTTGAATTTTGGCATGGTCTTGATCGGCTTATTGAAGGGCAAAAAAAAGGTATTATGCAACAAAGCCTGAAAGGATATTTGTGCTGCATGTAGTTGGTCCAACTGAAAATGCAATAAAGCTTGATAAAGACATGGAAGAACTTGTTTCTAAAGGGTATCTAATTTTTTTCATGGTTCTATGCCTTTTGATAAATTGGAAAAGGTTTATGATAGTGTTTCTCTAGCATTTGAATCATTCGGACTCCATCGACGGACCCAAGGACAGATTAATAGTTCCGTTAAATCTCGAGAATATGGTGCGAAAGGTTTACCAATAGTGAGTGCAAGTAAAATTGACTACATTCCTGTAAATTTCTCATATTTCATGAAAGTGGATGAAGATGAGTCGCATATTGATATTAAGTCAGTCATACAATTCCATGATAAAGTCTATGAAGAAGATTACGAAAGGGTGGCATTGAGAATCCGAGAATTTGCCAATGATACATGTTCGTCAGAGTCAATGATGAGGCCTGTTTTGGAGTACTGTCGTGAAAATTCTCAGTGAATTTGGAATTAATACCTACGCTTGGTTTATAATAATGACTATGTAACATATATTAAGAATATTGAAGGAAAAAATGCAAAAAGAATCATTGATACAAAAAATTGAGAAATACCATGTGTTAGTTGGGGTCATTGGCCTTGGCTATGTCGGTCTTCCCTTAGCTGTCGAGAAGGCAAGGGCAGGCTTCAAGACCACCGGCTTTGATGTCCAGCAGAAGAAAGTGAACATGGTGAATCAGGGCATCAATTATATCGGTGATGTAGTCCAGGAAGACCTGGCTTCCTTGGTGAAGAATGGGATGCTCAGGGCAACCAGTGATTTCTCCTTTGTGAAGGATTGTGACTTCATCGCCATATGCGTTCCCACTCCCCTGGACGAGCACCAGCAACCTGACATCACCTATGTACGGGATTCTGTCATGGAGATAGCCAAATATCTCAAGAAGGATTCAATTGTTGTCTTGGAGTCTACCACCTACCCGGGGACCACTGAGGAGTTGGTGAAGCCCTTGCTGGAGGAAGGCTCCGGCCTTGTCTGCGGGGAGGATTTCTATCTCGGTTTCTCCCCTGAGCGTGTCGACCCAGGCAACCTGCAGTACAAGACGAAGAACACTCCAAAGGTAGTCGGAGGCATCGGGAAGGATGCGACCGAGGTGATTGCAGCGATGTACCGTGCGGTGCTTTCCAGTGATGTGACCGAGGTTTCTAGCCCTGCGGTGGCAGAGATGGAGAAGATCCTGGAGAATACCTACCGGAATGTGAACATTGGCCTGGTGAATGAGCTAGCCCAGCTCTGTCACGAGATGGGCATCAGCATCTGGGAAGTCATCGATGCTGCAAAGACCAAGCCCTATGGATTCCAGGCATTCTACCCGGGACCGGGCCTGGGAGGCCACTGCATCCCCCTCGATCCCTACTATCTCTCCTGGAAGGCTAGGGAGTATGGGTTCCATACTTCTATGATAGAGAGTTCGATGATGATCAACGACCGGATGCCTGAGTACACGGTGAACGGGCCTCGAAGATACTGAACAGGTTCAGGAAGGCCCTCAATGGATCGAAAATCCTGATGCTGGGGGTTGCCTACAAACAGGACATTGACGACTACCGGGAGAGCCCGGCCCTGGATGTAATAGAGATTCTAGAGAAACATGGTGCTGTAGTTGCTTATTATGATCCCTGGGTGGCAGCGTACCATCACAAGGGAAAGGTTGTGAAAGGCGAGAAGGAACTGAATGCAAACCTGCTGGAAGAAGCCGACCTTGTCATAATCACCACTGCGCACAGCAACGTTGACTATGATCTGGTACAGAAACATGCAAAGGCCATCTTTGACACAAAGAATGTCATGAAGGCCATTACCGGACGTGACAATATCGAGGTGCTGTGATGAAATATGCACTGATAGGCTGCGGGAGGATTTCTCCCAACCACATAGCTGCCGCTCTGGCTAACAGGCTTGATTTCGTTGCCGTCTGTGACATCAACGAGCAGATGATGGAGGACAAGATCCTCAAGTTCAAGCTGGATGAACAGAACGTGGCAAGGTATCACGATTACCGGGAGATGCTGAAGGAACAGAAACCGGACCTGGTCTCCATCTGCACAGAGAGCGGCAAGCATGCATCCATCGCCTTGGATTGTATTGAGGCTGGAGTCAATCTCATCATCGAGAAACCAATCGCTCTCTCCATCAAGGATGCTGATGCCATCATAGAGAAGGCAAGGAAGAAAAAGGTGAAAGTGTGTGCCTGTCACCAGAACCGTTTCAACAAATCAGTGGTGAAGATACGCGAGGCAATGGAACAGAATCGTTTTGGGAAAATGATGCACGGAACCGCCCACATCCGATGGAACCGTGGCAGGGACTACTATGACAGGGCCTCCTGGCGTGGGACATGGGAGCAGGACGGTGGTGCTCTCATGAACCAGTGCATCCACAATATCGACCTGCTCAGATGGATGATGGGAGACGAGGTTTCAGAGGTGTTTGCCTACACCGACAACCTTACCCATTCTTACATCGAGGCAGAGGATCTTGGTCTTGCCTTGGTGAAGTTTGCCAATGGTTCCTATGGATTATTGAGGGGACCACCAACATCTACCCCCCCCAGAACCTGGAGGAGACGCTCTACCTATTCGGGGAAAAGGGGACTGTGAAGGCCGGGGGACAGTCGGTGAACATCATTGAGGAGTGGCGATTCGCCGACCTGTTGGATGACCCCGAAGAGGTCAAGACAACCTACCACGAGAACCCTCCCAACGTGTATGGGTATGGTCACACCCCATTGTTTGCTGATGTGATTGAGGCAATCAGGGAAGACCGTCAGCCAATGGTAACAGCGGAGGCTGGGAAGCGGGCACTCGAACTGGTACTGGCCATCTACAAGTCTGCCGCCGAAGGAAAGCCGGTCAGGCTTCCCCTGGACGATTGTGCGACCATTGATTTCGCAGGGAGGTTCTCCTGATGGACTGGTATGTACATCCTTCTTCCTATGTTGATGCCGATGTGATTATCGGCAAGGATACCAAGGTCTGGCACTTCTGCCACATACAGGGCGGTGCAAGGATTGGGGAGGGTTGCTCCCTGGGGCAGAATGTGAATGTCTCGAACAACGTCATAATCGGTAACGGGTGCAAGATACAGAACAACGTTTCCCTGTATGAGGGGGTAACGCTTGAGGACCATGTATTCTGTGGGCCTTCCTGTGTGTTTACAAACGATCTTACCCCGAGGGCAAAATACCCGAAGGAAGGTAGGCTATCTGAAAACTCTCGTACAAGAGGGTGCCTCCATCGGGGCCAATGCCACCATCGTCTGTGGGATAACCATTGGTAGATGGGCACTCATCGGCAGCGGGGCGGTAGTCACCAAGGATGTCCCAGATTATGCCTTGATGGTTGGAGTGCCTGCACAGCAGAAGGGATGGGCCTGTGAATGTGGTTCCGTTCTGGATGAGAACCTGCATTGCAAGAGTTGCAGCAGGCAGTATGAGCAGAAGACAGGAGGCCTTGTCGAGAGGCGGGGGGGGAACTGAGTATGGAATTTCGTGATCTCAAGAAGCAATACCAGGTACTGAAGGCAGACATGGACAAGGCTGTCATCGAGGTGATGTCAGAGTGCAATTTCATCAATGGCAGGCAAGTCAGGGAGCTGGAAGAACAGCTTGCTGCATATGTTGGGGTGAAACATTGCATCACCTGTGGGAATGGGACTGATGCGCTCTCCATGATGCTTATGGCTTGGGGGGGATCGGCCCAGGTGATGCGGTATTTGTCCCGGACTTCACTTTCTTTGCCTCCGGGGAAGTGGTCTCTTTCGAGGGTGCAACCCCTGTGTTTGTGGATGTGGACCCGGATACCTACAACATGGATCCAGAGAGCCTGGAGCAAGCCATCCTTTCGGTGGAGGCTGAAGGGAAACTCAAGGCGAAGGTGGTCATCCCTGTGGATCTGTTCGGTCTCCCTGCAGATTATGACCGGATCAACGAGATTGCCCACAGGCATGGCTTGAAGGTACTGGAGGATGGTGCCCAAGGCTTTGGGGGATGGTACAAGGGAAGGAAAGCCTGTTCTCTAGGGGATGCTGCGACCACTTCCTTTTTCCCAGCGAAGCCCCTTGGTTGTTATGGCGATGGAGGGGCAATTTTCACCAACAGTGACCAGGAAGCCGAGTACCTGAGATCGATTGCAGTGCATGGGAAGGGATCCTATAAATATGACAATGTCCGTATCGGATGGAACTCACGCCTTGATACCATCCAGGCGGCAGTCCTCCTGGTGAAATTCAAGGCGTTCCAAGCGTATGAGCTGGAAGCAGTGAATACGGTGGCTTCCTGGTATACAAATACATTGGGGGGGGATGCTGTGAAGACCCCGGTAGTCCCGGAAGGATGCTATTCCAGCTGGGCCCAGTACACCATACAACTGGCTGATGAGAACCAGCGTACTGAAATCCAGGGGAGGCTGAAGGAACAGGGGATCCCCACCATGGTGTACTACCCAAAACCGATGCATGAGCAGACGGCTTTCAAGGGATTGAAGCAATATGTCCAATGCCCGGTTACGGAGAGGTTAAGCAAGACGGTTGTTTCTTTACCATTGGATGGATATAAGACATCTGAGTCTTGTATAACTGTTTCTGCTATAATCAAATCATCAATATTGATGGTATAAAGATGAAGAATCTTTTAATACTCACCGACCATCTACCGTATGGGAAAGGTGAGCCTTTTTTATACCCAGAAATTGAATTTCTTGTACGGAAATTTAATATCACAGTTGTCACCACCGACACTCGGTCGGAATTGTCTAGTAATTTCAAGTGGGATTTTCCTGTACATAGAATTCAGAAGATTCCAACGTTCTGTGAGACGCTCCATTCTACTTTCAAATTTTTTCTTCACTAAGGATTGTCTGAAAGAGTTTGGAATGATATTGCACGAGAAAAAACATGTATTGCAGAGGCTTATGCAGAGTATCAAGTACTTTGCAAAAGCACAGAAAACAGCGAAACAGGTTAAAAAAACTTGGAATCATCTCAGAACAAGACCTTGTTTATTGCTATTGGAATAATTACAAAGTATTAGGAATCGGCTTATTGCTTAAAAAAAATTTCATGATAGCTCAATTCCTATTATCTCTCGGATACATGGCTACGATTTGTATAATGAGCGAGTAGAAAAGGGACTCCGTCAGCCATTTAAATATATTCAGGATACATATCTATCCGCCCTCTATTTTGTGAGTAAAAAAGGTATGGAGTACTATAAAAGGACGTTTGGTTTCTCTTCTCATTGTGCCTACCGGGTATCCCGTCTCGGAGTATATGGAACATCATGTATAGCTCCTTCAGAAAAGGCTATAGGGCTAACTCTTATTAGTGTATCAAATGCGATTCCCTTAAAAAGAATTGAACTTATCATTTCTGCTTTGGAATTGATAACCGACTATACGGTCTCTTGGATTCACTTTGGTGATGGGGAGAGTATGAATTCTCTAATAAAATTGGCAGAGCAGAAACTGAAACATAAAGAGAATATTACATATAACTTTAAAGGGCATATTACAAACCAAGAATTGCATACCTACTATGAAACACATGCAATAGATGTCTTTATAACTACATCCGCAACAGAAGGGCTTCCTGTTTCCATTCAAGAAGCGTTTTCCTATGGAGTGCCTGCAATCGGAACATGTGTTGGGGGAATTCCTGAAATGATTACTGATGGATCTAATGGGTTTCTCTTGAATGAGATACCAACAGCATTAGAGATAAAAGCCCAGCTAGACAAAATGTATAGGGTTAAGCAAACTGAAGAGATGGATGAAATGAAAAAGTATGCCTTTTCAACATGGGAAAGATTGTTTGATGCAAATAAGAATTTCGATGAATTTGCTGAGATGTTGTATGCATTGTGCCTAGATAAAGGAAGTCTCCATGGATGATTACAGCAGAACGCCTTCCCAACAGGACCTTATCTCTGTAATCGTTCCTGTCTACAACGCTGAGAAGACCTTGGACAGGTGCATAAAGAGTATCATAGGGCAAACCTATCTAAATCTGCAGATAATTCTCATTAATGATGGCTCCACTGATACTAGCTTTTCTATATGTGCAGGATATGCTGACACCGATGCCCGAATCAAAGTAATCAACAGCTCCAACCAAGGTGTATCAAAAGCAAGAAATCAAGCATGGATGCCGCTGAAGGTGCCTATTGGAGTTTTGTAGATTCAGATGATTGGATTGAACCAACCTACATAGAAACATTGTATTCAGCAATGCAGGTAACTGAAGGTAGCTGTCTTTCTGTGCTTGGCGTTGTATCTGAAAGTTGGAAAGTATATTTAGATGGTCTCTGTAAAGGTAACTCCTATCGAACCCTGTCGAATACAGAAGGGCTAGATGAAATCACAGTGAAGTTTGGGCTTAGAGGATACTTGTGGAATAAACTCTTTCTACCTACACAGCTTCGTCTTGATACAGATATTAATATCTGTGAAGATCTGGAATTTATTGTTCGATATCTATCTCACTATCGGTCGGGCAAGATTGTTGTGGCAAATGGTTGCTTGTATCACTATGAAATCATTCGTTCAAATACAATCTATTCCAATCGGTATAGTTTTCAGCGGAATTTCACCGCATTTCAAGCATATGAAAACATTATTGAGCAACTCCCAGATTCTGCTCAATACCTAAGAGATAGGATAAATACACATACTACAGAGCTGGCATTCAATATGCTGGTAACTTGGTATAGCCTACCAAGGCGTGAACGTTCAGAAATGAAAGCTAGTGAAAACAGGATTTCTGAAGTGCAATCAAAATTCCGTGATAATTATGACATAGCAATGAAGCAGTCCTCTTTTCTGGTGCAAGTCAATTACTTTTTGCTTAAGGTCTCCCCGTTATTATTGATTCCCTATCTACATATAAAATTTCGTATAAAGAAAATAATTGGGAGAACGAGAAAATAAGTGAACTGCAGCCATAATTTGTGGAAAGATTGGAATATTCTGAATGTGATTACAACATACAAGTGTTGTGTGAAATGATGTATTTTTGGAGAACGATACTGATATGAACAATAAAACGATACTTATCCTATCCAATGATGTGGATTATCTCTATACACTGAGGCTTGAAACAATCGAGCGCTTACTTGAGGAAGGTTTTTTCCCTAGCTCTCTCAGCTCCATCCAATGATCGGGTTGTGTTCTTTGAGAAATTGGGATGTATCTTCTATCCCACTGAATTTACTCCTAGGGGAAAGAACCCATTTTCAAATCTAGCACTCCTTCTCAAATATGTCCGTTTGATCAAGCAAGTAAAACCTAATGTTGTTCTCACGTATACCATTAAAGCAAATATCTATGGGGGGGGTGGTATGTCGAATACTGCATACACCCCAGGTAGCCAACATGACAGGGCTGGGAAAAGCCTTGATGGGCAAGGGTGTATTGCAATCTACCATCCAAAAGTTGCTTCGTGTTGCTTTCAAGAGAGCTAGTACTGTTTTCCTGCAAAATGAGCGGGATCTAGCATATTTCTTGGATCACAAGATAACCAGAAGAGAGCAATCAGTGTTGATTCCAGGTTCAGGAGTCAATCTTGCTCGTCATCCCTTGGAAGAGTACCCAGAAGATGATGGAGCTATAAGGCTCATTTTCATTGCAAGGATCATCAAGGACAAGGGAGTCGAGGAGATGATGAATGCAGCCATCAAGATTCACAAAGAACATCCTAATGTAACGTGTGATATTGCAGGATTCATTGGAGAACCTGAGTATGAATCACAGCTCAAAGCGTATAGTGACTCAGGAGCAGGGGCCTATCTTGGATTCCAGAAAGATATTCATTCATTGATCAAAAGAAGTCATGCAGTTGTTCTCCCTTCCTATCATTTGGAGGGTATTGCAAATGTGCTTTTGGAAGGGGCTGCCTGTGGGCGGCCTGTACTCTCCACGAACCATATTGGGTGTAGAGAGACCTTTGATGATGGAGTATCTGGAATCATGTTCGAGCCACGATCAACTGAGGCTTTATCCACAGCAATTGAGAAGTTCGTCGCTATTCCCTATGAGAAAAAGAGAGAGATGGGACTTGCTGGAAGGAAGAAAGTTGAGAAAGAATTCAACCGGCAGGTCATTGTAGAAGCGTATATGCGAGCGATTGAAAGAGTTGAGATCTAAGCATAGGGTAAAGCTTTCACTACCCCCCTGCTACTCTGCCTCGGAATCAACTTGGACTGCAACACATGCTTGGTCTTGGCATAGGAACCTGTGCTGATAACCTGCTTGAGAATACTTACGCCAAGGATGCCCATCTCCTGTAAAGGAAGCTCAAAGGTGGTAATGGGGACATTCCAGAAGGAAGAGAAATCTCTGTTGTCAAACCCTACCACCCGTACCTGAGAGGGGACTTCATACCCCAAGTGCTGCAGGCCAGCAATACATCCAGCAGCGATATAGTCATTGGCACAGAAAATACCATCAGTCTCAGGATAGTCGCTCATGAGTTCGATCGTTGCCTCAAATCCGTGATCATAGTCATAATTCCCATAGTAGCGCAGAGTAGGCATATGCATCTGGAGCTCTGTAACCCGGCTGGAGAATCCCTGAAAGCGGTCTTGTACGGAGAGGCGGTCTTCTGGGCCACAGATCATCGCAGGATGGCGCATCCCACAGCCATAGAGATGCTCTGCCGCTTGATAACCCCCGGTTGTATTATCCGGGATGACACTGATCATCCCGGGGTATCCATATTTACCGAGACAATGGGAATGTCAGAGTTCTGGGTATCCAAGTTGAACTCCTTCCAGATCGGAAGATGGTGACAGAACAATATTCCTTCCACCTTATGACTCTTCAAAAAGTGATACGCCTTCTTCAAGTCATTTCCGAACTCAATACCAGAGACAAAGAAGAGAGAGTGTTGTCCCCCAGAGAGCCCCTGCTCGATTCCTCTCACTATTTGATTCACGAACGTCTCAGTAATATCGGCTGCGAGGCACCCGATAATACCGGATGAACGACTCTTCATACGAGAAGCATTCCAAGAAGGCACATAGCCAAGTGACTCAACCGCAGCAAGTACTCGCTTTCGTGTCATTTCGCTTACAGGCCGCTTCCCATTTAGGGCGTGCGTAACCGTAGCAGGCGAAACGCCAGCAGCCTTTGCCACATCCATGATTGTCACAGGTTCACCCATGCCACTCTCCTAGAATGCCAGTGTAAAGCCTCATGATAGGTTTGTCACCCTTCAATTGCATAACTGCGAGACACTCCCTCTATAAATGTATCCGGATCAAAGGAGAACGTTCTTCCTCTCGCGATACGGACCGTAAAGATCCGGTTCGTCTTAGCAGGAGCTCCCCCCTTGGTCTTGGTAATCGTCATCTCGTTTCCAGAGACCTTGAACTTCCAAAGATTGTACCTGTTTGTGCTGAGTTCACTTACCCCGTCATCCTCAAAATAGGTGGAGGTGACCTGCTTATCAGCAGTCTTGATTGGGAAAACTAGCAGCTCCACATGCTCAAACAGTGCATCCTGGAGGTGTGTACACCCTTCAGCAGTTGGAATGACAGCTCCTTCCTTCGCAAACCAGCGAATCTCTCCTCCAGAGGGGTAGCTGAGGAGAACTTCTGTTCCTCCTTCCCATGCATTTCCATCTTGGTCATACCACCACAGATTTTTGGGAGATAAACCGTGATACTCTGTTTGCCCTTTTCTGTAACAAGCACTTTCAACAAGGAAGACCCGAAGAGAGAGTGTATGTAGTTTGGAGAGAGGGCATCATCCTCAGGAAATTCCAGATGGAGTGAACGCTCCAAGGGAAGTCCTTTTACAGCGGCCTCATATGCACAAGTATAAATATAGGGCATGAAGCGATAGTGTTCGAGAATAAGACTCCGTATCGCTTTCAAAGCTGTAAGATACGACCAAGGTTCAGTAGGGTTGCCATCCTCCCTCCAGGAGTGAATAACAAACCTCCCTTGGAATACTGCAGACTGGCATGAACGGACCAACAGCTCTTCCTCCGGGAATGCCCCGAAGAATCCCCCAAGGTCATGCCCGAAGTAGGGCAGTCCAGAAAGCCCAAAACCGATACCCATCAGTTGATTGTAATGAAGGGATTTCCAGTCACTTACATTATCGCCTGACCAAGTTCTTGCAAATCGCTGTAGGCCTGAGTATCCACTGCGGGAGTAGATCCAGGGACGACGGTCAGGGTGCGCTTCCTTGAATACCTCATAGGAAGCCTCAGCCATCTTGATGGGATACAAGCTCTTGGTCTTATATGCCTCGAGCGCGAAATCTTCAAGCTCCAACTCATTGTTGTCATTCCAGATGCCCGTGCATCCATGGTTCAGGTATTGTTCCTTGAGTTGGTGCTTCCACCACTGTTTCGCTTCACTATTGTTGAAGTCTATGAAGGAGGCCTCTCCTCCCCAGAAGAATTCCTCATAGGGTTCTCCATCCTGGTTCTTGATCAAATAGCCCTTTTCCTTCAGTTCCCCATACCAGGGGTGGCTGGTCAGGATACCGGGCTTGATGTTCATGCAGAGGTTGTAGCCTCTCTGGCTGAGGGAAGTCAGAAATGCTTTATAGTCAGGGAACTTCTCCTTGTTCCAGAGGAACGTATATCGTTTTCCGTCAGGGCTCTTCAGGTATCCTGAGGAAACATACATACCCTCACAGGGAATCTGGTGCTTTTCTATGGTGGAGAAGTACGCAAGTATGCGCTTCTCAGCATCATCACTCTCTACATAGTTCATAGAGGAGCCAAAGAACCCAAAGCTGAACAGAGGGGGGGGAGCGCCGGAAAACCGGTAACGCTATAGTAGTTCTTCAGAACTTCGTGGTAGTTCTCCCCAAGCATGGCAATGTATCCATACGGCCCTCCCTCTACCTCTACAGAGAAGAAGTAGGGGCTCTCCCTGCCAAGGTCAAACAAGCGATCTGGCTCTGGTTGAATAAAAGACCACAGGTAACACGGTTCTCCTTGTTTATTCTCAGTAAGAAGGGAACGGACTTGTACAAGGGGTCGGAGTTAGCAGCATCATAGCCTAATGAGTCTCGGTTAAACATGGAGAACCGTCGACCTCTTCTGTTTGGGCTACCGCTTTTGTCTCCTAGGCCGTAGAACTCATCAGCAGAGAAGAGCGGAAAGTTGAACCGGCTAAAAGAATCAGGAGAACCAGATTTGGTGAAACAACGGACTTGGTAGTCCGGCAGTACCGTGTCAGCAGTCCCTACACGCCCTCCATGCTGGAGAATTCCCCCCGTACCAGAGACTGACTGATGCATCTCGTTTCTCGAGCACGACACGGCTCTGACCACAAGTCAGGATGAATGCATAATTTTCTTCTGTGATTACAATCGGTTGGTCCAGAGAGAGGGAGGCGGCAGGTTGTGTAATATACTTACTTGCCTCCTTGAGTGTTTCATCAACAGGAACCGAGTCAAAGTGGTAGGAAACCTCGATTATCTCCTGGGTGTGGAACCTGAGATGGAGCTGGCCTCCCACTCCTGTAGCTACTACTGTTTTTTGTGTCCTGAAGCGTGCAGGAATGGAGTGTATGAATTATATGTTTCATGAGTTACCCTTTAACCGATCCAGCGGCAATACCACTGAAGAAGAATCGTTGGAATGCGAGAAAGACGATGATGACTGGGATGATGGCGATGGTTGTCATCGCAAGAAGATCAGACCAGTTGATCTGCAACTGACCGACAAAGTTTGCCAGCGCTTGCTGCACTGTCTGTTTCTTGTTGTCAGTGATGACGATCAAGGGCCAGAGATAATCGTTCCATCTCCACATGAAGCTAAAGATAGCGATGGTCGCTACAATGGGTTTGCTCATGGGAGGATGAGACGGAAGAAGATTGAGTACTCCTTTGCCCCATCAATACGTGCAGCCTCGATGAGGGAGTCCGGAAGGTTCACCAGATACTGACGTGCAAGAAATACCCCAGTAGGCGTTGCTGCGGGGGGGGAATGATAATTCCCCACAGCGAATTGAGCATCCCGAGGTTCTTCAACTGGAGAAAAAAAATGGGAATCATGATGACCTGCAAGGGGATCATAAGGGTGGCGATCATGATGGTAAAGATCAGGTTTCTTCCCTTGAAGATGTACTTCGCAAGTGCGTAGCCTGCCATAAGGTTTACCATTACTGTTATGAAGGTGGAAACCACCGCTACGAATACTGTATTGGAGAAGTACACTGGGAAATTCCCAGCCTGGAGGCTGTTGACATAGTTCTGTACTGTCCACTTCTGGGGGAGAAAGGTCAGAGGGACACGGAACAATTCACTCTGTGGTTTGAAGGATGAGAGGATAACCCAGAACACTGGGAGCAAGGTCCCGAGTGCCAGGACAATCAGGAGCACATAATGGATGCTGTTGTATACTTTCTGCTTATTCATAACCCTGCTCCCTTCCACTGAACTTGAACTGCACCAAGGTAAAGATGCTGATGATCAACATCAGGACAATGGACATGGCACTTGCGTAGCCCATCCGATCCTCGAGGAATGCAACTTGGTAGACTTGTTGGACTATCAGCTTGGTAGCATATCCAGGTCCTCCCTTTGTCATGACGGAGATCAACTCATATGCCTTGAAGGATGCAATGGTGGAGAGCACCATAACCACGAGCAGTGTGCTCCTGAGCAAGGGAAGTGTAATTCCGGTGAAGGTCTTTGTTCTGGATGCACCATCGATGGTGGCAGCCTCATAAAGCTCTATGGGGATTGCCTGCAATCCGGCAATGAGGATAACCATGTAGTATCCCGCCTGGGCCCAGATACTAACGCCTATAATGGAAATCATGGCAAGGTTGCTGTCTGTAAGCCAAGGAATCCCTGAGCCACCCAATCGGCGAAGCAGATAGTTGATGATCCCCATCTCATCACCCAGGATGAATCGCCAGGCAATACCGACGGTAATCATGCTGAGCAGGGAAGGGATATAGAAGAGAGAGCGAAATATCTTCTCTCCCTTGATGGTGTTTTTATAGAGCAGTAAGGCCAGGGCTAACGCATAGACCATAATCAAACTGACAGTGAACAGCGAATACACGATGGTATTGCTGAATGTTTTCCAGAATACAGCGTCTTGGGCGAGTTCAACGAAATTTGTGAAACCGATGAACCTGGGGGTAGTGAATACACCCCATTCGGTGAGGGACATCCTCAGCCCTTGGATGGCAGGGACAATGATGAATAGACCGAATATGAGTATGTTGGGAAGCAGGAATAGCAGTGGTGCTGCTGTCTGATGGAAGTTTCCCTTGGTATGTCGTTTCATATGGTTGTGGTAGACAGGTTGTCTGTCGGTAGAAACAATCGTGCTCCCCCCTCATCTGAGGAGGAGCCGATATCCAGAATTCAGTTTACTTGAAGTAGGTTGCGCCCTTCTTGTCTACGTTGGCAACAGCCTCTTCGGCGGTGATGTTACCCAGCAGTACTTCTACGATCTGCTCGCGAATGTAGGTGGTAACCTTACTCAGGTTGGTGTTTTTCCATTCGTTTGCAGTAAAGGCCGGGGTGACCTTCAGCTCTTCAAGGAAGACCTCGAAGTCATTACTGTTCGAAGGATAGGAAACCTGTGCATCAACACGGGAAGGGATGTTGAAGGTATCACGGCTGTACATCTCGTTGTGAGTCTTGTCAGCGAATGCCTCCATCAGCTTGAATGCCTCTTCCTGGTTCTTGCTTCCCTTGAAGGAAGCGATAAACTTACCACCAGGAACAGAAGAGTTGATCTCAGCCTTGGGCATTCTAACAGCTTTCCACTCGAAGTCTGCTACGTTCTTGTTATAGGTGTTGATGTTCCAGCTTCCACCAATGTGGCCTGCTACCAGGCCTGCCTGGAAGAGCTCAGCCGGGTTCTCGGAACCGAGCCATACACTCTTGGGAACCAAACCTGCATCATGGACGTGCTTGAACCACTTGATTGCGGCAATGGTGCCAGGATTGTCGAATTCGTTGTTTGACTGATCTTCGTTCAAGAAGTGTCCACCGAACTGATACATGAGGGTAGAGAAGCGGTGAGGAGTGAAGTCGACCGACAAGCCATACTTCATCTCTGGGTTGGCTGCAACAACTTTCTTTACAACCGATTCCCATTCGCTCCAGGTCCAATCCTTGCTCACTTCATCAACGTCGATACCAGCCTTGTCAAAGGCAGACTTGTTGACGAGCATTCCATTGGCGGTTGCTTCAGTGGGATAGGCAATAAACTCACCTTTGGGGTTGGATGCGAAAGCGACCATAGAGGGAAGGAACTGTGCCTTCACTGCCTCAATGTCTGCTACATGATTGTCGATTGGCTCCAAGCTATCCACAACAACACTAAGCGTATTGGTGGTGATACGAGCTAGATCAGGAGGATTTCCTCCGCTGATCATCAGCTTCAGTTTCTGGTCGAACTCGTTGTATGCAACAATCTGCATGTCAAGTTTTACATGCGGATTTGCCTGCAAGTAGTCATCGATGGTGTTGAGGAATACCTCATCCTCATTTGCATCGTTGAACCAGAGTACAGAGAGTGTAACATCCTTTCCAGTTTCTTCTTTGGTTCCTGCAGCAAACACTGTTGTGCTGACCAGGACCAAGATCAAGAGAATTCCCAAAATCTTTTTTCATTCTTTCCTCCTTATAAGGCTTGAAAACAAAAGTATGCAAATTTACGCAAAACGTTTTTTACTCCTTTACTATAAACCCCATATCTTTCACCTGTCAAGGAAACTTTTTTGCGGTGGAAGGAAATAGATACAAGAGAGGGAGGGCCCTGTAGGCCCTCCCCATACTCCAGTATTCTTCTTTTCTTGTCAGATCAATTCCAGCTCAGCATCGAACTCCCCGTCAAGCGTAGATGGGCCTGGAGAGCTCCCTGTAGGCAGGCGGGTGAAGAGCTCGTCGGTGCTGCCGGTGGTGAGTGCCATCATCGACCGCTTTGCAATCGAGCGTATCTCCGGTTCCAGGTAGCCCAGCTTCACCACGATGGCCTTGCATCCCGTCGGCTCGGCCCCGAGGATCCTCATCATCTCAGGGTCGTAGCATCCGACATGCTTGCTTGCCACCACCACGTGCACCCCCCCCATCTCCATGAGGGCAAGGTCGGCGTTGTTCGCCCCTTCCCATTTCTCCTTGAGGGCTATGACCTTGGCCTCAGCCTCAATGGGACTGCTCTTCTCTTTGTCGAACTTCGCTCCCAGTGAGCAGTGGAAGGAAGAACCGATTCCCTCGCGGAAAGCCTGTGCCACCACAGGTGGGTCATAGAACCCTGGTAGAGCAGGGGAGGACTGAGCGTGGAGAGGACGGGGTCGTCCAAGATCAGGCGCAGGAAGTTCGTCACATCCCCGCTCCCTCCTGCTGTCGGGTTGTCCCCGCTGTCGCTGATGACCACCGGGTACACCCCCCCCTCTGCAATCGACTCCTTGGTTGCCCCGATGGCATCGCCGGGCATCCTGGTCTCGTTGTAGAACCCGAACTCGGCCCTCCGGCCCCAGAATATGGCCCCCCCCAGTTCCTTTGCTATCTCATCGGCTTGTTTTTTTTGGTCGTCCTGAGTCACCACCACCGCATGCACCGCGTTCTCCCTCTCATCCGCCCACGGGAAGCCGAGGGTGTAGGAGCAGGCAAGCACGCCTTCTTCCTTCTCCCGTTCCCTCAGCCCCTGGATGAGGCCCCTCATCGGCTCCACGCTGGTCTCACTCTGCTCCCCGGCGATGAGCATCGGGATCCTGGCCATGGCCATGGTGGGCCTCTTGCCTGACTCAAGGGTGCGGATGACCATCAGGGCGGCGTGGATGCCGGTCTCATAGGTATCGGTGTGCGGGGCGCACTTGTAGCCCACGAACCCGTCTGCCGCCTTCCTCATGCGCCTGGTGAGGGTGGCATGCATGTCCAGGCTGGTGAGGATGGGGATTGATGGCTGGATGAGTCTCACCGCCTCAAGCAGGTCACCCTCGGCCTCCCCGATGCCCTGAACCCGCATGCTGCCGTGCAAGGAGAGGCAGATGGCATCAAGCTCCCCCGCATTCCTCAGGTCACACAGCAGTTCTTCCTTGAGCTCCTGGTAGTATGTTCTGTCCCACACCCCGTTGGGAACGGCACGAGCAACCAGGGAGGGGATGACCTCATAGCCTGCGGCGATGAGGGTGTTGATGATCCCGCTTGCAGAGCTCTCCCTCTTTGTGAATAGCTCCTCCTTGCGGCTCACCCAGATCTCATCACGGGAGGTGATGATGGGGTTGAAGGTGTCGGACTCATGGTGCAGCCCGCCCACGAAGACGCGTCCCTTCATCACCTGCCCCCCCCTTTGTGGGAGACCACGGTCCCCACCCGGCCCTTGTCGGTATGACGGAGGCTGAACTCCGTCTGGCGGAGCAAGCCGCCCATGTAGATGTGGTCGGGCCTGTAGGTCATGCGGGACTCGTAGGTGCCGTCCAGTGCCACATGGTACTCCTTGGCCCCCCAGTGCTTCCTGGATCCTGGTGAAGTTTCTCTCGGTGATGCCGCAGCCCGGCATGACGATGATGCGCTCGCCTGCCTGACCAATCAGGTTCCTGAGCGTCTCCAGTCCCTCGGTGACGGTCTCCTCCAGGCCGCTGGTGAGCACCCGGTCGACCCCGAGCTCGATGAGTTTCTCCAGGGATCTTGAGGCGTCGCGGCTCATGTCGAAGGCACGGTGGAAGGTGACCGAGCAGGGGCGTGCGATCTCGATGAGCTGTCTGCTGCGCTCCATGTCGATCTCCCGTCGGGGGTGAGGATGCCGAAGACGATGCCGTCGGCCCCTGCCTCACGGAAGAGCCTTGCATCCTCCTTCATCGCCTCGAACTCCAGGTCCGAGTAGCAGAAGTCGCCGCCGCGGGGGGCGGACCATGACGTTCATGGCTATGGTGGAGTGTGCTCTGGCGGCCTTGAATGCTCCCAGCGATGGGTGGTGCCCCCCTCGAACAGGTCGGCGCAGAACTCCACGCGGTCGGCCCCGCCTTGCTCGGCTGCGATCACACTCTCTATCGATTCCAGACAAATTTCAATTTTCATTATCTTCTCTCCTCTTCCAGGACTATATGTAGTGTATGAGCACCCAATGCCGGGCGCTTGAGTGGACTCCCCACTGTATGAACGATAATATTGTGTTTCCCTTTCTGCAAAGGAAGAGATGTAATGAAACAATCAGTGTTTCGTCCCTTCTGTAAGCTACTGTAGTAGGGTTTTCCATCCACCTCTAGAACAAGCTTCTCCTCACTCTCCAGTGGTTCTGAGGTTTTCCAGGAGATGGAGAGCTTTTTTTTGTTTTCCTCTAGTGCAATCTTCCAGTGCAGGCTGGTGGGGATAGGGCGGTAGGAGTAGTACTCTGCTCCAGTATAGCGGTAAACTACCACTGGTTCTCCACAGTCGAAGGAAGGCCCTTGGTATTCCTGTTCTGGAACCTGAAGGGATGTTGTCTTCCTCTCGAGAGGCTTTCCTGCAAGTTCCTCTCCAATACCTTTCAGCACTGCTTCCTCAAACTCCTGAATGGAACCATCACCCATCAAGCCGATATTCAGAAGGTAGTTCCCCCCCCTCTTGGACTACCTGCCTGGCAGTCTCACTCAGTTCCTTGATCTTCTCATCCTTATCTCCACGTACCTGCCAGCTGCGGAAGCCCCATGTTTCTTTATAGATGGAAGCAGGAGTCTGCCAAGGACAATCAAGCGCTACCTGAGGTAGTTCATTGTCTCCCATGGTAAGGAAGTCCTGGTAGTCGTTCCAGATTCTTCCATTGACCATGCAATCAGGTTGCAATCTCTGAACCAAAGCATATACCTCCCTGGATTGTTCCTTGCTGGGAGCCCCCCCCATATCCATCCAAAGTTCGCAAATAGGACCGTAACTGCTAAGCAGTTCTGTGAGCTGAAGGATATTGAGCTTCTGGTGCTCTGGGGTAATGGTGTCACTGTTGTGGCTGCTGATCGGGAGAGCCGCTGGGAAATGCCAATCGATCCAGGAGAAGTAAATACCAAAAGCGAGACCGTGGCGTTTGCACGCCTCACTCAGTTCAGCAACGACATCCCTTTTGCTCTGGTAGCTGGTGGTCTTGGTATTGAAGAGACAGAACCCATCATGGTGCTTGCTGGTGATTACCAGGTAGTGCATCCCGGCCTCTTTTGCTGTCATGACAATATGGTCTGCATCGAAATGATCAATGGAGAATTGCTCGGCCAATGCCTCGTAGTCGGCCTGGGGAAGGTACCCATGACTGAGTATCTGTTCTGAGTATCCCCGTTTGACCACCTCATTGTTCCACACCCCACCGGGAATGGAGTAGAGGCCAAAGTGGATGAACATACCAAACTGGAGATCCAGCCAGGCTTGTGTTGCTGATTCTTTCATCTCTGTTGCTCCTTGGTTAAAGCATAGGGGTGGAAAGTGAGAAACAACAGAGTCAAAAGTTATATGAGCTCTCCTTTGAGGCGTCATTTTTTTTAAACTTCGACCCAGTTTTCAAAAAAAATGACGCCTTATCTCTCAGTGAAAAGCGGCTTGCTTTGAAACTTGACGCTATGGCGATTCTGACTTCCGTGAGACGATTTTGTCATGAAGAAGCAGTTGAACCAGACACCACAATTGAGCCTGGGAAGGAAGATGGGACGCCATTGGCAGTTCTACGTTATCGTAGCGCTCCCCATCCTCTATTTCATTGTGTTCAAATACGTCCCTATGTACGGGGCATTGCTCGCATTTAAGCGATATCGTGTAAGCCGCGGCGTATGGGGAAGCCCTTGGGTAGGGCTCTATCAGTTCAAGAAGTTCTTTAGTAACCCCTCGTCCCTTGAGATCATGTACAACACCTTCAGCTTGAGCATGTATGCCTTGGTTACTTCAATTCCGCTGGCAGTTATCCTGGCCATTGCACTGAACGAAGCACGTTCCAAACTCTGGAAGAAGAGCGTGCAGATGATCACCTACGCACCATATTTCATCTCCACGGTAGTCATGGTTGCCATCCTGATGCAGTTCCTTGATCCATCAATGGGGCTCTTCAATACAGTGAGGGGACTTATGGGAAAGGATTCCCTTAACTATATGGGGGAGGCGGACTACTTCAGGCACATTTATGTCTGGTCTGAGCTTTGGAAGAACACCGGCTATAATGCGATTATCTACCTAGCGGCTTTGACGGGTATCAGCCCGGAGTTGTATGAGGCGGCCAAGGTCGATGGTGTGAACAAGTTCCAGAAAGTCTGGTATGTCGATCTTCCTTCGATCAAGAGCACTATCGTCATCATGTTCATCATGAATATGGGCTTTGTCATGAGCCTGGGATTTGAAAAAAGCCTTCCTCATGCAGAACCCGCTGAATATTGAAACTGCTGAGATCATGTCCACCTATGTATATAAGATGGGCTTGATCAACAGTGACTTCTCCTACTCCACGGCCATTGACCTGATCAACTCAGTAATCAACGTCATCTTGATTCTCACATTCAACCGGCTTGCCAAAATGAACAACAAGGAAGGGGGGCTCTGGTAATGCATTATAAACAAAAAGAGATGCTCACAGACAGAATCTTCTCCATTGTGGTCAATACCTTCCTGTTCATAAGCTTGGCTATTGTACTGTACCCACTGCTCTACATCATCTCCTGCTCACTGAGTGAGCCACAGGCGGTGATGGCACGTAAGGTCTGGCTCTTCCCGGTTAATTTCGACCTAGTGAGTTACAAGGCGGTCTTTACCAACAAGCAAATCGGAACCGGATACATGAACAGTCTCTACTATATGGTAACGGGAACGGTCATCAGCGTAATGCTAACCATGTTGATCGCCTATCCACTCTCCAGAAAAGAGTTCTATGGACGCAAGTTTGTAACCAAGTTCATCTTGTTCACGATGCTCTTTACTGGTGGAATCATTCCTCTTTACTTGGTGGTTCGTCAGCTTGGTATCTATGATACCCGGCTCTCGATCATTCTCCCCAATGCGATAACCGTATGGAATGTCATCATTGCCCGTACATTCCTGCAGGAGAATATATCTGATGAACTGTATGAGGCCGCTGAGATTGACGGATGCTCTGATATCCGCTTCCTCTTCACCTTTGTATTTCCCTTGAGTGGGGCAATTGTAGCGGTCCTCGCACTCTTTTATGCAGTAGGGCAGTGGAACAAGTATTTCGATGCACTCTTGTACCTGCAGGACCAGGCCTTGTATCCTCTCCAAATTGTGCTTCGTAACATCCTTATCATTAACCGAAACACCCCGTCCATGACGACGGATGTGGAGGCAGCGATACGGTCCCAAGGTCTGAGCGAGACGATTCGCTATGCGGTAATTGTAGTGGCGAGCTTGCCCCTTCTGGTCATCTATCCGTTTGTCCAGAAGTTCTTCGTCAAGGGAGTCATGATCGGCTCCGTCAAAGGTTGATTGTACCGGATGCATACAATGACATCCGATACCAAGGAGGACATATGAAAAAAGCATTTCTTGATTGTGTTGTTGGTTGCACTGTTGCTACCCACAACTCTGTTTGCTCAAGGTTCCAAGGCTACAGCAGCTGAGGACGCAGTTCAGTATACCCCGGCAGGGACGTTCCCTATCGTGGAAAGCCCGATTACCGTGGATATCATGGTTGCACAGCCACCCTGTGTTGAGGATTACAACACCAACCGCTTTACCAAGTACATGGAAGAGCTAACCGGTGTGAAGGTGAACTACATCATGATCCCCGAGCAGGCAGCCACCGAGAAACTTGCCCTGGTTCTGGCCAGTGGCGACTATCCGGACGCATTCCTGGGCTTTGCAGTAAGCAATGAGCTCGAGACCAACTATGGTGCCATGGAAGGGCTCTTCCTGCCCCTCAATGACTACTATAGCAAGGATTGGATGCCCAACATGATGACGGCCTTTGATGAGTTCCCTGGAGCCGTCGGCTTCATGACCAATATCGATGGCAATATCTACTCATTCCCCCGCTTGGAAGGTTGTTACCACTGTTCAAACCAGGCAAAGATGTTTGGCTACCAGCCCTTCCTCGATGCCCTTGGTCTTGAGACCCCAACCACCACTGGTGAGTTCTACCAGGTTTTGAAGGCTATCAAGACGCAGGATCCCAACGGAAACGGCAAGGCTGATGAGATTCCCCTTGCAGGTTCAATCATTGGTTGGTCCGACCAGGTAGAGCGATTCCTGCTCAACAGCTTCATCTACTGTGACCTTGACACCAATATCAACAGCAATGCCGATGACAACGTTGGCTACCTGATGAATGGCAAGAAGGTCGACACCGCAGTGAACAAGGACGCCTACCGTGAAGGTCTAGCCTATATCAACAAGCTCTACAAGGAAGGCTTGATCTACAACGGTTCATTCACCCAGGATTCCAGCCAGCTGACCCAGTTGGTAGAGAGTTCCACTGAGCCTGTAGTTGGTTTTGCAACCGGTGGATGGAGAGGTCAGTTCTCAACCATTGGTGGAGACCGCTTCAACAACTTCCATGCAATTGCTCCTCTTGAAGGTCCTGATGGCGTACAGTATGCAGTTGCATTCTTGCAGAATCCTGAAGTAGGCCAGCTGGTACTCAGCAGTGAAACCAAGTATGCCGAGGCAATCGTTCGTTACTTCGACTATATGTACAGTCTCGAAGGCACCCTGCAGCAGCGTAATGGATTCCAGGGCGAAGCTTGGGATTGGGCTGAAGAAGGGCAGGTTGGTCTTGATGGAAAGCCGGCAATCTGGCAGGAGTTGATTCAGTGGAACGACAAGGATCCTCAGAATGATACCTGGATCCAGACCTATGCAGCAGCAATGACTCCTTCCCTTAAGAATGGTCTTGCCTCTGTTCCAATGAGCAAGGATAACCCTGACTACTACAAGCCGGACAACAACGAGAAGGTACTCTTCGATGAGACCCGTGAACTGTACAAGCCATATGAGGACACCTCAGTTGAGGTTCCCAAGCTCAAGTTCACTGCTGATGAAAACGAGGAGTTCTCCACCGTCAAGCGCGAGCTTGCCAACTATATCCGTCAGAGTGCGGTTAAGTTCATGGTTGGTTCCCTTGATGTGAACGATGACAAGGTCTGGAATGACTACCTTGCCAACCTCGAGAAGTTGCAGTTGTCCAAGGTTTTGGATCTGATGCAGACTGCCTACGACCGCCAGTACAAGTAAGGTTGTAGAAGAGAAATGAATCAATGCACAAGGTCATAATTGGCCTTGTGCTTTGAATTGGGAGAAGTGGACAATGGAGCAGCGGAAACCGAACATCGTGTATATACTTGCTGATGACCTCGGCTACGGGGATGTCTCATCCCTCAATCCTGGTTGTCCCTTTGCTACCACCCACTTCGACCTTCTCTCCCGTGAAGGGGTGAAATGCACCGATGCTCATGCTACCAGTGCAGTGTGTACTCCAAGTCGCTACAGCATCATCACCGGTAGGTACAACTGGAGAAGTGAACTCAAGAGCTCAGTTCTTGGAGGCTTCTCTCCACCCCTTATTGATACAAAGAGAAAGACCATTGCCCAGATGCTCAAGGCGAGGGGCTATACCACCCACGCAGTTGGCAAGTGGCACTTGGGGATGGAACTTCCCAAACAAGATGCCTTCATAGAACAACCAGATTTTGCAGACAGCCATACCATAGACTACAGCAAGCCGATCAAGGAAGGCCCTATTTCTGTAGGGTTTGACTCGTTTTATGGTATCAGCGGATCGCTGGACATGCCTCCCTATGTCTACATCAAGGATGACCGCTTTACCTCCATTCCCACCAAAGTTACAAAAGGGGAAGGGATGGGGTACTGGAGAGAAGGCCTTACCGCCGACAATTTTATTCATGAAGAGGTGTTGGACCACCTCACAGACAAGGCAGTGGAGGTGATCCAAAAAGAGAGTGACCATCCCTTCTTTCTGTATTTCTCACTTCCTGCCCCTCACACACCTATTCTCCCTGCCAAAGAGTTTCAGGGAAGGTCCAAGACCAATAACTACGGGGATTTTGTCCTCCACTGTAACAGTGTAGTGGGGCGTATCCTCTCCGCGTTGGATGAGGCAGGCTTGAAGGAAGATACCTTGGTGGTATTCACCAGTGACAACGGCTGTTCTCCTTCGGCTGACTTCCCTTCCTTGGAAAGAGCAGGGCATAACCCGAGTTACCATTTCAGGGGGGGGATGAAGCTGACATCTATGAAGGGGGGGGACATCGGGTACCTCTACTCATGCGATGGCCAAAGGTGATTGAACCGGGTTCCACATGTGACCAGCTTGTCTCTCTCTGTGACCTGTATGCCACCTTGGGCGAGTATCTGGGTGTGGAGCTAGCCTCCGATGAGGCGGTGGATAGTTACAGTATGCTTGCAACGCTCAAATTTCCCTCACTGCCAACTCGTCCATCCCTCGTGCATCAGAGCATCGATGGCTCACTCTCCTTGCGTAGGGGCCTTGGAAGCTTGAGATGTGCAAGGGCAGTGGTGGATGGTCCTTCCCCGTCCCAGGAAGCAAGGATGAAGAGCATCTTCCTTCCCTGCAACTGTACAATCTGGAAGATGACATCAGAGAACAAGTGAATGTTGCTTCAGCGTATCCCGAGATTGTCCAGGAAATGAAGGAAGAGTTACGTGCAATTGTAGGGCAAGGGCGGAGTACCTCGGGGCCAAGACAGAGCAACGATGGGGTGGCAATCTGGGAGACCGTTTCCTGGTTGCAAGACTAACCATGGCTTACTTATTTATGCTATACTACTTTCACTTATGAGAAAGATAAAGCGCAAGATTCCTGATTCAAGAACCGTTGTTCTCTTCCTCACTACCTTGGTTTTGTGCTTTATCATCCTGATCATGAGTCAATACTGGATGCTTAGTACGGTGCGAAGGGACAAGCAGGAACAGACCTACTCCATGTTGCAGCTGATACGTTCCACCACTGATCTTTCACTGGACCAGATGTTCAAACTTAGCCAGACACTACTGCTCAATAATGATATTGCCACGTTCATCTACCAGGGCCAGATTCCTGTAGGCTCAGAGGATATCCAGGCCCTTATCGACGCTAAAGCGTTGTTGCCTACTTCCACCAACATCAATGCCATGCTGAGTGAGATATATGTGTACTCTGACAAGAGCGGTTATATTCTCTCTTCCCGAAATGCGTTTCTCGACCCTGAGAAGATGTATCCTACCTTGTTTGCATTTGAAAATCTGAATTACCGACAATTCAAGAGCAAGTATCTGAGTGCTCCCTTTACCCGCAAATTCTTCCCTGAGACTACAGCCCTGGTTCATGGCCGCCAGCAGTCAGTTATTCCCTTGGTGCAGACCTTTCCTTTGAATATTCCTGGTTCCAATACGGGGAAGATCATGTTGCTGTTGGACAGCAGTTATATCGCCGGTCTCCTGCGTGAGCAGGTAGAGGGAATGAATCCAACGGTCTATATAACTGATAGCGAGGGGACGGTAATTACTTCTTCTGGAGACCTCTCCCTAATTATGGGAGAAACCTACGAGGATGGGCAGCATCGTATCTTCATAGATGGTCAGGAGTACGTACTCTCTGTCACCAGTTCTGATCAGAGTGGACTTAAATTCTATTCTCTCCTTTCTCTCAAGGAGGTCAGGGCGATGCTCAGCCCACTTTGGGTGCTGCTTACCGGGGTGGTCATTGTCATGTTCCTCCTCTTGGGGCTGTTCTCTGTGTATATCCTTGCGCGCAGTAACAGGCACTGGAATGAGCTTCTTGGGCTTGCCGAAGAGGGCCAGAGGCCACTTCCCTACGAGCAAGCTGTGGGATACATCAAGTCCATTGTTGAACAGGATCGTTCCTTGGTCCGTCAGGCTGGTGGCACACCCTTTATTACCGATACCTTCTTCCGTCGATTGATCCATGGTAAAATGCTCGGAACTGCTGAGATTCAGGCAATGCTCAAGCAGGTACAGACGGATATCGATTTGACTCGTCCATTTACCTACCAGATGGTACACATTGCCATCCATGATGTGCATGACTTTCTCTCCAGTGAACGGTTGGAGGACATTGACTTTACCCGTATTGCAGCGCAGAAGCAGGCACAGCGTGCTTTTGGGAAGCAGTATTATCTTTATATGGACTATGCATTCTCCATCTGGATCATGCTCTGGCATGTAGATTCCAGGTTCCTTGAGACCCAGATAGACCTGTTCTGGAGGGAGTTTGTCAATGTTGCTCCCAGTACTACCAGTATGGCGGTCAGTAGCCCTAAACGTAGCCTGGATGACGTTTTTAGTGCAACAAATGAGTGTAGCGAGGTTCAGCAGAGCTTGGTCAGTGAGAAACAGGTTGAAATAATGCGCCGCTATCGTGACCTTTCCTTGAAGCGGGAACCCTACCACTATACAGCAGATATGGAGCGTAAGCTCAGTGGTGCAGTCTTGCGTGGTGAGCGTGATGCGCTTGAGGAGATCCTCCAGACCATCGAGCAGGATAACTTTGTGGCACGAAGCCTGGGGCCGGAAGAGCACGGGAACCTGCTTAAGGTGCTTTATGCTACTGCGATCAAGCTCAGTCAGGGGATGAGGATGCCTCTACATCAGTCAGTTTTCACCACCTTTGCAGAGGCCAAGCAGTTCTTCCTCTCCCAGGCTCTGGCGATCAACAGGGCAAAGAATGACAAGGATGAGATATTGGTACAGAGGATTGTTTCCTATATTCAGGACTATTTTGCAGACCCCTCATTGAACCTCTCCAATATGGCAGAACACTTCGGAATGAAGGAGAGTTTCCTCTACCACTTCATGCAGACCAGGATGGAGACCTCCTTCGCCCAATACGTGGAGACCTATCGCCTGGAACGTTCCTTGGTGCTCTTCAGTGAGAAACAGATGACTATTGGGGAGATTACCACCCTCTGTGGGTATTCCAATCCCCAAACATTCAGAAGAGCCTTCCAGAAACGTTATGGCATGCTTCCCTCAGATTACCAGAAGACTGTGTTGTATCAGAAGAAGTAAAAGGTTGTGCACCCTCCCTGGAGCTGGTAGAGTTTTCTTGGAGGCATACATGTTGGTACGCTTTACTGTAGGGAATTTTCTCTCCTTTGACACAAATCAAAGCCTCTCCCTGCTCGCTGACGCTCATCTTGGGGTTGGAGAGCGGTATTCACGGTGGACTCAGTACATCTCCTGAAATTTGGCGCCATCTTTGGGGCCAATGCAGCAGGAAAAAGCAATGTGATCAAGGCAATGGCCTTTGCACACTCCCTAATAAGAAAAGGGACAGATGCAATCAGGAACCCAGAGATCTATTGCAGGCTTAAGGCAGGAAACAAGGATAAGCCCTCCTATTTTGAGTTTGAGATTGCCTTGGGTGATTCCCTCTATGCCTATGGGTTTGAAGTTATAATTTCAGAAGGCATAATCACAGAAGAGTGGTTGGTGAGCCTCACCAAGGATGAAGAGCTAACACTCTTTGCCCGAAATACACAGAAGAAGACCTTCGAGTATGACTCCTCACTGTTTGATGAGCACATTGGCCCCCAATTGGAAGCAATCAAGGCAGCAGGAAATATGCTTTTCCTGCAAGGTGCTGTTTTACCTGCCCTACTCGGGGAAGTACAGGGTTGGTTTGACCATCTCACCCTGACTAATCCCACCAGTGCTCTCACTGGATATAGTGCCTTTCCCATTGAGGATTGGGGTAGTGTAAGCAATGCAATTGCCCATTTCTCCACCGGTATCTCAGAGATCAAGTTTGAGGATGTGGATGAGAAGTATGTCTCAAGCCAAGTTTTGCCAGCATATCGAAAGCAATATGAGGCAGACAAAGAGAAAGCCCGTAGGGGGGAAAACCCCCCCCTACCGCCTGCAAATAGGTTCACGCCTGTTCCTTATGGAACAGGAGAGAGGAGCCCTGCGATTCTCCGAGATAGGGTTTGCCCATAAGGAAACGTACTTCAGTTATGATGAAGAGTCTGACGGAACGAGAAGACTACTCGATTTGCTTTCAGTATTGGTTACCTCAGAGGATGGTAGTGTGGTGGTCATTGATGAGATTGATCGCTCTCTGCACCCAAAGCTCACGTTGCAGTTTGTGAAAAAACTACCTGGAATTGGCAAAGACAAAGAACGTACAGTTGGTTGTTACCACCCATGAGAGTCTTCTCCTCAACTTGAAACTCCTACGTCGTGATGAGATTTTCTTTGTCGAGAAGAACAAGGAAGGGGCGAGTGTCATCTACCCCTTTGACCAGTTCCAGGAGCAGTTTGACGCTCAGCTCGAACAGGCCTACCTGACTGGTCGCTATGGTGGAGTGCCTTTCTTTGAGAGCCTTTATCTTCCCGGGGAGGATGAGGTATGAGAATTGGGCAGCCATTCGGACAACGTTCAACGCAAGGTGAGAAACAACTGACACCGAGGAGCAGGTTCTTCATTGCCTGCGAGGGGAGACGTACTGAATACCAGTATTTCAAGGGATTGATGCAATACTCCTCTGAGTTGGGAATCTCTCCCATGGTAGAGATGATTCCCCTTCGTCATGGTCCCAATACCGGTAGCAATCCCCTGAACATCTTTGAGGAGACCGTTGAGATACTCAGTCAGAGCAATCATTATCATCCAGAGATCGACCACGTCTCGATCATTGTTGACCGTGATAAGCAGAGTTTCAAGGAATTCCAATATGAAGCAATGCTTGCACTTTGCAAAGAGACAGGATTTCATCTCTGTATCACCAACCCCTGTTTTGAGTTGTGGTTGTTGCTCCATTACAGCGACCTCTCGGAGTATGACCATGAACTGATGTTGGAAAACCGGAAAATTGGGAGCAGAACCCAAACAGAGCGGTACCTGATGGACAAGCTTGGAGGGCGATACAATAAAAGCAGGATCCATTTCAACAGGTTCTTCCGTGAGAGGGTACTCATTGCAATTACACATGCCAATGCCTTTCCTCATGAGGCTGAACAGTTGGGAAACCAACTTGGAACAGGGGTCGGGGCCTTGATTGAATTTCTTAGGAATAAAGCCAAGCAGGCACCGTATCACTATGCCTGACACTAAGGTGTATAAGAATACTCATATTGCCTAGAAATCTTTCTTCTCATACCTGAAGCGTACCTTCCGTGTCTCTTCTTCTTCACCTGTCCTTTGGGCAATGAGGGAGTAGAGCTCAGGCCTTCTTGCCTTCATCCATCTCCTACCATTACTGGTAGGTATGAGAGAAAGGTCGAGTTCTGCTATTACCATGTCATTGCCAATTGCTTTCGATTCAGCTAAGACTTCTCCATAGGGGTCCAGGATCATGGCATTTCCAGTCCTGACCTCATTATCGTCCCTTCCCACCCATTGCTGAAGAGCAGGAACATACCATTGTCATGAGCACGGGAGGGGAGCCAACGCATCAACCAACCTCGACCCTTGGGACCTTGAAATTCTGCCAAGAGTTCTTCCTCTCTGGTCTCCCGCTCTTCCCAGAGCTGTGGTCAATCGTCTTCATCCCCTTCGGCTTGCAGAGTTGCATCCCCCCCCGCTCTGGTGTGGAGCAAGCAAGACTTCTGTCCCTAGGAGGGCGGTTATACGTGCATTCTCAATGATGTTGTTATCGTAACAGATGAGTACCCCGAGCCGTACTCCCTCTGGGGTATCGAATACTGTGTAGGAGTTGCCACTTTCCATATGAGCGCTGATGAATGTATGGAGTTTCCTATGCTTGTGGACTGTGCCATCACTGAGAGCTACTACATAGGTATTGTACAGAGATCCATTCTCTGCCGATTCAATGAGTCCTGCACCGATGGTCATCTTGTATTTGGTCGCCAGTTGAACAAGCTTCTGGGTGGAAGGACCTTTAGGAACTGACTCTGCGAGTACCTGGATCTCCTCTTTACTGAGGTTCCTCACATGCCAGTAACCGGTGATGCACATCTCTGGGAATACGATGAGCTTCACACCATCTTTCCTGGCTTCATCAACATAGGCAGCAATGATTTCAAGATTATCCTCTTTATTCCCAGGTGTATGCTGGAACTGAACTGTCGCTGTTTTGTACGTTTCCATGTCTTTTCCCTCCAGATTCTGTTACTATACTATACCGAGATGCGTAATGCAGCTCTTACCATTACAAGGAAGTTTGGAGGAAGAACCTATGCGTCTGACGATTGCGGGGACTGGATATGTAGGGTTGGTTGCAGGGGTCTGCTTTGCCCATGTTGGGCATCAGGTAACCTGTGTTGATATCGACGAAAAGAAAGTTGCGATGCTGAACAAGGGCATCAGTCCCATATATGAGACCGATTTGGAGGAGTTTCTTCAAGAAGGACTCCAAAAGGGGCTTCTCTCTTTTACCACTGACTACCAGAGTGCCTATCGTGATCCTGATGTCATCTTTATCGGGGTAGGGACCCCGGAGCTTCCTGATGGGTCGGCTAACCTCAGTTATGTGGCCTCAGTTGCCCGTCAAATTGCTGAGAGTGTTGAGCGCGACTGCTTGGTTGTGGTCAAGTCAACAGTTCCTGTTGGAACCAACGACAAGGTTGAGCAGTTCATCAAGGACTCCTTGGTACATCCAGTTCGCATTGAGGTTGCTTCCAATCCAGAGTTCCTTGCACAGGGAACGGCTGTGCATGATATGATGCATGCCCAGCGTATTGTGATCGGGATCGAGGACAAGCACTCTGAGACAATCCTGAGAGAGTTGTATGCTCCCTTCAGTCTCCCTATTGTGGCAGTGAGCCGAAGAAGTGCTGAGATGACCAAGTATGCTTCCAATGACTTCCTGGCGCTCAAGATCTCCTACATGAATGACCTAGCAAACCTCTGTGAACTTGTTGGTGCAAATATAGAGGATGTAGCTCTCGGCATGAGCTTGGATCAACGTATTGGATCTCGCTTCCTGAAGGCTGGTATTGGGTATGGAGGAAGCTGCTTCCCCAAGGATACCAAGGCACTTCAATACCTTGCCGCCCAGTATGGCTACAACCTGAGAACGGTAACCGCTGCCGTAGATGTCAACAATGAACAGCGCTACAAACTGTACAGAAAGGCTGCCAATCGCATGATCACCTTTAGCGGTATCAAGGTGGCGGTATTGGGTTTGGCCTTCAAGTCAGGTACCGATGACCTACGTGAATCTCCAGCGGTCTACAATATCCCGCTCCTGCTGGAGCAAGGTGCAGAGATCACTGCATTCGATCCAGTGGCTGAAGAGAACTGCAAGCGTCAGTATCAATTTCCAATGGAGTATGCCCAGACTGTTGAGGATGCCTTGAGAGGAGCTCAAGTCTGCTTCATCTTCACCGATTGGCAGGAGATTAGGGATATGGAACCATCGGCGTTCAAGTCCTTGATGCGGACAGCTCTTGTGTATGATGGGAGAAACCTCTTTGACAGCAGGGCAATGCTGGAAGCCGGGGTGGAGTACTACAGTATCGGAAGATAGAAGGATAGAGATGGAAAAGAATTGGGGTCTCTCGCTTTGGCGAAAGACCCCCCTTTTCAGCTCATTCAAATTCTGTTCTATCGTAAGGCAAACTCCACCATGTGTTGTTTTGCCTGGGCTATGTTGCCTTTGCTCATCGCCCGTTTTACCTTGTGAAGCAGGTCTTTCCCCTCAGTTTCGCTCAAGGTGTTGTCCTCCAAGGTCTGGGTCAAGTTGATACTCATCTCCAGCACCCCGTAGGCAGTTTCAACGTTCCCCATCTGAATGTGCTCTATCAAGGCTGAGTCAAGCATCTCTATCAGGAAGGGAGTGGTCATGACCGACTGGTCCGTTGAGTAGAACAGCAGGTCCTGTGGTATATATTGTGTCATATGCATCTATCCTTATAGAACGAACAAGTATCGACCGAGTGCCAATGATTAATCGTTCTCCCCATAATATCTGCATAAATGATTATTTTTTCAAGTAGTAACAGTGAATGTTGCTTTCTTGGCCTTTGAGTGTGAGCGTTTCGGTCTTGCCGTCCTTGCTTTGTGAGTACACGACATTTACTGGGTAAGGCGAGTTTTCGATGGAAAGCAAGAAGCCTTCCTCCTCTTGGTATATAAGAGCACCAGAGAGAGGAGGTACATCAGCAAACTGCAATGAGAGTGAGAGTTCTTCATCCGGGTTAGACTGGCGATCACTGAATACAATGGAATCCAGGACCATATTGTGTAGTTCATCCAATCCCTCTTGTGTGCCCTGTGCATCATCAAGAACCCAGCTCGACCCGATGAGACGAACCGTTACATCAACCGCCTCTTCTGGGTCGGGAGGGGTGATCGGCTGATAACTGCATCCGTAACAGCCAAAGGCGAAGATGAACAATACCACCAGGGCGAATCCACTGAGGACTATAACCTTGGTTCTCTCTGCCTTTGTCTCTTCCTTATTTTCTTTCATATGCTGCTCCTTTTCCTGTTTTTTTTAGCCAGTATGGAACAGGGAAGGGGTTTGCATAAGTTGTAAAAAGAATCGATATTCTTGTATTGCTGAGAGTTAGTAGTGTAACGATCTTGGTTGTATCGTTTTGGTTGCGGGTATGCCTGTTTCTATATCATCCTACGGATGAAGGCTCGAAACGTTACAAGATTTTGGAAAGGTAGGATGAATAGTGTACAAAAATTTGTAAACTATACTGTGTATCTATACCCATAGATTGATTTGTCCATGATTCTCAATTAGGGGTACAGATATACCAATTGGCACGCTCAGCAATCGGGATAACCTCCACATGCTTGAAGCACTGCTTCATCTCAGAGAGACAATCCCTCATCTCTGTCTCTGCATGCTTGATGAAATGGAAGTAGTCACCTCCTTCCAGCCATTCGATAAGACTGGTAAGGGGGGAGCGGTTCTTGTTGTAGTCGTGGATGATCACCAGGTGCTTGGCAATACGGCTCATCTCTCTGTAGAGCTTTTTTTTCGTTGCTCGGTTTCCATTCCATGGGCGACGTAGCTGGCAATGGCAATATCGAACTGGTTGTCCTGGAAGGGAAGCCCATCCAGTACATCTGCTTCCAGGAATGTGATGTTGTCCCTGTCGGCTTTCTTTTTTTTGCGATTGCAAGCATCCTTGATGCTGGATCAATACCGGTTACTTCCAGATTCAGGTCAGAGAGGGCACTGCAAAAGGCTCCGGTACCACAACCAACATCAATTATGCTGTTGTAGGAAGAGAGATCAATGGTGTTTTTCATAGCTAGGAGGTTCGTCGCGTACCGCTTCTTCTGGTAGCGAAAGAACAGACCGTATGTGGGAGCTATGGAATTGAAGAGATGGGTGTTCCTTTCTTTGCTCACCTGTGTTCACTCCTTCTGTTGTATGTTTACGCTACTGGGAATCTCTCCTGCAGTCAATCAGTTCCTGTTGCTCTGATTTCCTGCTCGTGATAGGGTTAGGTATCGCACGCAATGTCGGGAGATCCTCGCTATGTATGATGTTTCTACTTCAACAATTCTGGTCGCCTTTGGATTGACCTTTTTGCAGGGTTGGGTACAGGAGTTGGCTCTCTGATGAGCTTCTTCTCCAAGAAATTCAACCCACGTTTCCTTGCAGCTGCTCTGGGGTTCTCAGCAGGAGTTATGATCTATGTGGCTATGATTGAAATCTTCGTCAAGGCTCGGTTTGCACTTGAGTCAGCAATGGGCCCGAAGCAAGGTACTTGATGACCAGTATCGCGTTCTTTTCTGGTATTGCCCTTATTGCCATCATAGACAAACTCATTCCTGAATATGAGAACCCACATGAGATGAAAGGGGTTCCTGGAGACTTGAAACCAGTGAAAGAAGGGGATGATGCCCGCCTGATGCGCATGGGTTTCTTCAGCGCACTTGCCATTGCAATCCATAACTTCCCCGAAGGGCTGGCTACCTTCATGGCAGGACTCTCCGACCCAAGTTTGGGTATCAGCATTGCTGTAGCTATCGCAATCCATAATATTCCTGAAGGGGTGGCCGTGGCGGCTCCCATTTATTATGCAACCAAGAGCCGGAAGAAAGCCTTTTGGTTGAGCTTGCTCAGTGGCTTGGCTGAACCGGTAGGCGCCTTCATCGGGTACTTCCTCTTGCGTGCTTGGTTTAATGATATCACCTTCGGTTTTGTATTCGCTTCAGTGGCAGGTATCATGGTCTATATCAGTCTGGATGAACTGTTGCCCACCGCTGAGGAGTACGGGGAACACCACATTGCAATTGCCGGTGTTATCGCCGGTATGATGGTCATGGCGCTGAGTCTGGTACTGCTTTCCTAGCACACATTTATATCTTGTTGCATGCAGCTTTCTTCGGAAGGCTGTATTTTTTTTATTGACGGATGTCCAAACGAGGGGTACCATACAGTGACTGATTAAATGATTAATCAAACACTTTAGGAGGATTGTATGAAAACAAACCAAACGAAGGGAGTAGTGCGTCTACTGACCTTCCTGCTCGTTCTCTCTCTTGCCATGGGTATGGCATTTGCTGCTGGTGCAAAAGAAGAAGCTGCACTGAGCGGCCCTGTATCGATGACTATTGCCACATGGACCAGCAACCCTGATCAGATTGCATTGCTCGACTCCTTTGTACAGGGATTTGCAGCACAGAAGGGCATCGAAATTGATGCAACCTTCGAATCCATTCCCTTCGCAGAGTACAACACCAAGCTTTCCTTGGAACTGCAAGGTCAGAATGGTCCCGACCTCTTCTGGGTTCTTGAAACAGCGGCCCCTGCATTCATCGAAAGTGGATTGCTTGCCAATCTGAATGATGCATGAAGGCCTATGACCCCCAGGACATCTCCAGTGATGCTCTTGAATTGTGGAGCAAAGATGGGAATGTGTATGCAATACCTTTCTCAACCTCTCCCTTCTTCATCCTCTACAACGAGGACCTCTTTGCCAAGGCCGGGGTAAAAACTCCTGAGCAGTATGCAGCAGAGGGTGCCTGGGATTGGGAAGCCTTCAAGATGGCAAGTAAGACGATCAAGGAAAAGACCGGTGTTTGGGGTTTCCAGACTGTAGATGGACAAGGCTATGATGCCCGTATCCTCCACAACCTTGCACCAATTGTCCGTTCCTATGGTGGTGATTTCTGGACCGATGATGGACAGGTCTTGATCAACAGTGATGCATCTGTCGCTGCTGTACAGCTTTTCCATGACATGGTCTACCAGGATGTTTCTGTTGTTCCTCCAGGGAACCAGAGTGATTTCTTTGCAGGGAATGCTGCCATGACCGTTGGCCAGATCAGCCGTGTTTCTAAGCTCAATGATGCCTCATTCGCATGGGGAATCGCGCCAATGCCTTCCGGTCCTGAAGGAGAGTCCCCAGTTATCGGGCAGGCTGCCATCGGTGCTCACTCCAAGGGAAAGCAGGCCTCTCTCGCCAGTGAATTGGTTGCCTACATGACCAACAAGGACTCAGTTGCTGCCATGAGTGGTATTTGGCCACCAGCAAGAAAGTCTGTTCTTGAATCAGAGGCATTCCTCACCAGCAACAAGAGTGTAAGCAAGGAGCAAATGCAGAATGCAGTTGCTGCATCCATCAAGACCGGGCGTGTACTTCCCAGTCATGTGAAGTACCCCCAGATTGAAGTGGAATCGAAGATGGTATTTGACAAGCTCTGGCAGAAGAATGCAGATGTAGGTGCTATCCTTGATGATGTTGCTGCAGTCTACGCAAAGTACATCAAATAGTAAGTAAGGCGAGTAGGAGTATGGACGAATGAAACAACATTCCTTGAAAGCAAATCATCGGCGGGATGCCATCATTGGATGGGCATTCATAACCCCACAGATGGCAGGATTCGTGTTCTTCGTCCTGCTCCCACTGGTTTCAGTGTTCCTGTACAGTGTACAGGAGAAGAATCTGCTCTTTGGAACAAGTGTGTTTAATGGGCTTGAGAACTTTCGTCTGCTGTTTGCAGACCCACTGTTCTCCAAGTCACTGGTAAATACCTTGATTTTCAGTGCAGGTGTGGTACCACTCAATCTGGTCTTCAGCCTCTTGCTCGCTCTCTATCTTG
>JDSF01000206.1_pt1 | contig 36304 bp, 37 predicted proteins | sample 199441 | NCBI WGS metagenome assembly JDSF01 (sample SAMN02592751, study PRJNA231836) | bioreactor metagenome | isolation source: continuous culture bioreactor denitrification-DNRA | place: Germany: Bremen
ACATCGCCCCATTATTTTTCACTTACTGAGGAAATGGTTCTTGGATTTAACAGTTATGCTAAAGTGAATCCGCCACTTAGAGGTCAAGAAGATATTGAAGCTCTTATTAAAGGTATCAAAGATGGAACTATTGATGTTATTAGTTCTGATCATCAACCACATAACATTGATTCAAAGGCCATTGAGTTTACTTTAGCAAAGAGTGGTATATCTTCATTTGAAACAGCATTGTCGGTTACTTATACGTATTTGGTTGAACCTGGTCATATTGATATGGAAACATTGGTGGATAAAATGTCATCAAAACCTTCTGATATTCTCACCTTAAATAAGGGGGGGGATGGCAGTGGGACAATCAGCAGATTTGGCAATTTTTGACCCAAAAGCTGAGTATGAAGTGGATGGTTCGACTTTTAAATCAAAAGCTAAACATTCGCCCTATAATGGCATGAAATTAAAAGGTGTTATGAAGTATACATTTGTTAATGGAAAAAAATATGCATTAAATATATAGATAAATAATGAATCCAATAACAGCATGAACTTATTCAAAGAAAGCAAGACTTATTCATCTTTGCTGAAGATATGCCAGGTGCAGCATTATTAAAACAATTGTTATAAGCAAATGGACTTGTTATTTGTAAAGAGAAGTGGTATTATGGAATATATAACTATGCGCAAAACACAACTTTAACGCAACGTTAGTGGCCAAAAGCCAGTATCTATTGGATTTAGTATGTTAAGCTTCCATATAGATATATACGCATATGTGTATTTGCTGCTTGGATTTATTATTATATGATTCAGTATTACTTATATAGATTTAACTAATATCGTTGATTGACTTCGACCATTGATTTGCATTCATCCTCTAGTGTGGTATTTTTTAATATGCATATATTCTTATCATTTGACTTGTTATTACTCCGAATTTGTCTTATAGTATCTATATGCAATACTATAATCGCTGAGAGCCGCTCTATGAGCGGGTTCCAGAACAATGACGCTCTTATTCGCGTTTTAAGGCCTTCTATATTTTTATAGGTAAAATCATACTGGCCACTTTCCTAAAACGCCACTTTTTTTACAAGGTTTTATGGTTTATTCTACAATACTCGTCATTTAAGTCAATATTACGCTTATACAGTTAATATATTGACATTCATCCAATAAATAGAAATTATTCATTAGGAGATCTAAAATGAAATTACAAAAAACTACTTAGTACAACACGACAAGCAATTGATGATTACAATATGATTAGGCCAGGTGACAAAATATGTGTTGCCGTATCCGGTGGCAAAGACAGTTTGACATTACTAGAGATATTAGCAAACCTTCGTAAAGTTTATGACAATACATTTAGCCTTGAAGCCATTACGGTCAATCTAGGTTACGAGGAATCTGACTTTAGTCATATCAATAGATTTTGTGAAAAACTTAACATAAACTATACCGTTGTTGATACTCAAATAGCTAAGATTGTTTTTGAAGAACGACAAGAAAAAAATCCATGTTCCTTATGTGCCAAGATGCGACGTGGTGCTCTTAATGCCAAAGCCAAAGAATTAGGTTGTACACGTATAGCACTTGGACATCACAAAGAAGATGTTATTGAGACAGTCTTTATGTCAATGTTCTTTGAAGCACGGTACTACTGCTTCCCTCCTGTTACCTATATGGAACAAACACAATTATATGCCATTCGCCCATTGATCTATACATCTGAGAAAGACATAAGAAATTATGCCAAAACTGTTACCTTGCCAGTTCTAGAAAGTCCTTGTCCTGCCAATGGCAATACCAATAGAGAACATATGAAACAATTACTTAAAGAGCAATCAAGCCTATTCCCTGGCCTGCCTAATCGCCTTTTTAAGGCATTGCAGCGCTCTAGTGTGGATGGTTGGAATATGGAGGGAGAACGATGAAAGGACCTAACTATCACGACCAAGTCAATATTAAAAATAATAAGCGACTTAGAGAATTAATGTTTTCTTTGCCACCCTTTACCTTTGAATTCTTCCGTGGTATTGAGCAAACAACTTCCTCTAGAACTAGAATAGCTTATGCCTATGATTTGCGCATATTTTTCAAATTCTTGTCAGAGTATCACAAGGCCTTCAAAGACCTTGATTATGATGATATCACAGTTGATTATATGGACAAAATCAAGCCAGACCATCTTGAAATGTATCTAGAATATCTGAACTATTATTCAAATGATGAAGGTGATGAAGAACATACCAACAAAGAACGTGGCAAGGCCAGAAAAAATGGCAAGTCTTCGTACTTTCTACAAGTACTTTTATAAAAAAACAAAAAAATCACCAGCAATCCAGCTGTCTTAGTTGACTTACCAAAAATACATGAGAAAGTCATCACCAGACTGGAAGTTGATGAGGTTGCTAGGTTACTTGATGAAGTTGAATCAGGAGATAAATTGACGGACAAGCAAAAGCATTATCATAAGTTGACGAGAGATAGAGATTTAGCACTTTTAACACTCCTACTAGGTACCGGCATCCGTGTTAGTGAGTGTGTTGGCCTTAATATCTCTGATATAGATTTTAATGTCAATGGCATCAAAATTATACGAAAAGGTGGTACTGAAGTCATTGTATACTTTGGTAATGAAGTCAAAACAGCCTTGCTAGAATATCTTGAGAAAAGGAAAAAAATCATACCCAATTCAGGGCATGAGGATGCATTATTCTTGTCTTTACAACATAAACGATTGTCAGTCAGATCAGTTCAAAACCTTGTTAAGAAGTACTCCAAATTAGTGACAACCCTTAAGAATATATCGCCTCATAAGCTTAGAAGTACTTATGGTACCAACCTATATAGAGAAACTGGAGATATATACCTTGTAGCTGATGTTCTTGGACATAAGGATGTTAATACAACCAAGAAACACTATGCAGAGATTGAGGATGAAAGACGTCGAATGGCAGCCAAAGCTGTTACCCTTCGTGATAAGTAAGACAAAATTGTAATGTGCTATCTTCCCTTAGCCAAGTCTATTAATTCTTGTTTAGTCATCCCAAGTTGTTTTGCCATAGAACTAAGGGTACCGGTAGCGATAGCATCGTTATCCTTGTGATAATGAAAAATGACCAACCTCTTCACGCCATTTAACACACCTATGTATTTGTTTTTATTCTTTCCTATAGGGACAAATCCGTTTCTTTTCAGAAACCTTTTAAATTGCCCTTGTGTTATAGAATCAGGCAATATTCAATATCTCCTTTATAGTATTAATATCTTCTCTTTTAAGTAGGAGATTTGCTATTATAAACTGCTGAATACCATCAAAAATTCCAGCATACAAATCAATGCTATCTTGATAATCATCCAGAAAAGCTAAAACGCCTTCAAACATATTACTTTTTGCTTCTTCTTCAGATGCACCTTCACCATAGAAATGAGGTATTATTTCGTTGTGAACAGTAAAGCGCTTTAGTTCTTCATCGAATTCAACAATATTGATTATAGTAATTCTACTCATAAGGGCATCAAGCATCTTCTTGTTAAGCATATAGAGTTCTTCGTTTGTTGCATTGTTGAGTATCTCTGGGATAAGTCCCTTAGAAACGCTCTTCTGTATCTCAGAAATTTTCTCTCTTGACTCTTTTACACCATACACTAATGTTGCTGACATTATGTATCACCTGCCTTCTTAATGCTAATTATACCACAGGATGTACTTGGTGTACACCGGGTACAAGGTGTGAACGAAAAAAAAGAGAGGTTTACATAATATTATTATGTAAACCTCTCTTGATAATTTTAATAATTAGTCAGGATACTTATGTCTAATATCAGACATTGCATCAATATTGTCCATCAGAATTCCAATGAAATGTGGATCAAATTTCTTACCACTCTGAGCCTTCATGTAGTCAATGATTTCAGTGAGTGGCCATGGGTCTTTATAGATACGCTTGTTACCAAGTGCGTCAAATACATCAGCGATAGCCACTATTCTGCTGCAGATATTGATGTCTTCTCCTGCTACCCCACTTGGGTATCCTGAACCATCATAGTTTTCATGATGTTCCTTTGCAATCAGGGCTGCTTTTGTCAAAACATTGTTTTGCTTAGTAGATGACATCATCATGTCATAACCTATCTGAGCATGACATTTCATAATCTCAAATTCACTGCTTGAAAGCTTACCAGGCTTAGTGATAATGCCATCAGGAATGGCTAGCTTACCAAGGTCATGCATTGATGCCGCAAGGTTCAATTGCTCTGCATCTTCATGAGATAAACCATGCTTTATAGCTATAAGCTTTGCAATCTCACCAACTCTTTTTACATGATTGCTTGTTTCTTTTGAACGGGATTCTGCGATTTCACCAAGTGAAAAGAACAAATCATACTGACTTTTTGCCAACTCTTTGTTCAGTGTATCCACTTTATTAAGGGACTCATAAGCTCTTAAAGCAGAGATAACTGATGTTTTGAGTTTGTAGCTGGTCAATTCACTCTTTTCCTGATAATCATTGACCTCATATTTGAGTATAACATCACTAGCAGGTGCGTTACCTGGGTGCCCAGTTCTAACAATGATTTGGAGTTTATCGTCATTTAACTCTTCTCGTACATATCTTACTAGTTTGAATCCAGAATCTTCTTCTTCCATGACAATATCTAGTATCATTAAAGCAACATTGTCTAGTTTTTGAAGTAATATCATCGCCTCTTCTGCTGAATAAGCGTTATGTAATCTTAATTTTTGATCTCTAAAGACAATACGGGACAATGCCATATTCGTCACATCATGTATGTCCTTCTCATCATCTACAATAATGATATCCCAATACTTCATAAGTTTCCTCCGGTTATAGGTTGTTTGGTAATTCAATAATAAATAATGTACCTTCGTCCAAATGACTTTCACACGAAATAGTACCTTGTAGTTGAGCATTAACCAAGTTATAAACTATATACATACCAAGGCCCGAACCGCCTTTGCCTCTTTTGGTAGTAAAGAATGGGTCAAACAACTTGGTGACAACTTGATCAGTCATACCAGTACCATTATCTTGGAAATTAATGATGGTATGGCCATCTGATTGAGTTACAACAATTTTCACAAGACCTTTTGAATCTATTTCATAACCATGCAAATATGAATTATAAACCAAGTTAGTTATTATCTGAGCTATTGCCCCTGGATAACTGTTCATTTTCAATGATTCATCACATTCAACATCAATCACATGATTATATTTTTTGGTGAAAGGTTTTAAGGTCAGTAAAACTTCGTCTATGTACTCTTTTAAATAAAAGTTTCTCTTCTCTTCTTCTGATTGATCAATTGAAACTAATTTGAAGTTCCTGATTAACTTACCAGCCTTAAGCATGTTGGTATAGATTATTCTAGATACTTCACTGATTGTTTCAAGTTCAAGCGTGTCTTGGCCAGCCTTTGCAGCATCAGCAGCTATTTCCTCAAGGTGAGATGCTGCTGTAACCGCTACACCTATTGGTGTGTTAATCTCATGAGCCAAACCAGCAACCAAATTACCAAGAGCTGCCATCTTTTCAGATTGTACCAAGAAACCTTGCATAGCTTCAAGCTCATGCATTGTCTTATGAAGTTCTTCATTGGCAGCTGCAAGAGAGCTTTCTGCTTTCTTACGTTCTTCAATCTCTCGAAAAAGTTCTTCATTACCAGTCTCTAATTCTTCGTTAAGTGCTATCAGTTCTTCGTTATAACCTTCAAACTCTTGGGCTTTTTCAAAGATGATATTTGCTTGCTCTTGAAGCTTAAGGTGATTGGATACACGAATTTTTATTTCTTCAAAATTAAAAGGCTTTGATACATAATCAATTGCGCCAACTTCAAAGCCTTTTAAGATACTATCAGTATCGTTTAATGAAGTCATAAAAATCACAGGAATGTCTTTTGTTAATTCATTTTTCTTTAGTCTTTTACATGTTTCAAAACCATCAATACCAGGCATAACAACATCCATTAGAATAATGTTTGGTCTAGCTAATCTTACCTTCTTAATGGCACTTTTTCCATCTTGGGCAACCAATAGTCTGTACCCAAAACCTTTGAAACACAAGGAAAGCATTTTTAGATTCTCATGATCGTCATCGACGATCATGATTGTTCCATTTTTGTACTGTTCATTGACTTGTGTTTCTTTTTTTTCTTGTTCTTGTTCATTAATATCTAACACCATCATGACTCCTTAACTAACTTATCCCATATTTTCTTTAATTCTTTTTCTTTGTAACCATTCGCAAGCCATTTAATGTGTGTGTAGAATTCCTTGTTGTCAGAATCTTCTAATTCGTAGTGTTCAATCTGTACTAGAAGGTTCTCCATATCCCCAAGTTCGATATCCAGATATAGCTCCTTAAGAATTGATTCAGAAGGTATCTTAGCATCAGGTGCTGTTACATCATATACAAATGATACTTCTTCAGCCTTGAGGTCTTTGTAAATCCATTCACAATTCAAGTATTTATCTAGTATATCTGAAAGTCTTTCCCATTTAACAGGTTTTGCTAGGAACTCGTCAACGCCAGTTGAACGCACCCTGTTTTCATCTTCATCGGAAACACTTGCTGAAACAATAATGATTGGAACTTCTTCATTTATCTCTTTTATTAACTTTGAGGCCTCTAAACCGTCCATACGGTTCATAACCCAGTCCATTAGCACTAAGTCAGGCTCATACTCTTTGAATTGCTCTATGGCCACGTCACCATCATCAGCTTCGATTATATCAAAGCCAATTGGCTCTAGAAGATCATGAATGACCTGTCTGTTAATGGCATTATCATCAACAACTAGTATTGTCTTACGCTCACAGGTATAGCCAGTGATAACTTTATCAACACGTTGAATTGGTTCAATGATTTGATCAACGACACCAAGTTCTACATCGAACCAGAACTTAGAACCTTCACCAAGAACACTTTCAACATTGATTTTGCCACCCATTAGTTCGACCAATTCTTTGGTGATTGACAGTCCAAGACCTGTACCTTTTCTATTGTATTCAGTTTCACCAACTTGGGTAAAAGGACTAAAGATGGTTGCCAACTTCTCTGAATCAATACCAATACCTGTATCCTCTACCATAAATCTAATCTTAACCATTGAGTTGTCTTTTGATATATTAAGAAGCTTGAGTGATAGTGTCACTGAACCTTCTTCTGTAAACTTAATACTATTACCAATAAAGTTAAATAATATTTGACGTAAACGAATCTCATCACTAACAACATAGCTAGGAATTGCTGAATCAAGGTCTAGCTCAAAACGAATACCTTTTTGAGCACATCTTGTAATCATTCCTTCAGTGATATGGTCGACCATGAAAGCTACATTGGTTGGCAATGGGTTAAGCTTCATCCTATTTGCCTCAATCTTGGCAATATCTAGTAAGTCATTAATTAGGGCTAGAAGATACTCACCACTAGTTCTTATAACATCCAAGCCACTGTTAAGCTTAGTTGTGTCTTTGACGTTCTCAAGAATCTGTACATAACCTAAGATACCATTAAGAGGTGTTCGAAGTTCATGACTCATATTTGCCAAGAATACACTTTTTGCCCTATTGGCAACTTCGGCATCTTCTTTGGCTTCTCTTAATTGATGGGTTCTCTTTTCAACTTTCATTTCAAGCTTACGTTGCTGCACTTTTAGTGAACGTACCCTTAGTTTATAAATAAGAACTAGAGATCCAAGGATTAATGCAATCATTAGAACGATAAACCATGCAGTCATATAAAATGGAGGTTCAACTGTAACATTTATACTTATTCCTTCTTCATTCCAAACGCCATCATTATTACTACCCTTGATATGTAATGTATATGATCCAGGTGGTAATTCTGTATAACGACCAAATCGTTTATCGCCAGCATAATACCAATCTTTGTCATAACCCTCTAAATAATAGGCATACTGGTTGTTCTCACTAGCAGAATAATTTAGTGCTGAATAAGTAAATTCAAAATAATTGTTCTGATAATCCATTTGGATTTCAGATACTTCAGTAATGAATGTACCGAGTTCCATATTTTCATTACCTTGTTTTAGAGAAGTAATGATAACTGGTGGTACAAATTCATTTTTATTTAGATGGTCAGGATAGAAAGTTGAAAGGCCATTAACCCCACCAAACCACATTCTTCCATCTTCTTGTATTGCTGAGGCTGAGTCCAAATATGTATCGCCTACTAAGCCATCTTGAGAAAGGTAGATTCTTTGATCTAATGTTTCAGGATTAAATCTAACAAGCCCTTCATCCGTACCTAACCAAAGGTTATCAGAGCCATCTATTTCTATTGTTAATACTGTATTGGCTGCAAAGCCATTATCTTTATTGTAATTGGTAAAAGTGTTAGCTTCACGGTCATATTTAGATAAACCGCCACCAACTGTAGCAATCCATAAGATACCTTCTTGGTATTCTTTCACTTGCCATAAGTTGTTGGATAGTATTGAATTCTCGCCACCTACTGTATAATTTGTAAACTTATCAGTTGATGGATTATACTCACTTAAACCACCACCCTGAGTTGATAACCATAGATGTCCATCAGAGCTCTGATGTATATGAGCTATTGAATTGGTCTGAAGACCATTTTCATTGGTAGGGTCAATTGGGTAATTATAGAATGTTCCATCTTCTTTGTTAAACCTATGGAATCCACCTAGGTATGAACCAAGCCAAATTATATTGCTATCGTTTTTATCTTCTAATATGTATCTAATAGATTCATTAGGGCTTAGTGCCTCTGGATTCTCAGGATCTGGATAATATATATCTACTACCTTTTTGGTCGTTCTATCAAAAGTACTTAATGCACCACCTCTGGTCCCAATGTATAATAGTCCTTCACTATCTTCGTATATCCTTGTTACACCATTATTAGGTATGGTGTTTGGATTTCCTTCTTCAAACTTATATGACGTAAATGCATCAGTATCTGTATCATATGATACAAGACCACTCGTGTTACCACCTAACCACATGTGATTATTGCTATCACTATAAAATGATATAAGTGCATTTTCTTTTAAAGCACTTTCGTCTAAAGGATTCTTCTGATAGTTTATAAAGTTAACACCCTTAGGGTTAACACGTTGTATTGAACCAGTCTGGTGCCCAACCCATACATTACCTGATGCGTCTTGCTTTAATGTATGAATTTTATTTGTCGACAAAGAGTAAGGCTTGCCAGGATTACTAACATAGTTTGTTAGCGTTCGACTTGTTTTATCGAATATTGCCATACCACCAGTTGCAGGACTGGTGTACCAAGCAATCCAAATATGGCCTTCACCATCATCAAACATGGAAATAATGCTATCACCAAGATTTTGAGTGCCGTTGTCTGAGTAGTAATGTTCAAATGTTTCTGACTCCATATCAAATCGGTTCAGTCCACTTCCAACAGATCCGATCCACATGACATTACTGTCTTCTACGTCCCATTCCATTCTATAAACCCAACCAGGTCCTATAGAAGATGGATTGTTTTCATCATGGTAAAAATTCTTTATTTCATCTGTTTCAGGGTTTAACCTTGAAAGGCCAATAACGGATCCAATCCATATATAACCATCATCACTTTCAGTTATTGACCAAACAAAATCGTGTAAAATACTGTTTGGGTCATTTGGATCATTTCTATAATGCTTAAACTCACCAGTAATTGGGTTAAGCTTATTAAGTCCGCTATCAGGTGTGGCAACCCATACATTTCCATTACTATCTTCAAATATAGCTTGTGGGTTTACGGATACCGTATCACTAGATAGTGTAGTTTCATCTTCTGGATTATGTCGGTAATAGGAAAATGTATTGGAAGACTTATCAAAATAATTTAAGCCACCTCCTTGAGTACCTATGTAGAAATTACCTCTGCTATCTTCTATCATAGATTGTATATAGTCATTGGATATAGAGTCTTCGCCAGATCTATATGTAACAACATCATAGCCATCATAGTAGACTAATCCATTTTGAGTTGGAATCCAAATTAGACCATCACTATCCTCAACTAAAGAAGTTAATATCGGCATATCAAGTTTGAAAATATCTTGAAAATAAAGATTGTTGTCTTCATCCTCTTCTGTAGCGTGTAGGGTACTAGAAAAAAATTACAACAAAAATAATCATACTAAAGCATATGACACCTATATGTCTTATTGAAGCTAGGTATTTCTTCAAATCTGTAATTGTAATTCTCATGAATGGTCTCCTTCCAATCATAGCCTTTACTAGATGTTATAATGATAACAAATCTATATGTAAATACGATCTTACATACACTCAATGTGGTTTATGAACACACAAATATATAATAACTCAAACTTGGACAATAATCAAACTATAGTCAGGCAAGAATCATGTCATCATTGCTAACCGGACATTGGGAGATATAGTCATCAGTATGTGATTTCCAAGCAAATCCTAAAGACTTAAGCTTTTTTCTTTGTTTTACTACTTTTCACATCAACATCCATCTTGTTGTAGTATTCTATCATCTGATTTAAATAGAGATACAGTATACCAATATGATCATCATCTCTACGTTCGCTAACATTCTTTAGAAAATCCTTGAAAGGTATTGTCTCATATTTAAGTTTGCTTTTATTTAGTAAATTCTTAATTGAAACTTTCTTATGGTTGATAATATGAAATATTTCTGATTTATTTGCTGAATTCGCAAGCAACACTATGGCTTCGGCACACTTGTCAATTGGTGTAATGTCTATGTGCATATCAGCTAACATTTCAGGTAAAGCTTTTAGTTTCTTAAAGGCGTGTATTCTGTTAATAAAACTGTTTTCATGAATATTCTTCTGAAAGTTTCCATCACTTTCACGCCACATAAGATTACCAACTCTATATATACAGGCATTTAGACCATGTTCCGTTGCATCTATTACTTCTTTTTCAGCCAAATACTTTGTATGAATGTATACATTGCTTTGATAATCCTGTCCAATATATAAACTGGTTTCACTAAATTTTGGATTAATACTATTTTGTTTGATAGAGCCATCGCCTGATACACTCATTGTTGATATATGGTGAAGTGTTGCATTATTTTTTTTGCAGAATCGGATAATTTCTTTTGTACCTGAAACATTGGTTTTGTAGAAATCTTCAAATATTCCAAAATGCCTAACATTTGCTGCTGCGTGATATACTGTATCAATATTGTCAATAAGACTATTGAATTTGTTATCAGAGAGACCAAAGTTAGACTCTTCAATGTCACCACTAATAATTTCAATTCTATCCAGATACGATAGTATTTCAAAACCAAAATAATGTTCTAAAGTCATGTCTAATCTTTCTTTGCTTCTTACAAGGCATGTGACTTTAGCATCGGAAGTTTGTAGTATCCGAATTAGTAGGTGTGAACCAAGGAAACCAGTAGCTCCTGTTAATAAAACGGAGTTTATTTTCTTCTTTTCACTAAAGTAGTCAGATTTATGGAGCACATGTTTGTAAGCCTTATCTTCATAGTGATGTTCTTCTTCATCCTTTAAGTAAAATTCTGATAATTCTCTAATTGAAGAGTATTGATATAAATCATTAATATCAATATCAAATCCTTCTTTCTCAATTAAGAACTGTATCTGAATCGCTGCAAATGAATCTCCACCAAGTTCATAAAAAAATATGGTCATCAATACTTATTACATCTAATTCGAGGACTTCTAATAAGATTTTCGATAGTACATTTTCGAACTTATTTCTTGGTGAAACTATTTCTCTTGACATAATCTTATCAATAGTAGGTTCTGGTAACTTATTACGATCAACTTTACCACATGGCATTTGTGGTAAAGAATCTAGCCTAATATAATATAACGGAATCATATATCCAGGTAGAGTTTCTTTCAACTTACTATGAAAAATTTCATTGTCGATTACTTCACTTGATACGTAATATGAGCAAAGACTCTGCTTTCCACTGTTTTCCTCCAGAACTGTTACGACCGCTTCTTCTACAGCCCCAATTGCCACCATTGCATTTTCGATTTCCTCGAGTTCGATTCTAAGACCATTGATCTTCACTTGAAAGTCGTTACGTCCATGATGATGTATATTACCATTTACATCCCAAGAACCAATATCACCTGTCTTATACATTTTTCCTTTTGTATCGTAAGGATTGTCTATAAATCGTTCACTTGTAATTTCAGGTTGATTTAGGTAACCTAAACCAACACCATCACCACTAACATATATTTCACCAGTTATACCAATTGGCACCATTTTCATGTTCCTATCTAGTATAAATATCTGAGTATTTGATATTGGTTTACCAATAATAATTTGATCTGACGTTAATTCGGTCTGTGTACACATTACAGTTATTTCAGTTGGACCATATATATTCCACAATTTTGCTTCTGTAATACATCTTAGCTGTTTATAAAGAGCAGATGAAAAAGCTTCTCCACCAATTAGAATGTTTTTCAAATATGAAAGATAATTTAAACCATCATCATCTAATAGTAACAATTTCATTCTAGTTGGCGTAGCTACAAGTGTTTCTATATTATGTTCTATAACAAGGTTATTGATTAAGGTTTGATTGTTTTGCTCATCTTCATCAGCCATAACCACAGTCATCCCATTATATAAAGGAACAAGTGATTCTATTACAAACATATCAAATGAAATTGTTGATAATGAAATGATGCGTTTATGGCTCTTTGGAATACAGCCTCCATATATACTTATATGACTTTCGTTACAGAAATTAACTAAACCTTTATGGGCAATTAATGAACCTTTGGGTTTACCCGTTGAACCAGATGTGTAAATCAAATATGCTGAATCCTCAACGTCTAAATCTACATTAGGGTTATCATTATTTGTGTGATCTGTACCAATATCTTCAATATATATTTTCTTAATATTATGACTCATTGTAGAGTTATAATCAGATAAGCTTGATGTAACAAGTATGTCAGCACCACTGTCTTCTAACATATAATCGATTCTATCCTTAGGATAATTAGGGTCAATGGGCAAGTAACAAGCACCAGATTTCATGATACCTAATTGAGCAACAAATACATTTTCGCTTCTATTGAACATTAATCCAACAACATTATTTTTGGTAACACCTTGTTTGATTAATTGATGGGCCAATATATTACTTCTATTGTTTAACTCTTCATATGTTAACTTACGATTTTTTTTGAATATTATGGCAACATCATGAGGTGTTTTCTCAACTTGTTCTTCAAAACACTGAAAGTATGTCTTATTGTTTGGATAGTCGACTAGAGTATCGTTGAACTCAAATTGCAGCAGTTGTCTATCACAATCATCAATTAACTCTAAATCGCATACATTTAGTCCCACATTCGAGATACATTGATCAAGTAAAAAAGTCAGTCTCTTGTGTAGTTCCATTATTTCTTTTTCTGAGAACATTGCAACTAAATAGTCGTATAATAAAACGAATGTACCATTATCATCTCTATCATCTATATGTAGACAGAGGGAATCCGATTGTGTACCGCTAAAATGCCATTTAGTTGAGAATTGGTAATCATGGTTTGGCTTATTTATTTTTCCGTTAGAATATGAAACGCATATATCATAGAAATTATGAGTGATTTTGTGCTTCTTTCTCATGTCAGATAGGAGCTCATTCATTGGATATGATCTATGTCTAAACAATTGCATGTGTTCCATTGTTATTTGCTTACATAGAGCAACAAAGTTAGAATGGTCATCAACTTTAATCTGAACAGGCAGAGTATTGACAAACATTCCAACTGTAGATTTTTCTTTGATACCACGACGATTAAGAACAGGAATCCCTATGGTCATTTCATTAATATCGTGGAAACGATTTGCATAGACCCTAGTATACCTTCCATGAGAACAGCAGGTGAAACACTATGTTCTCGACAGAATTCATGTATTTTTGAAGACAATTCGCCCTCAATTACAAAGTCCATACGATTGGCTTTGTGGTTATGGTTTTCCTTATCTTTAAGTTTGATAGAAGCTTGTACAGGCTTTTCTTTATACCTATCCATCCAAAAATCTCTGTCACGTTCATGTTTTTCAGAATTTAGGTAGTTCTTTTCTTTGTTTATGTAATCTATATAGGAGGGATTAGTCGTGTGGTCTATTTTACCACCACCAGCGAGTTTGGCGTAATATTCCATTGTTTGACCAAACTTCAATGCATTTGTCCAACCATCACAGATAATATGATGAATAACGACCAAATAACCGCATCGTCCATCATGAGATTTGATCATATCAAACCTAAAGAGTGCTTCATTCGTAGCAGAAAAAGGTACTTGTGTTTTCTTAAGTAACCATTCTTCCTCTTCTTCTTTTGTAGATCCAGTAAAGTCATGAAGCTTAATTGGAAAATACTCATATGGAATGATGTATTGAAATGGCGTTCCCTCTACCACTTTAATACGCGTTCTCATAGCATCATTTTTTTTCGACAAACTTTCTAATAGCTTTCTTTAGAATTTGAAAGTCAATGTCTTCATCAATTAAGAGTGTGCCACCAATATTTGAGATTGGTGTGCCTTTGTAGAATTGATCTGTTTCCCATATACCTATCTGTGGTTGTGTTAAATTGTAGTACGTGTGCATTTTGATACCCCTATTTCTACTTGTTCATGTGAGAGTTTTAGTAGTTAATTAGTCCTATTTTTAGCCCGACGGTCCTATTATATTACTAATATTTATGAAATACAAGAGAAACTTATAAAAGACTTTCAAAAAATTGCACAAAAATAAAGTACTTCGTAATTTCCGAAGTACTTTATCGGTTATTTTCGGAAGTTGTAGGTTAACATAATAATATTATGTTAACCATTCTCTTTCTCTGCAATTCCTACTGCAAAACTGGTTCTAAAAAACCTGTGATACTCGATTAATTTGAGTCCAGATTGTTGAATCAAACCGATGGTTTCCCTATTGAGATGACAACCATGTGCCACTTTTTCCATGCTGGTGTCATAAAATCAAACATATGCCTGAGTCTATGTTCCGTGGGCAAAATATGCTCCATAAAATAAACTCTACCACCTGGCTTAAGGAGTCTTTTTACCTCTGATAAGCTAGAATTGGATCATCTACTGTGCAAAACACTAAGGTGAAAACTATGCTGTCATAGCTGTTATCAGGCATTTCAGAGGATGTTATGCTAGCCGATGTAATTTCAAATGGTATATCTGATGGAATAACACTTGTGTTCAGATGTTTTGGCAAATCCATGTCCATCAGGTTAAGAGAATCAATCTGTTCGTAAGGATAATATCCTAGGTTGACACCTGTGCCAAATCCAATCTCAAGGACATCACCAGATACATCACTAAGTAACATGGATCGCTTCTTCCCTAACCTTAATTTCTCAATTGGTTTCATAAACAAATCATAGATGTTAAAGGATGAATTTCTCACTGTGTCATCTCCCTTGTGGTTTACATAGTATTACTATGTAAACCAATTTAGTTCTCACCTAATACTGATGCAAATTATCAGAAAATAATTCGCCCAAAGTGGGATGTGCAAAAATAATTGACTGCAAATCAGCAATTGTTAGATGCTGATCTATAGCTATGGATCCATAATGAACCAAATCCGTTGCATGTGCGCCTAGAATGTGTAAACCAATAAGCTCATCTTCATCATTTATCATTGTTTTGATAAATCCAGTTATTTCGCCCATTGCTACGGCCTTACCTGAACTGCCATATAAGGACTTTTGACTTCTATAGCTTATAGTGTTTGCTTTGGCATACTCTTCGCTTATGCCTACACTTGCAACTTCTGGCGTAACAAAGACACAACTTGGCACTGATTTTGACAAATCAATTGTCTTACCATTCACTAGATATGACATTAACTGTCTTCCTTGATCATAAGCTGAATGAGCCAACAATGACCGACCATTCACGTCACCTATTGCATATATTCCTTGAACAGACGTTTCAAAGTTATCAGATGTTTTGATAAAATGACTCGTATGGTCTATGCCAATTATATCACACCTGGATTGGTCAAACTTACCTACTCTACCAACAGATACTAAGATGGCTTCGGGACTTATGGTGTGTATACCCTTTTTATTTTCATAGGTCACTTTATTATCAGATACCTCAATGACCTTAGCACTTGTTTCAACACTTACACCATTCTTTGACACAATACTTTTAAGTCTCTTTCCAAGGCCGCTGTCTAGGTTTGGCAAGAGATTCTTGGCATATTCAAGAACAGTTACATTGATATCTAAATGATTCAAAATACTAGCAAACTCCATTCCTATAACACCACCACCAATTATTACAATCTCCTTTGGCAATGTCTTGAGAGCAAGTATGTCCTTAGAGGTCATTACATTGGTGTTATTATCTTTGATAAAAGATGGCATTGAAGGCTTTGATCCCGTTGCCATAACCACATAATCTGCATTATACTCAGCTATCTCACCATTATCAGATGTAACTTGCACAGTATGCTTATCTATGATCTCGCCATAACCATTTACGATGGCTATTTTTGACTTCTTGAACTTTTGATTAAGGCCAGTAACCATGGTATCGACAACTTGGTCTTTTGCTTTGGCAATGCTACTATAGTCATAGGAGACTTCACCACAACTAATTGACTTTAGATGTGCGTTCTTTGTCTTATTATATAAGACAGCGTTTTCAACCAAAGCTTTGGTAGGTATACAGCCATAATTAAGACATGTACCACCAAGTTTGTGGTTTTCAATGAGCAAAATCTCACAGCCAAGTTTATGACCACTTAAGGCGGCTTCATAGCCTGCAGGCCCTCCACCGATGATGATTATTCTCTTCATAGGCTCTACCCTTCAAATTGATGACTTAGGACTGGGTTTCTAGCTACAGTCACTTCATCAAGCCTTCGAACATAGGCATTTACAGGTGCATTATGTAATGTATCCGGGGACTCAAGAGCTTCATCAGCTATTTTTAGCATAATATCAACATAGTCATCAATAGATTCCAAACTCTCTGATTCAGTGGGCTCAATCATTAGGGCCTGGTCAACAATTAGTGGGAAATATATTGTTGGAGGGTGTACACCATAATCGATGAGTCTCTTGGCAACATCCATAGTTGAGCAATCATTCTTATCTACAAGACCTGATAAGACAAATTCATGTTTGCAAATAAAGTCATATGGCAATATATACTTTTCCTTAAGACGTTCTTTCATGTAATTGGCATTAAGAACAGCCATTTGACTTCCATGTCTAAGGCCATCTCTACCCATCATATGCATATAAACATAAGCTCTAAGGTAAATACCAAAATTACCATGATAGCTCTTAACACGACCAATAGACTTTTTGGGCTGGCTAAAGGTGTAATGTCCATCCTCTTTAGCAATCAAAGGTCCTGGTAAATACTCTGCCAGTTCTTTTACAACACCAACAGGTCCACTACCTGGTCCACCACCACCATGAGGTGTTGATAGGGTCTTGTGCAGATTAAGATGGACAATGTCAAAGCCCATTTCATAAGGGCGTGTAATGCCCATATTGGCATTCATGTTGGCCCCATCATAATACAATAGGCCACCAGCTTCGTGAATCCACTGTGAAATAGTCAGAATGTCCTTCTCAAACAAGCCAAGTGTATTAGGATTGGTTAACATTAGTCCTGCAGTATCCTCAGTAATCAATCCTTTTAAAGCTTCAATATCTATAGTTCCGTCAGAATTAGACCCGACTTCAACAGTTTCAAACCCAGCCATGGTTACAGAGGCAGGATTGGTCCCGTGAGCAGAATCTGGAATAATGATTTTCTTCTTGTTCAGATTTTGATGATCAATATGGTATTGTTTGATAATCATCAGGCCAGTTAGTTCACCTTGTGAACCAGCAGATGGTTGAAGTGATACGGCAGCCATACCTGTAAGCTCTGACAGCATATGTTGTAATTCATAAGCAACTTGCATGTTGCCTTGTACATACTTTTCATCCCACAGTGGATGAGAATGTGAAAAAATCTTGTAAGTTGGCAACCACTTCATTAATCTTAGGGTTATACTTCATAGTACATGATCCTAATGGATACATGCCTGTGTCTACGCCGTAATTATGAGTTGAAAGTCGTGTATAATGACGCACAACATGGTTCTCACTTACTTCTGGCAGTCTTGGTTCAACCTGCCTTGCCAAGTGGCTTGGTACCTGGTCAACGTCATACGCTTCCAAATCATAAGTATCAAAAAAGAAACCAACACGACCGGATTTACTGAGTTCAAATATTGTCTTTTCCATTATGCCAGCACCTCCCTAACTGTCTGAACAAATGTATCAAGATCAGACTTACTATGTACTTCTGTCGTTGCTATTAGACAGGTGTTCTTGCTTTCATCTAGGATGATCCCTGGTACTATTTGATGTTCTGCCATTTTCTCGAAGAATTGCTTGATATTATGGATCTTAACTGTGAACTCATTATAGACTTCACCCTTGTACTGAAGTTGAACACCATCAATTTTTTCTAGTTGAGTTTTTAGATAGACCGCATTGGTGCGGCATCTTCTAGCGACTTCTCTAATACCTTTGAAGCCAAGTAAAGATAGGTAGATTGTTGCAGCCATAGCATTGAGGGCTTGATTTGAGGTGATATTACTCGTTGCCTTTTCTCTTCTAATATGTTGTTCTCTGGCCTGTAAAGTCAGTACATAACCCCTTTTACCGTCTAAATCTTTGGTTTCCCCAACAATTCTACCAGGCATTTTTCTCATTAATTTCTTGGTGCATGCGATATAACCTAGTGTTGGTCCACCATAATTCATGGCATTACCAAAGACCTGACCATCTCCAACGGCTATATCGACACCCCATTCGCCAGGAGATTTGTACATAGCTAAACTCATTGGATTGGACATCATTATGAGGTGTGATTTATTCTTGTGGAGTGCTTCTGAGTGACCTGTAAGATCTTCAACCATACCATATTTGTTAGGAGAGGCTACAATGTATGCGGCTACACTGCTATCAATCATATCCACAAGTGTTGAATGACTTACGACCCCATCATTATGAGGTACAATAACTAACTCAAGGTCTTTATATGTCAAATAAGTCTTAAGAACATCATAAGCATCTTGTGGCAAGGTTTCTGCAACCAATATCTTCTTTCTGCGTGTTGCAGCACAAGACATAAAAGCAGCTTCAGCCAATGCTGTTGAACCATCATAATGGGAAGCATTAGCAACATCAAGTCCTGTTAATTCTGTAATCATTGTTTGATATTCGAATATTGCCTGAAGTGTCCCTTGTGATATCTCTGGTTGGTAAGGTGTATAAGCCGTATAATATTCTTGTCTTGAAATAAGTGCTGGAATGATTGAAGGTATAATGTGTTCATAAATACCACCACCAGCAAAATTGAGCCACTGGCTTGTGTCAATATTCTTCATGCTTATTTCAGTAATCTTCTCTATCATAGATCTTTCGGAATGTTGTTTGGGTAGATCAAGTGTCTGATTCAAAGTTACTGACTCTGGAATGTCTTTGAACAAGGCATCGATAGTTTCAAGGCCTATGACTTCCAACATTTTGTCAATATCTTCTCTTGTGTGAGGTATATAAGGATGCATCGTTATCTCCTATTCTAAGCTATTGCAGTATTCTTCATAGCTGTCAGCGTCCATCAAAGCCTCAATTTCTTCCATATCAAACTCAGATAGTACAGCTAAGTGTTGTCCAAAAGCATCTTCATTAAGTAGTTCTGGCTCATCTTCTAGTTTCTCATTAACGTCAGTAATTGTTGCAGCAATAGGCATATAGATATCTGCAGCGGCCTTTACAGATTCAACAACTGCAAAACTGTCCTCAGCAACAAAGCTGTCATCTGTCTCTGGTAATTCAACAAAGACGATATCCCCCATTGACTCTTGAGCAAAATCTGTAATACCTATGTAAGCCGTATCACCATCCACTCTAATCCATTCATGATCCTTTGAATAAAATAACCCTTTGACTACTTTCATAATATTACCTCCATTAAGTGATAGTTAAGTTTCTGTTTTTTTTAGAAACCTCTTATTGACTATAGTTGCATTAAGTATTCTTTTTCTAACTTGTATCTTAATCTGCTCATTCTCATGGTTAGAGTTAATGAGTGCAAATCCTAGAGTAATGTCTAATGTAGGTGATTTATAACCTGTTGTTACATGGCCAATTATTTCACCTGCATCATTGAGTACAGTGGCACCATGTCTTGCGATACCTTTATCTGTCAGCTCAAAACCAATTAACTTCCGTGTCTTGTTATTCTTATAGTCAAGCAAAGCTTGTTTTCCTACAAAATAATCTTTGTCTAATTTGATGAAATAACTTAGACCTGCTTCAACTGGGTTAATGGTCTCTGAAAGCTCATTACCATATAAAGGCATACCGGCTTCAAACCTCAATGTATCCCTTGCCCCTAAGCCGCATGGTGCTATACTATAGATTTTACCAGAGTCAAGAAGCTTATGCCAAATTGTCTGACCATGTTCTGCATCAAAATACAACTCATAACCATCTTCACCGGTATAGCCTGTTCTAGAGATAAGTACAGGGATGCCAAATAATTCAATGTTGTCCTTGAACCAATAATACTTCATGTCATCAATGGATATGTCTAGTAAGTCTGTAAGAAGTTGTGTCGCCTTTGGGCCTTGAACAGCGATTTGACACATAGATTCTGTTTTGTCTTTTATAGCGATATCCAAGCCCAATGTGTTCTTAATCCATACATAGTCCTTATCCTTGTTTGAAGCATTTACGACCAACATATAATGGTCATCTTCTAACTTATAGATTAGAATATCATCAACTGTTCCACCATCTTCATAACACATAGGTGAATAGACGGCTTGCCCAATTGACATTGAACTTATGTCGTTAGTTACGAAGCGGTTAATTGCTTCTGTTGCTTTGTCACCACTAATATAGAATTTGCCCATGTGGCTAACATCAAAGAGTCCAATGTTATTTCTGGTTGCATTATGTTCAGGCGTAATACCTTCGTATTGGATTGGCATTTCATATCCAGCAAACTCGACCATTTTGCCGCCTAGTTCTACATGAGCTTCATATAAACAAGTTCTTTTCAATATATTGCCTCCTTATTTTGTCCCAATAAAAAAACAGAGCTTACAAAAAAACGCACAAAAAAATTATACGCCTTTATAAACTCTGTATGTTTACCTGAGAGCATTACACCTTCGGTGACCATCTAAGGTCTTTCCAGAGTGCTATCATCAAAGGATACTTTTGCCTGAAAGATTCTACAACTTCGGACTTGGTTGTATTGCTTCTTCGGCGCCATCTTGTGGTCTCTCTCCTGTGAATCATCTAGCCAACTATATGCTATAAGTATACCATTTTGTTACTGCAAAGTAAATTGTGATCTTTTGATTTGGCCAACAATTTTCTTGTATTTACACCTTGGCATGATTTTTACTTTGTCTGCACCCAAAAATCGTCGGAAATTATCAACCATGTCTGATAATGGTTTGAGGTTAAGACTTTCGGTGTCTATATGATTCTCAAAGAACCAATTAACAATCTCAAGAACATTATCTTTGCGATTGTACTTGGCCTCAATATGCCCGATAAACTCACTACCATACAATATGGGTAACACATAGTAACCATACATACGTTCTTTCTTGGGTTTGTAGACCTCCCATACATAATCAAAATCGAAAATCTCACGAATCATTTCTCTATCCCAGATCAAGTTATCAAGGGGTGCTATGATACTTGCCTTGATTGGTTCATCCTTATGATCTAATATTGAGGCTTCGATGGAGGCCTTAAGTAAAGGCATATGTTCTGATAATACATAATAAGGCTCCTCTATGCCTGATATCATTAGCTTGACCAATAGACCTTCACTATGACACTCATTAATTATTTGACGTCTCCTTGAGGCGTTTAAATGGTCTATAGCTATAAAAGCGTAGCTGTTACGCATACATGGAAGCATGCCAACACCTTTGATTCTTCGTAATATACGCCATCTTAGATGTGCCATGATATCATCTTCTGTCTGTATAGCACTTATTGTATTAGGACTTATACTTGGGTGTTTGGATGTCAGCTCATAGTACTTGCGGGTATTGACCTTGTGATGAATGTAAACTTCCCCTGTGGCGAACATAAAATCAAGGGCAGCACGGACAGCTTTGGTTGGTGCCCACCACCAATCAATTCTTGGACTGTCCTTAATATCCGTTGAGGAGATTGGACCATTAACATCAATGGTTGCTCTTAAGGTCGGGATGATATTCTTGACTTCGTCGTGTAAGTTGTTGTAATGATCTGTCATCCTATGACGATAAGGTGACATGGAATCATAATCTTCAACCGGGTATATAGATAGGTTCTTATCCCAGGCATCAATCAACTGATGTTCCTTGTAGATGAGTTCATTGAGCATGTCAGACTTATAGTCTTTAAAACGAGATTGAAGTACTAGATGTGAATTGTATGAAAGGATGTTAATGGGATCATATTGAATACAAGCCACCTGTTTGACATAATCAACTATACCCTCTTTCGTATGAATAAGGGTATCATTGGTTAAATGATGGTATTTAACTAGAAATCTTCTTGCTTGTTCTTTGGTTATTGTCATGGACTCCGTCTTCATCATGTCTTCCCCTTAGTCTGATTATTTATAGTATAACATAGGGATAAAGCCGTCTTGCGACGGCTTTATTGGGATTCATTAAAACAGATCTATATGCTATTATCAGCTATGATTGGGATCATAATCTGTTCGCCTGCATAAATTTGGTTGTTGCGAATATCGTTAATATCAACGACTTCGTCTATGAATGTTTCGACTGTGTAGTAGTCTGTGTTCATATAGTCATTGGCAATGGACCATAATGTTTCTTCGTTATGGACGGTTACTGTAACGTACCCTTTTCCAGAAACATCTACATCACCTTTGATTGTACCTGTTCCCAGTGATACGTTGATTATATATAGCAATACTACTGCTGCAAGGACTAGGCCTAAGATAAATTTTACTTTATTCTGTTCTCTTCGTCTTCTTCTACGTAATGTGTTATTCATCAAATCACTCCCGAACGTTTGTTTGTATGTTCATTATATACGAACGGTTGTTCGGTGTCAATACTTTTGAGAGAAAAATACGAACAAATGTTTGATGTTTCTATTTCCCTATGCTATACTGAGGTAGAACATACATTCTGTTTATATAAATGATAATCATATTTGAAGGGGTGAATGAAGTGTCACATGAATTAGGAGAGAAACAACAGAGAATACTTGACTATTTAAAAGAAGAGATCATGTCAAAAGGCTATCCACCTTCAGTTAGGGAGATTGGCGAAGCTGTTGGCCTTAAGTCCACTTCCACTGTCCACGGACATTTGGAGAGACTAGAAAAGAAAGGTATTATCAGGCGAGATCCAACTAAGCCAAGAGCTATTGAAATATTGGACGATGAATTTAATGTAGGAAGACGAGATATGGTGTCAGTGCCTATCGTAGGTCGTGTTGCAGCTGGAGAACCACTATTAGCGGTTGAGAATATTGAAGAATACTTTCCTATTCCAGTGGATTTTGCCCCTAATGAGCAACTCTTCATGTTAAGGGTCAAGGGTGACAGCATGATTAACGTTGGAATATTTGAAGATGATTTGATCATTGTTCAAAAGCAATCGACAGCCACTAACGGTGATACGGTCGTTGCACTTATCGAGGACTCAGTCACTGTTAAGACTTTCTATAGAGAAAGTGACCACATACGTCTGCAACCAGAGAATGACTTACTTGAGCCAATTAGAATCTATGACAATAGCATTCAGATTGTTGGTAAGGTCATTAGTTTGTTCAGACAGTATATCTAATTAGATAAAGACACAAGGAAGCCCACATTCAAAGATTTTTGAATGTGGGCTTATTATTTTGTTAAGATTTGATTGTAATTTAACCTTTAACCATTTTCTTAAAGTTACTCTTAAGAGACACAATCTGATTAAAGACAATGTTGTCTTCAGTCGATAAAAGACTGTCTTCAACATAATAACCATTACGGATGAATTGGAATCGCTTCTCACCATCTTTGATGAAGTCAAGAGCTGACTTCTCAACGTATGCATTCTCAAGGACTATCTTAGAGTTCTCATTAATTGATTCAACCAAGTTATCATCACTCGGTTCTTCAAGAAATAGGTCTTCATAGAGTCTAAATGTACATTTTTGAGATTCAGTGGCACTCACCCAGTGGATCGTTCCTTGAGGTTTTCTCTCCTTGAAGCCTGATCCACTTTTTGTTGCAGGATCATAGGTACAGTGTAATTCAAGAATGTTGCCTTCATCATCTTTGATGACTTCATTACATCTAACGAAATAAGCATGACGTAGACGAACTTCCTCACCTGGAGATAATCGCTTATACTTCTTAGGTGGTTCTTCCATGAAGTCGTCTCTCTCGATATAGATTTCACGGGTAAAAGGAATCTGTCTATCACCGAAGCTCTCATCTTTAGGATGGTTATGGGCTTCGACATACTCGATGTCATCATAGTTGGTAATAACAATCTTAAGCGGGTCTTTAACAGCCATGATGCTTTTAACTTTTGTTGCCAAATCTTGTCTGACAAAGTACTCAAGCATCTTATAGTCTACTGTTGAAGAAGCTTTTGGGACACCGATTTCATTTAGGAAATCATAGATAGCCTCTTTGGTAACACCCCGTCGTCTAAGACCTTTGATTGTTGGAAGTCTAGGGTCATCCCATCCATCTAGAATACCAGATGCAACAAGTTGCCTTAAGTATCTCTTGGATGTAACAACACCAGTAAGGTTAAGACGACCAAACTCTATTTGCCTTGGCAACAAACCTTCAAGATCAAGTTCCTTTAGGACCCAATCATAAATAGGCCTGTGGTTAATAAATTCATTTGAACACAGTGAATGGGTTACCCCTTCAATGTAGTCTTGAATAGGATGCGCAAAATCATACATTGGATAGATGCACCACTCATCCCCGGTTCTATAATGATGTTCTTTGAGAACTCTAAAGATAACAGGATCTCTAAGCAACACATTAGGGCTGGACATATCCATTTTAGCTCGAAGGACTCTAACACCTTCGTCAATAGCACCTGATTTCATTTCTTCAAAAAGAGTCAGATTTTCTTCAGGTGTACGTTCTCTATAAGGACTGTTCTTACCTGGCTCTGTTAGAGTTCCACGGTATTCACGCATTTCTTCCATCGTTAGGTCACATACATATGCTTTACCTTTATTTATAAGATAAACGGCGTAATCATAGATTTGTTGTGAGTAATCAGAACCATACAAAGCTTCATCGCCGAAATCACAACCCATCCAATCCAGATCCTCAATAATGGCATTCACATACTCCATATCTTCTTTAAGAGGATTGGTGTCATCAAATCTTAAATTGAATTGACCGTCGTATTTACGTGTAATGCTATGGCTGATATTAATTGCATAAGCACTGCCTATATGTAAGTAACCATTTGGTTCAGGTGGAAATCTGGTTACAATCTTATCGATATTCTTACTTTTCTTATCTTCATAGACAAGTCTGTCTACAAAATTCAAACTATCCGCACCATTATTATCCATATGTCTTTGTACCCTTCGTCAATTTTATATTTCTGTCAATTCTATCAGGGATTCTACAAATCGTCAAGATTCTCTACAACTCTACCATCAGCCCAGATACGTTCTAGGTCATAGAATGAACGGTTATCTTTATCAAATACATGAACAATAATGTCTCTGAAGTCCATAAGTACCCAGCTACCATTGTGATTACCTTCTATGTTCTTAGTGTCATAGCCTGCTTTGTTGAGTTTTTCTTCCGTAAAATCAATAAGAGATCTTACATGGTTAGAGTTGTTACCATGAGCAATGATGAAGTAGTCAGCCAAAACACTGATATTTGAAATATCCAGTATTCTGATGTCTTCTCCTTGTTTGTCATCCATTGCAGTGTATGCTATTTTTACCATTTCTTTAATTGTTTCCATTATGTGTTTCCTTCCTAAGTGCTTTATAATAAGCTAAAGTTTTTTTTTGTCATTGGATCTTTTGCTTTACTTTTCTTGTTTAGATGTTCTAATATTTCTTTTAATATAAGATAGACTGTTTCATCAAGATTTTCATAGGCGAGAACTCTAATGTCGTCTAAGTTACCTTTATGATTTCTGGCAGGTTCAATATAATCGCTAATGAAAATAATCTTCTCTAATTTGCCCATACCTGGTCTACCAGTTGTATGGTACTTGATTGCATTGAGTATGTCAGCATCTTCAATGTGAAACTCATGAGCCGCCAACTTAGCCCCTACTTTTGCATGTAACAATTCTGGATTGGCCAGCTCCGACTTTCTACATTCTATATGATACTTATCACATTCGTGGAGCAATTTCTTCACTGTATGGTTTTTGGCATAATCATGTAGCAATGCTGCCACTACTGCCTTTTTACTACTGTAATTGTGTGCTTTAGCCATAGCATAAGCGACATGAGCAACTCTAATGGTGTGGTCATATCGCTTGACAGATAATACCTTTTTCAATTTCTTTACATATGGGCTGTCCTTTAGGTATGTGTTTAATGATTCCAACTATTAAGCCTCCAAATACAATCCGTGTTCATCAATATAATTCTTAACACTCTTAGGCACTCTATAGACTATAGATTGGCCTGTTTTAACACGAGACCGGATATCACTGCTTGAAATCTCTACTTGCGGCATTTTCACTTCGGTAAATTTGGTTCCATAGTGATTGTAGTAGTTATTAATGACTTCGTCAATGGCGGAGACGTCATAACCGCCTCTTTCCACAACTATAAATGAACCAATGGCCATTAGTTTCTCAAAATTATACCATTTATTTAAGGTCAAGACAGAATCTGTCCCGATCACAAGATGAAACCTTGTGTCAGAATGGGCTTTTGCCAACAAATCAAATGTATCAACCGAATAAATTAGCCCGTCTCGTGTGAGTTCAAAATCTGAAACACGAAAACCATCATAATCTTTGATAGCCAATTGACACATGGCTAATCGGTGATGGTTATCAACCAATACGCTACTGTCCTTGTGGGGCGGTTTGCCAGATGGCATAAACCATACTTCATCAAATTGGCCAGTTTCAAAAACTGATTGGGCAGCTAATAAATGCCCTATATGTATGGGGTTAAAGGTGCCACCCATTATTGCTATTTGCTTCATGCTTACCTCTATTCAAAAACAATATAATTATCTATCTTATTGTATAGAGCAAGTCTTTGCTCACTGCTAAAGATATTCTTAAGATCATCCATATACCAGAAAAAATGCTTTTCACGGTATTCTATAATTCTGTCAACTATGTCTTTGGTCATATCAGGATGTAAGTCCATCAAACCATTACGACTAAGCTGATTAATATTACTAAACTGAGTCGTACGTCCCTTATAGGCTGCGTCATAGTCGTCTAGTTCATCTTCTGGAACGGTATTAACGTTATAACGGTCATCGATATCCTCACTATATATATATACATAAGGTTCGATAAGGTCAAAGGTGTCATAACCGATTGCCTTTGGCAACTGTGATAAAAGTAAAAATGGACGGTTATCTATTATTTGATTGGCCACTTCTTTCTTCTCAGCCAAAGTCATCTCAGTCTGATCAAACAAGGACATTAATTCAAATTCTTTTGCCATATTAATATCCGTATAAGTGGTCATTGTATCGTTATAGTGGTGTCTTAATCGATGGTCAAATAAGCTGTTATAAATATAAAGCTCTCCAATTGTGCTAATCAAATAATCATCTTCACGTATAGAAGCTAATTTCTTATAAACACCTTCATTAAGATTAGTAGCAAGTACAAAATTATCGCTATTACATGTATTAATGTTAACAACGTAGCGGTGAGTGTCCACAAAAGTATTCATTGTATCCAGAGTCAAATAATCCTCTACTTGATTGTAATAGCCTGAAAAACTTTTAATACTCTTAAGCTCTTCCAAATCTTTCACTTCATTGAACCTTGTATAATAGTCAATATCATTAATGATATCTTGTGCATTAGATGCATTGCCAATTAATGATGTAAATTCCAAATATGATGCTTTGTTAACGTTTGTAACAACACTGATTAAATGACGTTTATCTGCGAACCACTCTTCATCAAATTCAGGATCTACTGCCATAATCTCCGTAATAGAGTTATAGGGGTTGTAGATTCTATATGAGTATATTTCATTTGCCAATGGCTGTTCTATATCTAGTGTGTTCTGTAGTTGTAATGAGCTTGCTGTATTGATATTGATGCGATCTGTTTGCTCTGACAAAGAAGTTGCCCACATACCTTCTTCATATAGTTTGGCGCTATACTGAGCACTTAAAAAACTTTGGTAATGAGCTGATGTTTTGTAGTTATCATCAACCTTTGCATAACCAAGCTCTAGCAACTCTTCTGATACGGTTTGATCAAATGCATAAAAAACATTGGCATGGACCATATCGTCTGGTGCATAGTCGTCATTCTCTTCAATCTGAAAATAAACGGACTTACCAAGCAGTCTGTTAGAGATATAGTCAAAGGCATCAACAGATGCATCTGTATCTATACCTACCAGTTTAACAGTCTCAATAGAAGGAATATCAAATCTTCTATGAAAAAAGAAAACTTTGATGACTTCACCGTCAATGACTTCAATGACCTTACCAATCTCAACGGATTCATAGTTATAGCCAAGAGATCCTCCATGGACACTGGTAATTGGAAGTATTGTTATGGATATGATCAATAATAGAACACCAATTTTTTTAAACATTATCTCACCCTCAAACGTCTAGAATTTTGGTAATACGATTTCCTTGTGGTCTTTTGACTCTTTGTATAGGACAAATTTGCGTCCAATGACTTGGATTACATCAGCATGTGTACGCTCAGCAAGCATCTCTGCTACATCACGAACTTCATACATACAGTTCTTTAGAACTGTTAATTTAATTAATTCTCTTTTCTCGAGTGCCTCACCAACAGTAATGGTCATTTCTGGCGATACACCACCTTTTCCAACTTGGAATATTGGTTCAACATTGTGTCCAAGTTTTCTAAGATAAGCTCTTTGTTTTCCTGTCATATGATCTCCTTAGGGTAATTGGTTGACATAATATTATTATGTCAACCACCTCTTACATTTTATGTGTTTTTGCTTATTTGTAATAATCAAATTCTAGATAGTACATTTTGACCGTATCGCCTTCTTCTATACCAAGGGCTTCTAATTCTTTCAAGATTCCTTGTTCTTCTAAGAACTTCTGGAAGAAAATAAAACCTTTTTCATCATTGATATTGGTATAACCAAGCATACGCTCAACACGGCTTCCTTCAACTCTAAAGGCGCCATCATCGTCTTGAGTTACTACAATAGGTTCTGTCTCTTTAGTCATATCAGACAAGAAATATTCCTGTTCATAGACAACATGTTCTTTTGGCATAGTCTTTAGAATATCATCAATGTAATAGAGTAAATCCTTAAGCCCCTGTCTTGCAACTGCAGATATAGGGAAAACCCTTATGCCCTCAGCTTCAAATTCATCCTTAAGTATCTCAAGATCAGAATCATCATACAAAGCGTCCACTTTGTTGGCTGCTATGATTTGAGGTTTCTTAAGGAGTTCAGGGTTAAATGCGCCAAGTTCATGTTGCATCTTACGTATGTCCTCTATAGGGTCTCTGCCTTCAGTACCTGCTGCATCAACAACGTGAAGTAGTACCTTTGTTCTCTCAACATGCTTTAGGAACTCATGTCCAAGACCAATGCCTTCGTGGGCACCTTCAATAAGACCTGGAATATCAGCAATAACAAATCCGTCATCATTAATATCGACAACACCAAGGTTAGGGTTTAGGGTCGTAAAATGATAATTGGCTATCTTTGGTTTTGCATTGGATACAACAGACAATAGTGTTGACTTGCCAACATTTGGAAAACCAACAAGACCTACATCTGCAATAGATTTAAGTTCTAATTCAATTTCTAGTTCTTTTGATTCTTGTCCTGGTTGAGCGTACTTCGGAATCTGCATCGTTGGTGTTGCGTAGTGTTGGTTCCCTTTGCCGCCTTTTCCACCATTGAGCAATGTATATTTTTCATCAGACCCAGACATATCTTTGATTATCTTGCCTGTTGAAGCCTCTTTGATTATTGTACCCTTTGGTACTTTGATAATCAAATCCTGACCATCTTTACCGGTACATTTGCTACCCATACCTTGATCACCATTGCTTGCTTTAAACATTTTTCTTCCACGGAATTCATAGAGTGTGTTTAGATTGGCATCAACGATAAAAATAACATCGCCACCTCTACCACCATCACCGCCATCGGGACCGCCATTAGGTACAAATTTTTCTCTTCTAAAACTGACACATCCGTCGCCACCGCGACCAGATTTTACTTTTAATTTGACTTGATCTACAAATATCATTCTGTCACCAATTCCTTACTTCTAATAAGCATTATTATACCACAATAAGAGAGACTAACTAGCCAAAACTAGTTACAAATTAAAAAGGTTCCAACGTAGATACGTTGAAACCTTTAACGTCTTAATTATTGAGCTTTTGGATAAACAGAAACTTGCTTCTTATCTCTGCCTTTTCTTTCAAACTTAACAACACCGTCGATCAATGCAAAAAGTGTGTCGTCGCCACCTCTTCCAACATTGTTCCCTGGATGAATTTTAGTTCCACGTTGTCTAAATAAAATATTTCCAGCTAGTACGAATTGTCCGTCTGCTCTTTTAGCACCTAATCTTTTTGATTCTGAGTCTCTACCGTTCTTAGTAGAACCCACACCTTTTTTATGTGCAAATAATTGAAGGTTCATTCTTAACATGGTTTACACCTCCTCGATTCGAAGTTTTATATAGTCACTACTGTAATTTTCTGATATATCATTTGTACCAAGTTCAAATGCATCAAGTAGAACTTGTGATTTGGATGATACAGAGCCTTTAACCAACAGTTCAATCAAACCATCATCATCATAATCCAGTTCGAATAAATCGTCTGTAAAGGTATCAATTGCGTTAGCTGTGTTGATTGCAAGTACTGAGACGCTTGAGCAAACAATGTCGTTGCCGTATTCATCGTAGTTTGCATGACCGCTAACTTTGTAACCGACTGTTAAAGCGTTCTTTTTGTATATGATAATTTCAATCATAATTAAAGGCTAATCTTGTCGATTTTTACTGCAGTAAAAGGTTGTCTGTGTCCTTGTTTTCTTTTATAACCATTGTTCTTTGGCTTAAACTTGAAAACAACTACTTTTTTACCTTTACCTTCAGCTGTAACTGTAGCTTCAACTGTTGCTTTAGCTACGGTTGGGCTTCCAACAGTTAATTCTCCGTCGTTAGAAACTAACAATACTTCGTCAAATACAACTTTTTCACCTTCAGCAACTCCTAGTTTTTCAACTCTGATTACATCGCCTTCAGCTACTTTGTATTGTTTACCACCTGTTTTGATAATAGCGTACATTCTGGCACCTCCTCGTTTTTAAGACTCGCCGGATAAGGTAGTTTCAAAAGAAACGTTTGGGACCGTCGTCTATAATAGACTCACCGTGCGGCATACCATCATATAGATTAGCACAGGTCTCTTCTCTAGTCAAGGAAAATTCATAAGTTTGGCAAATAAACTGTAAAATGTGATATAATGGCCTCTAGAATAAGTTTTATTAGCTTATTGAATGATATCTTTAGGAGGCATTATGGAAAAGCTCAAAGTGAAATATGACAAAAAACTTGAAAAATACCATGTAGAATACGAGCGAATTATTGATAAATATAACTTTCGCTTAAAGCATTATCTTGAAATCAATAAGAAGTCTGACATGTTATTTATCATAGAAACACATCTAGGTTCAAAAAACAATCCGGACCCATTAGAATATACACGCAAACTCGAGAGGCTTTTAGGTGACTTCACATTCCCATATGTTGTTCAGCCTATTGAAGCAAGAGTTGAAAAGAATATCTTTGGTGTACTTAATTTTGGCAAAAAGCAGATAAAAGATTTCTCTATTGCTTTTGTTGTTGGAAAAGATGAATTGACGGATGCGGCTTTTAACACACTATTTTGTGAGTTTGATGCACAGGTCTTCTATCACCCTACTAAATCAACTGAGGAGATACTAGACGACGTTACAAAGGGTTACTTTGACACATCTAACGCCAAAGACTATTTTGGACAAAATTTCTATGACTCTATAATCTTCAATAAATTCTTAGCTACGGAATATGAGCAAAAAAAAAGAAGCCTAAGCTTCGATAATCTTTGGAACCAATCCAAATAATTCTTTGACAATAGGCATATCTTTGTCAAGTACACTAATATAATAGACTTTCTCATTATAAACCGGCTCTCTATCAGGGCTGGTTTTTAGTTTGTACTTATAAAGAATTTTGTTGTCTTTGAGTAACTCTGTCAACCGAATAAATTCTGATTCTTTTGTTGTAATGTATGCCTCTTGCCATTTACCAAATAACCTTCGATAAATGTACTGTAACATCTCTATACCACCCTTATATAGTTAGTAAGATTATTTTAACAAATATTACGAATAAATACAATGAAAACTTATGTTACGTGGTAATTATTTGCTGACATTTGTTCTAAGAGGGTTGTTTGCTGTTTTTTTTCTTGTAATTTCAACCAAACCAAGCTTTGTCATTCCTATTATGGTAGTCTTCTTAGGATCATCAGCAGCCATTGACGCCAGCGCCTGTAGCAAGGTATTTTTGTCTTTGGACTTAGACATATCTATGAAATCAACAATGACAATACCGGATATGTTCCGGGCTCTAAGTTGATACAATATTTCCGCTCCTGCTTCCATGTTGGTAGACAGTATTGTTTCTTCTGGATTTTTCTTAAGGTTGGACTTTTCTGTATTAACATCGATAACAGTCAACGCTTCAGTAGGTTCAATAATGATGGAACCACCGGATTTGAGCCAGACTTTTTTTTCTTGTTAACTTATCCAGTTTGGCTTTGATGTTAAAGCCCTTGGCAATGCTATGGTCTGAAAATTGAACTTTCTCAACTAATGATGGCATAGTCTTATTTACATAGGTTAAAACTTCTTTATAGATGTCTTGATCATCGTAGACAAGGTCAGACACTTGTGCATCATACAAATTATTTAGGACACTGTGATATGGTTTTTCATGTCCTAATAGCATTTGTCCTGACTTTCTGTAGGACATAACCTTTAACAGTTCTTCGTATTGCTTTACCAACTCGTTTGCTTCATCAATGACTATTTGAGCTTCCACTTCACCAGAATTGGTACGACATATAAAGCCTACGCCCTCTTTTACATAAGGTTTTAGAGCATGTTTTAAGGCCAATCGAATTTTATCGTTTCGTATTTTAGATGAAACAAAGACCCCACTTCGATCGGTTGTTAGGACTATGTATTTTCCAGATAGAGAAAAGTCAGTGACAGCCTTAGCCAACTTCGTTTTATGAGCATCTTTCTCAATCTGAACAAGGATTTCATCACCTTGTACCAAGTGGTCCCCTTTTCCATGTTTCTTTGTGTAGAATATTCGATTAGATTCACCAAGTGATACAAAGACATTCTGACCTATGCCAATGTCAACAAATGCGGATTGTATGTTCCTCTTAATGGTTTTAACTTGGCCTACGTAGATATTGCCAACAATAGAATCAGACTGATGACCTAAAAAGTTTACCTCTACTAAGCGCTCATCAGAATCTAATAAGGCACAGATAAGTTGTTGATCTATGGACGTTGTTATAAATTTGTAGCTCATAAAATGCCTACTTTAGGGGTCAGCTGTGTGTAGTCTCTAAATATCAATAAGAGATTTGAGCCCATCATTCTCATGATAAAGCTCAATTCGATGTAAGCTGTAATCACTGCGTGTTAGTTCTTTTCCAACTGATTTATAAAGCTCAGTTAGAACCATCTCAGGTTTAACATTCAATTGACTTCCTGATGCAATGGTCATAAGATAACTATCATTTAAAGCTTCTAAAGAAAAGATACCAGGTCTAATATCAAAATCATTAATTTTACCCTTTTTGTTCTTCTTTTTGACCACAATTGATTCTTCTTTAAGGAAGTTGTCTATCGTCTCATGATCTAGCATTGTATGATTATCAAAAGTTACAAGGTATTTAGCAGCTCTAAGTGCTGCCATGGCTTTAGGATGCTTATCTGGGAGTACAACCCCTTTGGTGATACGGATACCCAAAGGAGCTTGCTCATTAATTGAAGTTATCAGTTCATTCAAGTCAACTTCTTCACTAAGCTTAAGGTCTATGTATTCAGCTTCACTGGATATACCTACCGCCAGAGCTGTTGCAAAGGAGAACTGTTGGTGGGGGTTGAATCCTTCTGAATAAGCCACAGGGATACCACTTCTCATAAAAACTTTTTGAAAGGTTCTCATCATATCAAGATGGCCGACAAATCTAATAGGCCCTAATTTTTTTTCGAATTTCAGTCTAACGATCAAAGCATATACCTCCTTCAAACTTCATAGCACCACAGTTGGTACAACCTTCCATACAGTTGAGAGTTGTTTCACCTGAAAGGGCTTTTTTCGTACTCATCATACATAAAGTCTTTATCAACACCAATATCTATAAAGTCCCAAGGTAATATTTCATCTTTTGAACGTACTCTTTCATTGTAGAAACTACTGTCCATTTGGTGTGTTTCAAAAGCATCATTCCATTTGGATACATCAAAATGCTCTGACCAGGCATCGTACCTAGCACCATTTCTATAGGCTGTTTCGATGACATCACATAGCTTACGGTCACCTCTTGCAAGGATACCTTCAATGCGACTTGTATGGGCGTCATGAGAATTGTACTTAATATTTTTCTTGTTAATGGCCTTGTTAATCATGGATGATTTTTCAAGGAATTGTTCAGATGTTGCCTGTCCCATCCACTGGAAAGGTGTAAATGGTTTGGGAATGAAGAAAGAAGTACTAAGGACAATTTGCAGTCTTTGTCTCCTATCTTCTTTTGGCAGTGTAAACCACTTCTCAACAATATCATGACCTAACTTAGGAATTGCCAGAACATCTTCTTCTGTCTCAGTTGGCAAACCAAGCATAAAGTACATCTTAACCCTATTCCATCCACCCTTGAAGGCATCAAATGAGCCATTTAAAATATCTTCTTCACTGATGTTCTTGTTGATGACATCTCTCATCCTCTGTGAACCAGCTTCTGGCGCAAAAGTTAGACTGCTCTTACGAACGTCTTGTACTTTGGACATTAAGTCAATGGAAAAATCATCTATTCTAAGGGATGGCAATGATAAGTTGACACGCTCAAGCTCTTTATCTTCAATTAGATGTGAGGCCAACTCATATAGCTTTGAATAGTCGCTTGAACTGAGTGATATCAATGATATCTCGTTATGGCCAGTATTTTTTACGATCTCAACAGCCTGCTTCTTAAGTGTCTCCACGTCTTTTTCTCTAACTGGTCGATAAATCATTCCTGCCTGACAGAAACGACAACCTCTGGCACACCCTCTAAAAAGCTCTAAAACAACACGGTCATGAACGGTTTGGATGTATGGGACTATTGGTTTCATAGGATATCTTGAAGCCGACATATCCATCATGACTTGCTTTTCTACCATGTCTTTGGCATTAGGATGATTAGGACAAAATGAGCCTATGGTTCCATCTTCTTTATAGGAAACATTATAGAGTGAAGGTACATAGATGCCATCGATTATAGCCACTTCCTTTAAGAAGTCTCTCTTGAGTCCACCTGAGGCAATATGAGCCTTATACCTATCTAGTACAAGGTGAAGGTTGACTTCGCCTTCTCCAATATAGAAAAAAATCAATAAAGGCACTAATAGGCTCAGGATTATAGACACATGGTCCTCCTGCCATAACAAGTGGGTCTGCTTCTGTTCTGTCAGCAGACCTAAGTGGAATACCAGCCAAATCCAAATTACGAAGGATATTGGAATAACACATTTCGTATTGAATGGTAAAAGCAAGAAAATCAAAATCACGAACAGGGTCTTGACTCTCTAGTGCAAACAATGGAATGTCTTGTGCTTCCATCTTTTCATCTAAATCAATCCAAGGTGAAAAAACACGTTCACACCATGTGTCTTCACGTGCATTAATGAAATCATAGAGAATTGATAAACCTACATGGCTCAT
>JDSF01000207.1_pt1 | contig 36211 bp, 23 predicted proteins | sample 199441 | NCBI WGS metagenome assembly JDSF01 (sample SAMN02592751, study PRJNA231836) | bioreactor metagenome | isolation source: continuous culture bioreactor denitrification-DNRA | place: Germany: Bremen
CTCAAAAGACCGGATCTTTGATCCGGTCTTTTTTTATTTGTCGCCGCAATGTCTTCAACTTTTGCTTCTGTGGATATACAGTATCAACCTTCAGCGTATTTAATGCCTCTATTTGCGATGAGGATGCCTTTCTTTTGATCATTTATGATTTGCCAAAAAGTTATCCTGTTTGGTCTTGCCATATCGCATCAATTAATGACATTATTACTAGTTTGTTATTGCTCAAAAAGGATAGCTCAGTAGCGATTTGTTCGGATCCTTTTTGTCTTCAAGGGCAGTTAGCTCTGTCCGTTTGCAAGGATTTGTTTTCAATGGATTTCATACGTGCGAAGAGTGCCGGCTTCTGTATGGGAGTCAGTTTAGCACTGCGTAAGCTCGACAAAATCATAGAAGAAAAAGAAATCACTGGGGATATCTATATCCTGGGATCAATTATTCATAATCCTCAAGTTGTAACTGAATACACAGATAAAGGTGTCAAGACTGTTGATTCGCCAGATGAAATTCCTGCGGGTTCAATTGTTGTTGTGCGGGCTCATGGTATCACCCGTCAAGTCCAGAGCGATCTGAAACAGAGAGGAATTCATGTCATAGACGCGACATGTCCTAAGGTTAAGGAAGCCTGTCTGTTGATTGATAAGAGTACTCAGGATGGAAGGGCTCTCCTTCTTTTTGGTGAAGAAACCCATCCTGAAGTTAAGTGTCTACTCAGTTATGCTGCGGGTGATACTTTTGTGTTTGATAGTTTAGATGCTTGTTTTGCACAAAAACTTGATCGGTCTGTGAAGTATTGCCTCGCTGCACAGACAACTCAGGATCGAGCTGTTTTTGATGAGATCAGCCAGTATCTATTGTCCCTTGATGGCATTGATGTCGCAGTTTTACATACCATCTGTGATGCAACTAAAAAACGCCAGGGGGAAGCGATTAAGCTGGCTGAAGAAGTGGACTTTTTTATTGTTGCAGGTGGCTATAATAGCAGCAACACGAGACGTTTAGCGCAGGTTATTGAATCTCACGGAAGCAAGGTTATTCATGTCGAAACTGCAGATGAACTGCCTTTAGAAGAAATTCGTAAATATAAAAAAATCGGTTTGACGGCTGGAGCATCAACGCCGAAAAAAATTGTCGATGATATCCAAGCGACACTTAAGTCCCTTTAGGAGTCTTTAGTCTGTGAAAATAGAGAGTCACGTACAATCACCTTTATCAAAAGAGCTGTCGGTCTCTGATGCGGCAGAATATCAAAATAAATTACGCCAAGTAAAACGGCCACTTTTTCTCGTTGAACGTGGTGAAGGTGTCGAGCTGCTGGATTCATCAGACATCCAGTCCGGAAAAGATATTCCAGAGGGAATGATTCTGGCTTGCGATATCGAAAATCTTGGAGACAAGAGTTTCTGTCGTGACCATCGGTTGCGTTACGCTTATGTTGGCGGCTCGATGGCAAAGGGCATTAGTTCTGTTGCTATGGTTAAGGCTTTGGGGCAGCAGGGGATGCTAGGATTCTTTGGCTCAGCAGGTTTAACCATGGAACAGGTTGAGAGCGCTGCTGATGAACTGCAGAATGGTATTGAACAGATACCTTTTGGTTTCAATCTGATCCATAGTCCCTCTGAACCGGAACTTGAAAAAGCTCTCGTTGAGTTCTATTTGCGCCGGGGAATTCAACTGATTGAAGCCTCTGCCTTTCTTGCCTTGACGCTACCGGTGATCCGTTATCGGACAGCTGGTATTTATCGGGATACTGATGGATGTATTGTTGCACCGAATAAAATTATAGCTAAAATATCGCGTGAAGAAATTGCCGCTCGTTTTATGGCACCGCCACCGGAGAAATTTCTTAATCAACTTGTTGCTGATGGGAGTCTGACTGCAGAGCAGGCACAAATGGCAGCAGAAATTCCGGTTGCTCAGGATATTACTGTCGAAGCTGACTCAGGCGGTCATACCGATAATCGCCCGGCACTGGCTCTCTTTCCAACAATTGTTGCTCTGAAAGAAGAGCTGCAGAATAAATATCATTATTCCGCCAAGCTTAGAGTTGGGTTGGGTGGTGGTATTGCGACACCGGCATCTGCTCTCGCAGCCTATGCCATGGGCGCAGCTACTTAGTGACAGGGACAGTTAATCAGGCTTGTATTGAGTCTGGAACCTGTGATGAAGTCAGGAAGATGTTGGCTGAAACGCGCCAGGCCGATATAACAATGGCTCCCTCTGGTGATATGTTCGAAATGGGGGTCAAGGTGCAGGTTGTGAAACGAGGTACGATGTTTTCGATCCGGGCTCATAAGCTTTATGATCTCTATAAATCCTATGACAGTATTGAAGCATTGCCTGCGGATGAACGTGAAAAGCTGGAAAAAACATTTTTCCGGACGCCATTGACGACTATTTGGGAGCAGACGCGACAATACTTTGCGGTTCGAGATCCGCGTCAAATTGAAAAGGCTGAAGCTGATCCTAAATACAAATTGGCTCTGGTGTTTCGATGGTATTTAGGCCAGACACCTGTCTGGGCAAATCGTGGTGACGCTAGCAGGAAAATCGATTATCAAATCTGGTGTGGTCCCGCAATGGGTGCGTTCAACGAATGGACTCGTGGAAGTTTTCTGGAAAATAGGGAGCAGCGACAAGTTGTGACCGTTGCATATAATATTATTTTTGGTGCTGCGTTAATGCAGCGAACCTCGCAGTTAAAACAACAGGTCAATAACGTCAAGGTCGATTCTGACTTTTTTGCACCCATGAGCATAGATCAAATCAAGGAGTTTCTCAGTTGAAGAACACCAGCGACGATCAAGTCCAGTCCAAAAGTTCACCGATGACGCCACTCGCGATTGTTGGTATCGGCTGTATGTTTCCTGAAGCCGAAAATACAGGTAAATTTTGGACCAATATAAAGAACGGCACCGACGCCATTTCTGAAGTACCAGAAACACACTGGAGTGCTGACGATTATTATAATCAAGACCCAAAATCGCCCGATAAGGTGTATGCCAAGCTGGGTGGTTTTCTTTCGCCGGTCGAATTTAATCCGATGGATTATGGCATTCTTCCAAATGCTATTGAAGCAATTGACACATCTCAGTTACTCGGATTATTGGCCGTTGAGCAGGCATTGAAAGATGCGGGTTATTCGGGTGAAAAAAATTTTGACCGAGAAAAAGTCAGTGTCATAGTTGGTGTCACCGGGACATTGGAGCTCGTTATCCCTCTGGGGGCGCGACTTGGTTACCCTCGCTGGAAAGAGGCTTTAAAGGACGCTGGCATCGACGATCGTTTAGCCGAAGATGCCATGCAGAGGATTTCTGACTCCTATGTGCCATGGCAGGAAAATTCATTCCCTGGATTATTGGGAAATGTGGTTGCCGGTCGGATCAGTAAGCATTTTGACCTCGGCGGGACCAACTGTGCCGTAGACGCTGCTTGCGGTAGTTCATTGAGTGCTCTGAACCTTGCTGGACTCGAGTTAATGTCTGGCCATTCAGATATGGTGATCACAGGAGGTATCGATACGTTCAATGATATCTTTATGTACACCTGCTTCAGCAAAACACCCGCTTTGTCTCCTTCTGGACACGCACGTCCCTATGATAAAGACTCCGATGGGACGACTCTCGGTTGAGGGGCTTGGCATTGTTGTTATCAAGCGTTTGGCCGATGCTGAACGAGATGGCGATAAAATTTATGCGGTTGTTAAAGGTATCGGTGCCTCAAGTGATGGCAAAGGTGCCGCAATTTATGAGCCTGATGCGGGTGGACAAGCGAAAGCGTTACGTCGCGCTTATGAGCAAGCAGGAGTCACACCTGACACCATCGAACTGATTGAAGGTCATGGGACTGGGACCAGGGTTGGGGATGCAATAGAAGTCTCTGCTCTGCAGGAGGTTTTCGGATCTGCTAAAAAGCCATGGTGTGCCCTTGGTTCAATCAAGTCACAGATTGGCCATACAAAAGCAGCCGCTGGTGTCGCCGGCTTAATAAAAGCGTCACTGTCATTGCACAATAAAATTCTGCCTGCAACCATCAAGGTCAAACAACCACATGATAGTTTGGTTGCGGCAACGTCTCCATTTTATGTCAATACGGAAACACGTCCCTGGTTAGCTCATCCAGACCACCCTCGTCGCGCGGGAATCAGTGCCCTCGGTTTTGGTGGGAGTAATTTCCATTGCCTTCTTGAAGAGTACAATACGGAAAAAACTGATATTGACTGGGATGGTGATGTTCAAATCTTACCGTTCTCTGCTGCCGATAAATCACAATTGACAGGTCAATTAACAGAGTTCTCAGCGTCTGACGATTGGAATCAATTTCGTTTTCAGGCCCATGAAAAAAGACAGCAGTTTGATGCTACTGCTCATCAGCGCATTGTTCTTGTCATTGAACATGGTCAAACAGAGATTTCTCAGTCGATTGATAACGCTTTGAAACTATTAGGAAATAGCCCGGATCAAGCTTTTCAGGAGCTTCCCGGCGGGGTGTTCTACGCATCGGGTACGACCAAGACTCCTTTAGGGATGGTATTCCCAGGCCAGGGCGCGCAGTATCCAGGGATGTTATCGCAACTCGCGGCACAGTTTCCTGAGTTTTTTGAGACACTTCAGGAAGCTGATTCCGTCTATGCCGATTGTAGTGATCAGTTGATTGGCTCCCTAGCCGAAAAGATTTATCCACGCCCAGCCTTTGATGATGACAGCAAAAGTTCCAATATAAAAGAACTGACAGCGACTGAAAATGCACAACCAGCTCTCGGTACCGTCAGTCTTGGTGCTGCACGGATCATGGAACGTTTTGGAGTCACTGCTAATGCTGTTGCCGGCCATAGTTATGGTGAACTCACTGCACTCTGTGCAGCGGGAGTTCTGTCCTCTGCAGATCTCTTCCGCCTATCTCGCCTGCGTGGTGAATTGATGGCAGCGGGGGCAGGTGACCGTGGTTCTATGGTTGCTGTTTCTGCACCTTTAAACACCATTGAAACATTTATTGAAGAGCATTCTCTCGATCTTGTTTTAGCCAATAGAAATACCCCAACACAAGGTGTTCTGTCAGGATCATCTGATGAAATTAATCGCGCTTATGATCTTTTGACTCAACAGGGACTCTCTGCCAAAAAATTGGATGTTGCTGCGGCCTTCCACAGTCGCCTCATTGCTGATGCTGCTGCTCCCTTTGCCGCAGAGCTGAAAAATACACCATTCAGTGATCCTCAATTGACAGTTTTTTCAAATACGACCGGAACCGCTTATTCTGACACGGGTGATGCTGTGCGCACTCTACTGTCAGAGCAGTTGGCCAGTCCGGTCAATTTTGTCAATGAGATCGAGAGCATGTATCAGGCTGGTATCCGCACCTTTGTTGAGGTTGGTCCTGGCGGGCGTTTGACTGGAATGGTCAAAGCAATTCTCGGCAATCAGGATTTTCAGACCGTCACGCTTGACGCCTCCAACGGAAAACGTTCAGCTATTGCTGATCTTGGTCGTGCCCTGGCTAAATTGGCAACATTGGGCTACCCGCTTGACCTGTCTCTGTGGGATGGTGACTTTGCTGCCACACAGAATCAGTCAAAGACGAAGAAGCGTGGTATCAGTGTGACCCTATGCGGTGCGAACAGTTTCAAGCGGCCAGAAAAACGTCCACCTTTGCAGGTTCAGACTAAAGAGTCGCCGATTCCGGTCTCTCAACAGAATGCGGCTGCATCCTCACCGTCCGTTCAAGCGCCAGTGCCAGCAGCTCCGGCACCGTCTGCAGCGGTCCCTGCTGGACAGAATTTGCACGATGCGTTGCGTATCACTCAGCAAAGTCTGCAAGCGCTGCAATCACTGCAGGAGCAGACAGCAAAATTACACCAGCAGTTTTTAGAAGGGCAGCAATCAGCGACTCAATCGTTCATGACTCTGGTTCAGCAGCAGCAACAGTTGATGCAGGGTGCCCCTGTGGCGCCTGTGTCCAGCACTCTTTCAACACAAAACATGACCCAATCGGCTGCAGCCCCTGTCGTTGCCGTTGCCCCGACAGCTCCAATCGCTCCGGTTACCGTCCCAGAGCCTGAGAAAGTTGCGGTGCCCGTCATTGAGACTGCTGCTTTAGACTCCGCACCTCTTCTTCTCGAAATCATTGCTGAGAAGACAGGTTATCCTGTCGAAATGCTCGAACTTGAGATGGCTCTCGACAGTGATCTGGGGATTGATTCAATTAAACGGGTTGAAATTCTGTCCGCACTGCAGGAGAAACTTCCGAATGCACCAGTGATTAGTCCGGAAGATCTTGGCAGCCTTCAGACTTTGGGCCAGATTGTTGACCATCTGAACAGCTCAGCTACAGCCGCTGTCGTGTCAACTGTACAAGCTTCAGGGATCGACAAGCAACGCGTGCAAACGACTCTCCTTGAAGTTATCGCAGAAAAGACGGGTTACCCCGTTGAAATGCTCGAATTGGATATGGCTCTTGATAGTGATCTGGGGATTGATTCAATCAAACGGGTCGAAATTCTCTCATCATTGCAAGAGCAATTGCCAGAAGTTCCCGCTGTTCGGCCAGAAGATCTCGGTGTTTTACAGACTCTCGGCCAAATCATTGATCATTTGAGCACATCAGGCCAACAACGGATTCCAACGTTGTCTGCAGCTTCAGCAGCGAGTCAACCGGATAAAGATAAGATCGCTGCTACTTTACTCGAAGTTATTGCCGAAAAGACCGGGTATCCCGTCGACATGCTCGAGTTGGATATGGCTCTTGACAGTGACCTGGGGATAGATTCGATCAAACGGGTAGAGATCCTCTCTGCTCTGCAGGAAAAGCTACCTGAGGTCCCAGCCGTTCGCCCCGAAGATCTCGGTGTATTACAAACACTGGGTCAGATTATCGATCACCTGTCACAAGGCCAGCAAGAGCGAATTCCCACGGTGCCACCAATTCCTCAGCTCGGTCAGTTGGACAAAGATAAGGTTGCGACAGCATTGCTCACTGTTATTGCAGACAAGACCGGTTATCCGGTCGATATGCTTGAGTTGGATATGGCGCTCGATACAGATTTGGGCATCGATTCAATCAAACGGGTTGAGATCCTCTCTGCACTGCAGGAACAATTACCAGGTGCACCTGCAATCAAACCTGAACATCTTGGCACGCTCCAGACCGTTGGCCAGATTGTTGATTTCCTGGCAACAACATCAGGCTCAGTCAGCCCGGATTCAGGCGTTGCCGTATCAGAACAGACAGTGCCTAAAACGATTACACGTCAGGTTTTGAAATCACATCCCCTGGCGCAAAACCGCCCGGAGGTTGATTTTAATTTTCAACCAGGGTCTGAAGTTTGGATTACTGATGATGGCTCAGCGCTCTCTGATGCTATCTGCAGTGAATTCAGTCGGCGCCAGTTGATACCGAAAAAAATCGTTCTCGATAGTGTTGAAACGCTTGATGTTCCTGATCGACTCTCCGGTTTAGTCATCCTCTCTCCTTTGAAGGGTGCCGATGATCGTTTCCTTAAGCGAGCTTTTCAATTGGTTCGTAAACTTGGAGCGACGTTAAACCGTACAGCTCAGCAGGGAGGCGCTTTCCTGACAACATTGTCTCGTTTAAATGGCAGTTTCGGTCTAGGTGAGGGCGCAACACCGATCAATGATGTTCTTTCCGGTGGTCTCTCTGGCTTGTGTAAAACAGCCGTGCTCGAATGGCCATCTATTCATGGTAAGGCGCTTGATATCGCCATGGGGATGGAAATTGCGTCGACATCGGCATCTGTTGTTGCTGAAGTTTTCCGGATCAGTCCCCTGGAAGTCGGTTTGACTTCTCGTGGTTTTCAAGCTCTTGAACTCGAAACACTCAAACTCGATCGCTCAGATCTGAAACTAGCGATAGAGCAGGGCGACCTTGTCGTTATCAGTGGCGGTGCTCGCGGAGTTACGGCAGAAGTCGCTATTTCACTTGCGGCGCGATCTCAGGCAACCCTGTTGCTTCTGGGCCGAAGTCAGCTCGCCGCTGATGAGCCTGAATGGTTAAACGGTTTAGTCACTGAGACTGACATTAAAAAAGCGATCATTACCCATTCTCAAGCTCCACTGAAACCACTTGAAGTTGCAAAAGAGTTTGATCGGATCAGCGCAGAAAGAGAAATTCGTGCAAATCTGGATCGTATTTTAAATGCAGGTGGAACGCCAATTTATCGAGCGGTTGATTTGCGTAATGAGAAGGATGTTACCGCTGTTATCGATGATTTGCGGGCACAGTATGGCCCCGTCAGAGGTATCATCCATGGCGCCGGTGTTCTGGCCGATAAACTGATTGCAGAAAAGACTGATGAGCAATTTGAGCAGGTCTACTCGACCAAAGTCGACGGTCTTCGGGCTTTATTGAATGCAACCAGTGACGATGCACTGAAGTTTATCGCATTATTTTCCTCATCAACGGGACGCTTTGGTCGTATTGGTCAGGTTGATTATGCTGTTGCCAATGAAATTCTCAATAAGACGGCACAACAGCAGGCCGCACTCAAGCCAGATTGCCGCGTCGTCTCTTTGAACTGGGGCCCATGGGATGGCGGCATGGTTACACCAGCACTGAAGAAAGTCTTTGCTCAAGAGGGAATTGAAGTGATTGATCTTCAGCGTGGGGCAGAGTACCTGATTGATGAGATATCTTCACCGCAAGAGACCGCCGTTGAACTGGTTATTCTGGGTGGAGGTGAAGAGGAATCAGCGGAAGATCAGCCCGAATCTCACCAGAATATCTATATCTCAAAAGCTTTTGATCTTGATCTTTCAATTGAACAGTTTCCATTCCTTAAGTCCCATGTTATGGACGGTAAAGCTGTTTTGCCGATGGCTGTCATTATTGAATGGATGGCCCATGGTGCGACGCATAATAACCCAGGGTTGAAATTTCAGGGTTTTAATGATCTGCGTATTCTTAAAGGCGTCATTCTTGATGTTGATGAAAAACGTGAGCTTCAGGTGATGACCGGCAAGGCAATGAAGAGTGATGGTGTCCATGTTGTCCCGGTTGAGCTCTCAAGTTGTGATAAAAGTGGAAAAATGATGATTCATGCTCGTGGCCGGGTTGTTCTTGCGACAAAACTGCCAGAGATGAAAGTTGCTATGGATAAAATGTCATTGGCAACATATCCCCATGATGATCAACTGATTTACCATTCAGAACGTTTATTCCATGGTGAAGATTTTCAGGGCATTCGCGAAATGATCGGTTGTTCCAGGGATGGCGTCAGTGCTCTGACAAAGCCAGCTCCGCAACCGCAACAGTGGATCAGTCAGCCTCTGCGGAGTTCGTGGTTTGCTGACCCGCTAGCATTGGATAGTAGTTTTCAATTGTTGATTCTTTGGAGCTTTGAACAGTATCAAGCGGGATCCTTACCGGTTTTTGCTGAGCGATATCGTCAGTATAAAGACCGTTTCCCTGATACCGGTGTTGAAATTCGTGCCCAGATTGTTACGCAGGATGCCCATCGCGCTGTAGCCAATATCGAATTTATTGATCCTCTTGATGGTCAGTTAGTGGCACGGTTGGAAAATTATGAATGCGTTATCGATGCATCATTGAATGCATCGTTTCAACGGAACAAATTAATCGGAGTCGCCTGATATGGCTCCAGCAAAAACTGTTGCAATTGTCGGAGTCGGCGGTGAGTTTCCCAGCTCGCCGACTCTCGAACGGTTCTGGGAGAATATCGTCAATAATGTCGACACCTCACGTGAAGCACCAAAGGATCGTTGGTTACTTGAAACTGATGACGTCTATGATCCAGAAGTCGCAGCGGTTGATAAGGTTTACTCACGTAAGGCCTGCTTTCTTGATGACCATAGTGATGGCCTGAAGATTGACGGTCTGGACATCCCTTCAGACGACCTTGAAGCTCTCGATCCGATGTTTCGACTCCTTCTTCGGGTTGGTCAACAGACCGTTTCAGATCAGAATACCCAGATTCACGACCGCTCGAAAGCTGGGATTATTATTGGTAATCTGGCTTTACCGAGTGAGAAATCATCTCAATTATCCCGTTATCTGCTGGGACAGGCATTTACAGAAAAATTCTCTGCTCAAGGTCTGACTCTGCCGGAAGAGTCGGTTGATCCGATCAACCGCTATGTCGCGGGTCTCCCTGCAGGAATCCTCGCCAAGGCTCTCGGCTTTGGAGGAACCAGCTTCACTGTTGACGCTGCCTGTGCTTCTTCCCTTTACGCGATTAAATTGGCTGTAGACGAGCTTATATCCGGTCGTGCCGATGCGATGCTGGCCGGTGGTTTGTCGCGCCTGATTCGCTTTACACTCAGATGGGATTTTCTCAACTACGAGCACTGTCACCAAGTGGCACCTGTGCACCATTTTCTGCTGCCGGGAATGGTTTGGTGGTCGGTGAGGGCTGTGGTCTTGTTCTGTTGAAGCGGACTGAAGACGCATCAGAGATGGGGATCAAATTTACGCCGTGATCCGTGGCATCGGCCTTTCAAATGATCTAGAAGGGAATTTACTCGCTCCTGCCAGTGAAGGCCAATTAAGGGCGATGCAATCAGCTTATAAGCAAGCCGGATGGCAACCCTCTGATATCGATATGGTCGAATGTCATGCGACAGGAACACCGGTTGGTGACAAGGTTGAGTTTAATAGCCTATCGTCACTGTGGAAAAATCACCAGTGGAGACCTGGACAGTGTGTCATCGGTTCTGTAAAGGCGAATATCGGTCATCTTCTGACCGCTGCCGGTTCTGCCGCGTTGATTAAAACATTGCTGGCAATGAAACACCGCATTTTGCCACCAATGGCTAATTTTTCCGAACCGGCTGATGGTATCGATTTGGATCGCAGTCCGTTCCGTATTCTGAACCAAGCTTCTCGTTGGGAAACGAATGGCGAAAAGCCACGCCGTGCAGCTGTCAGTGCCTTTGGTTTCGGCGGGATTAATGCCCACCTGTTGGTTGAAGAGTGGCAGCCGCAACGCAAAAGTAAAAAAGCAGTCGCCTCACATCCTCTATTTCAGCAACAATCGGAACCGATTGCCATCGTTGGAATGGGAAGTCAATTTGGTCCTTGGCAAAATCTCGAGCAATTCCGTCAAAGAGCTCTTGGTGACAAAGCTGAGGTCTTACCCACGAGTCCCGATTCCTGGTGGGGTCTGGAGCACAGTTCATGGTTTAAGGATAAAGGTTTTAAATCTGATTCCTTCAAAGGCTTTTTGATTCCAGAGGTTTCTGCACGCCCTGGTGAATTCAAGGTTCCACCCAAGGAATTGGAAGAGATGCTTCCGCGCCAGTTGCTGATGCTCAAGATTGCGGCAGCTGCACTCAGTGATGCAAAGGTTGATCACGATGATCTTCTCTTTACGGGGATCTTTATTGGTTGTGGACTTGATCTTAATGCAACCAACTTCACCTTTCGTTGGGGTATGCAGAAATATGCGCGCATTTGGGCTGATCAGCTCGGGCTGAAGCTGGACGACAAAGAACTCAAGGCATGGATTGACCAATTACGAGAGGGCTGTGGTCCGGCACTCAGTGCGAATAGAACCATGGGGGCTCTCGGTAGTGTGGTTGCAAGCCGCATTGCTAAGAACTTCCGTATTGGAGGGCCTAGCTTTACCCTTTCAAGTGAAGAAAACTCAGGCCTCAGAGCGCTTGAAGTTGCCGTTAATTCGCTCCAGGAAGGATCAATTAATCGGGCTATTGTTGGCGCGGTCGATTTAACCGGTGATCTGCGCAATGTTATCAGCCGTAACAGTATGGACTCTTACTCTAAGACGGGTTCTATTAAACCGTTTGACCAGGATGCAGATGGAACACTGATCGGAGAGGGAGCTGCTGCTGTTGTCTTAAAGCGATTGAGTGATGCCCGTCAGGACGGTGATCAGATTTATGCTGTCATTCGTGGAATCAGTACGTCAATTGGCGGAGAGATTGCTGATCGCCTGCCATCGAAGGAAGCTTATAAACGATCGGTAGAACGTGCTTGCAGCCGTTCGAAGACAAGTGCAGAACGGATTTCATACATCGAAACAGATGGAAGTGGAAGTCCTGAGATCGATCATTTTGAAGCCGATCAATTGGGCCAGTTCATCGCCAACCAACAAAGTCAGCAGCAATGCTATATCGGTAGTGTCAAAGCTGACATCGGCCATGCTGGTGCTGCCGCCGGACTCGCCTCGGTCATAAAAACAGCTCTCTGCCTTAAAAACCGCATTTTACCAGCGTTGCGGAATACAGATCATCTGAGCTATGAATGGGTTCGTGATAAACGCAAATGTACCAGTCCTGTCGATTCGCATTATTGGTTGAGCAATACGGATGCAGGTCGAAGACAGGCTCTGGTGTGTGGTTTAGGGAGTGAAGGCTCTTGTTCCCACGCTGTTCTGGAAGAATATGATAAAGAAGAGCAGTACAGACCTGTCTATCGGCCTGTTGGGGCTTTCTCTGAGGGGCTCTTTGTCATCGCTGGCAACACCGCATCTGATGTCACCGTAGGGATTGACCAGCTGAAGTCTTTTATTCAAAAGCACACAGATGTTTCAATCGATACTCTTGCTGCTGCATGGTTGGCTGAAAATCCTCTCCAAACAAAGCATCAAAGAGCTCTTTCCTGTATCGCAGGCTCGGTTCAGAACCTTCAAGAACAACTTGATTTTGCGCAACAGTCTATTGCAAGTCAACCAGATCAACCGATTGGTGTCAGCGGTCAGCAATCGTTGAATCCAGTCATCCGTGATCGTGTTTTTTATTCTCCCGATCCTTTAGCTGGAAAAGGTAAAATTGCTTTTGTCTTTCCTGGTTCTGGGAATCATTTTGCGGGGATGGGGCGTGAACTCTCTGCCCTGTGGCCTGACATTTATCGTCGTCAGGAAAAAAGCAGCTCTTTCTTAGCCGATCAATATCAACCCCATCTGTTTTGGAAAAATCAAATAGCCGATCCTGTGCATGAAAATCACAATGCACTGGTGATCTCTCATGTCGCACTCTGTACGGCATTGCACGATCTTATTCGGTCATTCGATATTCATCCACAGATGATCAGCGGCTATAGCCTGGGCGAATCATCAGGTCTGTTTTCATCAGGAGCATGGGCCGAACGTGATGGCATGTTGAGCCGATTACAGAAATCAACTCTGTTTACCGATGATCTTGCAGGTGAGTGTCGAGCTGCTCAACGTGTTTGGGGGATGAAACCGGGAGATAAGGTTGATTGGATGCTCGGGATGGTTGATCTGCCGGGTGAGAAAGTCAGAGAACACCTCAAGGGTAAAAAACAGGTGTATCTACTGATCGTCAATACCTACCGAGAATCTGTTATTGGCGGTCAACGTGAGCAGGTTGAACAACTGGTTAAAGAGATGGGCTGTCATTTTATCCCATTAAAAGGAGTGACAACGGTCCACTGCGAGGTCACTAAGGCCGTTGCTAATGCTTACCGTGATCTGCATCTGTTTGATGTCACACATCCCAAGGGACTCGATTATTATAGCTGTGCTCTTGGCAAAAATATCCGATCAGTCGCGAAAATTCAGCTGATGATTATTCTGGCGCAGGCTCTTGATACCATCAATTATCCCAAAGTGATTGAACAGCTCTACGCCGATAATGCAAGAATCTTTATAGAGGTTGGTCCCGGTGGCTCCTGTAGTCGTATGATCAACAGTATTTTAGAGGGAAGGCCTCATATGGCCAGAGCCTTCTGCCTGCCTGGTCAGGACCCAAGCTCCCAGATTTTGCGTTTGTTGGGGCATTGTCTGGCCGAAAGAATTCCTGTCGACCTGACAAAACTTTATTCCTCGGATCTGTCAGATATTCACTCCAAAGGTGATCGTGGTTTCACAGTATCAACACAGATTGGTGGAGATGCCTTTGATCTGCCTGTGCCTCCAGTGAAGGCCGATAAATCAGTGGGTAAGGTTGCTAGGGCTAAGGTAGTACATGAAGTAAAGCCAGAGTTGACAAATACTGAACAAGTTAATGTCGGCGACCCTGGTATTATGCAGTTTAACAGCAACATTGAGTCGCAGTTAAAAGCGCATGAGGCTTACCTTGAGTTTTCAACCAATATGCAGCAAGCATTAACAACTACGATCAATCATCAGATGGCCCTGCTGCAGAAACTGGTCAGCAATGGTGAGTCCGTAGGATCTTTTTCTGCTGTCAATAGTGATCAACCAACGGCTGATACCTCTGTTCAACAATCATCAACAGTCCAACCAATAAAGCGTACCGATGTCGCATTTGACCGTGATATGTGTCTGGAGTTTGCCATCGGATCGGTTGGTAAGATGCTTGGTCCCGATTTTGCCGAAGTCGATAGTTATCCGACCCGTGTGCGGCTCCCTGATGAGCCCCTTATGCTGGTTGATCGAATTATGTCTGTCGAGGGAGAGCCGAGATCGATGACTCATGGTCGGGTTGTTACTGAGCATGACGTTCACCCAGACCGCTGGTATCTGGATGGGGGACGGATTCCGACCTGCGTGGCGGTTGAAGCTGGTCAGGCCGACCTGTTCTTATCTGGCTATCTTGGCATCGATTTTATCAGCAAAGGAAAGGCTGTTTATCGTTTGCTCGATGCAGTTGTCACCTTTCACCGGACTCTGCCGATTGCAGGGGAAACGATCCATTACGATATTAGAATTGAAGAATTCTTCCGACAGGATCAAACCTATCTGTTCCGTTTCAACTTTGAGGGAACAGTTAATGGTGAGCCGCTGTTATCGATGCGTAATGGTTGTGCCGGGTTCTTTACCGCGGAAGAGCTGGCCGCAGGGAAGGGGATCGTGCATACAAAGTTTGATCTTTTACCACAACCGGGTAAGAGACCTGCAGACTGGCGTGATTTAATCCCACTGGCGACTGAATCCTATAATGAAGTGCAGGTGAATGCTCTTTATGCCGGTGATCTTGAAACATGTTTCGGGGCGCAGTTTGCGAAGCTGAACCTGAATCGACCCTACACCCTTCCGGGGGGGAAGTTGAAGCTGGTCGACCGGGTTGTCAAGCTCGATCCAACGGGGGGACGCTACGGAATCGGACAGATTACAGCGGAGATGGATATTCATCCAGATGATTGGTTCCTGACCTGTCATTTTGTTGATGATCGGGTCATGCCGGGGACATTGATGTATGAGTGTTGTCTTCATACTTTGAGAATCTATCTGCTGCGCATGGGCTGGATCGGTGAAGAGGAAATGACCTGGTGTGAGCCGGTTCCTGGTGTTGCCAGCGGCTTGAAATGTCGTGGACAGGTGACCGAATCGACTCGTACCGTGACCTATCAGGTCAGTATCAAGGAGATTGGCTACCGACCAGAACCATTTGCAATTGTTGATGCGCTGATGTTTGCAGATGGACATCCCATTGTCGAAATCCCTGATATGTCGGTTCAGTTGGCCGGAATGAATCGTGAGCGTGTTGAGGCATTGTGGGCGAATAGCATCCCGGCAATAGAGACAAAGCAAGACAAGCAGATTCTCTATGATACGGACAGGATCACCGCTTTTGCGATTGGAAATCCCTCAGATGCTTTTGGTGAGCCATATAAGGTTTTCGATCAGCAACGCAAAATTGCGCGATTACCTGGGCCTCCATTTCAATTTCTTGATCGTATTGTCGCCATTGAGGGTGAGCCCTGGAGATTGGTCGAGGGTGCATCTGTTGTGGCTGAATATGATGTTCCGGAAGACGCCTGGTACTTTGCTCAGGGGCGTCAGCAGAATATGCCATTCAGTGTATTGTTGGAAATCGGCTTACAGCCTTGTGGTTGGCTGGCGGCCTATTTAGGCTCAGCTTTAACCAGCCCGACCGACCTGTCTTTCCGCAATCTTGATGGTAACGCTGTTCAACACCGTGCCGTGACGGCTTCCAGCGGAACCTTGTCCATTGCTGTAACCATGACGCGAGTGGCGAGCAGTGGCGGTATGATCATTCAGAATTACGATTTTGAAGTCTCTGATTCTGTTGGTCCTGTTTACACCGGTGATACCGTTTTCGGTTTCTTCTCTAAAGAGTCGCTTGCTCAGCAGGTGGGTGTTCGTGGCGCAAAGCTTTTTCAGCCACAAGCTGCTGAAGTTGCAGCAGCAGAGCCGTTTGCATATCCCGTGACAGCGCCATTCCCAGATAAAATGATGCAGATGATCGATAGCATCGACATTTTTGTCAGCGATGGTGGACCAGCTGGGCTTGGTTTTATCCGTGGCCGGAAAATTGTCGACCCTGAAGAATGGTTTTTCAAAGCTCATTTTTATCAGGATCCTGTTTGTCCTGGTTCTCTTGGTCTTGAATCGTTTCTGCAACTGTTAAAAGTTGTTGCTGCGAAGCGTTGGACAACTACAGAACAGACAATTTTTGAAAATGTTGTCCTCGGTGAAAAGCATAGTTGGAATTACCGTGGACAAATTGTTCCGACCAACAAAGAAGTGGTTGTTGAGGCTGTGGTGACAGCGATTGATGATCAAAAACAGATCGTCACAGCAGATGGTTTCTTGAGTGTCGATGGTAAAATTATTTATCAATTGAAACAATTTACCCTCAAAATGTCTTAGATTTAGTGAGAAACTTCACTTGATTGCTTAAATTGTGTTACAACCTCTGTCCTTGAATCAGATTTTTTATGTCTGCTTCAATATTGACTGTTATTTCAGTAATCAGGATAGTGAATGAAATATTCAAGAGTTTATATCGAATCAGTCGGTTATGAATTGGCACCTATTGTCATAACCTCTGCTGAGTTGGAAAATCGCCTCAAGCCGGTTTATGATGCCCTGCATATCTCTATGGGACAGCTGGAAGCATTAACAGGGATACGTGAACGACGCTGGTGGAAACCCCATACTCCCGTTTCTCATGGTGCGATTGCAGCCGCTAAAAAAGCATTATTGGAAAGAAATGTTGCCGCTGAAGAAATCGGTGCAGTGGTCTATGCAGGTGTCTGTCGTGAACACTTTGAACCGGCAACGGCATGTCAGGTTGCTGCGGCCATCGGTGTTCAGGGGAATGCCGCAATTTATGACATTTCGAATGCCTGCCTTGGTGTTTTAAACGGTGTCCTCGATATAGCAAACCGTATAGAACTGGGGCAGATAAGAGCTGGTCTCGTCGTTGCCTGTGAGAGCTCGCGCGAAATCAATGACATTATGATTCAGCGCATGCTGGATAACCCTTCGATGGAACTCTTCACCAAGTCTCTTGCTACATTGACGGGTGGTTCCGGAGCTGCGGCTGTTCTGTTGACTGATGGTTCCTTTTCACCGAGTCGCAAGCCGAAATTGCTTGGTGGTGTGAATATCGCTGAACCGAAATTTCATGAACTCTGTCGTTGGGGGATCAATACCGATTCACCTGAAAACCATGTTCTATATGGCGACCGATGCCGTTGCTGTGATGAAACATGGCGTTGAATTGGGTAAGAAAACCTGGAACCAGTTCTCTGGCGAACTGGGGATCACTCCAGAGCGTATCGACAAGGTCATCTGTCACCAGGTCGGGGAAGCTCATCAGAAACTGATCCTGCAAACCTTAGGGATCGACCCGCAAAAAGACTTTCCGACCTTTGAGTTTCTTGGCAATATGGGCACGGTATCTCTGCCGATTACAGCCGCGATTGCGAAAGAGCGTGATGAACTCAGGCCCGGCGATCTGGTTGGTTTTCTTGGCATCGGCAGTGGTCTTAACTGTTTAATGGCGGCGATTCAATGGTAACCGATACACCACGCTTTAAGTCTGAATATCCATTTAAAAGCCATTTCCTTGATCTTGATGGTCTGCAATACCACTATCTGGATGAAGGGCAGGGTGATCCTGTCGTTATGGTGCATGGTAACCCCTCATGGTCCTTTTATTATCGCCATCTGGTGCGTGAACTGCGCAATGACTATCGGCTGATTGTTCCGGATCATATCGGTTGTGGCCTGTCTGATAAGCCGGTCGATTCTCAGTATTCATTTAGTCTTGAACAGAGAGTTAAGGATCTTGACCGTCTGATCGATTCTTTGAATCTTGAGCAAAAAATAACCCTGGTTGTCCATGACTGGGGTGGAATGATCGGAATGGCCTGGGCGGTTAAGAATCCGCACAGAATAGGTCGCATCGTGATTTTGAACACCGCAGCATTTCATTTACCCTCAGACAAAAAGCTTCCTCTAGGTCTGAAAATTTGCCGGGACACTCAGTTTGGAGCATTTTTGGTTCAGGGCCTGAATATGTTTGCCCGCGGCGCGGCCTGGGTCGGTTGTAAGCGTAATAAAATGCCTGCAGATCTGCGTAAAACCTATTGCGGACCTTATGACAGCTGGCGCCATAGAATCGCGACCTTGCGCTTTGTTCAGGATATTCCTCTGGCACCGGGTGACCGTGGTTACGATCTGATCAGTGCTACTGCTGATGGCCTGGCGCAGTTTTCATCCTTACCGATCTGTCTGTTTTGGGGAGAGAAGGATTTCGTCTTCGATAAATCTTTCCTCAATATCTGGAAAGAGATTTACCCGGCAGCTGAAAAACATATTTATCCCGATTGTGGTCATTATGTCCTGGAAGATGCCAAGGATGAGATTATTCCTCTAATCAGGCAATTTCTTGATCGCAACCGTCTGACCAGCTAGGGGGATTGCGGATGGATGATCTGGCCACCCATAATATTGCATCTCATTTACCGCGTATGGCGGCTTTGCAACCTGATACTCCTGCCATCTATATCCCGGAAGGGACATCCCAAAACTATCACGAGTACAGCTTTAAGCAGTTGGAAGATGAAAGTAACCGGATTGCCTGTGCTCTCGAATTGAATGGTATCTGTCGAGGTATGCGCGTCGCACTGATGGTGACACCCGGCTTAGAATTTTTTGCTTTAACCTTTGCTCTGTTTAAACTTGGCGCAGTCCCGGTCCTGGTTGATCCCGGCATTGGAGTCAAAAATCTCAAAGTTTGTCTTGCTGAGGCAGAGCCAAAGGCTTTTATCGGCATTCCCAAGGCGCACATTGCCCGTATTTTATTCGGTTGGGCAAAACCAACTCTGAATATCTTCATTACTGTTGGTAAAAAGCACTTCTGGAAAGGGGCAACACTGTCCAAATTAACCGATCAGGTTGCTGCAGGTAAAAAATATCGTGTTGTTCGTACTGGAGCTGATGAAACTGCTGCGATTCTGTTTACCAGTGGCAGCACCGGTGTCCCTAAAGGGGTGGTCTATACCCACGGCAACTTTATGGCACAGGTAGAACAGTTACAGAAGATTTATGATATCAAGCCGGGTGAGATCGATCTTCCAACATTCCCGCTGTTTGCTCTGTTTGCACCTGCACTCGGTATGAGTTCAGTTGTTCCGGTTATGGACTTTACCCGGCCTGGATCTGTCGATCCGAAAAACATTATCGATCCAATTCAAAAATTTAATATTACCACTATGTTCGGTTCACCTGCATTGATCAATCGGGTTGGTCGTTATGGTGAAAAACATAATATCAAGCTCCCGTCTCTGAAGAGAGCGATCTCGGCTGGTGCGCCAGTTCCAGCTCAGGTGCTTGAACGATTCTGTGGCCTGATGAATGAAGATTCTCAGGTGTTCACCCCCTATGGAGCAACAGAATCCTTACCCGTCTGTTCGATTGGCAGTCAGGATATATTGACGCAGACCCGTTTTGCGACTGACCAGGGACAGGGCGTCTGTGTCGGATTTCCAGTTCCCGCCATCGACCTCAAGATTATAAAGATCAGTGACGACGCTATCTCTAGATGGGATGACCATCTGTTGGTTGAAGATGGCCAGATAGGTGAAATCGTCGTCAAAGGTCCCCAGGTAACACAAGGCTATTTCAATCGCGACGAGTCGAATGCACTGGCAAAGATCAATGAGTTGGACGGAGGTGGATTTTACCACCGCATGGGTGATCTAGGTTATCGCGATAGCGAAGGTAAAATCTGGTTCTGTGGACGTAAAGCCCACCGTGTTATTTGTGCAGATCAAACTTTGTTTACGATTCCATGTGAAGCAATCTTCAATACCCATCCAGATGTTTTTCGTTCCGCACTTGTTGGTATCGGAGACGCTGGCCAGATGAAGCCGGTTATCTGCATTGAACTGGAATCGACAGTTAAGAAGAAAGATCGTCCAAGGATTAAGCAAGAGCTTGAACAGTTATCTTCTAACTATTCCATAACTAAAGAGATTAGCGAAGTTCTATTTCACCCTTCCTTTCCTGTTGATATACGACACAATGCCAAAATTTTCCGGGAAAAGCTGGCTCTCTGGGCTGAGGAGAAGATCCAATGAGAGTTCTTGTTACGGGTGGTGGTGGCTTTTTAGGTCAGGCCATTGTTAAGCTCTTATTGGAACGTGGAGATGAGGTTCGTTCTTTTTCGCGCAATCGTTATCCGCAACTGGATGATCTTGGTGTCGAGCAGATTTGTGGTAATTTGGATGATAGCAGTGCTGTCAATGACGCTGTTAACGGTTGTGACATCGTCTATCATGTTGCTGCAAAGGCTGGTGTCTGGGGGAGCTGTCAGGACTTTTATCAAACCAATGTGGTTGGGACCCGTAATATTGTCAATGCCTGTCGCAACGACTCCGCAACAAAGCTGGTTTATACAAGTTCACCAAGCGTTGTTTTTGATGGAAATGATATGGAAGGGGTTGATGAATCCGTTCCCTATCCAGAGCACTTTCATGCCTGGTATCCACTGACCAAAGCAGAAGCGGAGCAGATTGTTTTAGGGGCGAATGATGATACTTTGGCGACGGTCGCCTTGAGACCTCATCTGATCTGGGGACCGGAAGATAACCATCTGGTGCCGAGAATTCTTGAAAGAGGCCAAGCTGGAGCACTGCGTCGAATTGGTCGCAGGGATTGTCTCGTCGATACCGTTTATATTGATAATGCCGCAAAAGCTCACCTTCAGGCCGCTGATGTTCTTGATATCAGGTCGAGGGTCGCGGGCCGAGCTTATTTTATTTCTAATAATGAGCCACTGCCGCTTTGGGACATCATCAATGGAATTCTTGCCACTGCCGACATTCCACCTGTGCATAAATCGGTATCACCGGGTGTCGCCTTTGTTGTCGGCTGGTTTCTTGAGAAGATCTATTCCATCTTCAGACTTTCAGGTGAACCACGAATGACCCGTTTTGTTGCTCGTGAGCTGTCAACGTCCCATTGGTTCGATCTCTCTGCAGCACAGCGTGATTTTTCCTATAATCCGGAGATTTCTATTGAAGAGGGCCTTAAACGATTAAAAAAATGGGTTCAGGAACGATCTTGTGATTCCTGAAATTGGACTCTGGCAGTTGCCACCAGCAGATTTAACTGTTGAAAAATCGACATTGCATCTGTGGCGGATCTCTATTGATTCATACCTTCCTTTGCTCGACCCGCTCCAAAAAATTCTATCCAGAGACGAACTCTTACGCGCGCAGCGCTTGCTTGATGTGACCAAACGAAAAAGATTCATTGTAACCAGAGCATGTTTGCGCATTCTTCTGGGTCGCTATTTGAACCTTTCCCCTGTGACAATTCGTTTCACTTACAATCAGCATGGTAAGCCTTTTCTTGATTCTCACCAGCATCGATTGCTTTTTAATCTATCGCATTCTGAAGACAAAGCTGTTCTGGCTGTCACCACAGAAAAAAATGTTGGTGTCGATCTGGAAAAATAAATTTTAAGTTAAACTATAGATCAATAGCTGATCAATATTTTACTCCAGAAGAACAACTCTGCCTTGACCGCTATCCAGAGGCTCGAAAACGCCGTGCATTTTATCGTCTCTGGACACAGAAAGAGGCATTATTAAAAGCAGCAGGAAGCGGTTTTCAGACCACAGATTTTGGACTGGATGTGGTAAAGGCCAAACTGACAATTAAAACATTTCCACTCCAAGATTCGTTTATATGTAGTTGTGCAACTGATTCACACCTCAGTAAGATCTATCGTTTTGATCTGTCCTCCGAGGATCTCTCCTCTCAGGACTAACCAGGAGGTTTCATGCAAAGAGGTGTTCTCGTATTACTGTTGTTAGCTCTACTCTTTATCATTCCTTTCAGTGCCATCGCATCATCTGAATCAGAAGTACAAAAGAGGGGGCTTATTCGTCAATCTGACCACCGATGACACATGGGCTGCGACTAAAGCGATCTTTTTTGCCCACCAGAAAGCTCTGAAGGCAGGCTACTCTCCGGTTGCTATCTGGCTGAATGTCCGAGGTGTTTACCTGGCTGACAAAAAAAGACCATCACACACTCATGGTGTTATGAAAGAAAAAGGTAAAACAGTTCAAGATCTGTTAAAAGATTTTATCAAGGATGGAGGTCAGGTCATCGCTTGTCAGGCCTGTTCGAAAGCTGCTGGTTTGAAAATGGATGATTATATTTCAGGTGTTACGATGGGATCATCAGATCTGATACAGGGATTATTGTTTGACCCTAAAGTCAAAACTCTGTCCTGGTAGGTAGATGGCTGACATATCTGCTGAAGATTGGCCGATCTGTCATCTCTTTTCAGCGATTTGTTCGACCTATGCTATTCTGTAATCATCCGTTGAAGGTATGACCTGATTCAGTGAATGGATTGACGAATCTATGCACAAGTCATTGTCACGCCTAAGCTCTCAAAAAATGACCGCCGAACCTTTGGGTGCGACTCACATTTTTTGAAAACTTATCCACGACAAGCACTTGCACCTATTTTTCGCCACCCACTCACTGATTCAGGTATGAAATTAAAGGATAGTGGCCGATGAAACGACAACTTCTCCTTATTGCTGGTATGGCTCTTCTTTTGTCAGGTTGGTTCAGTGCTTTCCTGTTGAATAGTGTGCCTCAATATCGAACTCTGTATATCATCGTTCCGACTCTTTTATTAGGCGTCGGTATGGGGGTAATGCTCAAAATCGTTGGTGGCAAATTAACCGCTTTGACGATCGCATTGACAGCATTGACAGCTTTATTGACACTGAATCAGCTCTATCCCTCCAGTGGTGTCAGTATCTCAGCGTTTCAGACGCGAATGCATGAAAATAGTCAACAGAGCAGACCTGTGGTCGTTAACGTCAGGGATGAGGATCGCACGGGAATTTTTTCTACACCTCTGACACTCGAAGCATACGAAACAATTGAGATTGATTTATTCTCAAAATTGCCCGCAGCTCCAGCACAGATGGTTTTTGGAGACGATGGCTATTTGTATGTCTCACTTCCAGACCTCGGGGCTATCTATCGATTAAAGAAACGTGCTGTGGATGAATTTGCTGACAACCTGGAACTTTACTCTGTTGGCCTTGATCGACCTACGGGACTGGCATGGACCAAAGGGCATCTCTATGTTGCCGAACCATCGCAGGTTCTCGTTCTTAAAGACAGGGACAGGGACGGACGTGCGGAAGAAACTGTTGTTTTACATGACAACCTTCCTGATGATGGTGGTCATTGGCGCAGAGTCCTTGTTGCTTCCGCAAATGATCTGTTTCTTTCCATCGGTTCACGTTGTGATGCCTGTGAAGAAGAGAATCGCTTGAGGGCAACGATTCAAGTGATCGACATAGCGGATGGTATAAGCCGAACATACGCAGAAGGGCTGCGTAATGTGACCAGCCTGGCGATGAATGCAGATAATACCCTGTGGGCAACCGATTTGGGGCGAGAAGAGCAATCTTTCCCCGATGAACTTAATCAGATTCATGACGGTGCCGATTTCGGTTGGCCCGATTGCTACGGAGCGAAGCAACCAGACCCACAGTTCGGAGATGCTGATAGATGTCAGATGACCGTGGCCAGCCAGATTGAATTTCCTGCTGAAGCGACGCCGACTGGTCTCGTGTTTGGTCAGAATCTAGTGGCCCCAGAGCCATATCGGAAAAGCATCTACGTTTCACTCGGAGGTTTGTCACAAGACAACCTCTACCGTCTGATCCGAATTCCATATGACGGAAATATACCTGGGACAAAGGGGAAGGAATTTATACGGGGTTGGGGACGTGATAACAGCCAATGGGGGAAGCCCGGATCACTTGTTGTTGGAACAGATGGTGATCTTTATTTAAGTGATGAAATTTCAAAGGCTATTTACAGAATCCATTGGCCTGACGAAAAAAATAATTAAAAGAATCGTTATTTTTGATGGGATTTTTCTTGACACTCCATACTCGATTTGGTACTTCAATGCGCACGCCAAACGGCGCTTATTGGCCCCGTCGCCAAGTGGTAAGGCAGAGGTCTGCAACACCTTTATCAGCAGTTCGAATCTGCTCGGGGCCTCCAATAATTCAGAGTGTCAGTCTTTTTGGGCTGACACTCTTTTTTTTTGATTCATAGATTCTTGCCGAGAAGACAGACGATGGAACTCTTGACACCACAAATAATTACTCTGATCCTGTCCATGGGGGCGTTTGCCGGGTTCTTGGCTGGTCTCTTGGGGATTGGTGGTGGTGTTATCCTGGTCCCTCTTTTTCTTGGGCTTTTCCCTCTCGCAGGGTTTTCCGCAGCGACAGTTGTTCACAGCGCTTTTGGAACCAGCCTGGCGATTATTTTACCAACGGCCATCAGCAGTACCTTGGGACATCGTAAGCGTGGGAATGTCGACTGGCATATGGTTGCTTTTCTTGCTTTGGGCGGTGTATTAGGGTCTCTTTTGGGGTCTTCCGCAGCAGCCGTTATCTCTGGGGATAAATTGAAATTATGTTTTGGTCTGATGCAGATCATCGTCAGCCTGAAGTTGCTTTTTTATAAACTGCCATATTTCCCACCTGAAGATGTTGCTTTTGCCAGAAAGCGTTCACTGTTTATTGTCGGAGCCATTGGAGGCTTTTTTTCTGCCTTTTTTGGTATCGGTGGTGGCGTTATTGCCGTTCCGCTCATGCTGATTTTTCTTCGTCTCCCGATCCATCTGGCTGTTGGTAATTCCAGTGCTCTGATCGTTGTTTCATCTTTGTCTGCGGCCAGTTGTTATATCTGGTACGGTTTTCATGTGCCTGACCTTGCACCATTCTCTTTGGGCTATGTCAACCTTCTTGTTGCTGCTATTGTCGCCCCTTTAACCATTGTCTTTGCTCGACTTGGTGTGAAATGCGCGAGCAAAACCAGTCAAACAAAGCTGGTCAAAGTGTTTGCAGTCCTGTTACTCTGTGTCGGTATCAAAATTTTACTCAAGCTTTAATGGTGAAATCATGATTCGTAATCCTGCCGTCTCAGGAAGTTTTTATCCTTCACGACTTGCAACTCTGTCAGCACAGGTTGACGCTTTACTGGTGTCGAAAGTACAGCCTCAAAAAGCTAAGGCGATTATCGTACCCCATGCAGGTTATATCTATTCCGGTGCGGTCGCGGGGCAGGTTATTGCTTCGACAGATATCCCCAAGACGATAGTGCTCCTTGGACCAAACCATTATGGTGCAGGACCTGCAATATCTGTCAGTGGTGCCGATTCATGGGCAACACCAATGGGTCATGTGCCGATAGAGAAGGAATTAAGACAGCAACTGTTAAGGTCAATCTCTGATCTGAAAACGGATAATTCTGCTCATGAGCAGGAACATTCGCTGGAAGTGATGTTGCCTTTTCTGCTCAAGCGACAACCCGAGCTCAACATTGTTCCAATTGCTCTGGGTCCTTTAGGCTTGGAGCAATGTCTCGCGCTTGGTTCCGCATTGGCAAGAACTTTAAGCGATTATGAGCAGGATGTTTTGTTGCTGGCTAGCAGTGACATGAATCATTTCAGTTCTGCTGAGATAACGGAAAAACTGGATTCATTAGCTATTGAGGCGATGACGGCTTATGATCCTGCGCAGCTCTATCAAGTTGTTCGTGACAATCGTATCAGTATGTGTGGCGTTCTGCCGGTTATTGCTGTGATGCAAGCCGCGCGTGAAATGGGGGCGTCTTCTTGCCGCATCGTCAGTTATTCACATTCAGGCCAGGTTAACGGTGACAACAGTAATGTCGTCGGTTATGCAGGACTGATGATTCAATAGTATGTTTAAAACAGATTGATTTGATTTTTAAGGAGAAGTTATGTCTGATTTGCGAGTCCGTTTTGCGCCCAGTCCAACCGGGTATTTACATATTGGTGGTGCTCGAACCGCTCTGTTTAATTATCTGCTGGCTCAACAGCAGAAGGGAACATTTGTCTTAAGAATTGAAGATACCGATGTTGCTCGCTCAACTCAGGAATCTGTTGATGCTATTCTCGATGCAATGGAATGGCTGGGTTTAAGTTGCGACGAAGGTCCGATTTATCAATCTGATCGCTTCGATCTCTATAAAGAAAAGGTTCAACAACTTCTTGACGAAGGAAAAGCTTATCGTTGCTATTGCACTTCTGAAGAATTAGATGCTAAACGTGAAGTGGCAATGAAGGAAGGGCGTAAGCTAAATATGATGGCACCTGCCGCAATCGTACTGACAATCCAGACCTTCCCTATGTCGTTCGATTCAAGCTCCCTGAAAACCGTGATGAGGTCACTTTCCCCGATCAGATTAAGGGTGATATCAGCTTCCGTACAGAAGAGTTAGACGATCTGATCATTCAGCGCACTGATGGAACACCAACCTATAATCTGGTTGTTGTTATTGATGATGCAGAAATGAACATCAATCTGATTATCCGTGGTGATGATCATGTCAACAATACACCACGTCAGGTTCTTCTCTATGAAGCGCTTGGGTACGATGTGCCTCAATTTGCTCACGTTCCGATGATTCTCGGTGCCGATAAAAAACGGTTGTCCAAACGTCACGGTGCGACGTCTGTCATGGCATATAAAGATCTTGGTTACCTCCCCGAAGCGATGGTCAACTATCTTGTCCGCCTTGGTTGGTCTCTTGGTGATGAAGAAATTTTCAGTATGGATGATCTGATCAGCAAGTTCAGTCTTGAAAATGTCGGGCGTTCTGCGGGTGTGTTTAACCAGGAAAAACTTTTGTGGCTTAACAGTCATTACATCAAAACAGGTGATGTTGAACGACTGGCAGAATTGTTGACACCATTCCTCGAAAAGAAGGGGATTGATCTCTCTTCTGGTCCTGATCTTGTTGCCGTTGTGAAAAGCCTTCAGGAGCGTTCTGCAACCATGGTCGAAATGGCCGATGGCGCTGAGTTTTATTTTAATGATGACGTGACTTTTGATGAAAAAGCAAAAGCAAAGTTTTTAAAGACAGATAAAGCGGAACTCTTTGACCTTTTAGCAGCAGAACTCGATAGCTGTGCTGAATTCGCAGAGGAATCACTTGAAAAAGCTTTCGCTGTTGTGATGGAAAAAACAGAGCTGAAGTTCGGTAAGATCGCTCAACCGTTGCGAGTCGCACTGACCGGCGGTACAGCAAGTCCGAGTATTTATGAGGTTCTTCAGGTTCTCGGTAAAAAATCAGCTTTGTACCGAATCGAACAAGCTAAAAATAATTTATCCTAGTCTTCTCAATGTAATAAGGCAAAGTACTTCGCGTGACCGAAGGACTTTGCCTTATTTGTCTAATGTCTCAGAAATCCAGTGATCCAGCTGGTTTGAAATTTCAGTCGGCATATCAATAAATCTCATTCCCATGCCCGCTTCAAATGGTAGATGGCTTCCCATCGGCCGTTTCCATACAACTTCGCAGCAACATCTGACGGTCCCTGTGAGTGGAGTGGGAAGCTGGAACTCCAGATTGATCTGTTGACCCGGCTCTATCGGATTCGTGGTCGCTATAAACATCCCACTTTTACTGATATTTTTGCTATACCCAAAAAATGCTGGACGATCTCCATCGATAAGGACTTTCTGGATAATGAGAGGTGCGCGTAGATTTGTTCTTGAATCAGCTTTGGGACGATCATTTTGTGTGTCCATATGCTCCCTCATAATAAACTAATATAAAACCATACTATCTTAAAATTGATGTAACGCCTAAGCTAATTTTCCCCATTGAAATTAACGCGTTCAATCTATCAGAGAATAGGTGATCAAAATTCAGACAAACTCGAATCCGTTCGAAATTTATTGACGCCAGTTATCTATTTGGTTATAAACTCGAATGGATTGAGAATGGAGAAAATATGTTAGGGGTTAGAGAACAAAAGAAGAAAGAAACCCGAGAAGCAATTAAGGCCGCAGCTGTAAAATTGTTTTCAAAAAAGGGGTTCGAGCAAACCAGTATTGAAGACATTGCGAGTGAAGCTGGCATAGGCAAGACAACCGTTTATGGATATTTTTCCACTAAAGATGAAATATTCAGTGATTATTGTGTTGATGAGCATACCCGTTTATTTAGTTCCATCGATCTCGCTGACTTTAACGGTCGTCCATTCCTTGAGAATTTGTTGACCTTTTTTATGGTACAGCTACGTTTTATTACCCGTGATCGTGAGTTAGGGCGTCAGTTGTTGCGTGAACGAAATTTTCCAGCGCAGATTGATTTAAAAGTGAAAGAGAACGATCAATATTATTTTAAAATTCTTAACCATTTATTTGCAATTGCCGAGGAACAGGGTGAACTAAAACAGGGCAGTGATTGGGAATTTTTGTGTTATCACTTCTTTTCGCTCTATCTTGGCGTTCTGGTGGGTTGCTATTCAGGATATCTTGATACGGAGGATGATGCCGAGTCGGCACTTAGAACTCTCTTTCAACAAGTGATGATGGGAATTGCGAAATGAAAAAATTGACTGCCCTCTTAGTCTTTTTCAGTTTAATCTTCGTCACGACCTGTGTCTATGCAGAATCAGCGCCTGCTTCCAGCTTAAAAGACCTTATTATCCTGGGCTTAAAAAACAATCTGGGACTTGAGATTGAAAAGGTCGGGGTTCTGAGCAGTCGCGAAGAGATTAAAGCTGAAAGTGCTGTTTTCGACACAGAGTTATTTGCAACAACAGACTACCTGCAGAGCAGAACACCGATTGCACCGGTCTTAGGATCAACAAGTGATAATCGGACAAAGAGATACAGCGGCAAAGTTGGCCTGCGCAAAAAAATGCAAAACGGGTTGGACGCCTCGATCTTTATGAATTCGGAACATGTGAGCGGAAATGATCTATCGAATAATCTCGATCCCTACTCACGGACTGCATTTATTATCGAGTTAACTCAGCCGTTACTGCGTAACTTCAGTACTGATGTGAATACCACACAGCTTCGAATTGCTGATAATCGTAGTCGTCAAACTGCTTTATCCTATCTGCTCAAAGCACAAAACCTGACATTGCTCTTAGAATCTGCAGTTCGGCAGCTTGCGGGGCAGGCCCATGTAGTTACCTTGAGAGAAAATGCTGAAGTGCTGGCCAGCGAACTCTATCAGGCCAATAGAAAGCGATTTGACGCTGGACTTGTTCCTGTCTCTGAAGTTCAAGAAGCTGAAACGGCTCTGGCCTCCCGTCAACTTAATCTCTCTCAGGCTCAGGAGACCTATTTTCTGAATCGTGAAAATTTAAGTCGCCAGTTACATATTATTCTGGATGATAATTTTGATCCAACCAGGCTTGTGGATGAACAAGCTGTCGTCTCTCTGCCAAAGGTTGGAACTGAACTGATGTTGGATGAAGCCCGTCAGAAACGGCTTGAATTTAAAATCAGCCAATTTTCAATCGATAGTAGTTTGCTGAATAAAAACTATCGTGAGAATCAATTGAAACCTCAGCTTGATTTGACCGCCCAGGCTGGTTTGAATGGTCTTTCCGGCTCCGAACGTCCTCCGGCCAGTGGCAGTCATTATGAAGGCAACTGGGGGAATTCTTTTTCAAGCCTTGCTGAAGGTGATGGATATCAGTGGGGGGTCGGTTTGAACTTTTCCGTCCCGCTGGGAAAACAGGCTGCAAAAGCCAGGGTTCGCCAAGCCGAATATCTCAATAAGCAAGAGAACTATCGCCTCCAGGACCTTGAAGTGCAGGTGCGTGACCAACTAGAACAGCAACAGATTCAACTTCAACGTTCTTATGAGCAGCTACAGTTAGCAGAACGATTCGCTGAACTGGCTCGAAAGACACTGAATCAGGAGCAAAGGCGCCTTGATGAAGGTTTATCAGATACGTTTAGGATGATTTCCTTTCAGGACAAAATGATTGAAGCGCAGATTGGCAAGGTCAATGCCACAACTCGCTATCAATCGGCGCTCGCCACCATGGCCTTTTTACGTGGCAACATCTTCCAACGACATGGCATCGTTCTGACAGAAAATTCACAGGAGATAAATTTTGAAAATATGTAATTTTATGATTGCCGTTGTCTTTGGTCTGTTGCTTCTCGTGATCACCGGTTGTGGTGATGCCCCGGAGAAAAGTGAACGTGATAGCGAGAGGGTTGAAAAGGTTGTTCCCGTTGCGATTGAAGTTGTGAAGACGGAAGATGTTGTTGATCGTTTTGTTCTTCCCGCAACCCTGGAAGCTCAAGAAGATATCGTCATTGCCGCAGAAACAACTGGCTCTGTACAACATATTCACTACGAAGAAGGAGATGCCGTCTCCAAAGGGAACATCCTGCTGGAGATTGATCCGGAAACGATTAAAACTTCGTTGAGGCGAGATCAGGAAAATGTTTCCGTGATCGAACGAAAACTGATCCGTTTTCAGAGTCTTGTCAAAGAGGGCCTTGTCAGCCGGCAAGAGATTGAAGACTTGGAAAATAGCCTTGTTTCGGCCAGAGAATCTTTGAAAAGCACAGAGTTGCAATTGACCAAAAGCCAGCCCAGTTCACCGTTAACCGGCCATGTCGATCATTTGTATATCGACCGTGGTGAATATGTTGATCCTGGTAAGCCACTTGTCCGATTGTTGAAGGTTGATCAACTCAAGGTTATTGCCGATATCCCCGAAAAGGATATCGCATATCTGTCTGTCGGGCAGAAAGTCACGATTACACCAGCTAAAATCCATGCACAACTGGTTGCCCCAGTCACAGGTGACATTGGTTTTATTGCCTATGCCGCCAATGACATCACCCGGACATATCGGACAAAAATCATGATTGATAATCCTGGGAATTTACGCCCCGGTATGATTGTCCGAGCTGAGTTCGTCCGCCAATCTCTCTCCGATGTTATCACTGTACCGCTCTATGCTTTGATCGACCGAGAGGATGACAAGTTTGTCTATCTTTTTGACAATGGGCTTGCCCGGTTGGTTCCGATTTCCATCGGCAGCTCAATTGGTCAGCGTATCGTTGTGCTGGACGGTTTGTCAGCAGGAGATAAGGTTGTCGTTAAGGGACAACAGTTGCTGAGTGATGGAATTCGTATCAGTAAAGGAACATTCTAGCCATGCTCATCGCGAATGCTGCAATCGACAGGCGGAGTACGGTTTTTGCGTTGATGTTGATTATCCTGATCGTTGGGATATATAGCTACATCGCTTTGCCACGCGAATCGACGCCTGACATTACTGTGCCCTATGTCCTGGTTGTGACCCCCTATGAAGGAGTGACACCCGAAGATATCGAAAGTTTGATTACCCATCCGCTCGAGCGTAAGCTCAAGGGGCTCAAGGATGTTGAAGAGATCCGCTCGGTCAGTGCCGAAGGATCATCGATGATTACCATCGAATTCGCACCGGACGTCGATATCGACAATGCCTTGCAGAAAGTTCGGGACAAGGTTGATCAAGCCAAGGGAGATTTACCGAACGACCTTGAGAATGATCCATCGATTCTGGAAATCAATCTGTCCGAGTTTCCCATCCTGATGGTTGCCGTCTCTGGCGATAAAGATGAGATTGTCCTGAAAGCTGTCGCTGAGGAATTAGAAGATCAAATTGAGCAACTGTCTGGCGTGCTCGATGTCGTTTTGACCGGTGGTCAGGAGCGTGAAATCAGAGTTGAGTTTGATCCCGATCGGCTCTACGCCTACAGAATTTCTTTAACTGAAGTTATCCGCGCGATTCAAAGAGAAAATGTCAATATCCCGGGTGGTAGTATCGATATCGGGCAGGGGAAATACCTGCTGCGCATCCCGGGAGAATTTACTGATCCGGCAGAAATTGACAACCTTGTCCTGACACAACGAGAAGGGAAGGTTATCTACTTTAAAGATGTCGCCAATATTGTCGATGCTTTCGAGGACCGCACCAGCTTTGCCCGGGTTAATGGCCATCAGAGTGTTTCTCTGGCAGTAAAAAAGCGTACAGGCGCAAATATCATTGAAGTTGCTGATCGTGTATTTGCCCTGTTGGATGTCGCCAAAGAGCGTTTGCCGCCCGGAATAAACCTTTCAGTGACATCAAATCAGTCGAAAGAAATCCGCCGTATGGTTGGTGAGCTGGAAAACAGTATCATCACTGGTTTGATTCTGGTTGTGTCTGTTCTTTTCATATTTTTAGGACTGCGAAATTCCTTTTTCGTCGCCCTGGCGATTCCGTTTTCGATGTTGCTCTCCTTTGCCGTTTTGCAACTTCTGGGGATTACCTTGAATATGGTTGTGCTGTTCAGCCTGATTCTTGCGTTAGGGATGCTGGTCGATAACGCTATCGTTATTGTTGAAAATGTCTACCGTCATATGCAGGAAGGGAATTCCGGCGTCAAAGCGGCCAAGATTGCTGTTGCCGAGGTCGGCTGGCCGGTCATCAGTTCAACAGCGACGACTCTCTGCGCCTTTTTTCCGATGACATTCTGGCCCGGTATTATGGGCGAGTTTATGAGGTTTCTACCCTTAACGCTGATTATTACATTAACCGCATCGCTGTTTGTCGCATTGGTGATTAATCCGACCCTCTGCGGCCACTTTATGTCACTCAATAAAAAAGATGTGCTGGAGCACCGGCAACCAGCGCGGATCATCCGTTTTTATGCGGCAACCCTGGAATTTGCCTTACGTCACCGAATTTTAGTCGTCTTTGCTTCATTTATGTTGCTGGTCGGCATTGGTGCAACCTATTCGTTTCTCGGACATGGTGTCGAACTGATGCCCGACATTGAACCCAACAGGGCCTATGTTGAAATTAAGGCCCCCGAGGGCACAAACCTGGGAGCGAGTAACCAGTTGGCCCAGGCTGTTGAAAGTTTTACTCTCAGTGAGCAGGATGTGCGCTATAACATTGCAGAAGTGGGCACCTCTGGCAGTGATCAGGGGGGAGGGGACAGTGTTCAGTCCAATCTAAGCCGCATTTCTCTCGATTTTGTAGAACGCGCCGACAGAGCAGAAGACTCCCGTGATGTTCTGGACCGTATCCGGTCTGCTGTCATGCCGATACCAGGTGCCGAGTTTAAGGTCGAAAAGCAGGAAGAGGGCCCACCAACAGGGCCTCCGGTCAGTGTAGAAATCAGTGGCGAAAATATTACTGTCCTCAGTCAGGTCGTCAGTGATGCGCGTCAACTGATTAAGGACACGCCAGGGTTAGTTGATCTGAAAGATGATTTCTCTAAAGCCAAGCCTGAAATCAGGGTCGATGTTGATCGTGAAAAAGCCAGCTTATTAAACCTTTCGACAGCTGAAATTTCAGAAATGGTCAAGGCCGCCATCGGTGGTACCAAGTTAGGTGTTTACCGCGAGGGTGAAGATGAATATGACATCATCGCGCGGATGCCGAAAGAGCGACGGACTTCAGTCGCTGATATTGAGAATCTGTTAATTCCTGCAGCCGACGGATCTCCGGTACCACTTTCAACCATCGCCGATGTCACTCTTGGGACTGGCTATGGGTCGATTCGTCATATCGATCAGAAGCGTGTTGTCACAATATCCGCAGAAACCTTTGGCCGTAATAGCAACGAAGTCCTCCAAGAAGTCCAGGATCGACTTGTCGAACTGGATCTGCCCGCGGGTTACAACATCAATTATTCGGGGGAACAGGAAGAACAGCAGAAAGCATCGATCTTTCTTTCAAAAGCCTTCATCGGAGCGGTATTGCTGATTATGTTGGTTTTGATCACGCAGTTTAATTCTGTCCTGCAAACGCTAATTGTCATGACCTCGGTCCTATTGTCGTTAACCGGTGTTTTTCTTGGACTTATGGTCACAGCGACGCCATTCGGTATTATTATGACAGGTATCGGTGTCATCTCCCTGGCAGGTGTTGTTGTTAATAATGCAATTGTTCTGATCGACTATATTAATCAATTGGTTAAAGAAGGCATGGATATCACTGCAGCCTTAGTGCGTGCCGGAACCGTCCGTTTCCGTCCTGTTCTATTAACGGCAACGACAACAATTCTAGGCTTGCTGCCCATGGCGCTGAAAGTCAGTTACGATTTCCGCAGTCTCAGTTGGGAGGTTGGAGGTGAATCTGGTGACTGGTGGGCACCGATGGCGGTTGCTGTTATTTTTGGTCTCGCATTTGCGACATTGTTGACCCTTATTGTTGTCCCGGTTTTATATTCTCTTGCCGATTCCTCCCGCCGTATGTTCTGGAGACAAAAGAAACAGGAGGGGTAAGTCGTAACACCTATGTAACCTTTTTGATTCTTATTCCATTTTACTGGTTTTGAGTTTGACAAGGTACATAGCATGATGTAGAAAAAACGCTGAAATTACACTTTTGTTCGAGTCACGTAATGCGATCTATGAATGTTTCGCAAGCTCAAATCATTTGATTGTCACGCTAAACATTTCGTCTTTACGCTGCATCTATCAATCTTTAAGCACGAAAGGTAGCTGGTATGTTCGAAAAAATTCAAATTGCCCCATCCGATCCAATTCTTGGTTTGTCCGAAGCTTACAAGGCGGACCCCAATCCCAATAAGATCAACTTGGCAGTTGGTGTATATAAGGATGCTCATGGGCAAACGCCAGTTCTCGCAACGGTTAAAGAAGCTGAGAAACGTATTCTGGCTGAAGAAAATACCAAAGGCTACCTGCCAATGACCGGTGAGCCGGTTTATTGTTCATGTGTTCAAGACCTTTTGTTTGGTGAAGACCACGAAATTGTCAGTAGCAAACGTGCAGCGACTGCCCAGTGCCCAGGCGGAACTGGTGCCTTGCGTGTTGCCGGTGATTATTTGAACCTTCTGCACCCTGGAGCAAAAATCTGGGTCAGTGATCCAACTTGGGCCAACCACAACACAATCTTTGGTGCTGCCGGGATGGAGTGCGAAAAATACTCCTACCGTGATCCTGCGACCAATGGCCTCGATTTTGATGCCATGTGCGCGTCGATCAAACAGATTCCGCAGGGTGATGTGATTCTTCTGCACGGATGTTGTCACAACCCGACCGGTATCGATCCAACCCCAGAGCAGTGGGCAATTATTGGTGATCTGCTTGCAGAGCGCGGAATCATGCCATTGGTAGACTTTGCCTATCACGGTTTGGCAAATGGTATTGAAGAAGACCGCGCCGGACTGCTTGAGTTGGCCAAGAAGGTCAAAGAGATGCTTGTTTGTTCAAGCTTCTCTAAAACTTCGGTCTTTACCGCGAAAGAACAGGTGCTTTGACCGTTGTTGCTGCTGATGCAACCCAAGCCAGCACAGTCATGAGCCAAGTGAAGCTTAGAATCCGCTACATCTATTCTAATCCACCGTCTCATGGTGCTCAGGTCGCTGCCGTTATTCTGAGTGATAAAGAGCTTAAAGCTCAGTGGCTTGAAGAAGTGGCCGACATTCGGAACCGCATCAATGAAATGCGTCACCTGTTCGTAAAAACCCTGAAAGAAATGGGTGTCGATCAGGACTTCGATTCGATTATCAAGCAACGTGGTATGTTCAGCTTTTCCGGTTTGACAAAAGATCAGGTTCAGCAGCTGCGCGATAAATATTCAATCTATATTGTTGGTTCTGGCCGTATCAATGTTGCCGCTATGACGAGAGACAACATGAATGTTCTTTGCGAAGCGATTAAGTCTGTTCTTTAATCATTCGTGATGTTTAGCAAAGACAGGGCCAGTTGCTGAAATCTTCGCTGGCTCTTTTGCTCGATTATTTCAATGCTTAAAAGGGGTGAAATATCATTGTGAAAAAAAGATCGTTTTTTTCTTGACGATGCTATTAATCTTTGTTAGAAATTCACCTCGCTTGATGGGGCGTCGCCAAGCGGTAAGGCACCGGATTTTGATTCCGGCATTCCCAGGTTCGATCCCTGCGCCCCAGCCATTTAAAAGACAGGTTATTCCTGTGCAGAATATATTGTTGTCCTGAGGGATGACAGAAAAGGATGAAGCTTTGCTTCATCCTTTTTTTTATGAAAAAACTGATATCGCGGCTGGGTTGGTTGTGCCATCAGTCATTTTCAGCTAAATTACAACATTACAAACTAATAACTCATTGGGATGGAATGTTATGACTGATGTAATCAATGAACCACTTGACCCTTCTGCGTATTTCTTTTGGCACCCACCAACAGGTATGACGATGACAA
>JDSF01000208.1_pt1 | contig 36189 bp, 49 predicted proteins | sample 199441 | NCBI WGS metagenome assembly JDSF01 (sample SAMN02592751, study PRJNA231836) | bioreactor metagenome | isolation source: continuous culture bioreactor denitrification-DNRA | place: Germany: Bremen
CTTTGTTCTGGTATAGGAAAGTACTGCGTTTTGCTTGCAAGGTACCATACTTTCCTATATCACCTGAAACGTATGCAAAGCATACTTTCTTGTGTGAGAAATTATTAAGTAGTTGCTAAAGCCTAGTCAGATATGCTATAATAACCAACAGAAAATGGACTAAGGAGGATGTTGGTCTGTGGCAGATTTTAAACAGAATAAAATAAGAAATTTTTTTTGTATTATAGCACATATCGATCATGGTAAATCAACACTAGCGGATCGTATTATACAGTTAACAGGCTTATTAACTGAAAGAGAAATGCAATCTCAGGTATTAGACAATATGGACTTAGAGAGGGAGCGGGGTATAACCATCAAAGCTCAATCTGTACGTCTCGTATATAAAGCAAATGATGGAGAAGAATATGTATTCAATCTCATTGACACCCCAGGGCATGTAGACTTTAATTACGAGGTTTCTAGAAGCTTGGCAGCTTGTGAAGGTGCTGTGCTTGTTGTAGATGCAGCTCAAGGGATTGAGGCACAGACATTAGCTAATGTGTATCTTGCATTAGAGCATGACTTAGAAATCTTAACAGTTATTAATAAAATTGACTTACCAAGTGCAGAACCTGATCGGGTAAAAGCAGAGGTAGAAGATGTCATAGGATTAGATGCAGAGGATGCACCACTTATATCGGCAAAAGAAGGTATTAATATTGACGAGGTCCTTGAAAGAATTGTAACAGATATTTCAGCACCAACAGGGGATGTCAATGCACCTTTAAAAGCACTGGTTTTTGACTCTCTATATGACCCTTATAAAGGCGTTATTGTCTTCTGTCGTATCAAAGAGGGTACTATTAAAAAAGGTATGAAGATACGTATGATGGCAACAAATAAAGATTTTGAAGTTGTTGAAGTAGGTTATTTTGGGGCTGGGCAGTTCATACCAGCAGAGTCGTTACCAGCGGGTACAGTTGGTTATGTGACAGCAAGTATTAAGAATGTACAAGATACCAAGGTGGGTGATACCATTACAGAAACTAATAATCCCATCTCAGAACCACTTCCGGGATACAAAGATGTTAATCCCATGGTGTTCTGTGGTATGTATCCAGCAGATGGTTCTAAGTATCAAGATCTTAGAGACGCATTGGACAAACTTAAGCTAAATGATGCAGCACTTAGATTTGAGGCAGAGACATCTGTTGCTTTGGGTTTTGGATTTCGATGTGGATTCTTAGGTTTATTACACTTAGAGATTATTCAAGAACGTCTTGAGCGTGAATATAACTTAGATCTTGTTACTACAGCACCAAGTGTTATCTATAAAGTATACAAGACCAATGGTGATGTCATTGACTTAGCGAATCCTGTGGATTTACCAGATTTAGCAGAAATCAGATATATGGAAGAGCCACTTGTGAAGGCAGAAATTATGGTGCCAACAGAGTATATTGGTACAATAATGGAATTGTGTCAGGAACGACGTGGTGAGTATTTTGGTATGGAATACATGGAAGAAACGAGAGCCATGCTATCTTATGAATTACCACTTAACGAGATTATATATGATTTCTTTGATGCTTTGAAATCCAGAACAAGGGGTTATGCATCCTTTGATTATGAGTTAGTCGGTTACAAGGAATCACAACTGGTGAAACTTGATATTTTGATTAATAAAGAAGTGGTGGACGCCTTATCACTTATTGTACATGAAGAAAAAAGCTTATGACCGTGGTCGTAAGATTGTTGAGAAGCTGAAAGGCGAGATTCCAAGACATTTATTTGAAATTCCTATTCAAGCAGCAATAGGAAATAAAGTTATTGCAAGAGAGACCATTAAAGCCATGCGTAAAGATGTACTGGCAAAGTGTTATGGTGGCGATATTTCCAGAAAGAGAAAGCTTCTTGAGAAACAGAAAAAAAGGTAAGAAGCGTATGCGTCAAGTTGGTAATGTAGAAGTACCACAACAAGCGTTTATGAGTGTATTAAAATTAGATGATTAGGTGTTGAGGGTTAATATCAATTCGTTTGTGAGATGTCAGGGGGACGGTCATGGATGGGTTGGTATTAATTTTTGGGTTTTTGCCTTATATTTTATTAGTTTTGTGGTAAACAGTTTAAAAGATATGTTAAGGGCTAGTGGGGCTTTACATCAATACTTGGAGGGCTAGAGGTTCTTGGAAGGTATAAGAGGTTAAGCTATCCATACCCTTAAACGTCCTGTTTAAAGGGTATGCGCTTCGCCGTCCGTGGCTTCGCTTACCGCTTAACCTCTTATACCTTCCTGTGGTATTGACGTTGTATTGATTTTAAGCCTTGATGCGTTACCATAGGTGTTGAGAGAAGTAAGATGAATAAGCTGAAATTAAATATTAAGAAAGCAAAGTAATTCTATAAATAAAAGTTATTGGTTGTTAGATTGGTAGTAGAAAGAGCTTAGTGGGTTTATGTAAAAGCGGGTGTTAACGATGAAGGAATTAAGTTTATATGTGCATATACCCTTCTGCAAGAGTAAGTGTCATTATTGTGATTTCTTGTCTTTTGCGAAACATGAAGGGGATATGGGTAGGTATGTGGAGGCTTTAATTGGTGAGATTGAGGCTTATGGTGCATGTACGAAGGATTATGAAGTGAAGAGTGTGTTTGTAGGCGGTGGCACACCGTCTATTTTGGCGAGTGAAGATATGAAGAGGATATTAGAGGCACTTAGTAGGTGTTTTCATATAGCTGGGAATGCAGAGATTAGTATGGAGCAAATCCGGGGACTTTAACGCCTGATAAGGTGAGGGTATTAAAGGCAGGTGGTGTGAATCGTGTGAGTCTTGGGTTGCAGTCTTGCCAGAATTATCTCTTGAAGAAACTTGGTAGAATTCATACTTGGGAAGTTTTCTTAGAGAGTTATGCATTAGTTAGACAGGCGGACATTAACAATGTCAATGTGGATTTGATGTTTGGATTGCCAGAGCAGAGTCTTGCAGATGTAGAGCAAGATCTTGAGATGATCATGGCACTTAGTCCAGAGCATTTATCTTGTTATGGTTTGATTATAGAAGAAGATACGGTTTTTTATGAGTTGTATGAAAAGGGTGAACTATCTGCTCAAGAAGATGAGATGGAGCGACAGATGTATTGGCGTATTCATGAGATTCTGGCGGCTCATGGTTATAATCACTATGAGATTTCGAATTATGAAAAAGAAGGTAAGGCATGTTATCATAATAAAGTGTATTGGGAAGGTAAGCCCTATATTGGCATAGGACTTGGTGCATCTTCGTATTTTCAAGGTTATCGGTATAAAAAATACTTGCAACATGGAAGACTATATTGCTAATAAAGGCGAAATAGAAGCTTTAAAGGAAGACATTCAATTAATTGACGAGAAAATGGCTGTTGAAGAATTTATGTTTTTGGGTTTGCGTTTATTAGAGGGCGTCAGTAAACATGAATTTAGGTCACGATTTGGTAAAGAGATGAATGCTTATTATGGTGATACCATTACAGGTCTAGTACACCAAGGATTATTAGTTGAAGATGCCAATAGATTGAAGCTTACAAGGAAAGGCATTGATGTGAGTAACCATGTTTTGGCACATTTTATTTTTGAATAAAATGTAAATAAACTATTAAATTCAACAAAACTACTTGACAAATTTGGCTCGAAGTGATATTTTTATTTCAAGCCATTAGCACTCAATCGAGGTGAGTGCTAACAAAAAAAAGAAATAACTGGTAAGATAGAAAAAGGATGGAGATATTAACAAAGCTGATTAATAAGGTGGTGGACGTATTGGAATTGAATGATAGAAAGCTTAAGATTTTACAAGCCATCATCATGAATTACTTAGAAACTGCAGAACCAGTTGGTTCACGAACAATTTCTAAGAATTATGATTTGGGTGTAAGTCCAGCAACGATTCGTAATGAAATGTCAGACCTTGAAGAACTAGGATTTATTCTTCAGCCTCATACGTCAGCAGGGCGTATTCCATCGGATAAAGGTTACCGTTTATATGTAGATGAATTGATGAACTTACATCAGAGCCAGGTTGAAAATGGTTTCTATATTGAGCGATTATTACAACGGGTAGACCGTATAGAATCTTTGCTTAAAAATATTGCAAAGATGTTAGCTAGTGAAACCAGTTATGCAACCATTGTCTCATCACCTCAGATTAAAAGGGCGAAGATCAAGAATGTACAGTTAATCGCTATTCAAGATAGACAATTATTGGCTGTTATTGTTACAGATGGTAATATCATTAAGAATTATATGATTCATCTGATGGAACCTATTCATCAAACGATACTTAATCGCTTAACATTTGTGCTGAATGAACATCTGTATGGTTTGACATTAGAACAGATTCATTTACCACTCATTCAACAACTAAAAGAATTTGCTGGTGAGAATGCAGATGTGATTAATAAGGTATTAGATGCTATATTTGATACCATCCAATCAGTTGATGATACGGATGTGTATACTTCAGGTGCAACCAATATCTTACGATTCCCTGAATTTAACGATATTAATAAAGCAACTAATCTGATGCATCAGTTAGAAGAAAAACAAGTGTTAAAGCAAATGATCCGACAAGGGTTAGAAGAACAAGGTGTGAATATAAAAGTAACCATTGGTCATGAAAATATGCTTGATGAAATGAAAGACTGCAGTTTGATTACGACAACTTATAAGCTTGGAGGCGAAGATATTGGTTTTATCGGTATCATTGGTCCCAAAAGAATGGATTATGAAAATGCCATATCTACCCTATCAAGTATTATGACAAAGATGGATAAAATCATAAACAAACTGAAATAAGATATTCCAGGGAAAGGTGGCTATATAGTGGCAAAAAAGGATAAAGTAAAGGAAGAATTACAGGCTGAAGAGCAAGTAACAGAAGAACAAGTTGTTGCTGAGGAGGAAGAAGTTACTGAAGAGAAGCAAGAAGGCGCAGAAGGTCAAGATAAACTTGTAAAAGAGTATATGGATAGACTGCAACGTACAATGGCTGAATTTGATAACTTCAGAAAGAGAACCATTAAAGAAAAGTCTCAGATGTATGAAAATGGTACAAAAGAAACTTTAGAAAAATTATTACCTATTGTTGATAATTTTGAAAGAGCACTCAGTAGTGTATCCGAAGAGGAAAAAGAATTACCTTTTACTCAAGGTGTTGAAATGATTTTTAAGCAACTTATGGGAACACTTAATGAATTAGGGGTAGAACCTATAGAAGCTGCGGGTAAGGAATTTGACCCTAATTTACATCATGCTGTAACACATGCAGAAGATGATGAATTTGGTGATAATACAGTTGCAGAGGAGTTCCAAAAAAGGTTACATGTACAAAGATGCTGTACTTAGACATAGTATGGTTAAGGTTGTTAATTAGTATAACAAAAGCTTTCTAGGATTATACTAAAATTATGAAATGAAGCATGTGCAAATACATTTGTGCATCTTATTATACATCGGTAATTTCTAACAGCATGACATACATTAAACGAAAAGAAGTTACCAGAACCACAAATAAATCAAAAATAATGTTAGTGGTACATTAGAGAATATAAAGGAGGAAATAATAATGGGTAAAATTATTGGAATTGACTTAGGTACAACGAATTCATGTGTTGCTGTTATGGAAGGTGGAAAGCCAGTCGTAATTGCTAACGCAGAAGGTGTTAGAACAACACCATCCGTTGTTGCATTTACAAAAAAGTGGAGAGAGACTAGTGGGTGAGCCTGCTAAGCGTCAGTCAATCACTAATCCAGATAAAACAGTAGCATCTATTAAAAGACATATGGGTACTGATTTTAGAGTTAATATTGATGATAAAAAAATATTCACCTCAAGAAATATCTGCTATGACATTACAGAAATTAAAAAACAGATGCTGAGAGCTACCTTGGTGAAAAAGTAACAGAGGCAGTTATTACTGTACCTGCTTATTTTACAGATAGTCAAAGACAGGCAACAAAAGATGCTGGTAAGATTGCAGGTCTTGAAGTAAAGCGTATTATCAATGAGCCAACAGCGGCAGCATTAGCATATGGTCTTGACAATGAACATGAGCAAAAAATCATGGTATATGACCTTGGTGGAGGAACATTTGATGTTTCCATTATTGAAATTGGAGATGGCGTTATTGAAGTATTAGCTACAAGTGGTAATAACAAACTTGGTGGAGATGACTTTGATGAGCGTGTTATGAATCATTTAATTAAAGAATTCAAGAGTGCAGAAGGTATCGACTTAACGAATGATAAAATGGCTGTACAGAGATTAAAAGAAGCTGCTGAGAAAGCTAAAAAAGAGTTATCTACAGCAACAACAACCAATATTAATCTTCCGTTCATCACAGCTACACAAGAAGGTCCTAAGCATTTAGATATAACATTAACAAGAGCTAAATTTGATGAGTTAACTGCTGACCTTGTACAAAGTACAATGGGTCCTGTCAATACAGCATTAAAGGATTCAGGACTTTCAGCAACTGAACTTGATAAAATATTATTAGTTGGTGGTTCTACTCGTACCCTAGCTGTACAAGAAGCCGTATCAAAATTAACAGGTAAAGAACCATTTAAAGGCATTAACCCAGATGAATGTGTTGCAATCGGAGCTTCCATTCAAGGTGGTAAGTTATCAGGTGAAGCTGGTGCTGGTGATATCTTATTACTAGACGTTACACCATTATCACTTGGTATTGAAACATTAGGTGGTGTAGCAACAAAGTTAATTGAAAGAAATACTACAATTCCAAGTAAGAAGAGCCAAGTGTTCTCAACAGCTGCTGACAACCAGCCAGCCGTTGACATTCATATTGTTCAAGGGGAAAGAGAGTTTGCAAAAGACAACAAGACCCTAGGAAGGTTCCAATTGGATGGAATTCCACCAGCACCAAGAGGTGTTCCTCAAGTTGAAGTAACTTTTGATATTGATGCTAATGGTATCGTTAATGTATCAGCAAAAGATCTTGGAACGGGAAAAAACACAACATATTACCATTACAGCAAGCACCAACTTATCAGATGATGAAATAGACAAAGCAGTAAATGATGCACAAAGCTTTGAAGCTGAAGATAAAAAAGCGTAAAGAAGCAATTGATGTACGTAATGAAGCAGATTCACTTGTATTCCAGACAGAAAAAACAATCACTGAGTTAGGTGACAAAGTGGATGCAACGGAAAAAGAAAAAAGTTGAAGCAGAAGTTGCAAAATTAAAAGAAATTCTTGGAAAATCTACAATTGAAAACATGACAGATGCTAACGTAGAAGAAATCAAAGTGGCGAAAGAAGCCCTAATGACAGTATTCCAAGAGTTATCAGCTAAGCTATATCAACAAGCAGGCGCTGCGGGAGCTGCACCTGGTGCTGAGGGTGGTCCTGCACCTGAACCAGAACAACAAACAAATAATGATGATGATGTGGTTGACGCAGACTTCAAAGAAGTGTAAAATATAAAATTGAAATAAGCCAAAGACATTGGTCTTTGGCTTTTCTTAAGATGAGTATTAACATAAAGAGTCGAGTTCTCATATAGAATAAAACATACATAGACGTTGGATGAAAAATGTTCAACCGATACAGGATGTTGAGGAGTCGAATTTTGTTGTGTTTAATTATATTAAATTAGGTAGGTGGAAGTTTTGGCAGAGAAAAGAGATTATTACGAGACCTTAGGTATTGAAAGAAATGCTTCAGATGCAGATGTAAAAAAAAGCGTATCGTAAATTAGCAAAGATGTATCATCCTGATATGAACCCTGGTGATGACTCCGTAGAACATAAATTTAAAGAAGCTACTGAGGCATATGAGGTTTTAAGTGACTCGGCAAAGAGAAGTCAGTATGACCAGTTTGGTCATGCAGCATTCCAGAACGGTGGAGGCGGTGCTGGCTTTGGAGGTGGCTTCGATTTTTCAGATGTCGGTGATATTTTTGGTGATATATTCGGTGACTTCTTTGGAGGCGGTGGTGGTAGTAGGAGACGTAATCCTAATGCTCCAACGAGAGGAGCAAGTCTTAAGACATCTGTTACATTAGAATTTGAAGAAGCTGTATTCGGTGTGGAAAAAGAGATTGAACTCACAACGTCTGAGCCATGTGAAGATTGTTCTGGTACAGGAGCGAAAAAAGGTACACATCCAGAGACATGTTCCCAGTGTAATGGTTCAGGTCAGGTAAGATATAATCAACAAACGATGTTTGGTAACATTACGAGTGTGAAAACATGTCATACTTGTAGTGGAACAGGTAAAATTATCAAAGATAAATGTCATTCATGCCGAGGTACTGGTTTTGTTAAGAAACGTAAAACCATTGCTATTCAAGTACCAGCGGGTATTGATAATGGACAGAGCATTCGTGTTACAGGAAAAGGTGAACCAGGTACTAATGGAGGACCACGTGGTGATTTATTGGTAACCGTATATGTAAAAGCTCATGAGTTCTTTGAAAGAGAAGGCGTTGATATTTTCTATACACTACCTATTACGTATGCCCAAGCTGCTCTTGGGGCAGAATTAGAAGTACCTACCCTTGACGGAAAAGTAGCTTATGAAATCAAAGAAGGTACTCAGACACATACACGTTTCCGTTTAAGAGGCAAAGGTGTGCCACATCTTCGTAACAATAAATCACGTGGTGATCAGTACGTTACAGTGGTTGTGGATATTCCTAAGAAACTGAATGACAAACAAAAAAGAATTATTAAAAGAATTTGCAGATACTTTTGGGGACCAATCACCCATTAAAGAAGGTAAGAAGAAAAAGTGGTTTGATAAAGTAATGGATGCCTTTGAATAAAAGGGTTATCAATAAAAGGAAGTGTAACCATTGAAATGGACAGAATGTAAAATGAATATCCATCGTGATGCCATTGAAGCAGTTACGTATATGTTGACTGAAAAAGGTATTCAGGGTTTTGAAGTAGTCGATGGTACGTTATCCCAGAACGATATGGAAGAGATGTTCGTCAGTTATGTTGAAGACGGTGTCATACAAGAAGACCAAGATGCCTTCGTGCGCTTCTATATTTCGGAAGAAGAGGATGTTAATCTGATTCTACAAGAATTGGAAGAGGAAACAAATAACTTAAGACAATTTGTTGAAGTAGGTTCTGGTGATATTGAAACAAGTACATTGGATGATGAGGATTGGTACAATAATTGGAAGCAGTACTATAAACCTTTTCGTATCGATGAACATATTGTCATTAAACCAACATGGGAAGCGTGTGAGGATATAACGGACGAGGATATTGTGGTGGAGATTGATCCAGGTATGGCGTTTGGATCAGGTACCCATGAAACAACATCCATGTGTATTAGCTTAATTAACGACTATATAAAATCAGAGGATACCATGATAGATGTTGGATGTGGAAGTGGTATATTGGGTATTGCAGCAGCCAAGCTAGGGGCACAAGAAGTTGTATGTATAGATCTTGATAAGAATGCTGTGAAAGCAGCAAAAGAAAATACGTTAGCAAATCAAGTAGAAAGCACAGTGAAAGTCTTGCATGGTAATTTGCTTGACATGTCAGATATGAAAGCTAACATGATTGTAGCCAATATTATGGCTGATGTGATTATCTTTTTATCACAATCTGTAGGGAATCATCTTTTGCCAAATGGTTTGTTTATAGCTTCTGGAATTATTTTAGACAAAATTGATGAGGTGACGGAGGCATTGAAGGCCAATGCTTTTTCCGTCATTAGAATAGAACGCATGGGTGAATGGGCGGCTATTGTTGCGAAGTCAAATAATGAGAATAGAAGCCTTATTGGCTAGACGAAAGGTAAGGTATAATACATGCATCGTTTTTTTTGTTAACCCTGATCAAATTGAAGAAAACCGTATCACAATTGTTGGAAATGACGTTAATCATATGAAAAATGTTTTGCGTATGCATAAAAACGATGAAATTATAATTTGTGATGGACATGGGTCTAACTATTATTGTATAATTAAGGATATTGAAAGTGATAGTATTGTGGCGGATGTTACGTTGAAGAAGAGATCTGAAGCAGAGCTTAAGAGCAAAATATATCTTTTTCAAGGTTTGCCAAAGCAAGGCAAAATGGAATTAATTATTCAAAAAGCAGTAGAATTAGGCGTACATGAAATTATACCAGTAGTGACATCAAGAAGTGTCGTGAAGATAAAGAAACAAAATGCTGCCAAAAAATTAGCGAGATGGAATAAAATATCAGAGTCTGCTGCCAAGCAATCTGGTAGAGGTATTATGCCAATCGTTAATGACATAATGGATTATGACGAAGCATTAGTTTATGCACAAAAAATGGACACAACTATTGTTCCTTATGAAAATGCAGATAATATTAATGAAACAAAAGCCTTAATAAGTAGCTTAGATATGAAAAAGATAGGGGTATTTATAGGTCCTGAGGGAGGATTTAGCCTTGATGAAGTAGATAAGGCTAAACAACAAGGTGCTAATATTATAACATTAGGCAAGAGGATACTCAGAACTGAAACGGCTGGGTTAGCAATATTGTCTCTACTAATGTTTCAACTTGAGGAGGAATAGTATGGCATTCAGAGTTTTAATTGTTGATGATGCAATTTTTATGCGAACAGTACTTAAAAAAAATGCTTTCAGAAGAGAATTTTGATATTTGTGGTGAGGCGAATAATGGGAAAGAAGCTATATCGAAAGCAAAAGAGCTTCAACCTGATGTAATAACACTAGATATTACAATGCCTGAGATGGATGGCGTAACAGCTCTTCCAGAGATATTAAAGGTCAGCCCTGAATCAAAAGTAATCATGTGTTCGGCTATGGGACAACAACCGATGGTTATAGAAGCTATCAAGAATGGTGCAAAAGATTTTATCGTTAAACCATTCCAGAAGTCAAGAGTTGTACAAGCCATTGAAAATGTAATGAAAAAAATAAAAGGGGGGGCTGTCTCGTTGTTAACATTTGAGACAGCCTTTTAAATGGCATATAAGTTGAAGTAAGAAAGGATGCCTGCATATGGAAATATATTTAGATAATGGTGCCACTACCAAAACCTTTGATGAAGTAATAGAAATCATGTGTAAGGTACTGAAAGAGGACTACGGTAATCCATCATCCCTACACCAAAAAGGTATAGATGCAGAGAGGCATATTATTAAATCAAAAGAAATCATGGCGAAGATACTAAAGGTAAATGAAAAAGATATATTTTTTTACTTCTGGTGGTACAGAAGCTAATAATTTAGCCATATTAGGTGTTGCTGATGCCTATAAGCGCTCTGGCAAACATATCATCACCACATCTTTAGAACATTCGTCTGTTAAGAATACCTTTGTCTATCTGGGGGACAATGAATATGAGTTAACGATATTGCCTGTTGATAGCCGGGGGGCAAGTTGACCTTCAGGAGTTACAAGACACCATACGTGAGGACACCATATTGGTATCCATGATGTATGTTAATAACGAATTAGGTACTGTGATACCAGTAGATAAAATAGGAGCCCTAATTAAGGCTAAAAACAAGGATACAATCTTCCATGTAGATGCTATTCAAGCTTTTGGAAAGATGGTGATTTATCCCAAAAAATGGAACATCGATCTTCTAAGTATTAGTGGACATAAATTTCATGGTCCAAAAGGTATTGGTGTCTTATATATTAACGATCGCATTAAGATGAATCCTATCTCTTACGGAGGTAATCAGCAAAAAGGGATTCGTAATGGTACAGAAAACGTACCAGGTATAGCAGCAATTGGTTGTGCCGCTCAGATGATGTATGACCATCTAGAGGCTCATAGAACACATTTATATGAATTAAAAAGTTATTTAGCTAAAGTACTAGTAGAGGAGATAGAAGGTATTCAGATCAACGGTATGGAGATATTAGAAGGAGCCCCTCATATTCTAAGCGTACGTATAGCGGATGTTCGAGGCGAGGTATTATTGCATAGTCTTGAAGATAAAAATATATACGTATCAACAGGTTCCGCTTGTGCGTCTAATAAACCTTCAAAAACAGGACCTTTGCAGGCAATTGGTTTGACCAATGAAGAAGCTTTATCTACTGTAAGATTTGGGTTTAGCGTCATGAATACGAAAGAGGAACTAGCTATTTGTGTGAAAGAGCTAAAGGTGATGGTACCTATGCTAAGAAAGTTTGTAAGGCATTAATAATCACTATGAGTATGATATATCAAATAAGTTGAATGCATCATGATAATAACCTTTAATTATCTAGCTGTGTTTAACTTATAAAATCTAGGTGAATATTTGAGTGACTAACAGGCATTAAAATATCAAGCCTACACAAAATGGAAGGAATGGAACTATGTGTAATAAAAAAGCTTTTTTAGTTAAATATGGTGAGATTGCTTTAAAAGGTAAAAATCGATATATATTTGAAAATATATTGGCGGATCATATACGTCGCACACTGAAACCTTGTGGTGACTTTCGAGTAAGCAAAGAACAAGGAAGACTCTTTATTGAACCATTTGAAGAATATGATGAAGAAGAAATATTAGATCGCTTATCAAGGATTTTTGGTATTATTGGTATCTGCCCAGTTATTGTTCTTGAAGACATGGATTTTGAAAACGTAAAGGCAGCAGCGCTTTCCCATATGAAAGAAGCATACGATGAGTTTAATTTTACCTTCAAAGTGGAGTCTAGAAGAGCGGATAAAAGGTATCCACTTAATTCTATGGAAATAGCTTGTGAAGTAGGAGCATATCTTCTTGACCATATTCCAGAATTAACAGTTGATGTGAGAAAACCAGAGGTGAAAGTATGGGTTGAAATTAGAGGTAGAGCCTATATTTATTCTAAGATTATAAAAGGTCCAGGTGGTATGCCAGTTGGATCAAATGGTAAGGCGATGCTACTGTTATCTGGTGGTATAGATTCACCTGTTGCAGGTTACCTCATTGCAAAAAGAGGTGTTAAGCTGGATGCTATTTACTATCACAGTCCACCTTATACCAGCGAAAGAGCTAAGCAAAAGGTTGTTGATTTGGCTAAAATTGTATCCAGATATGCTGGTAGCATTCATCTGAATGTCGTACCTTTTACTGATATACAGTTATATATTTATGAACAATGCCCTCATGAGCAGCTAACCATCATTATGCGACGTGTTATGATGATTATCGCTGAGAGAGTGGCTGAGAAGGTTGGTGCGTTAGCCCTAGTGACAGGAGAAAGTATAGGACAGGTTGCATCACAAACTATACAGAGTCTAACCACCACTAATGCAGTATGTACCATGCCTGTATTTAGACCTTTAATTGGTTTTGATAAACAAGATATAGTGGATATATCTGAGAAAATCGATACGTATGAAACGTCCATTTTACCTTATGAGGATTGCTGTACAATCTTTGTTGCGAAACATCCTGTAACAAAACCATCACTAAAATCAATTATCAGATCGGAAAAGAGACTTGAAAGAATTGAAGAGATGATTGAAGAAGCAATAGCTGGTATCGAACTTATTAAGGTGAGGCCTGATGAGCATGTAGAAGAATAGTAACAGAATGGCTAGAAGATAGTGTAATAAGGTTAATCCGCATAAAGCAAGAATGACTAAATTTGCTACAAGATATAATTGTCCAAAAACCTTGACAGCTATATCTTGTAGCAAAAGTCATACTAAACTACTTTTTTTTGTGGATTAACCTTAATAAAAAAAATCCACTATAAAAGTGGATTTTTTAAATAATAGATAAGGTCACTTAACTATTATATGTTTTAGATCAATAGGAATATACATTCCTAATTGGTTACATTATGAGATGAAGGTATTGCTTATTGAGCAATAAATTCCTTCAAAGCGTCAGCAACTTCTGCATAAGCTGCATCATCATGAATGGTCAATTCAATTGGTTTGCTAAGATCTAAACTAAAGATTCCCATAATAGATTTTGCATCAATCACATAACGACCAGATACTAAGTCAAAATCTGAATCGAATTTACTCACAAAGTTTACGAAATTTTTTAACTTTGTCGATTGAATTTAAGGATACTTTGATTGTTTTCATGTAATGACCCCCTTGCTTCATGTTTTTTATTCGTACAAAAGTAACTTCGTCACATTAATTTATAACTGTGACTTGCATGTTCAGAAGCGTTTTTGTACTGCGCATCAGATTTTCTTGTTTACAAGAATATACTAACCCGTATCGTAGTATAAGTCAATAACTAAAGTTACCAAAAAAAAGTAAACAATATTAGGTGCTTTTGGTCAAAGCAATGGTAATATAAACAAAAATATAACAATTTATTGTGAGGTATTAATATGATTAAAGTAGCTTTTCATACATTAGGATGTAAAGTCAATCAATACGAAACGGAAGCCATGGAAGAACTATTTGAAAAATCGGGTTATAAAATTGTGGACTTTTCAGATATAGCAGATATCTATGTCGTAAATACATGCACAGTTACCAACATTGCCGACAAAAAATCAAGGCAAAATGCTATCCAAGGCAAAGAAAAAAAAATGACGAAGCTATAATTATTGCTGTTGGATGCTATGCTCAGATAGCTGGAGAGAAATTGCAAGCTAATCATAACATAGATCTTGTCATTGGCAGTAATCATAAGAATAAAGTTGTAGAACTTGTAGAAGCCTATCTTTTAGATGGTAGACCCATACAAGTCGTAGATGATATTGGTAAAACAACAGATTATGAAGACATATGGATAACCAAAGTCAGTGATAAAACAAGAGCCTATATTAAAATTCAAGATGGGTGTAATCAATTCTGTTCCTATTGCATTATTCCTTATACAAGAGGACGAATAAGAAGTAGGGAAATGGGTGACATTATTAAGGAAGTAGAGACTCTTGCCAATAATGGGTACCATGAGGTAGTGCTAACAGGTATTCACATTGCATCTTATGGAAAAGACCAAGAAGGTAATGTGACCCTAATAGAGCTATTAAATCGACTAAATGCTATTGAAGGCATTTACCGAATACGTCTAGGTTCACTAGAACCTAATTTAATTACAGCAGATTTTATGGATGCTTTAGTGAAATTAGATAAAGTATGCCCCCATTTTCACTTATCATTGCAAAGTGGGTGTGATACAGTCCTTAAACGTATGAATAGAAACTATTCAACAAGTGAATTTGCTGGGAAAGTAGCTCTTATCAGAAAAGCATACCCGCATCCATCGATTACAACTGATATTATTGTTGGATTCCCAGGGGAGACGGTGGAGGAGTTTAAGCAGACTCTTGATTTTGTTCAAACTATCTGTTTTAGTCATATTCATGTATTTAAATACTCTAGGCGTGAAGGAACACCGGCTGCCAATAGAAATGATCAAGTAGATCCCGCAGTCAAAGCAGCGAGGAGTCAGTCATTAATTCAAGTACAAGAGCAGATTTTACGGACATTCCTAGAAGCGTTTATAAACAAGTCAAGTCAGGTACTTTATGAAGAAAAGTCAGTGGTTGGTAATAAGTCTTACTATTATGGGTATACAGATAATTATATTAAAGTTAAAGTTGTGTGTGATGCAGATATACAGAATAAGCTTTTGCCAACACGTATTGTAGATACTCATGAGGATATGTTAATAGGCGTACTATAACAGCAATTTCTCTATTATGTAAGGAAAGTGAAGGCATATCTTTAGCTATCATTACCATAATTAGATTAAAATAATATTACAGAGCAATTTTTAATTGTATTTTATTAGTATATATATTAATATAGAGTAAAAGGTAGTTATAGGTCTTTCAACCTAAAGAAAAGAGAATTTTACGAGAGAATTGTAGAAGTTAGGATGTGATATGTGTGAAGGATATAAATAGTACCCAATTTTTTAAGAAGTTTGAAAAAGAACCAGAAGATGCTAACAAGGTGTTAGTAAGTGTTTATAATGCTCTTACAGAAAAAGGATATAATCCAATTTATCAGATAGTAGGTTACATTTTGTCAGGTGATCCTACATATATCACTAGCCATAAAAATGCTAGAAGTAAGATTAGTAAAATAGAGCGTGATGAGTTATTGGAAGAATTAGTTAAAAATTATATAGACAATAACTGCAAGTAGAAGTATAATAGTGTAGTACATGATGACTGTAGAGAGCATTCTGTCTACAGTTTTTTGCGTCTTAAGAAGTCGATTACTTGTCTTACGCTAATGAAACTTTTCTAACGACAAATCCGCTAAGCGGAACGAGGCGTAGCCTCTTTTGTTCAGCAGTAAGAGAAACGATTTTATAAGCAATAAACGTATAAAGATAAGTGATTATTGGTATCATTTAACGTATAAGGTAGTATTGGATGTGATAGAATGCGTATTTTAGGGTTAGATTATGGTAGTAAGACGGTGGGAGTAGCAGTTAGTGACCTATTGGGCTGGACAGCTCAGGGTATCGAAACAATCCATAGAAAAGAAGAAAATAATCTAAAATCTACAATTGCAAGATTAACAGAGATTATAAATGAGTATAATATAGAAAAGATTGTTTTAGGGCTTCCAAAGAACATGAATAATTCCTCTGGTGAACGTGTGGACCGCACTTTGTATTTTAAAGATCGGTTGATGCGTGATTTGTCCTTACCTGTTGAAACTTGGGATGAACGACTAAGCACCATGGGAGCAAGACGTTCTATGTTAGAAGCTGATTTAAGTAGAAAGAAACAGAAAAAAATAATTGACAAGATGGCTGCAGTGTATATCTTACAAGGTTATTTAGATTGCAAAGGGTAAGTAGGCTGTATTGTTAGAATGAAGTGATAATCATAGTTTACCTTAATAGGAGGAGCATATATGGAAACAATTAATTTTACCATTGAAGAAACCGGGGAAGAGGTAGATTTTGCCATATTAAGTACGGTTCAACATGCTGATATAACATATTTATTAGTCGTGGATGAGACTGAACTTGAATGTGATGATATGACTGCCTATGTCATTAAAGCTATTGAGCAAGATGAGGATGATATTATCTATGAAATTGTTGATGACGATGAAGAATTATTGCCAGTTAGTGAAAAATTAATGGATGCATTAGATGAATTTGAAATCGATATGTAGGTCTTATTGCTTAGGGCATAAGTATGGCAAATTTGACAAATTCATGCTCGGCATTTATAATTAGTATAACTGTATGTAATTTGACGAAGTATGAGGCAAAGAGATTTTGTTAAGAGAAATAAGATAGCGTATGTTTCGATTGTACAAGATATAAGTGGAATAGTGATTCAGATTGTATATATTAAATGAACTGATTATGACTTGCAGTATAGAGACAATAAAATATTGAACCTATATAAGATGGATGCATAGTGGGAAAAGCAGTATATGTGTTTACTTATAAAATTAAGAAGCATATTCAATAACATGATTGGAAAAAATTGTTCAATATAAATGATCATGAAAACCAATATGGGGGAATATAAGTGTCTGTTAATAGTGAAGAGTTTAGACAGTTGTTAAAAGAAAAAGGATTAAAATTAACTACACAAAGAAGAATGGTACTTGATGTACTACAGGAAAATGAAGGACGCCATCTCACTGCTGAAGAAATTCATGAGATTGTCCGTGTAAGATGCCCTGAAATAGGCTTGGCTACAGTATATAGAACAATTCAGTTGTTACATGATCTAAAATTGATTGATAAATTAAATTTAGATGATGGCTATATTCGTTATGAAATTGGTAAGTTTAATGATGATCATCACCATCATCACCATTTGATATGTGAGATATGTGGAAAAGTAATTGAAGTAGAAGATGATTTGATGGAATCTATAGAAGAGCGATTTCTTTCCAAATATAATTTTGCAGTAACTGACCACAAAGTGAAGTTCTATGGTATATGTAAAGACTGTAAATAGTTAATGTCCGGCAAACACAAAAAAAGAAAATGGAAAATAATAAGGAGAAAAAAATAGGAGGTGTCTATTTGGCAAAGAAAGAAACAAAACTGAAAATTATACCTTTAGGTGGACTCGAGCAAATTGGTATGAACATTACTGCCTTTGAATATAACAATGAGATTATTGTTGTTGATTGCGGTATTGCATTTCCGGATGATGAAATGTTAGGAATAGACTTAGTTATTCCTGATGTAACATATCTAAAGGATAACGTCGAGAAAGTGAAAGGTATTGTCCTGACTCATGGACATGAAGATCATATAGGAGCGTTGCCATATGTTCTTCGTGATGTTAATGTGCCTGTATATGGGACAAAACTAACACTAGGACTTGTAGAGAATAAATTGAAAGAGCATAATTTGCTCAAAAGTGTAAAAAAAAGAAAATGTATAACGGCAGGGAAAATAATAACATTAGGAACTTTTAAAATTGAGTTTATCCGCACGAATCATAGTATTGCTGATGCAGTCGCTTTAGCTATAACGACTCCTGCAGGTGTTGTTATACACTCAGGTGATTTTAAAGTTGATTATACCCCAATTCATGGAGAACCTATAAATTTACAAAAGTTTGCAGAATTAGGACGAAAAGGTGTCTTATTATTAATGGCAGACAGTACCAATGTAGAACGTAAAGGATACACCATGTCTGAAAGCACAGTTGGAGAATCATTAGATGATATCTTCTTAGACTCAGAAGGAAAACGCATCATCGTTGCTACTTTTGCTTCTAATGTAGATCGTGTTCAACAGATTATATGGGCAGCTGAGCACTTTGATAGAAAAGTTGTTGTTGAAGGCAGGAGTATGGTGAATGTTGTTAAAACAGCTATGGAGCTTGGTTACCTAAAAGTGCCTGAAAAGACGATGATAGGTGTGGAAGAGATTAATCGCTATAAAGATGGCCAGTTAGTTATCATTACTACAGGTAGTCAAGGAGAAGCAATGGCTGCATTATCTAGGATGGCATCTTCCAACCATAGAAAAATAGAAATAAAAAAAGGGGACTGTATCATATTTAGTTCAAAACCGATTCCAGGTAATGAAAAGACAGTTACTCGTGTCATTGATGATTTGTATAGAAAAGGAGCAGAAGTCATATGTGAAAATGCACATGTTTCTGGTCATGCTATGCAAGAAGAGTTAAAGTTATTGCATACACTTGTGAAACCAAAGTACTTTATGCCCGTACACGGTGAATATCGTCATCTTAAAAAACATGCAGAATTGGCTTGTAAAATGGGTATGAGTGATGATAATGTATTTATACTAACAAGCGGTGATATCCTAGAACTGAATGAATCAGGTGGTCAAATAACAGGCAGAGTACCTGCTGAGCAGATTCTTGTAGATGGCCTAGGTGTAGGAGACGTTGGAAATATCGTTCTACGTGACCGCCAAAAATTATCACAAGAAGGACTATTGATCGTTGTTGTTACATTGCAGAAGCAGACTGGACAAATATTATGTGGACCTGATATAATATCTAGAGGATTCGTATATGTTAGGGAATCAGAAGATTTGATGTTAGAAGCTAGAAATGTTGTTAAAAATGCTTTAGAGCAGTGTCATAAAAAACGTATAACAGATTGGTCTAAGATTAAAGGTGTTGTTCGAGATGCTCTCAGAGATTATTTATGGGCACAGACGAAGAGAAGCCCAATGATTTTACCGATTATTATGGAAGTATAGACTAACCATAAAGAAGTTAATAACCGCGAGAGGAAGTATTGTTGTGGATTATATAAAGGATACAAAGCTATTCGTTAAGAGCCTAAAAGAGACAGAAGCTTATAAAGACTATCACCGTTATAAAAAAGTCATTATGTCTAATCCACAGTTACTAGAACAAGTTAATGATTATCGAAAGAAAACTTTCCAGATACAAATGGAACATGGTGAAGGTTCTTATGAAAGTTATGAAAATCTATTAAACTTGAATCAAGAATTCAAAGGACTTATTGAAGGAACAGAAGTAGGAGAATTTTTAGAGGCGGAAACAAAGTTATCAGAAATGATTACAGAAATATACGATTGTATAGCCGAAGAAATTAGCTTTGATATAGCTTTTCTAGATGAAGAATAAGCAAACGCATTTTTTGAATTACAAGTAGTTTTAACTTTTGTGTTATTGCAAAAAAGACGTAACTGAGCGTAAGTGAACCAGAAGGGTGACAAAAAAAATGAGTAAGAAAATGATGTTGAAAATCTTATATGTATTATCGAAGATTGTTGTTTTGTGTGCAGCTATTTGGATTGTCTTATTTGTAGCTAGAGGTGTATATGATTATTCCTATAAGCTCATGTCAAAAAAGCCTGCTGAAGATATTGTTGTGAAAACAATTGAAGTAACGGTCCCAAAGGGAGCCACATCCAAGCAAATTGCGACGTTATTACACGATAAGGAATTGATTAATAATACCTATTACTTTTTTGGCCTATGCTAAATTATCAGGCAAAGGAAGCAAGTTTCAATATGGTGATTATACCCTCAATACGGGCATGACAGAGGAAGAAATCGCTGAGATTCTAACGACTAATGGTGCCAAGAAAGAAACGATTAAGTTTACTATCCCTGAAGGTTACACCATACAACAAATTGCCGATAAGCTACAAAAAAGAAAAAAATCTGTAAAGCATCAGATTTTATGGTTGCCATTAATGATGTGAATTATGATTACCGCTTCTTGGAAGATATTCCAGATCGTAACATAAAGCTACAAGGCTACCTATTCCCATCTACTTATGAGGTATATAAGGATGCATCTGCACAGGATATAGTCAGTATTATGCTGAAGCAATTTGATAAAGTGTTTAAAGATGAGTACTATACACGAGCAGAAGAATTAGGTATGACTGTTGACGAGGTTGTTACAATGGCATCTATTATTGAAAAAGAAGTTCGTGTGGATTCAGAGCGAGAAATGGTAGCTGGTATCATCTATAATCGTTTAGAGGATGGTATGAAATTACAGATGTGTTCAACAGTCATGTATGCTTTAGATAAAAGAAGAGAACGTTTATTATATGCTGATTTAGAAATTGATTCACCATATAACACGTATCTTTACCCCGATTTACCAGTTGGACCAATAGCCAACCCAGGAGAACGTTCCATAGAAGCTTCATTGTATCCGACAGAATCGGAGTATTTATATTTCTCATTAAGAAATCCAGAAACTGGTGAACATGAGTTCAATACAACCCTCGATGCACACAACAAAGTTAAAGGTAAGTATCAAAATGAATTTTAATGATAAAAAAGCTACTTAAATAAGTGAATGGAAGCATTGAACAATTCTCTTAAGTAGTTATGGGTATGGAAGATATACAATATAAGCAATCTTATCTTATAGATGAGAGGACTTGTTCATGAAACATGTCTTGTGCTTATGGGTATATCTTCCTTCAATGTAAGCCCTAAATGTAAAGGAGACAAGTTATGAGTGAAATAACATACCCCTATATTCGGGATTATCTTAAGGCTATTCAGCCAGAAGATCATGAGCTCATAAGCTCAATAAGAGAAGAAGCGACAGCTCATTATGTACCCATTATAAAATCAGAGGTCAAACAATTATTACGCTTCCTCATAGCCATGCACAAACCCCTTCGTATATTAGAAATTGGAACAGCTGTTGCCTATTCATCTATTATTATGTGTGAATCCATGGGAGAAGATGGGCATATTACAACCATAGAGCGAAGCGGGGACATGATACGTCAGGCTAAGCATAATATTAATCGAGCAGGTCGAGGTCATCAGATTGAACTACTAGAAGGTGATGCTGGTGAGATATTAAAGACCCTTACTGGATCTTATGATATGATTTTTATGGATGCTGCCAAAGGTCAATACCTGACTTTTTTACCAGACTGTATGCGTTTATTAAAAGTTAACGGTTTATTGATATCGGATAATGTTCTTCAGGATGGAACGGTTGCTAAATCACGGTTTAATGTGCCAAGAAGACAGAGAACGATCCATCAGCGTATGCGGGAATACTTATGGGAAATTAATCATCATCCTCAGCTACAAACATCTATTTTACCTGTAGCCGATGGGGTGACATTAAGCTATAAATTGAAGTGAGAAAAACAAGAAAGGAGTTGTTATCATGAAAAAACCAGAATTATTAATACCAGCAGGTAATCTAGAAAATCTAGAAGTAGCTGTTTTGTACGGAGCGGATGCAGTCTATATTGGTGGACAACAATTTGGCTTGCGAGCGAAAGCAAAAAAAATTTTTCACTGGATCAGATGAAAGAAGGCATAGAGTTTGCTCATGCTCATGGTGTAAAGGTATATGTAACAGCTAATATTATTGCACATAATGATGATATAGAAGCTGTATATGCGTACTTTGAAGAACTAAAAGAAATTAAGCCTGATGCATTAATTATTGCTGATCCTGGAATTCTATCTATTGCCCAGGAAATCCTACCTGACATGGAATTACATCTAAGTACACAGGCGAATAATACCAATTATCGGAGTGTTAACTTCTGGCATAACCTAGGTGTTAAACGTGTGGTAGTAGCAAGAGAACTTTCCTTTAGAGAGATTAAGGAGATATCTGATCGCTCACCAGTGACCTTAGATATAGAAGCATTTGTTCATGGAGCTATGTGTATATCTTATTCAGGACGATGTCTTTTAAGTAACTACATGGCTGGAAGAGATGCTAATAAAGGTGCATGTACTCATCCATGTCGATGGCAATATCATCTTGTGGAAGAAACACGCCCTAACGAATACATGCCTGTATATGAGAATGATAGAGGAACATATGTTTATAATTCTAAGGATCTCTGTATGTTAGAATATATACCTGAATTAGTAGAGTCAGGGGTTTATAGTTTTAAAATCGAAGGCAGAATGAAAACTCAACTTTATGTGGCATCTGTTACAAGAACGTATCGTAAAGCTCTAGATGATTACCTTGAAGATCCTGAAAACTACAAAGCTAATATGCCTATTTATTTAGAAGAAATCAAAAAATGCACACATCGTAAATTTACAACAGGTTTCTACTTACAAAAACCTGATGAGGAAGGTCAAATCTACGATTCAAATACTTATATTAGAAGCTACAAATTCATAGGTAAAGTGGTATCTTATGATGCAGACAAACAGATGGTAACCCTACAACAACGCTACAAATTCTCAGTAGGTGATGAAGTGGAATTTATGGATATTAGGGGAGATAACTACCTTGTTACCATAGATGAGATGTGGGACGAAGAAAGCAATTCTATCGAGAGTGCCCCTCATCCAAAACAACACATTTCTTTCAAGCTTGACCGCACTTTCCCTAAGAATACCATCGTAAGGGCAAAGAACGCGTCACCTCTCGACAACTAAAAAATAATTAAATTTTTTTTTATTGGAAAGGCACTTTCTGACTATTTTTTTTCATAAACTATTATGAATACATATTTAGAGGTGCTTTTTTATTTTGCTACTTAATTTATTAACATTCATTGTACCAGGGTTCTATTTTACTACATCTCAATCGTTCCCTAAACCTTTATCAAGTGAAGAGGAAAGGGAATACTTAATAAAGTGCAAGGAAGGCGATATGCAAGCGAGAAATGTATTAATCGAGAGAAACCTTCGCTTAGTTGCCCACATAGTAAAAAAAATACAATACGTCTGAGCGTGATATGGATGACCTTATATCAATAGGGACAATTGGACTTATCAAAGCAATAACGACCTTTAACATAGAAAAAGGTACAAGATTAGCTACATATGCAGCTCGTTGTATCGAAAATGAGTTGTTAATGATGCTTAGAAATGAAAAAAAAGCACTCTAAAGAAATTTCCTTACAAGAGCCTATAGGTATCGATAAAGAAGGAAATGAAATTAGCTTGATTGATGTGATAGAGACCAAGTCCGATTCCGTTGTGGACCAAGTGGACCTCAAAATGAAGATTAGGCTCCTATATCATAAGATGAAAGATGTGTTAAAACAGAGAGAGAAAACAGTGATTGAGCTTCGTTATGGTTTGAATAATGGGATTGAAAAGACTCAGAGAGAGATAGCTTGCATGTTGGGGATATCAAGGTCTTATGTGTCCAGGATAGAGAAGAAAGCTCTGAGTAAATTGAATAGGGAGTTTCATAATAGATGAATGTAATGGCGGCTTTGGGGTCGCCTTTTTTGTTGAGGTATTTGAATTATTTGAGTTATTTAATTTTGAGTGACCTAGAATTAACTAGTCATGAGAGCTTATATATCATATTGTGGTGTGTTGGAGTTTTTTAGTGTATGTAACATATTTATGCAGCAAAAGTTGACTGAAGGCGTTATAATACAATAAACTAAGCATATTGGAAGTTAATGAAGAAACAAAAGTGTATGGAATTTTGAGGATATATTTTAGAGTCTCCTTTTTATAGGGGGCTTTTTAATTTGAAATTTTTAATAAGGAATAATGTGGACAGGAATAAATTGGTAGGTGTATAATTTATTTATTGTAAGTTAGAAATATTATTCGGGAAACTTATTAGTTATAAGACATCTTAGACCTCTTTTCAGAAGTGCCAAAGACAAGTTCTTTGAATACTTAGTGGATTAAGAGTACTTATAGTCAGGAAATAATCTATGGAATAAATTTAGAATTAAGGGGTACCTGTTATTAGTATCAAATTACATAATATTGAAGTGCATATTTTAGGAGGAGTTTTATGGGTGTAAGTAGACTGATGATTGAAGAACTATTAGAATTGAATGAAACTATAGCATCAAGTATATTTAAAGGTTTGACATATGCTTGGGAGATTTTGCCTAGAATTCATGATTATATTATTGAGCTTGGTCCAACTTTATCAGAAAGTGAATATAGAAAGGTTGCTGATGATGTATGGATATCAAGAACTGCAATAGTAGCACCAACGGCATCAATTACAGGACCGGCTATCATAGATCATAATGCTGAAGTACGACACTGTGCTTTTATCCGTGGAAATGCTATAGTTGGAGAATCAGCAATCATAGGAAACTCAACAGAGATTAAAAATGTTCTACTATTTAATAAAGTGCAGGTTCCACATTTCAATTATGTGGGGGATTCTGTACTTGGATTTAAAGCACATATGGGTGCTGGTTGCATAACCTCAAATGTAAAGTCTGATAAGATGCCTGTGACAGTTACGATTGAAGGTGAGCGTATTGAGACAAAACTTAGAAAGTTTGGTGCAATATTAGGTGACAATGTTGAGGTTGGTAGTAACACTGTACTTAATCCAGGTTCGGTAATAGGTCGTAACGTTAATATATATCCACTTTCTATGGTAAGAGAGTTCATCCCACAGAACAGCATCTATAAAAAAACGAGGAGAAGTAGTAAAAAAGCGTTAAAAGGTGGCGTATTGAAATAAGAACTACAGAAAATTTATATATATAGGAGGAAAAAGAGAATGAGGGAATTAAATATCGGCTCAATCGTACTATTTGGCGGGTATCATTGGCGCATTCTTGATATACAAGGCAATGCGGCTTTGATCATAACTGAATATATGATTGAACAACAACCCTACAATAATTACGCTGGTGATGTGACATGGGCTGACTGCTCGCTAAGAAAATATCTTAACGGTGAGTTTTATAACAAATTCACCGCGGTCGAACAGTCAAGAATCACTCCGGTATTAAACAAAAACCATGATAATCAGTGGTACGGTTCAATAGGCGGAGAAGATACTCGGGATTACATATTTCTTCTAAACACTGAAGAAGTAGTGTGCAAATATTTCGGTGACAGCAGTAAAAACCTTGAAAACCGCAGCGCCAAACAACGATACTGGTTTCAGAGGAAAGACAAAAAACAACAACAAGCGAAGAGCGACATTCGATGGGTATGGTTGGTGGTGGTGGCTTCGGTCGCCAGGGCGTGACAATAGAAGAGCCGTATATATCCACGGTGACGGCAATATAGGCATTCAGGGAAACGGTACTTACCGCTACAATAGCAACACGATTCACCCTTCAACAGGCGGTAACAGCGGCGGAGTTCGTCCCGCTTTGTGGTTGAACTTGGAATTAGCTAAGTGAACATCTAGAAGTTATTAATCACAAAGATGCCATAATTTATGTAGAAGAAATTGTGAAGAATGAAGAAGGTTTAACAGAGTGGCAGATAAAGAATATACATCGTTTAGTTTTAAAAGGTATAGATGATGCAAATGCTAGGCAATACAGAAAACAAAATGTTATCATATCGGGAGCAAAGCATATACCTCCAGATTATCACGTCTCAAATGATGAGATGAATAGATTTATAGAACGGTATACGTCCAAAGAGGCCAAGGAGATGCATCCAATTGAGAGAGTGCTAGAGTACATGGAGATTTCGTTAGATTCATCCGTTTATAGATGGAAATGGTAGGACTGCAAGATCACTGTTAAATTTCGAATTTAATGAAGAGTGGTTATCCACCTATAGTCATACAGTATGATGAACGAATGAAGTATTATGCTGCACTTGATAAAGCACATACAACAGGTGACTATGGTGACTTTATATTTATAGTTGAAAAAGAAGTAGAAAACAGCTTGAATATATACTTATATCTAATAGGATAAATAGTCTCCTTCTTAATAGGAGGCTTTTAATTTATCTAACATAGAGATACTTTTTACAACTTACCAGGTAGCAATAATAAAAGGAGATGTAAAAGATTATAATGGAAGATATATTTGAAATGGTTCAAAAATGAAAGAGAAACTAGATGCATTGAAACCATGGCATCATATATTGTTCTTAGAGGAGGAAGGGACATGAGAATTACAAAAAAACTGTATAGGCTAATTATTTCTATTCTAATAGTTTACTTATGTGTGGGATGCCAAATGAAGGATGAGAACATGAGTAATGATAATACATATTATAATGGAATCTATACCATACAATATCCATTGAATTGGTTGGTGCCGAAATTAATATCCGATGTAGAGGGTCCATATTCAGTACTTTTTTCACAGAATGATGGTCAACTCCAATTGAGTGTAAAAGTTTCGCGTTACTATGAAAATTATTTGGAAGAGGCTATGAATAAAAATAAAGATGAGTTTAACATTGAAGAGTATACTGTTGGTGGAAATAAAGGATGTAAATTTAGAATCAATAAGAATGAAAATATAATAAATACTTTCTATTATGGCGAAAAGAAGGATCTGCTTATTGAGTTTAAGTTTGAATGCAGCGCTGATGATTACAATATCTATCAATCCTCTATGGAAAAGATAGTAGATAGCTTAGAGTTCAATGATTTTGGATCTGCCAATGAATTAAGTGGAGACAACCAGTATACCTACAGTCCAAAAGTGAGTGGAAACCGAGAAGATAAATGGTTGGCTGATATCGACTTTATTACAAAAGAATTGCCTAAGAATCATATTAATTTATTCTATGAGTTAGGTGAAGAAGATTTTTACAACAACATAGAGCGTATAAAAGAAAAAATCCCTATATTGACTGATGATGAGATGATTGTGGAAGTAAGCAAACTGATTGCATCTGTAAGTGATGAGCATACTCAATTTGTTTTGAAAGATCAATTGCGATATCCCTTTAGATTTTATTATTTTGAAGATGGAATTTATCTTTTAAGTTCGGTACCTGAGTATAGCGAATACATAGGCTACAAGCTCAAAAGCATTAATGGCAAAGGTGTTGAAGAAATTATTAGTTTATTTCGTCCAATTTTTTTCTTATGATAATGAAGCTAGATTTAAGGAAATGATTGTAAAGCAAATTGTGATTTCTCAATTTTTAAAGGGTTTAAAGGTTACCAATTCCGAAACAGCGGAATTTGCCTTTATAGATAAAAATGGAGATGAGAAGAATATTCAAGTAGTTGCTACAGAATTTAATAATTTAGCTATAAAGAATTTAAACACAGAGGCATCTCAAACCATGCTGTACTTAAAGAACGCGGATAAGAATTATTGGTATGAATTTATGGAGGATAAAAGAATATTGTATTTTAATTATAATTCTTGTTTTAATATGGAAGAAAAATCTTTCCAAGATTTTAATAAGGAACTTTTTGACTTCATTGATAGTCATGATATTAATAAATTGGTAGTTGACTTAAGAAATAACGGGGGAGGAAAGTCACCCATATTAGATCCGTTTTTTGTGGAACTTAAGAAAAGGGGTAATTTAGACCAGTCAAATAAACTGTTTGTTATAGTGGGGAGAGAGACATTTTCATCAGCGGTTATCAATGCATTAACATTTAAGAATAAAACTAATGCGATAATTTTGGGGGAACCTACAGGAGGTAAGCCAAATCATTTTGGAGATATCCTTTTTCTAAACTTAAGCAATAGTAATATAATGATAAGTTATTCAACAAAATACATTACCACATCAAAGGAAGATATAGACTCGTTTATACCAGATATTATTGTTCAGCCAAGTGCAGATGATTATTTTAATGGTATAGATTCGGTCATGGAGAGAATTTACAGAAATAACGAGATATATTAAAAACAACGATATTGCCTCTTTTATGTATCATGAAATATTTGAGGAGTTCAAAGGAATGTTAAAGGTATTATCACCCATTACAAATAGACATGCTCGTCATGGGGTTTAAAAGTATTATCCATATGGATGGAACAATAATGATGATGGGGATTGAGGAATAGAATAAGGAGGAGTTATATGCCAAATCAAAAATGTCAGGAAGAATATATGCGAAGAATTCATAAAGTGCAGAACTATATTGAGAACCATTTAGGGCATTCCCTGTCCATAGAGGAGCTTTCCAATGCCGCCGGGTTTTCTAAATACCATTTCAGCAGGATATTTCAAGGTTTGTTGCATGAACCGTTAGCTCATTATGTGAACCGTATTCGAATGGAAAAAACATTGTTTCTGTTGGCACACCGGGCAGATAAAAATATGACGGACATTGCTTATGAACTTGGGTTTTCGGATTCAGCCGTATTTTCTCGGGCATTTAAGAAATACCATGGCGTCAGCCAAGTGAATATCGGAAGGAATATAGCAAGAAATGCAAAGATTCTTTTTTATTGTCTGAGTACAATAAGAACACAGCAAAGAAAGAATGGACAGATAATCCATTTCCTGTAACCTGCCAGATAACCATTGAAAAACTAGATGAGAAACAGGTTGCTTATGTGAGACATACAGGCACATATAAGACTTTAGCAAAAGAATATATCAATCTAATGCAGACGTTATTTGCACATGCAAAGAAGCAACACTTGCTAGTGGATGGGCAGAATTGGATACTTGCCATGTATCATGACAATCCTGAATTCGGAGAGGAGAGCCAGTTTCGTACAAGTATATGTCTGACAGTGCCAGATGACATTGGGATCCAGGAAGATGGAATACTTGGAATGATGAAATTAGAAGGCGGTCTATATGCGGTGGGACATTTTCAGATTCAGCAGGAACAGTACCGTGATGCTTGGAATTACATGTATCAGGAGTGGATCATGGGTAGTGGTTATGTTCCAAGAAACTACTACCCATTTGAAGTATATCGTAACGATGCGAATACCAGTGAGAATCATATCCATGAGGTGGACATTTACGTTCCCATTGAGCCCATTCATTTCTAATATGCTGTAAATCGATTCAGAGGTGAGCATATGGAAGAAATCAAGATTAAAGGAGCACGAATTCATAATCTGAAAAATATTAATCTAACCATTCCCAAGCATCAACTGGTGGTCATCACCGGTATCAGTGGTTCTGGTAAATCCAGTCTTGCATTTGATATCGTATTTGAAGAAGGCAAGAACCAGTATCTAAGGTCCATTGGCATTCTGGCTGGACTTGATAACGAGGACCGCTTCAATACGATGGAAGGGATTGGTCCAACGGTTGCGGTACGCCAGAATACAATAAGGCAGAGCAACCCCCGTTCTACAGTTGGCACAAAGACTGGGATTCTAAACCAGCTAGCTCTTGTTTATGCCAGTGACGCAAAAGTTTTGGATGAGCATAGCGAACATCTCTCTCCAGGCTTCTTTCTCTATACAACGGCCGATGGTATGTGTCTTAGTTGCCAGGGCAGAGGTTCTTATTATGATATCAATCTAGAGCAGTTGATTCCAGATAAAACAACAACTTTATCCAAGGTCTATGAGAGTCTTAAGGTAACAGCTGGTTTCTTGCGAGTTTTAAAGAAGAAATACGGCATGTATTTTGACACCCCATTCTGGGAACTTCCAGAAGATATTCAAGGCAAAGTGGTCTATGGAACCTATGACAATGGCAAACAAAGCTACTGTCTAGAGAGGATACTAAGAAATGCTTATAAAAAGGGCGAGGATGTGGAGGAGGTCTATGCAAAGACGACCTGTCCGGTCTGTCAGGGGGAGCGGATCGGCGAAGAAGGGAGAGAAGTATTCCTTAGTGGAAAGCAGATAGGTGAGCTGGGACAGATGACACTGTCTGGTCTTATCCAATTCTTAGGTGAAATACCAGGGGAAGAATTATCTCAGTTTGGCAAGAACGTGGTAAAGAATCTGAAAAAAAAATTAGACAATCTGATCCAGTTTCGCTTAGGACATCTAAATCTTTACAGGGAGATGCCTTCCTTAAGCGGTGGCGAGGTTCAGCGTATTTTTTCTCTATCTTCATTTGGAGTCCAGACTTGATTCTCTGATCTATGTCTTTGATGAACCAATGGCAGGCTTACATCCATCGGAGAAACTAAACATGATCCAAGCGGTAAAGGAATTAAGAGAACTTGGTAATACAGTGATTGTAGTGGAGCATGATAAAGAGATGATTCGTCATGCCGACCATATTATCGAGATTGGTCCTAAGGCAGGTGTAGAAGGAGGAACGGTGGTCTACCAGGGTGATTATGAAGAATACGAGAAAGTGGACACTCTGATTAGTCAGTATCTTTCCGGTAAATTTTTGATGCCGGAACGAACGGTTAGAAGGTATACATTCATAAAAAAAAGACTGTCTTACCTTGGAACATGCAAATATCCATTATTTAAAGGACTTAACAGTGGAATTTCCACTTCATGCTATGGTTGGTATTGCTGGATTATCTGGAAGTGGTAAGAGTTCTCTGATTGAGGAGACCCTTTTAAAACGGCTCACCAGTGTTAAGAAATATGGTCATGCAACGGGTATAGCAGGAGTAGAAAGGATTAGTGGTTTTGTAAAGATATCCCAGGAGCCCATTGGAAGAAGTGCTAATTCTACGCCTGTTTCTTATATTGGGGTCTGGGATAAGATTCGTGAGCTTTATGCAAAACAGTTAGAAGCAAAAATAAGAAGTATGAGTGCCGGACATTTTTCCTTTAATTCTAAAGGGGCATGTGGGGACTGTGGTGGTAGTGGTTATGAAAGAATATTTCTGACCTCTGATTTTTCAGTAGATAAGCTCTGCAAGACGTGTCTAGGCAAGCGTTTTAATGAAGAAAGTCTTTCCGTAGACTATAACGGAAAAACGATTGCCGATGTGTTAGATATGAACATTGCAGAAGCCATTTCTTTTTTTTGCAGATCAAAGTAGCATTGTAAAACCACTGTGTATATTAGAGCAGATGGGCATGGGGTACTTAACACTTGGTCAGCCATCTTCTTCTTTAAGTGGTGGTGAGGCGCAGAGAGTGAAACTTGCCAAAGAGCTAGGACGGAAGTTAAAGGGCAATATGCTCTATGTGTTAGATGAACCAACGACTGGACTTAGCCTATATGATACGGCACTGCTACTAAAGCTATTAGATCACCTGGTTGCCAGTGGTAACTCGGTGATTGTCATTGAGCACAATGTAGAGGTTTTAAAGAGCTGTGATTATATCATTGAACTTGGTCCGGAAGGCGGGGATAAGGGTGGCGAGATCATTGCTAAAGGAACACCAGAAAGGCTGAAAGTCAATCCGAATTCCAAGACTGGAAGGTATCTTGCATGAACATAGAAACGCTGATGGAAAAAAACATCAGGGATTTGGTAAGGAAGGAAATCATATGAATCAAAGAAAAAAGATATGGTTAGAAAAGCTAATAAATAGTAGCTACAAAAAACACTGCAGGCATAATTGTACTAAAAAACGGTGAAACAGTATATGAGAAGTACTTCAATGAATATAGTGCTACGAATGCAATTCATGTAGCGTCGGTAACCAAAAGTATTATTTCTGCATTGATTGGTATTGCCATAGAGGATGGGCATATCAAAAGTATAGATCAAATGGTATTAGACTTTTTTCCCAGATTACACTACTAAAACAGGCGAAAATACAATACAGAGCGTTACGATTAAGGATATGCTGACTATGACAGCCCCGTACAAATATAAGGTAGAACCATATGAAAAGTTTTTTATGAGCGAAAACTGGATAAAAACTGCACTGGATTTACTAGGAGGTAAAAGACAGGCCGGAGAATTTACGTATTCGGCTATCGTAGGGACACATATTTTGTCGGGCATTCTTGTAAAAGCAACAGGACAATCTGTGTTTGATTTTGCAACAGAAAAGTTATTCTCACCATTGGGAACTCATGTAGGACACAGTGTAGTGTTACACAATAAAGAGGAACATATCGCCTTTTTCCAAGATAAAAATGCCAGTGGTTGGGCTGCTGACCTACAAGGGATAAATGCAGCAGGATTTGGTCTTACTTTGACCCCTATGGATATGGCAAAAATAGGTCAGTTGTATTTAAATCAAGGAATATGGAGGGGTAAACAAATTGTACCGGCAGGGTGGATAGTTGCCAGTACGAAGGAACATAGCCGATGGGGCAAGCTATCGTATGGCTATCTGTGGTGGATTATTGATGATGAAGAACATATTTATGCAGCTTTGGGAGATGGTGGAAATGTAATTTATGTCAATACAAAGAAAAACATGGTAGTTTCTATTGCTTCTCTTTTTTTTAAACCACGTGCTAAGGATAGACTAAAACTTATTAAAGAGTATATTGAACCAATGTTTGAAAGTTGAAGAAGACTACGAGCAAAAAAAGTCTTGGGAATACATAAAAGTGACTATCTTGTGTATTCCTAAGAAGGCTTTTATTTTTAAACCTTCTTAATAGGAAATAATGTAGACAGGTAAAACTTGGTAGGTGTATAATTTATATATGATTAGTTAGAAATAATAATTGGAAATATATAAGTTAGGATACATTGATTGCAAACAATTGTACATTTAATACATTTTAAAGTTTTTGAGAGAGGGTTTATTGATGAAAAATAATTACTATGCTCAAGTATTAAATTCAACGATGTTGTTTAAGGCATACGAAACTAAAATACCCAGAGTAAAACAGTATTTGGATGCGGAAATCTCTTTTGTTAGAGATCATTTGACAAGCAGTGAAAGGGTTTTGGAATTAGGTGCAGGTTATGGACGTATTGTTAAGGAATTGGCGGGTGATTGTAAATCAATTGTTGGTATTGATGTTTCCGTAGAAAGTGTTGAGTTAGGAAAGGAATATTTGAAGAATAGTTACAATGCAAAGATTATGACTATGGACGTACACAATCTTCAGTTTGAAGAAAAGTTTGATGTCGTACTTTGTTTGCAAAATGGTTTGTCTGCAATGAAGATTAAATCGACTGATTTGATTGATGAGATTTTGAGAATGGTTGTGAGTGGTGGAAAAGTTTTTTTTCAGTACTTATAGTGAAAAATTTTGGGAGTATAGGCTAATGTGGTTTGAAGAACAAGCTGATAAGGGGTTACTAGGTGCGCTTGATTATGATAAAACAAAGGATGGCATTATTATTTGTAAGGATGGTTTTAAAGCTATTACGCATACTCAGAAAGATTTAGAAGAGATTGGAGATTCATTAGGGTATGACTACAAAATTCATGAGGTTGATGAGTCAAGTGTTTTTCTTATTATCCATAAAAATTAGACTTAAGAATGAAAAGAGTTTTATGGAGAATGATTTGCTTTAATACATGGAGTGCTTTATAAGACTGTCAAAATAGATAAATTTGAATATTATATTTATAGATATAGATATAATAGAAAATCATGGAGGTGAATAAATAGTGCCAATTAGCATGAGGCTGACAGTCTTAAGGATACTATGAATAAAAGTTATATAAAGATTCCACTAGCCTTTATACCCAATAAAGGTCAAGTAGATACCAAAGCTAAATTTTATGTCAATGGAGCAGGGTATGGATTTTATTTTACTTCTGAAGAAGTTGTGCTAAGCTTTGCAACTAAAAAACGCCACTGAGGCTAATAGAAAAAAATAAATGGCGTAGCATTAGCACTAAGGTTTTTAGGCACTAATCCAGATGTGAAGATATATGGTATGGATCAAGCAACTGGAAAGGTTAATTACTTTAGGGGGAAGGTTGAATCAAAATGGATTACCAACCTTCTACCTACGAAAAAATCATCTATAAGGAATTGTGGAAGGGGATAGATCTCGTATTTTATGGCAAGGATAATACACTAAAATATGAATTTATCCTAGACCCGGGTGCAGCTGTTGAGGATATTAAGCTTACCTATGCAGGTTCAAGGGGTATATCCCTAGATGATAAAGGTAATCTTCAAGTTCATAATGACCTAGGTGTACTAATAGACGAAAGTCCCATAAGCTACCAAGAAATTAAAGGCAAAAGAATAGATATAGAAAGCTGTTTTGAAATAATGAAAAAAGAAAGTGATGACGATTATTTCGGATTCAAAATGCTAAGTAGTCACAATCCAGACCATACCCTTATTATAGATCCTGGACTTGTATTCTCTACTTTTTTAGGTGCTTTGGTATTAGATCCTAGTACTAATGAGGCGGAAAAGCTGGGTATTGAAGTAGATAGAAATGGTGATGTTTATGTGACCGGTGGGAGTATTTCTCCTGGTTTTCCCACAACACTAGGCGCTTTCGGGGAAAACTTCCCTAGTAGTGATACCAATAGTACATCAGCCTATATAACTAAATTACGGTCTGATGGCTCTGGTCTTATTTACTCTACCTTCATTGGAGGGAGTAATAGTGACGAGGGTAGAAGTATTGCAATAGACAGCATGGGAAATGCCTATGTGACTGGTGAAACTAATTCTCCAGATTTCCCAACAACGCTAGGTGCTTTCCAAGAAGATTTTCCTAGCTTAGATAACTCATCTGCTTTTGTAGTAAAACTAAATCCCGAAGGTTCAACACTTATTTACTCCACATTCTTAGGCGGTAGTGATGATGTTGAAGGAACCGATATTGCTGTAGATTGCACAGGCAATGCATATGTTACAGGAGAGACTAATTCATCTGATTTTCCAACAACTCCGGGAGCTTTCCAACAAGATTTTCCAAGCGGTCTTGATGCTGGTGATTTACCTGAAGAAAATGGTGACTTGGAGCCTCAACAAAGTTTTTCTGACTCGGTTTTTTGTAACAAAGCTAAATGCCGATGGCTCCAATCTTGTGTATTCTACCTTATTAGGTGGTAGTGAAGATGATGAGGGCCATGGTATAGCCGTAGATCATATGGGAAATGCCTATGTGACTGGTGAAACTAATTCTCCAGATTTCCCAATAACTCTAGGTGCTTTTCAAGAAGATTTTCCTACTGAAGCTACTAATCTTGACAGTGTATTTATTACAAAGTTAAACCCAGATGGCTCAAGGCTCCTTTATTCCACTTTTTTTAGGTGGTACTGGTGATGATCAAGGCAATAGGATTGTAGTGGATAAAATGGGTAATGCCTATGTTGGAGGAGAAACTACATCCGAAGATTTTCCAGTTACATTAGGTGCTTTCCAAGAGGACTTTAGAGCCGATGCGGACGCAGGATTTGTAACAAAATTAAATCCCGATGGCTCAGCCCTTATTTACTCAACATTCTTAAATGGTACCGATGGAGATAACGAAGTTCAAGGTATTGCTGTAGATCATATGGGTAACGCCTATGTGACAGGATTTAGTGATTCCCCTGATTTCCCTGTTACACTAGGAGCTTTCCAAGAAGATTTTCAAGGCGCAGATAATTCAGGATCTAAAGATTCTTTCGTGGCAAAGTTAAATTCTGATGGTTCTATTCTCCTTTACTCTACCTTCCTCGGAGGAAGTGAAGAAGATATAGCTAGAGATATTGCTATAGATCAAGAAGGTAATGCATATGTGATAGGATATACGACTTCATCAGACTTCCCTGTTACACTAGGGGCTTTTGATGTGAATTTTAGAGGAAATAGCTTGTTTGACACTTTTGTATCTAAGATAGTTCCTACTTCTACACCATAAGAGCATAAATACTAAATAAAAAATAACCCCTTCTAAGCTATAGAGGGGGTTATATA
>JDSF01000209.1_pt1 | contig 36116 bp, 47 predicted proteins | sample 199441 | NCBI WGS metagenome assembly JDSF01 (sample SAMN02592751, study PRJNA231836) | bioreactor metagenome | isolation source: continuous culture bioreactor denitrification-DNRA | place: Germany: Bremen
CCTAGCCGGAGTGCGGCATCACTCAAAGCTTTTGCAGGGGTAATGTGGCCTTTCCCTGCATCGACATATAAAAAATGCTATGTGCATGCGTCAAGAATAGGATAAAAAAAACCCGACAGGGACAAGTAGAGAAACTGTCTTTAAGACTTTTCTCTTGCTTGCTTCCGAGATAGGTAGAAGGTATCATGGGAATCAGGAGAGTTCTGGGTGAAAATTCTTATCACTACAGATTTTTATCTACCGCATATTACCGGTGTAACGACCGTTGTGGTCAACGAACAGTACATGCTTGGCCACCTTGGTCATGAGGTGCGTTTGCTCACCATCTCAAAAGCTCCTGTTTCTTCATATAAAGAAGGAGTCTATTACATGAAGGGAAGCCGGATACAACCGCTTAGGGATTCCCAGTTGACCTTTTCATATAAGGATCCTCTTCTTGATGACATCCTCTCCTGGAAACCAGACATCGTACACTCCAATAATGAGTTTCTCACGATGGGATGGGCTAGAAGGATTGCTGGAATATTGCACATTCCCCTGATTCATACATGTCATACAGATTTTACCCGGTATGATGCTGCGCGTCGAATCCGACACACGCTCTGGGACACCATGATGGCAGCCATCGTAAAGCGACGGGTACGTTATTGTGATCTTTTGATCAGTCCATCCCTTTCTCACAGCCATATGCTGGAGCGCTACCATGTAAAGCAACCAATTGTTGTCCTTCCCAGTGGCATAGACCTGGAAGGTTTTCAGCGTCCAGTTGGAACCGAAGAAATTGCTTCTTTACGTGCCAGTTTTGGTTTCTCCAAGGAACATTGCATCCTGGTCTCCGTGTGTCGACTTGCCAGCGAGAAACGAGTGAACCAGAGTATTGATGACTTCTTTCTCCTCTCCTTTCTTGAACCATCGGCAAGACTACTTCTGGTAGGTGGGGGGGGCCAAAGGAGGAAGAGAGCCTGAAAAAAAGCAGGTCGCTGATTTGGGATTGGAAGGGCTTGTGGTATTTGCGGGAGCGGTTCCCGCAGAAAATGTACATCTGTATTATAGAATCTCAGATGTATTCATCTCCTCCTCTGTTCGCGAATCTCAAGGTTTGGGATTTGTTGAGGCTATGGCAAGTTCTCTTCCTGTGGTACTTCGCGAAGATCATAGCCTAGGTCTTTCTGTAGAGGAAGAGGGATGTGGTTTCATCTGTGCCGATAGCCATTCGTTTGTTACCGCGCTCGCTTCTCTTGTTTCTGATGAGCAGAAAAGGAAGGATATGGCAGAGAAATCAAAACTGGCAAGTGAACGTTTTACACTCTCCAGTTGGGCCGAAGACTTGGTCTCAGTGTGCGAAACGACGCTTGAAACGTGTGGTAAGGGTAATAACCGAAGGCATCACCACCAAGGTAGCAAGCATGCAGTTCAATAGAGCAATACTCATGAGGCTTCCAAAATAACGTACTGGAGTATAGCTGGCAAATAGGAACATCAACATTCCAGCAACAATGGAAAGGGTGGTAAGGATGATAGGTCGTCCTGTCTCCTTTATTGTCTCAGAGAGCATAGTTTCAACTGACAGTTTTCCTTCAGCAAGCTTGTTCTTGTAGCGTATGAGGAAGTGAATCGCATCATCAATCCCTGCTCCCACTGCAACAGCAGCAAAACTTACCGTGATCATATCAAAAGGAATATTGAAGAAGTACATGAATACATAGTTGGCCATAACCCCAGTGAGAATAGGAATAAGCGAATAGAATGCAAGGGACAGCGATTTAAAGGCCACAAGAACCACAAGAAATACCAAGATATAGCTGGCGTAGGTGCTCTTCCTTTGGTCAGAGAGCAAGGTGGAGGAAAAGTGAATTACCTTGTGTGGTTCCCCACCCAGTGTCACCTGTGTGCCATCAGGGAGGAGCGGAAGCAATCGCTTAACTCCTTCCTCAATGCGAGTGGAACTGGAAATGGTCATGAGATCCTTGTCCACGGAGTCATAGTTCTGTAAGAAGATGGTAAGCTTGGTACCTTCAGGGTTAAGAATAGCACCTAGGTTCTCATCATTCTGGTTGCTCATTAGGATGATCATCCGATTGATAAGATTCAGCAAGCCTCTCGAGGATGGGATGCCTTCCTCCCCACTATACACCTGATTGGCAAAGCTTACATAGCTTGCAAATGAGAGGATCTGTCGTACATCAGGAAGTTCTGAGCGTATGGCCTCCTCAAAGGCATATACCTGAGATAGGTTTTCGCTTTGGAGGAAGAACTGATCTGCTCCTTCGGGTGCATCAATGGTGATCGTATAGGGTGTGTCTCCGCCCATCTTCTGGGCGAAATAGCGGGAGCTCTGGGCGAAGGTATCTTTCTTTGGCAGGTAGGACATGTAGTTGGTATTGACGGAGATATGGTCCTTGGTTAGGCCATAGCCTGCGATAACCACAAGCCAGAGCAGGACAAACAGTACATATTTTCTTTTAACGAGGTTGTCGATTATGACAACGAGCTGTGCAAGGTATCCCTTCTTGTATGTTCTAATCTGTGCTTTCTTGGGAGGGACAACCAAGCTAAGCTGGGCTGGGAGATAGGTAGAAGCGAGGATTGCACAGTAGGTTACGCCGATGCCTACAGCAATACCGAACTCCCTGAGTGCAGGGGTCTGGGAGAAAAGTAGGCTGAGGAATCCGATAACTGTTGTCAGACAAGCAAAAAAGATAGTTCTTAGGATTCTCTTGGTGGATTCGATGGAGTTCATTCCCTTTGCATAGTCAGTATAATACTCTCCGATAACGTGGATGGCATATGAAGATCCGAGGTTAAGCACCATGCAGGGAGTAACGATATTGACAATGGTCAGTGAATACCCGAGCAAGCGCATGGTTCCAAATGTCCAGATGATGCCGATGACCGACATAGAGAAGGGGAGCAATACACTTCGTTTTGCCCGGAAACTCAGGTAGTAGACTATCAGGATTGCGATGAAGCAGAGCGAGAGAAGTATGCTGAGGTCCCTGCTGAGGTACTTGATCAAGAGGTTGGTAATGACCGCTCCTCCATTGATGTGTACGCCCATTCCTTCATCTCGAAGGGGGTCCAATAGGGCCGAGAGCTCATTCTCCTGCTCTGGGGTAAGGGCCATTGAATCGAAAGAGAACAACATCCCACTCAGGTCCTCGCTGACCAAGTAGTTTTTTTTACAATGGGGTCCTGTTCTATTCGTTGTTTAAAAAGTTGAACATCAGCTTCATCCCATTCATCTCGGGATGAGAAAGGCACACTCATCAGCCTGGTGCCCTTCTTCTCAAGTGTTACGAAATCGAGTACGGAGAACTTGTTTCCCAGGTAATCCGTTGCATCCAGTCTCTCCATTGTGCTGCTGATTTTATTGAGTGTGTCCGCCTCGAACATTCTCTCACTCTCCACCAATACAAGATACGTAGTTGTATATGGTGGTTCTTCTTCTGGGAGCTCGCCGGAAACATCAGCAATGAGATGGTTTCCAAGCATAGTGGTTTCTAGCTGCATTGTCTCAGGAATTGCGACATCTTCAACTAAAGAACCCTGTACTGGAGGTACGTAAGGGCCTTCCCCTCCCTGATATAAGGAAGGGGTCTCGTTCTCATTCATCAAGGTGACGTAATCAGCATCGAGTTGCAGATGTGCTGCATGATAAGCGAAGAATACGGTCACCAAGAGGACGAGAACCAAGGTAATTTTGCTATGTTTGCCTACAAAGGAAAGAAAATCGAATTTCATACCACTCCAAACTCAATTCGGCCTACCAGTATAGCATGGGAGAACAGGTGAAACACCCACTTGAAAGGACAAGTGGGTGTATTTTATTAGTCTCTGTACCGCTTTTTAGGGCGAGAACTTTTTTTCCCTTTAGGGGCACTGTATTTTCCATGCGAGCGGCTTGGCCGATCATCCTGGAAACTTGGACGGGGGCGATAGTCATCACCACCACCATAGGAGTCCCTGCCATACGGCTGGAAGTCATCATTGCTTCTACGAGGCGTCTGCGATCAGAAGAGCTGGGGCGATCATCATAACGGTCGCCTCTTCTTCCGGAGAGATGCTTCCCATTAGGATTGTCCGGCTTAGCTCGGGTAATGATTGGTCTACCTTCTGCACCAACAGAGCTGAATGTCTGCAAGATTCGTTCGGCTACCTGCAACGGAGCACTGACAAAGGAGAAATCATCTCTGACCGTTACATTCTGGATGTCACGATCTTCTGCTCCTACCTGTTCAATCAAGTAGTCAACAAGTCTTCGCTTGTCCAAGCCATCTTTTCTTCCACGGGCGATAAAGAGTCGGGTAAAACCATTGTCTTCACTGCGCTGTTCCCTTGGACCACGTTCATTTCTTCCCCCTGAGGAGATATTCTGGTACTTGGAAACATCCAATTCATCCTTGTAGAAGTGATCAAGCAATGAAGCTACCACATCCTCAGGACGCTTGTCTTCCAGGAGCTGTTCTGCAATGGTGAGGAAGGGACTATCTTGGCCCTCATCCGTAGTGATTGCAGAGAGCTGACTGATGATTCTTGTTCTCTTGGTCTCGATAATATCAGTGGCATCGGGAACTGATTCTCGTCGGATTTCCGATTGGGAGACCTTCTGGATAAAGCTGAATCGTCTGAATTCTCTTGGACCGACAAAGGTAATGGCAATACCTGTTTTCCTGCTCTTCCTGTTCTTCCAATTCGGTGGATGTAAGCCTCCGGATCCTCAGGGAGTGAGAAGTTGATAACATGGGTAAGGTCAGAAATGTCGATACCACGAGCAGCCACATCAGTGGCGACGATAATGCTGATGGATTTGTCCCGCATTTTGTGCAGGATGTTTTCTCTCTGTTTCTGAGAAAGGTCACCATGCAAAGGTTCTGCGTCATACCCACGGTCCATCAGCTTACGGCCGATTTCATCACATTGGACCTTGGTCCTACAGAATACAATTCCGTAGAAGCTTTCTTCCATATCGATGATACGGGTCAATGCTTCGAACTTGTCCGACTCTCTTACCTCGACGTAAATCTGATCGGTGAGGTCGCTGGTTGGTGTCTCTTGCTTGATCTTTACCATTTGAGGGTCGTGCATGAACCTACCAGCAAGACGCTGGATTGGTGCAGGCATGGTAGCAGAGAAACAGAGCATCCGCTTGTTTTCGGGTGTTTGTTTCAGAACTTCCTCGATATCCTCAACAAATCCCATATCAAGCATTTCATCAGCTTCGTCCAGAACAACGAACTTAAGCTGATCCAGCTTGAGGGAACCTCTTCTGAGGTGGTCAAGAATACGACCGGGGGGTACCGACAACTACATGTACACCTCGGCGTAGCTTTCTGAGCTGTAAGTCCATGGAGGCTCCTCCATAGACAGCGGCGATTTCCAAATGACGATCTCCCTTCAGAGAATTAATCTCTTCGGCAACCTGCACAGCCAACTCTCTCGTCGGAGCGAGAATAAGAGCCTGTACCTGCCTAACAGAAGGGTCTACGATTTCTAGAATGGGGAGACCGAAAGCGGCTGTTTTACCGGTTCCGGTTTGTGCCTGGCCGATTACATCAACCTGATCCTTAAGAAGCAATGGTATACATGCTGCTTGGATTTTTGTTGGTTCTTCAAATCCCTTGGATTTGACGGCGGCAATGGTTTGAGCGGACAGTCCTAGGTCCGCAAAGCTTAATAACTCTGACATGGAACTCCTGATAATGTATGAGTGGATTATCGGTTAAATACCGAGACATGCAATTCAACTTTCACAGTTTATACAAATGAACAAGTTCTTGCAAGACATACACATCCGAAATATAGAAAAAAGCCTTACCAGCGATTGTAGACTTGTTCAGCAAACCCAGGGACCTCTTTGATTGCAAGTTCACTCCCATCATCAAGGACACAGGTTCCACTAAAATACCCGAATAGCTGATGTTGCATAGACTTTATCACGACAAAATTGGTATTGCTGGAACGGTCAACCACCGGGGTGAATATCAGGTTGAGCCTTCCCTGGTCATCTTTGATTCTCCATGCCTTGGTAAGGTCTTCTTTGGAGAACACAAATTCCACCGTTCCAATCTTATGAATTCTGCCATTATATAGTATGGCATTCTCACTTGCTGTACTTCGATCAGAAAACCCATAACCAAGGTTCAAGCCGAAGGGGATATTTTCCACCAAGGCAGAGGCACTTGCCCAGTACCAGGTATTCTGATAGGTCCATCGGCCTCGTCCCCAGTCAAGTACTCCCCAGGATTCACCATTGAGAAGCATTTCACTTTCCATCCCTCTGCGAATTTTTTTTCCCTTTGCAGGCAAACAGTTGACCTTTTCGTTGAGATAAAAAAGCCTTGCGCTGTTCCCTCCAGCTTGTTGCTATATTCAAGCTCTCTGCTTCTGCCTCTTGAGTGAGGATGATATCGAAGTCGAGACCCACACTTCCGTCCGGTAGAACAAGCGAGGGACAAGCAACCATCAAGTGCCGCTTTGTTCCCTTCTTGATGAAAGCAAGGCGGATTTTGGTATTTGACCAGGCAACTTGGTTGTCCTCAGTGCTGGAAGCGCTTAGTCCAATCTTTCCAAGTGGGAAAAAGTGTAATGCATCACTCTGGCTTACTGCTTTCCGGTCATAATCGATATAGCTGATAGCAAAGAGAGCGGCATATCCCAGGTCGCTGATCGTGGCAGTAACTGCGTAGCGCTTCTCTGTATTGATTACTGCGTAGTAATCCCACTCCTTGATCCGGAGCCGACCACCCTTTACAGATGACCTGTCATAGCGCCAGATGGGATGGCGAGCCCAGCCTTCTTCCTTGATATGCCCTTTTTTTTGTCCAGTAGATCCTGCTTCTGTGTTACCTCGTGTTCCATTGCTGTTCCTCCTACAACCCCCACTGATCCACTGTATAGGTCTGGACCGTATAGGGGCTATCATCAGCATAGAGAGTGATGGTTTTCAGTCCTTTTTCATGGTCTCTTGAGCCATAGGACCCATAGCTTGCGCTTCTGCCGTAGTGTAAGGCGATGGACTCCCAAATTCCATTAAAATCGTTCAAATGGTCGTGGCCACTGAAAACCGCAACGGTGTTTCCCTTTTCCTGCATGGCTGCAAAAAAGACCACTATTCTCTAGAGGCACATTGACCTTTTTTTTATCCAACTGAATCCCCTCAGCGGTTCCACTCTCCCAAAGCAATTTAAACTCAGGTAGGGGGATGTGTGTGAAGGCATACAATGGAATATCCCCTAGTCCATCTTCCACCCAACGGTACCAAGCGATTTGGGAAGGGTAGATATAGTCAGGAGCGATCATATCATCTGCATAGACTCTGCTGTCATGGGAGTCAAGCAACATAAGTGCATGTTTGGCCACTCCATCCTGTGTCAGTACAAGAGGGTAGTCACTGTATCCGAGCACCCATGCTTCCCCGCTGGAGAAAAGTGCGTGGGGATAGTTGTCCAATAGACTGGCGAGTGCAGGTCGGTCATGGGTATGCTCTCCATCATGATTTCCAAAAGAGTATGCCCAAAGTTGGCCATGCTCCTCCATGAAGGTTGCAAACTCGTTGAGCATGGCCTTTGCATTGAAGGAGAACAGCAGGTCGCCAGTGATGACGGTTAGATCTGGATTTGTTTCTTCAAAAGCTCTTTCCAGCAATGTGTAGATCTTATCCCTGCCTGCGAAAGGACCTCTTCTAAGATGGAAATCGGTTCCCCAAAGAATCGTGAACTCACCGCTTTCTGGATACTCCAATGTAAAAGCTTTTCCATCATGAACCGCTTTCTGCAGATCAAATGGATCTTGGGGGGGTGCATGACAGCTTCTGTGTGTCGACTTACAACCTCAAAGATCTCGGTATTGGTCAATCGTCCAATGACTATATAAGCAACTATTCCTACAATGAGGAGCAGTGCTAGAAAGAGAAGTGAAAGTGTCCTGAAAATGTAGCGCAGTGATCGTTTCATGGGTAGCTGTAATCTACCACGAAACCGGTAATTAAAAAAAAGCCGGCACATCAGTACCGGCTTTTTGAAATTAAGAGAAAGGGTTATTCGCTCTGTCCGATTACTACGTTGAGGAAGGTGGTCAGGAAGTTATCCTCAAAAGTATCAGAGGAGTAGAGTGCCTGACTGAAGTCCTGCTGGTTCTGAGTTCCACCGTAGTAGTCATAGAACATTGTGATATAGCTACCCATGGTCTCATCTTGGACATCCTCACCAGTCTCAACAAGGAGGTAGGAGGTACCCGCCTTGATCGGGTCAAGCAAGGTGTTCTCTTCTGCGGTGTAGAGTTGCTTGGCAATATCTTCATTGCTAGCAGCGTTGGCAAGCAGTCCTGCATTGTCGGTATAGGAGAAGTTGCTCATGTACTGGCTATCTCCCAAGTTGTAGGGAGTTGCGCTGACATCTACGAGAGAGAGGTCATGCTCAAGTGCCACTTCGTCCAAACCTTTGCTAGAAGCCTCTGCCTGCAAATCTGCAGCAAGGTCAGCAAGGAATGTGTCAATGATGTTACTATCGCTGGTTGCCAGATATGCCTTGACTGATGCAAGGAGTTCTTCACTGGCATAGTCGGCTTCCTCTGGGGTGCTGTTCAGCTTGTAGATTGCCCAAGCGCCGTTAGCCTCAAAGGGGCCAAGGACATCGCCACTCTTTGCAGAGAGCAAGGTGACTGCTTCGTCAGCATTCTTAAAGTTGGAAACCAGACCGTAGTAGTAAAGACGGCCAACCTTTCCTTCTTCGGCTGCGTAGGAGTCAAGACTATTTTGGGTTGCGGCCTCTTCAAAAGAGGTCTCACCATTAACGATGGAGTCATACACTGCTTTGGCATTCTCTTCAGAATCCATGCTGATAATGCTCATGTCCATGCTGTAGAAGAGTTGCTTGTTCTGCAGTGCATACTGTGAAGCAAGCTCATCAGGATACAGGGCAGGATTGAGGCTAAGATAGCGGAAAGTCCTTCCGTTACCAGCCATTTCAGCAATGTAATCGACTTCAGATGAGGAAGAAAGTACCGTACCTACATCGTCAATTACGATCTGGTAGGGAAGGCCACGTCGAATGGATTTCTCAACAGAAGCTTTTGTTTCAGCAGAAGCCTCCTGATAGGTTTTCACATCAAACTTTCCGTCCTTGTCATAGGCACCGCTCTCAATAATTGCACGCTTGACTACTTCGTCAGCTGCGGTGATACCTGCTTTTGAAGCGAGCTGGTTGATTGCGGTGAACAATACCGTACTGTCATAGGCACTCTTCCAGATCTGGTAAAGGGCTTGCGTCTGGTTGGCTTCCGACCCACTGTACTCGTTGGCATAGTTCTGGACCTGGTCATAGAAGTAGTTGCCATAGGCGTACTTGATCTCTTCCTTGCCGTATTTTCCGAACACAATTCCGTTGCTGGTGCCCTGGCCTACAAAGGCCTGAATAGCAGGAGCCAACACAAAGGAAATGGCGATCAGGATCAGGACGATCATTCCAAACACCCATCCGACGGTAATTTTGCGCTTCGGCTTGAGTGCGGCTTCATTCTTACCTTTTTTTCTCTACTGCGCTCTTCTTTTCTTTTCCGAAGGCGAGTTCTTTCCCGTTCTCTTCGGGTTTCTTTCCATTTGTGTTGTCGTTTGAAGACATGATAAACCTCTTTCTCCCGTGCATTTTCCGCATTTTACGGACAGTCTTATGAAAAATACCATTTCACCTAGTCACTGTCAATGAATAGGTTGAGAATAGCAATATAGGCCATTTTGCTTCGCTTGACAATCTTCTCGGCTATTAGGTATATTGAACCTCGGCTGTATCGATTACGGGTAGTAGCGCAGGGGCTAGCGCACCTGGTTCGGGACCAGGGGGTCGGAGGTTCAAATCCTCTCTGCCCGATCGTAGAGAAAGAGACTCCTTGTTTCATGAAATGGAATGGGGAGTCTTTTACTTTCTAGGAGGAAATGCCGATGTACACGGTAGTAGCTCTTGACTTAGATGGTACGCTTACCAACGAGAAAAAGGAAATTACACCCCGCACCAGGGACGCAATCAAAAGGGCCCGGGAACAGGGTTGCCATATCGTTCTAGCCAGTGGAAGGCCCCTCTTGGGCATTGAGCATGTCGCTTCTTCCCTTGACCTTATGGGAAGTGAAGGTACCATCCTTGCCTATAATGGCGGACAGCTTTTCAACACACAATCAAGTCAGGTGCTCTGGGAACGAACGGTGGATCTTGCAACAATCCATACCTGTTTTTCATACGCCAGGGAACATCACCTTGCTGCCCTCTCCTATGATGAGGTAGGGGTCATTACAGAAATGGAAGATGATGTATATGTCGGCAAGGAAGCCTACAACAATGCCATTCCCATCAGGAAAGTTTCAAATCTTGTCGAGGAAGTTCAGCACCCGATGCCTAAAGTTATGATCGTAGGTGAGCCAATCCTCTTGCAAAAAAAGCAAGAGAAGATCTGTTACCATTGGTTGGGAATGTCGCAGATTTAGGCTTTAGTGAACCATGTTTCATGGAGATCACTGCCAAAGGCGTACAAAAAAAAGCAAGTAGCCTCCAGGTTTTGCTTTCCCTTCTTGGAAAGGACGAGAGTTCCTTGATGGTGATCGGTGATGGCCTCAATGATGTCCCGATGTTTGGCATCGCCGCGCTTGCAGTGGCTATGGACAATGCATCAGATGAAGTAAAATCACATGCCCATGTGATTACGGATTCTAATGAACATGATGGGGTTGCTTGGCATTTGAACGATATATATTGACAAAATAGCAATAAAACTCAATATTCCATTCCTGCTTTCTTGTGGTACAATACGAGGTACATTATAATCACGGACCTACTACTAAGGAGGGTAATCCATGAAGAAAGTAAGTATTTTGCTGCTGGTTCTTGTGATGGGCACCATGGTGTTCGCACAGGGCGGAAAAGAGTCTGCTCCCGCACAGGCTGACGGCAGACCAACCATCCGTTTGCTCACAGATGCAACCGGTATCGATGACAAGTCCTTCAACGCAGCTGCGTGGAGGGGAATCGTAGAATACTACGGGGATACCGTAGAGAATGCTACCGGTCGCGGCACACTGTATGATGTAGTAACCGCACAGACTCAGGACATGTATATCCCGAATCTCCGTCAGGCTGCTGACGAGGGGTATGACTTGATCATGGTCACCGGTTTCACTTGGGCAGATGCTCTTGGTGAAGTTGCTCCTCAGTATCCTGACCAGAAATTCACCATCGTTGATGTTGACTGGGTTGGACAGCCAAACGTCATGGAGTTCATCTACTCAGAGGAACAGGGCTCCTACCTCGTTGGAATGGTTGCAGCTCTTCAGGCTAAGGAAGACGGCATTGCCGATCCGAAGTTTGGATTCATCGGTGGAGTTCCCGGTGCTACCATCACCAAGTTTGAGATGGGTTATGTACAGGGTATCCTCTCTGTGTTCCCAGATGCAGAAATCTATGACTACTATGCCAACGACTGGGGCAAACCAGAGCTTGCAAAAGCACAGGCGAAGAACTGGTACGACATGGGTGTCTACTGCATCTTCAGCGCAGCTGGTGGAACTGGAAATGGAACTATTGCACAGGCAAAAGAATACCGCAATCAGGGTAAGAATGTCTGGGCAATCGGCGTAGACAGTGACCAGTATGCTGACGGTCTGTACAGTGGCAATAAGAGTGCTGTACTCACCAGTATGCTCAAGCGTGTTGAAAACTCTTCCCTAATGGTACTTGAGGCAGTTGCCGATGGAACCTTCAAGGGTGGCGTGGTCCAGATGGGCATGGCTGACGATGGTGTTGGCTATTCCACTGCAAATCCTGAACTCAGCAAGAGCGTTGTTGAGAAGGTTGAAGCAGCAAAGGCTGACGTTATCAGTGGAAAGATCAAACTTTACAAGACCTATAAGGATGCTCTGGCCAATGGAGCAGCTCCTAGTGGGCTTTCCGCACTTGACGACTAATTTTTATCCAGCCGGCAGGAGACTGCCGGCTCTCTTTGAATCCATTGGAGTCAGTGGACTCAAAGAGAGCTGACAAAGAGGAGCTGAGGGTGAGCGAATACGCAATTGAAATGAAGAATATCACCAAGACGTTTCCCGGTGTGGTGGCAAACGACAAGGTGACACTCCAAGTAAGGAAACAGGAAATTCATGCCCTGCTTGGTGAGAATGGGCGGGTAAATCGACACTAATGTCCATCTTGTTCGGGTCATATATTGCTGATAGTGGGGAAATCTTGCTTGATGGTAAACCGGTGGAAATCAAGAATCCCAATGTGGCGACCTCACTGGGAATTGGCATGGTGCACCAGCACTTCAAACTCGTACAAAATTTCACCGTTACAGAGAATATTGTGTTGGGAATGGAACCTGTGAAGGGGCGAGTTCTCGACTTGAAGACTGCAAGTAAGCGTGTAGCTGAACTCAGCAAGCAGTATGGCCTGCAGGTGGACCCGGATGCTTTGATTGAGGACATCTCGGTAGGACAGCAACAGCGTGTCGAGATTCTCAAGACCCTCTACCGTAATGCAAACATCATAATCTTTGACGAACCTACTGCGGTTCTTACCCCGCAGGAGATTGATGAACTGATGGAAATTCTCAAGGCTCTCCGGGCTGAGGGCAAGACCATTCTGCTTATCACCCACAAGCTAAGGGAGATCAAGGAAGTTTCTGACCGTTGTACTGTACTGAGAAGAGGAACGTACATCGGAACCGTTGATGTTGCTGATGTCAGTGAGCAAGAGCTTGCTGAGATGATGGTAGGGCGGGCAGTTAAATTCGAGATTGAAAAACCAGAGAAAGATCCCGGGGATGTAATGCTCAGTTTGCAGCATCTTGAAGTGAAAGATGAGAATGGGGCTGTAAAGATCAAGGACTTGAACCTTGATATCCACGATGGTGAGATTGTTGGTGTAGCAGGGGTTGATGGCAATGGACAGAGTGAGTTGCTTGGCGCCATAACCGGTCTGATTCCTCTTTCCAATGGCTCCATCATTCTGGATGGAGAGCCCATCGAACACCTCACTATTCGTGAACGTATTGAGAAAGGCCTCGGTTATATACCCGAAGATCGCAGAAAATACGGGGTTGTTGGAGAGTTTACCATTGCTGAGAACTCTGCCATCAAGAGCTACTACAAGAGTCCCTACAGAAAACAATTCGGTATCCTGGATTTTGAAGCCATGAAAACCGGTGCAGAACACCTTATTGACCAGTTTGATATCAGAAGCGCTGAAGGCCCGATTACCAAGGCAGGAAGTCTTTCGGGAGGGAACCAGCAGAAAGTTATTGTTGCACGAGAGATATCCCTCTCTCCGAAGGTCTTGGTGATCGCCCAGCCAACCCGTGGATTGGATGTAGGAGCTATTGAGTATATCAGGAAGAGAATAATTGATGAAAGAATGAAAGGACGCGCTATATTGTTGGTATCTCTGGAATTAGATGAGATCATGAACTGTGCGACCGTATCGCAACCATCAGCAAGGGGAGCATCGTAGCAGTGAACAAGCAACATGAAGTCACCGAGCGAGAGATCGGCATGATGATGGCTGGGTCCCATAAGGAGGCACAGGCATGAAGCTATCCCGGGAACGGCTCATACAAAGCGACGGGGCAGTTTCGGTCCTTGTCGTAGTCCTTGGTTTCCTTGTAGGGACCATTCTGGTTGCCTTGGTGGGGAAGAACCCGCTTAACATGTACAAGGCAATATTCCAAGCGCTCAGTGGATACAACATTGACAACGGAAAGATGAATATCCGCTACATTGGTGAGACCCTCAACTATTCGGTCCCATTCATCCTTTGTGGACTGTCGATGGGATTCGCAAACCGTGTTGGCCTTTTCAATATTGGAGGAGAAGGGCAGTACATCATGGGCATGACCATCGCTCAGATGGTAGCTCTGCTCGGTCCTCAAATTCAAGGACTACACTGGGTACTTGCAATCGTTTGTGCAATACTCATTGGATCGCTTTGGGGTGGATTGGTAGGAGTGCTGAAAGCAAAGTATGAGGTGAGTGAGGTTGTTTCAACCATCATGCTCAACTATATTGCCTTGTACTTGAGCCGTATTATCTCACTCCAAATGCCTGGAGCTACCACCTACAAGACGGCCGACTTTCCTGAGACTGCCTTGATCACCAATGACTTCTTTACCAAGATAACCAACTACTCACTGTTGAATAATGGCATCTTCATGATGATCATAGCAGTGATTGTGTTCTGGTTTATCATGGAAAAAAACCAGTCTCGGGTTTGGTATGCGGGCAACCGGATTCAACAAGGAAGCAGCAAGGGCCAGCGGTATTCCGGTGGTAAAATCCATTGCCCTTTCCATGGCCATTGCCGGGGCGTTCGCTGGACTCGCTGGTGGTATTGTTGCACTGGGTTCCTTCAAGTATGGAAGGGTACTCTCAGGTATGGATAACTATGGTTTTGACGGCATTGCCGTTGCCTTGGTAGGAAATAGTACTGCACTGGGCACCACCCTTGCAGGGCTCTTGTTCGGGATGCTCAAGAATGCACAAGCCCTGATGCAGGGCAAGCAGATTCCCAAGGAGATTACCTTCATCATCCAGGGAATGATTGTAATTTTCATTGCACTGCGTTCAGCCTTGATACTCTACCAACAGCACCTTGATAAGAAAAAAAACTTCAGAAGGAGGTAGGAGTCAAATGAGTATGATACTTGGAATGCTTCCTTCTGTATTGATGATTGTTGCCCCCATCCTTATTACCGCCATTGGTGGAATGATCTGTGAAAAGTCAGGGGTCGTAAACATAGCCTTGGAAGGCCTTATGGCAATCGGGGGGGCATGTACTGCCGCGGCTGCACACGTCCTGATGGAGATGGCAGGGGTTCCCCAGACGCTATCTCTCTTCTTGGCCTTGTTTATGGGGTTTGTGGTCGGTGGTCTGTTCTCCCTTATTCATGCTGTGGCAGCGATCAACCTTAATGCTGACCAGACCATCAGTGGTACTGGTATTAACTTGCTTTCCACCGGTGTGACAATATTTGCAAGTCAGATTCTCTTCAATGCCGATAGAACCAAGGAGTTCATGATGGGCATGCAGACCGACGCGCTTGGCATCTACCCGACTGCCTATATTGCTGTCGCTGTGGTTGTCCTCTCATGGGTCTTGCTCTACAAGCTTCCCTTTGGGATGCATCTAAGAGCATGTGGGGAGCATCCAGGAGCCGCTGAAAGTGTCGGTATAAACGTGAAGAAGATGCGCTATTTCGCGGTAGTTTCCAGTGGTGTCCTTGCTGGTCTTGCCGGTGGATGCGTAGTACTCACCCAGACCATCCAATATACAAGCAATACTATCAATGGTCGTGGATTTATTGCACTTGCAGCTGTTTCTTTCGGGCGTTGGAGTCCTCTAGGCGTCACCGGTGCAGCATTCCTCTTCGGTACAGCACAAGCCTTTACCATCATCGCGAACAATGTTCCGGCGCTGAAGGCTCTTCCCTCGGAGGTATTCAATATTCTTCCGTATGTCGTAACGCTTGTGGCACTGGTACTCTTCAGTGGCAAGAACTATGCACCACGTGCAGCAGGACAACCGTATGAGAAGGGGGCAAGCTGATGACTCCCCACAATAGAGCTTCCAAGGTAGATATTGCACCTGTAGTACTTGCCCCTGGGGACCCATTGCGGGCAAAGTTGGTAGCGGAACACTTCCTCGAAGATGCTCGCCTCGTCACCGATGTGAGAAATATTCTTGGATACACTGGCGTCTATAAGAATATGCCAGTCTCTGTACTCTCTACCGGTATGGGTGGTCCTTCAGTCGGCATTTACAGCTATGAACTGTTCACTGAATATGGCGTTGATGCCATCATCCGCATCGGAACCTGTGGAGGGTTGCAACCCTCCATCGGGGTTGGCGACCTGATAGCTGCAATGACTGCAAGCACCGATAGCAATTGGGCCCATCAGTACAACCTGAAGGGAAGTCTCAGCCCAGTCTGTGATACAAATCTGCTACTGAGAGCACTTGCAGTGGCAAAGAATAAGAATATTCCAATGCATGCTGGTATGGTATTTTCCAGCGATCTCTTTTCTTCCTATAACGCGCTGGGAGAGGACAGTTGGCAAGCTTGGGCAAGGATGGGTGCACTGGCACAGGATATGGAAACCTATGCCTTGTATAGTACTGCTGCCTGGACGAAGAAACATGCATTAAGTCTGCTTACCATGACAGACAGCTGTGTAACCGGCCAGGGATTTGGTGATGAGATGCGTACCGTGGGCCTGTACCCCATGATTGAGGTAGCATTGCAGGTTGCGAGTGAGGTGCGCTGATGGAGTTTCTTGATGCCATGCAACATCGGTTTGCATGTAAACGGTACGATGAGAATAGAGAAGTCAGTGAAGCACAACTGAAAATGATCCTGGAATACGGTAGATTGACTCCCACATCCTTCGGTCTTGAGCTATGGTCCTTTCATGTAGTCAGGAGTGCAGAGAAGAAAAAAAGGCACTCTTTCATGCCTGTTTTGATCAGGAATCAGTGGCAACGAGTGCTTTTACCGTTGCAGTTATGGCTAGGAAGCCGCATTTGCCAATCCTGATGGAGATCTGGTGCATAGCAGAGGGAAGCGTTTTCCTGACCCCTTGAATGTCTTTATCGACGACTATCGTCCATACTATGACTACCTCAAACAGGAGGGTCGACTGGACTGTTGGCTGAAAAGTCAGGGGTATCTAGCCATTGCCAATATGATGACAGGATCTGCCTTGATGGGTATTCAAAGCTGCGCTATTGAAGGTTATAACGAGATGCAGGTGCTTGATGTACTGTCCTTGATGGGAATCAGTGGCAAGCTTCCTTGCTCGCTACCTTCGGCTATCCTGCTGAAGCAGAGCGGCCGAAGATTCGCGAGAGCTTGGAGGACCTGGTTCTCTACCATTAGGGAAGGACAGTAAAGGCCTTATCAACCAATGACCAGAACCAAGGAATATCGATGGAGGTTGCAATATGCACTCCATCGTTGTTTTTTTTGTCTCTTCCTTGACGGTTCTTCCGTAGGAAGGTCCTCTATCGGTCACCACCCATACCTTCTTGTATTCAGTTTGCACCTTGGCCGGATCGGCAAGATAGGCAACACACAGGGGGTCGTGCATCTGTGGCCAACCCTGGTTCTGACGTTCGTAGTTTGCTTGGTATGTATCCATGCAAGCGGCAAAGACCTGTGCAGAATTTGTCTTGATCGTATGATATCCCTCCAGCCGTGAGGGGCTCAATGTAACCTGTCTGGTGCAGTCCAGGGGGGGGAAGAGAATCAACTTGGCACCACTGGAGAATACCACCTGAGCTGCTTCAGGATCTGCATAGATGTTGAATTCAGCAAGTTCAGTGACATTCCCTGCACTGAAAGAGCCGCCCATAATGATAATCTGTTTGGCAAGGTGTACGACTTCACTATCTTTTTGTATCGCCATAGCTAGGTCCGTAAGTGGTCCGACGCTGATGATTGTTATCTCTTCTGGATACGTATGCAAGAGCCTGATCATGCATCGATGCCGCTTTCTTCTTGAACTTCCTGTCTTTGACGAGGAGGGAAATTGGGGCCATCGAGACCCGACTCCCCATGGAAATTACCGGCAGCAACAGGCTCACGAACCAACGGCTTTGCTGCTCCTTTGTAGACTGGGCAATCCAGGAGCGTTGTCTCAGCAATATTCAGCGTATTTTCAAGGGTTCTCTCCAACCCTACATTCCCGTTGGTGGCTATAAGAGCCTCAATGTGAAGTGTATCCAACCCTGCTGCAAGAAACAGCGCAACCGCATCATCAAGACCGGTATCAACATCCAGAATGACTCGTTCCATCTAATCCCTCTTTGATAACATAATATTCAAAGCAACTGCTACTACCGTTGCGATAACTACCGGTGACTGTCCGAATATCGTCTAGTGCCTTACAGGAAAGGTTGCCAGTGCCGCAAACGATTCTGCTATTCCAATACCCAGCGCTGCAGAGAATCCTCCGACCGAAGTATTTCGGTAGTTCATCTCCTCAGATACTACCAGTTTCATCCCTGTCATGGCAATTGTCGCGATAGTGTAGCAAAACGATATCACATCTGGATTCCCCAAAGAAGCATTTTTCATGCTCAAAGCGGTGAAGGATGTGGTAGTATTCACCTATGAAAATTATACAAATTGCTGTAGGACCAAACCAAGTCCCGCTTACAGGATACCTCCAGGACATAACCGGCGATGGGGGAATCAGGAACATTCGACCAACGATTGTCATCTGCCAGGGGGGGTGGTTATCGTTTTCGCTCTGAACGTGAACGCGACCCAGTGGCGTTGCACTTCCTTTCCATGAGCTACAATGTATTCATACTGGACTATTCAGTGCAGGAAGATGCAAAAGATCTGAATCCCTTGTTGGAAGCCAGTGATGCCCTGATCAAGATTCGTGAACATGCTTTTGAATGGATGTGTGACCCAACAAGGATTGCCATCATGGGGTTCAGTGCAGGTGGTCACCTTGCAGCATCCTTGGCGCTGCTTCATAAGCACCCTATGCTCTCAGCAAAACAGAAAATTGTAGATGAGAACAACAAGCCGGATGCCGCAATTCTCTGTTATCCAGTGGTCAGTGGTGGAAAATATGCACATGAGGAGAGTCTGGACTGGGTGAGCGGCAAAGACCCGGCACTACGCTCCCTTTTAAGCTTGGAAAACCAAGTCAGCAAGGATGCCTCTCCCATATTTATCTGGCACACCGTCACTGATGAGAGCGTACCAGTAGAGAACAGCCTTCAGTTGGCTGTAAACCTGCAGAAAGCAAAGGTCCCCTACGAACTCCATTTGTTCGAGAGCGGGGACCATGGCCTTTCGATGTGTACCGAGGAAGTTGGGACTCCAAACGAAGCGTGTCGCCAATGGGTAGCACTTGCTTCCAACTGGCTGAACAACCGCTTCACGCATACCTTATAGGGTGTCGAGAATTCCCTCAGCACTGCGTATTCCGCTGGCCCAAGCTCCGGTAATTCCCCGGCTGGTGCCAGCACCGTCTCCAGCAAACCAGATATCCTCTTTTACGCGGAATCGTTCATCCTGGTAGGCTGGCTTGTTTGCGTAGAGCTTTATCTCAGGGTAATACATGATGGTGGAGGGATGAAGCACTCCCGGGACAATAGTATCCAGGTTTTTCATGGCCTTCCAGATTGCACGGAGAATCTTTGCCGGAATTGCAAGGGAGATATCTCCCGGACAACAGGATTTCAGCGTAGGCTCAAAGTCATAGAGGTCCCCGCTGAAGCTGGCTTCCTTACTCCTGGAACCAAGACGGAAATCACCAACTCGCTGCATCAGGGGCTGCCCACCACCCATCAGGGCAGCCTGCAATCCAAGGTTTTCTGCAAAAGCCTGCCCACTGGCAAGGGGAGCTGTGAACCGTACTGTTTTCAATATGGCAAAGTTCACCAATCCATTGTCATGCTTACTGTCTGGAGCAAAGGCGTGCCCATTAACCGAGTACCATTGATCCCCTCGGTTTGTTGCGTACCGCTCGCGAACCACATGGGCATTGCCACTATTGGTACAGAATGTGCGCACTTTTTCAGGGAAATAGAATTTGGGGTCATAATAATCCCTAACGATGGGGTAGTGTTCAATCCTGGTTTCTACCCGCACCCCGATGTCAACGATATTGTCGATATAAGGGACATCGAGTATTCGCATCAGGTCCTGAAGAAAATGAAATCCTTTTCTACCGGGTGCTATCAGCAACCGTTTGTACCCAATTTCTCGCTTCTCGGTGACGATGAACTGTTTCTCGGCATTCACCGTTTCCATTGCTTCTCCAAGAGCAAGATCGATACCCAACGATTCAAGGCGAGCAAGTAGTTCCTTGATGAGCTTCAGCCCACCATCAGTGCCAAGGTGGGTTTGCTTGATTTCCAGGAGTGAACAACCAAGCCGTTCAGCTCGTTTCTGGTAGATGTCAATATTGGATTTTTCTAGGAAAGAAGGCTTGAGAAAGTCGATGACTTTTTTTTAGATAGTGCTCAGCAGCTTCTTCGCTCCAGTATTCGACGGGAAACCCTATAGTAGGTGAAGTTCATTTTGCAGTCATTGCGCATGCCACCTGTAGACACCTTTTCCCGGTCAAGTATTACTATCTTTAGATCAGGCCGCTTCTCCCGCAGCGTAAAGGCTGCACCCATTCCTGCTGGTCCGCTTCCTACAATGACAACATCATATTGATCCATGGAGTACCCTCCCAGTTGTGATAGGAAAGGTTCCCCTTTCCAACCAATTATCCCCATTCTCATAGCTTTGCTCAAGCCCTTCTGAGTATAGGAAGCCTTGCACAGAGCACAGATTCGTGGTAATAAACCTATGTAGGAAGGATTGGAAAGAAAGGGAGATCGAGATGTATATCAGTGCCAAAGAAGCTGCGAAAAAAAATGGGGAATCAGTGAGAGACGGGTGAGGATTCTCTGTGCAGAGGGAAGGGTCGACGGAGTACTCCGTTCATCTTGGGCTTGGAATATCCCCAGCGATGCCCCAAGCCTGGGGATGGAAGACAGCTGAGGCATATGAAGAACCTTGACCTACGTATTGGCATGATGGACTTTTCCAAACTTGAACAAGCACGAATGACGCTGGAATCACACCATGATGCAGAGCTATTTATGCGATCCTATAAACATCTGGTGACCCGTTTTGTCCTTGCTTCCTTTGCTACAGAAAATTTGGAGCTGGATCCCCAGGATCTTGCAGTACTCTTTAGCCAGTGTTTTGTTCCCTCCCTGCAATTCGATATCCAAGTGCTTGCCTTGAACATGAGAACCATCATGATGAGAATGCTTCACCAATATGGGCTTGGTCCTGTTACGGGAAAGAGCCGACCACAGATGAGTGAACAGCGTTTGATGCAGCTCTATCAGATGTTGATGCAAGGATTGGATGCTGAAGGTGAGATCTCTTATCGCACGGATAGTGTCATCGACCAGAACAGGAGTGTAACGATTATCCAACAGATGGAAACTCTGTTTGTACAGTGGGACCGGGATTGGACTGAACTCCATCCGGTGGTACGAGCTATCTTCCTTTATGGGGAATTGATCAGGATCAAACCCTTTGGTGTGTATGATGGACTACTCGCTTCCCTTGCTTTTGCACAGGAGCTGCTCAATGGAGGATTTCCTCCAGCTCTGGTTGAGGAGGAGCATGAAGATGAGTTCAAAGCAGCCATGATTCTTACCAGAAGTAGGGGAAACTACCAGAATGTACTCAGAATGATAGAGCAGATGGTACTTCGGGAGTGTAAGAATTTGCAGGGTGAAACATGAATTGCTATCACTTCAGGAGTGCTGAAATCATAGATGGATCTGATTGTGCCCCGTTTCGGGGCGATCTTCTTGTTGAATCAGATATGATAAAGGCAATACTTCCTCCTCTATCCCAGTAGGAAGGGAGATACTGAGATTGACTGTAATGGCAAGGTCCTCTGTCCTGGATTCATCGACATGCATGGGCATAGCGACCTTGAGGTACTGCGAAACCCTCCAATGCGCTCCAAGATTGGCCAGGGAATCACTACTGAGGTCGCCGGCAACTGTGGTATCGGGGTGTTCCCCTGCCAGACGGGAAGTGTTTTTCTTCAAGAACTCTGTGGGGATGTCCTGGGAGCGTATCCTGATTCTGGTTGGAGATCCTTCACTTCCTACAAACAACAATGGAAAAGTGGGACGAGCATGGCATTCCTGCAGGCCCATAGCACCCTGCGAAGGGAGAGCATGGAGGGAAATGTAAACCGAAAAGCAACGGATGCTGAGATTGCCAGGATGTGTTCCTTCCTTAAGGAGAGCTTGGAAGCAGGATGCCTTGGAATGTCCACAGGCTTGTATTATGCGCCATGTATCTTTGCCGAAGAGAAGGAGCTGCTTGCACTTCTAAAGGTAGTCGCTGAGTACAACAGACTCTTTGCAGTACATATGCGCTGTGAAGGTAGTGGTATCCTTGCAGCTATCAATGAAGTACTCTCCCTAGCTGAGCGTACTGGTGTGAAACTGGAGATCAGCCATCTCAAGGTGATCGGGAAGAAGAACCAATATCTTGTGGGTGAGGCACTCTCCTTGATTGAGCAAGCCCGAGAGAGGGGATTGGACGTACAGTTTGACCAGTATCCCTACACCTTTGGATCAACCAGTCTGTTCAGCCTCCTCCCTCCTTCCTACCTACGTTTGCCCCGTGAGGAGCTTCAGTCCCTCCTAAAGGATGCTTCAGTCCGGAAAAAAAATAAGGAGAGCGATGGACATCCAGAGGGATGGGACTCCATCGCTGAACTTTGTGGATGGGATCAGGTGAGTATCTTGAGTCTGGAGAGCAATAAGCAATACGAAATGATGAGCTTGAATGAGATAGCGAGAGAGCGGGGTAGTGACCCTTACAATGCTTTCTTCGATCTTCTCCAGGAAGAGAAGGGAACTGCACTGATGATTGATGTTACCCAAAGTGAAGACTCTCTCAAGAAAATCCTTTCTCATCCCCTCATGTGCTTTGGTACGGATGCCCTGTATGCTGGTCCCCTGAGTCACCCCCGTTCCTACCAGAGTACCCTCCACTTGCTTGACTGCTATGGGAAACAAGAGAAAGTGCTTCCTCTCCATTCCCTAATTGCAAGAATGACGGGTAAACCGGCAAAACGATTAGGTTTGCAAGACAGAGGATTAATTAAAGCTGGATATAAAGCAGATTTGGTACTCCTTGATTGGCAGCACCTGGCTGAACATAGTGATATCAGGCACCCTGAGATTACCGGAGACGGCATCTCACTGGTGCTGGTAAATGGTGTAGTGGCTTACCAGGAGGGGAAGTATCACGACAGTACCAGCGGTTCTCTCTTGCTCTATTCGTAGCGATTGAGAAATTTCTGTGTCCTCGGGTTCTTCGGATTGTTGAACAATTCTTCCGGGTTACCTTCCTCTACAATGAGGCCGTCGTCCATGAAGATGATACGGTCGGATATATCCCTTGCAAAGGCCATCTCGTGGGTTACTACGATCATGGTCATCTTCTCTTTCGCCAAGTCCTTGATAACGCGGAGAATCTCACCGGTCAACTCTGGATCGAGTGCACTGGTGGGTTCATCAAAACATAGAACGGTGGGGTTGAGTGCCAACGCACGAGCAATGGAAACCCGCTGTTGCTGTCCACCGGAGAGTTGGTTGGGGTAGGCCTTTTCTTTCTCTTCCAATCCCATTTTCTTCAAGAGCTCTCTTCCGACTTTCTCAGCCTCCTGCTTGCTGCGCTTGAGCACATGCATTTGTGGCTCTGTAATGTTTCTCATTACGCTCATATGGGGAAAGAGATTGAAGTTTTGGAACACAAGGCCAAGATTGAGTCTCACAGACCTAAGTGTTTGCTTGTCTGAGTAGGTAACAACTCCTTCCTTGCTTGATGAGACCATGGTCTCTCCACACACATTGATTGTCCCCCCCCATCAACTGGTTCAAGTTGCGTGAGGCAACGAAGCAAGGTGCTTTTCCCGCTTCCAGAAGGTCCAATGATGGAAAGAACCTCACCCTCGTTCAGGGTGAACGAGATACCCTTGAGTACCCCAAGTCCGTCAAATGATTTCAGTAGGTTTTCTACGGTTATGATTTCCATCTTCCTCTCCTAGCGGTAGTAGTTGAGCTTTTTTTTCAAGCAGGTCGAATGAACGGGAGACTACCGCGTTCATCAGGAAGTAGAATACCCCGGCAATAAAGATGGGCATGGTTGAGAACTCCCGTGCTGAAGCATTCTGAGCCACCCTGAAGAGTTCAGCAACCCCGATTGTCTGGGCGAGTGCAGTATCTTTAACCAAGGTAATTACCTCGTTTCCCATTGCAGGGATGATTCGCTTGACGACCTGGGGTGCAATTATATGGGTGAATGTGTGGGCTTTGGAGAATCCCAGCACCAAGGATGCTTCATACTGCCCGACGGGAATCGATTGGATTCCACCACGGTAAATCTCGGCAAAATACGCTGCATAGTTGATCGTATACCCAACAATTACAGCCGTGAAACGGTCATAGGAGGAACCGAAGATGTAGTAGGGTGCAAAGTAGACAAACAAGAGTTGCAGGATCAAGGGGGTACCCCGCATGATCATGATATAGACATTTACTACATTGGATATGACTGGGTTTTTTTTGACATTCTGCCTTTTGCAACAAGCATACCCAGCGGGAGGGAAAATAGCAGGGTAAGGCCGAATATCTTCAAGCTGGTCATCGTGGCAACCAGCATCTGCATTAAGAGGTTTCCCATCGGTGTCTCCTAGAGATAAGGTGTGGAAAAAAGAAAACGGGGAGCCAAGCTCCCCGTCATCATAACGTTTTCGTTATTTTGCTACAACAGTAATATCGCTACCGAACCACTCGGTGGAAATTTTTGCAAGCGTGCCGTCAGCGGCCATTGCCTCGAGCTGCTGCCATACTGCGTCTGCGAGCTTCTGCTCACCCTTACGGAAACCAATACCATAGTCTTCGGGAGCAAGTTCTTCCTCCAGGATCCTGAAGGGTTTTCCACTACGCTTGATGTTATCCTCTGCAACGGTGACATCAACTACCAGTGCATCGATTCCACCAATCTCAAGATCCATCAAGCCGGTAAGGTTCTCCTTGAACTCTACAAAACTCTTGATAGATTCCTTGAACTCGGGAGAGTCGTCGATGGCGTTTGAGGCGGAGGATCCAGCCTGGTATCCAACGGTCTTTCCACTAAGGGAAGCCAGTGTGGAATAAGGGCTGTCATCGCGAACTACAACAACCTGGGCATTGTGGATATAGGGAGGGGTAAAAGTCATGGCTTCCATGCGCTCAGGAGTGATGGTGAAACCATTCCAGATACAATCGATGTTGCCGGTATTCAGTTCCTGTTCCTTGGCATTCCAATCGATAGCCTGGAGCTTGAGTTCAACGCCGAGGCGCTTCATTGCTTCCTTGGCTAAATCTACATCAAAACCCACCAGTTCCCCTTTCTCATTACGGAAACCCATAGGGGGGAAGTTGTCATCCAGACCCATGACGAGTACGCCTTTGTCCATGATTTTCTGAAGGGAATTATCAACACCGGGGGCTTGTTCCTTGGTTCCTGCAGCAAAAAGGCTCACCGAAACCAGTAACAGTGACAATAGTACAACAATGCTTCGTTTCATTTCTATCTCTCCTCAACAATACTACCCGTACTGGGTGTTAGTGGAGAGTGTAACGAAAAAGAGGGGAAATATCCAGACTTACTGCATAAATATTCAGTTAATGAATAGTTTTATTACAGTGGTCAGCGAACTGGCAGTCCTTGCAGGCATTCCCTTTTTTTTGTTGAACAAGAGGCACAACTCGACCCCTTGCTTTGTTTTGTCATGGTAGCTATCGCGTAGGCGAGCAGAGATATTATCAAAGCTGCAACAACTACATTAGCAATAATCGTAGTCATAAGCATTCCTTATATGAATAACAGCACCATATAACGAACCAAGAGTGCTGAGACATAGGCGAATCCTGTCTGCCACAGAAGAGCGTACAGGAGTTTTCTTTTGCTTCCAAGTTCCTTGAACATTGCACTGATAGCGGCTATGCAGGGCGAGGAAAGCAGGATAAAGGTCATATAGGAGAGGGCGGATGCAGGATCGAAGTAAGCACCAAGATTGGCAGTTCCAATGGTAACGCTCAACGTACTTACGATAGTCTCCTTGGCAGCGATTCCGGTCAATAGAGCAACAGTTGCCTGCCAGAATCCGAATCCCAGTGGGGCAAACAACGGTGCGATAATCCGTCCCAAGATAGCGAGCATACTTGACTCCGCATCAACTGAGCGAAGCGTGAAGGAGTAGGAGGAAAGCAGATAGATAATGACCGAAGAGAGCAGGATGATGGTTCCAGCCTTCTGAATGAAGCCGAGGGTCCGCTCCTTGGTCTGCAGCCAGACATTCTTAACGGTAGGAAGTTGGTAGCGGGGAAGCTCAAGGATAAACGCATTGGTTTCCTTGTGCTTGTCGATTGCGCGGGCAAGCAATCCAGTAACGATGACCGCGACGATACCAAGCAGGTAGATCATGGGGGCAATATACCACTGTCCGGGGAAGAAGTAAGTAAGCATAAGTGCGAAAACCGGCATCTTTGCACCACAGGGAATGAATGGGGTTACGATTACAGTAAGTTCCCGTTGCTTCTGGTGCTCAATGGTCCTGCTGCTCATGATTGCAGGTACTGAACAACCGGTCCCAATCACCAAGGGAATGATTGACTTTCCTGAGAGTCCGAGGGTACGCATCATTCTATCCATAATGAAGGCGATTCGTGCCATATATCCGCAATCCTCCAAGACAGAGAGCAGAAGGAAGAGCACAAAGAGTTGGGGAACAAAGGTGAGTACCGCCCCAACTCCTGCAATGATTCCGTCCACGAGTGTTCCAGAGAGCAAGGGGTGTACACCCAGTGTATTCGATAATGTGAGCACCTGATTGCCCAAGTAGCCAAAGAGATTCTCTAGGATTGGGGTGGTGTATCCTCCTACCAGACCAATGGAGAGGTAGAAGACTGCACCCATGATCAATATGAACAGAGGGATAGCTGCTATGCGATTGGTGGCAATGGAATCGAAATTGAAAGACTTCTCTTTCTGCTTTCGGATTTGACAATCCTTGGCAATATGCTCTGCTACCTTGTAACGCTGGTCAATGATGATAGCTTCCGGGTCATCATCATAGTGGGCAACCAATTCAGCACGAGCCTTCAAGAGGTAGGTTTTAAATTCTTCGGGAATGGGAGGCATGGAAGAGAGGAAGAGTTCATCTTCCTCGATGAGCTTGATTGCTGCCCACCGCATCTGTCTGCCTTCCGGTATCGCATGAAGGTAGTCATTCTCTATGATATGCGATATATACCGTTCTACAAAGTTGGAGAAGAGTGGGCAGAGAGCTGCATGTTTCTCTTCCAAGCTATGTTCGATTGCCTCTTTCAGTGCATCAATGCCGGTTCCTTTGCTTGCCGAGACCGTCACCACAGGAGAACCAGTCATTTGACTGAGCCGCTTGGTGTCAATCTTGATCCCTTCCTTCTCCAGAAGGTCCTCCATATTGAGTACCAGTAGGAGAGGGCGACCCAGCTCTGCAAGCTGGGTGGTCAGATACAGACTTCTCTCCAGATTGGTTGCATCAATGACATCAATGATGAGATCGGGCTGTTCATCGAGAATATAACGCCGGGAAAGTTTTTCCTCTGGGCTGTATGGGGAAAGAGAATAGATACCGGGAAGGTCCAGGATTGTATGGCCGCCCACCATTCCCTCCTTTTCTCCACGGTGACCCCTGGCCAGTTTCCCACATAAGCACTGGTACCCGTCAATGCATTGAACAGGGTTGTCTTCCCAGAGTTGGGATTCCCTATAAGGGCAATAGTTTGCATAGGCTATCTCAGTTCTATCTTGCGTGCTTCTGCTCTTCTCAAGCAGAGATTGTATCCTCGAACGGATACCTCAATGGGGTCGCCCATCGGAGCCAGCTTGACAACTTCAATATCTACGCCTTTGGTGAAGCCCATGTCCATAAGTCGTCGCTTAAGCTGTTTTGGGGCATGTATTGCTTTTACCGCCCCTTTTTTTTGTCCTACGGTCAATTCGTCCATTGTCATTTGCATCGTATTCATCCTTACCTATAAGTTAGCCATATCAAACATCTGTGTCAAGATATTTAATCTACGATGACAAAATCCTGTATGCGTGATACTATCTATGCATGCAAAAGTCAGGCGAAGATTATCTTGAGGCTGTTTTGGCACTCAGCGAACAACATGAAAAGGTTAGGACGACGGATGTCGCCCTCCGTCTTGGTGTCTCAAAGCCTAGTGTGAATCGTGCAATGAAGGTGCTCTCTGCTGATGGATATGTGAAACAGGAGACCTATGGGGACATTCACCTGACCGAGAAGGGGAAATTGAAAGCATCCCAGGTATACTTCAGGCATAAAACCCTTACCAGCTTCTTTCAAGAGGTGCTGGGGGTAGACCCTATCATTGCAGAACAGGACGCCTGTCTTATTGAACATGACATTTCCAGCGAGACGATGGAGAAACTTGCCAATTATCTACGATCGGTGAAAAAAAAGGTTCTCTTGAGTAAGTGTTCATCACTTTTACTATTTCTGTTTCATTCTTGACACTGTGGATATTCTGTCCTCAAAGTTGTAATGATAAACGCAAAATCTTTATCTTGTGAATTTGGCCCAAGCAACTACACTAAAAGCAGTAAGACTTGAGGAGGTCAAACATGAAAAGATCAATTGCTTTGGCATTGATGATCGCACTGTTGCTCCCTCTCTCCTTGTTTGCTCAAGGTGGAAAGGAAGCTGTCGTAGATGAAAATGCACCAGTAACTATACAGTACTGGACACATGAGGATCCAGCTCGAACTGCGCTGGAAGAAGAGCTGATCGCTGAGTTCATGGCTCAGAATCCGAACATCACCGTGGTACGTACCACCCAGGCTTCTGTGAAGCAGATTGAACTGGTCCAGACTGCATTTGCAGCAAATCAGGGCCCTGATATGTTCAATCTCCCGATTGAGAATCAGTATGCATACATCACCAACTATCGTGTTGCTCCGGTTGATTATAAAGCAGCTGGTTATGCAGACAAGCAGGATTTGTTGGACAAGTATGTAGATGGCGTACTGGATACTGTTACCTTCAATGGTGAGGTATATGGTTTGCCTTTGGAACTTACCAACTGGTCCATCTATGTAAACAAGAAGATTTTCCGCGATGCAGGTCTCGATCCTGAGAAAGATTACCCAAAAACATGGGAAGAGATGGCTGACATCTCCGAAAAACTTGTTATTAGAGATGGAGATATCTTGGTTCGTCGTGGTTATGACTTCCGCTATCCGTACTATTTGACGTTCTTTGTGCCCATGGTAGAGCAGCTCGGAGGAGAGCTTATCAGCAATGATGGCAAGACAGCCATTGTGGGTGATGAGGCTTGGTTGAAAGCTCTGACCTACATGCAGGAGTGGGGTCCTTCCGGAAGAAATCTTGGTTCCCCTACCTACAAGAATGCCAGAAAGTTGTTCAATTTGGATAACAACGATATGGCAATGGCACACACCGGTCTATACCAGCAGGGAAGAATTGAAGCTGACAATCCAGAGTTCTTTGAGAGTGGAGAGTGGATGGTTATTCCGTATCCCGTTTTTTGAGGATGCAGTAAGGGATGTGGCAGCTTGTTACTATGGTCACTTCTTTATGGTGAATAATGATAGTGATGTCAATGTGCAAAAAAGCCTCATGGAAGTTGGCAGGGTTCCTGCTCAGTCATGGAGAGGATTACCTCACCCGTGGCGGCAACATCATCCAGCCAACCAAGGCACTGTTTGCAAGCGATACACTGAAAAACATGCCCTACAGTGATGTGTTCATCAACGACATGAATCGCTCACACATGATCTACTATGGAGAAAATTCCGCTGAAATCCAGACACAGATCCGTTATGCTGTCGAGTCGGTAATGCTCAGTGGTGTCAGTCCCCAGAAGGCCCTGGCAACTCTCAGATCTGCTGTACAAGAGATTGTAGACGAGCAGTAGTATATCATGCTCGGTCCTGTCATAAAGGCAGGGCCGGGTTTCCTTTCCATTTTCCATTAGGAGTACTTCATGGGTATGAAAAAATACCGAGGCATTGAGAAGAAACAGGCCCGGTGGGGATTTTTCTTTGTAATTCCCTCCCTGCTATTTTTCTCGTTATTCAGCTTTTATCCTATAATCAACGCATTTTACACCAGTTTCTTCGACAAGCGTGCACTTAGCAAAGCACCCCCCCCAGCATTTTTTGGGACTAGGGAACTATATCAGGCTTTTCGACCCCAGTAGAGCCGCGAGTGATTTGTCTTTTCTCAATAGTTTGCGGGCAACCTTGGTGTTTACCGTCGGTACTTTCATTCCCTTGTTGATTATAAGCTTGATGTTGGCTGTCTTTATCAGCAATCTCAGTAGTGGCAAGGCAAAGAAGTTCCTACAGATTGCCTATTATACACCGGCAATTCTCTCTAGTGTTGTTGCTGCTACCATCTGGATGATCATTTTTGACCCGAGAGTTGGGGAACCAGTGGGTCAATACCCTGATGAACACCCCAGGAATCGATCATCGTTGGTTGGTGGATCCTGTGATGGAGCAGGTGTCGACAATGGTTATCTACTTCTGGAAGTATATTGGATATTTCGTCATCCTCTTTATTACCGGATTGGCTTCAATACCACCGACCATTTATGAGGCGGCAACCATTGATGGGGCAGGCAAAGGCCAGGTTTTCTGGCGTATCACGCTCCCCTTGCTCAAACCAACAGTGTTCTTGGTTTCGGTAATGGCAATGTTGCAGTGTCTAAAAAAAACCTTCAGCACCCAGTATATGCTGTACACCAACGGGGCTCCTCGTGCTCCAATTAATGTAATTACCTTCAATATTTATGTGACAGGTATCCAGCAACAGTACCTAGGACGTGCAAGTGCAATGAGTGTCGTACTCTTCTTACTGATGCTGTTGCTGACCTTGTTGCAGTTCAAGACGACCAATAGTGATCAGGTGGAGTATTAAACACATGCAGATATCGAAGAAATTTACCATTACCAACGTCCTTGTTTGGGTTGTTTTGGCATCAATGCTCCTCTTTACCTTGATCCCGATTGCATTCATGATCAGTGCTTCCATGATGGAACGGACCCAGATCATGGCCATGCCGTTTTCCTGGATTCCCGAAGGTTTCATACCCCCAACTTCATCAAGGCTGTAGCGGGAAACGACCAAACGTTTATCTTTGTCCGTAACCTTGCCAACTCCCTTGTGGTGAGTATCACAGTTGCAATCACCACTGTCTTGATTGCTAGCCTCACCGGCTATGGATTGGCCAAGTTCCGTTTCCGGGGAAGAAATACCATTTTCATTATCATTATGGCGACAATGATGATTCCTTTTGAAGCAATCATGATTCCGCTCTATATGGTAGTTACTATGCTGCGTATCCAGAACACGTATACCGGCTTGATACTTCCATTCCTCGTAAGTGCCTTTGGGGTATTCCAGATGCGGCAGTACCTCACGACATTTCCCACAGAGTTCCTTGATGCGGCGCGTGTTGATGGGATGGGAGAATTCGGAATCTACTGGAAAATCGTGCTTCCCAATTGCATGCCTGTCATCGCTACACTCTCCATCCTCTCGTTCAGGAGCCAGTGGGATAACCTGCTTTGGCCTCTCTTGGTGAGCCAAAGTGCGAAAATGAAGACGATTCCCCAGTATATCAGTTCATTTGCACTTGAACGTAATACAGACGAAGGTGCAATGATGGCGGCAGCCTTGCTCGCATCTATCCCGATGTTCATCCTGTTCATGTCGCTGACCAAATACTTCATCGGTGGGTCAGCAGTCTATGAATCTAGAAAGGGCTAAGCATGTTTGAATTTCTCTGCACTGACTTGAAGAAGGATGATCCGGATTTCCAGATATTGGGAGAGTTTTCCCGGTTCCTGGTTCCTGTCCCTGAGACTGGACCCTATGCTCGACATCTGTTTGTCAGCAAGAATGCCCAGGCAGAGGATGAGGCAAGAAAACTGGGAATGGGTGTGTTGCACCATACCGGCTCCCTGAATGGGGGGCGACATTGAGTCGCTCCTTGCCTCATACGACCCGTCCTTGACGGATGTGCATAAGCTCTTCCTCTTTGATATGGGCAAGGTGGTAGTGAATAATATCTCGATGCTTGGAAAGATTTCCCGCCTCTTGGGAATTGAGAAACAAGCCTTTATTGCCGATTATCTTCACTATGAGTTTCCTCTCATGGAAGGAGTGCTCACTGAGCAAGAGTATTGGAGACATGTGGAACATCTCTTTCACATCAAGGTCAAGGGAAATCCCTTTGCTGATGCGTTCTCCCCAACGTTCAATGAGCCAATGGTCGCCCTCATAGAAGCACTTCGCTCAGAAGGGCACCGAGTGGTATGTGCAAGCAACACCATACTGAGTCACTGGAAAATCCTTGCTGGGATGGGAGCTTTGGATTTGTTCGACAACACCTATGCCTCCCACGAGATGGGCTTGAGTAAGCCTTCCCTTCAGTTCTATACAACAATACTTGCCTCTGAAGATGTATCGGCAGAGCAGGTGTTTTTTTATTGATGACCGAAAGGACAACATACATACCAGCAGAAGTCTTGGTATTGCAAGTCTTCTCTATGCGGACCTCCTATCCGGTACAAAGGATGAGAGGCTTTACAGGATTTTTAGAACGTATCTACATCGTCCCTGAACTGAGTCGGAGTCTTGCCGATAAACCGTTTGAAAATCTTTGCAAAGTAGCCGGGAGTGGGGAACCCGCAATTGGTAGCAATTTCACTGATGTTTTTTTTCTTGGGATCCTTCATCATGATGGCCGCTTGATTGATACGGTATGCATTGAGGTACTGCAGGAAGTTCAATCCGGTGACCTCCTTGAAAAGACGACTGAGATGGCTTTCTGAAAGATCAAGGAAGGCAGCCGCTTCCTGGAGCCTACCGGCTCTGAGAATGTGTCGGCTATATAGGCGATGGTTGCATTGATTACATGGTTGCTGACTTGCTTGGGAAGGGGAATGAGCTCACTTTGGGATCGTTCCTTTTTTTTCAGCTCCTCGTACTCATGATCTTCTTCCTGTAATTTTCTCACCAAGGATGCGAGTGTCTCCTCCAGCTCTTCATCGTCGATTGGCTTGAGCAGGTAGTCGAACACCCCGAGGCGGATGGCACTCTTCATATAGGAGAAGTCGGCATGGCCGGTGAGGATGATGGCATGGTTGACGGGACAGTTGCTGAGCATGGTAAGTCCATCCTGAGCAGGGAGGCGAATGTCAGTAATGACGATGTCAGGTTCTTTTTTCCTTGATCAGGTTTTCCCCGCTCATTCCATCAGAGGCGGTACCCACCAACTCCAGACCCAGAAGGTCCCATCTAATCGAGGAGACAATCTCCTCACGGACGATTTGCTCATCTTCTACAAACACGACGCTGTAACTCATTTTTTCTTCTTCCTTTACTGCTTCTTCGTCCGGGAAGGAAATAGTTGCCCAGGTCCCTTTTCCCTCAATTGATTTCAGGGAGAAGTATAGCTTCCTTCCATATTTTAGAAATAATCTTCTATATACATTGTATACACCAACGTGTGGTGAGTTGGCAAGTTCGTCTAGGTTCTCAGGAAGGCGGTCAGGAGGAAATCCGACTCCATCATCACGAACCGTGATACATATCCTTTCTTCCTTTCTCTCTACACGGACACTGAGATTCCAGCTCCCAACCTTTGGTTCCAGTCCATGGATGATTGCATTCTCCACCAATGGCTGGATGATGAGTTTTGGGGTTTTGATATCCTTGCAGCTCGGGTCCAGATACACCTCAGTGGTCAGCTTGTCAGCGAATCGTAACTTCTGGATGGTGAGATAGGATTCGATCAAGGCTATGCTCTGTTCAAGGGTTGCCTCATTTTCGTGGTTGTCGACTGAGGAACGGAGCAGTTTACCCAGCTTAACGGTAATGGTGTAGATGTCAGTCTCCCCGTGCATACGGGCGATGGCCTTGATTGTGTTGAGGGTATTGAAGAGGAAATGGGGATTCATCTGACTTTCAAGGGCCTTTCTCTCAGCCTCGCTGACTTTTGCCTGCTCTTCGCGGGTAAGGTTGAGGAGACTGATGATCTGTTTGACCATTACATTGAATGAGTGTTCCAACTGGCTGAATTCACTAATCTTACTGCTTACTTCCCGATTTACCAGTTTTCCTTGTTCAACCTCCCTCATCCTCATGGCGAGGCTCTTGATCGGACGAGCTATCGATCGTGAGAAGAGGTAGGAGAGTCCCAAGGCAAGTACTATCCCGATAAGCATTGTGGTGATGAAGGCAGAGACCCAGTTTTCAATATTCTGTGCAAACGGCGTAGTGCTGACCGATCCAACAAGGTGCAGCCCGCTTCTATCCGCCTGTGATATCGTAATGATTGATGCCCCTGATGTGATGGCTCTTCCCGTATAGTCTCCATCGATTGCAGAGAGAATTGGGAATTGGTCAAAAGAACCAAATCGTTCAGGGTGTATCAAGCTGGTTGCATAGAATGCATTACTGTCAACAAGCAAGACATCGGTAAGTAAAAGCTCCTTGTTGATCAGGCTTGTGAATGCATCGGCATAAATATCAACCACCAGATACCCCAGGTTGACACCTTCCTTGTCATAGATACGCCTAAGGATGGAAGCAACGACCTGCCTTCCGTTCTCAGCAATCCGGTGGCCTTGGATGCTGATGAGGCTTGCAGTGGGGGATACGTCGCTGTTCTGGTTGATGACTGAGCTCATATCCCAGTCGTTACCGTGGTAGCGAAGATCATACACTTCAGGGAATATATGGGTGGAAGCCCTGACTTTCCCCGAATTGCTGACAATACTTGCACTGGCGAGATACGTATCCCCGTACATCACTGTAAACATGAGCTCATAGAGTTCCCTGCTCTGGATGCTCTCTGCATCCAGACTATTCATCTTGAGAATTTCGACAACCAGGGGGGGGTCCGTAGAGAGTTGGTAGCTTTATGCCGATAGTTCTCCAACGTCTCTCCAACCAATTTTGCATCACGGCTTGTTATTGCCTCAGTCTGACGCATGAGATATCGTTCTTGGTTGCTGTTACCTGCCAATGCATAGTATGCAGAAAAAAAAGACCCAGTGGTACGATGAGTACTATAAGGAAGTACAGGAAGAGTAACGTAAATAGATTTGGTCTTCTTGCATAGCTCCGGGAACGTTTCATGGAAGCAGTGTAGCGGCAATTGTGAGGGGAGGCAATATTTGGTACTGAAACGAATTTTTTTCTGTATAAACATACTGTTTTATGAATAGCAGGGTTGACAAGCATCCTTAAAGAGCGATACAAACAAGAAACAGCATACTAGGCTGTTCTTGAGGAGAGTACCTTGAACGCGTTCACTATGCAGGTGCAGCAGCACCGCCCATTTGCAAGGAATCGGAAGACGCAGGGCTATACAAGCTCCTGTAGTTCTATGTGTGACACCAATTGTTTTTCTGTCCCTTCCTTGCTTCTAGTCATTACGCGTCTCATTCTAAACCTCTCCCTCTCCTCTCATTTCCCTTCTTATTGTAGTAAGCCTAATTATTCTCTGACCACGGCTGCAATCGCTGGTTGCATGGACCGTGGATGGAAGCCCCCCCCGAAGTACCGGGGAGCAATCGCTTATACCCAAATATCAAACGAAGGAGTGAAATCTTAGATGAATACCAAAGAAAAACGTTACACACTGGCAATTCTGGTTAACAACCACCCTGGTGTACTCATGCGAGTTGTTTCCCTGTTCAGCCGCAGAGGCTACAACATTGACAGCCTCTCGGTGGGAGAGACGGAGAATGAAGCAATCAGCCGAATCACCATCGTGGTCAGTGGCGACCGACCGGTTGTAGAACAGATCAAGAAGCAGGTTGGCAAGCTGTATGATGTACAGCGGGTCTATGAAATGGCAGGGGAGAAGAGCCTTCAGCGTGAGCTGGTAATGGTCAAGGTCTCCACCCAGCATGATGACCGCTCCCAGGTCATCGAACTTGCTGAGATATTCAAGGCAAAGATCAACGATGTCACCTCCTCAACCATAACGCTGGAAATGACCGGAAGTCTGGATAAAATCCAGTCGTTCCTTGATTTGATGGCCCCATTCGGGATTGTGGAGATGGCCAGGACCGGTATCACGGCCCTTGAACGAGGTGCAAGAGCGCTGAGTTCAATCAGTTTCAGCGAGGATGAAGAATAAGCGTACAAACGCACCAAACGGTGCGAACCATAACGGAGGATAGGAAGTAATGAGCACAATGTACTATGATTCACAGGCAGATCTCTCAGTTCTAGACGGCAAAAAAGTTGCCATCATCGGATATGGCAGCCAAGGCCATGCACACGCATTGAACCTGCACGAGAGTGGGGTGGATGTTGTCGTAGGTCTCTACAAAGGTTCAAAGAGCTGGAAGATTGCTGAGGAAGCAGGCTTGCAGGTTGCAACCGCTGAGGAAGCCAGTGCCATGGCTCAGGTCATTATGATGCTGCT
>JDSF01000210.1_pt1 | contig 36087 bp, 36 predicted proteins | sample 199441 | NCBI WGS metagenome assembly JDSF01 (sample SAMN02592751, study PRJNA231836) | bioreactor metagenome | isolation source: continuous culture bioreactor denitrification-DNRA | place: Germany: Bremen
CCTTGGCAGTCTCAGCGGTGAATTAGCTCAAGTCGACCGCTACCTGTTCGGAGCCGGAGCCATGAGCGCCTCCTTCGCATGGTTTTTCAGCCTAAGTCTCGGTGCAGGTTTACTCGCTCCACTCTTCCGTAAACCAATCGCCTGGCGCTGCTTGATGGTTTTGTCTGCCTCACCATGTGGGGGATAGCGGCGTCATTGCTGTGGCCAAAAGTCCAGACCATGATTGGATAAATCACCTTTTCAGTACGTATCACTCAATTCATAACAAGAAACGGCCACTACATTGAATCAATATAGTGGCCGTTTTTTATTATGCTCTAATTTACTACTCTTCTATTTCGTCTGTCTGAATATCTTCCTTAGGCTTTTTGGTTCGATAAGCAGGTCTTGCCAGAATCTCCAGATAAAAGGATTCAAGCTGCTGCTCTTCCGCCCCTGAAATGCACTTATTAATCGCAGACATATGAATGACTTCGCTGCTAGCTTCATCAGCACCGAAGCGACAGTCAAAATCCCAGAAGTCGGCGTCATCAGGAAGTTTTTTGCCACGCTCTCTTTTTATATATTTTCTGACTTCATATTTAATGGCTTCAACAAGCCTTGGAAGCTTGAGCTTAGGGTGGGTCATTTTAAAGGTTTTTCTCATAGTGATCTCTTCATCTGTGATTTGCATTGTTAAAAATAATCTTCGACAAGCGCCATACTAACATCAAAGTATAATTTTCAGCACCATTTCGTACACAAATGACCTTATTGTTGAATAAGGGCCCTTTTCTTGATTCATTTATCCACAAAATTGAGCTGCCCATCAGAACTATTTGCCTTAGAACATACCTTTACTTGCCGACAAGCGGCAGGTACACTCTGCGCATCTATAATCGCGAGGAACCGATGCCACAAACAGATACACACGCATTTGACCAACTTACGCCCGACTTCATCATGGATGCCGTTGAATCACTCGGTTACCGTTGTGATTGTCGCATTCTGACCTTAAACAGTTACGAAAACCGTGTTTATCAGGTTGGTATTGAAGAAGAACAACCACTGATCGTTAAATTTTACCGCCCAGATCGTTGGAGCAGAGAACAGATCCTTGAGGAACACAGCTTTTCTCAGGAGCTGGCCGATCATGAGCTGCCAGTTGTCGCCCCACTGGTTCACTGCTCAGGGACAACGCTGCATGACTATAAAGGATTCATGTTCAGTCTCTCACCGCGGAAAGGTGGCCAAGCTCCGGAACTGGACAACCTTGAACATCTGGAAATCATTGGACGCTTGCTCGGCCGCATTCATCTGATCGGATCAACGCACCCCTTTCAGTACCGTCCGAAGCTCGACAGCCGCAGTCACGGACATGATTGTGTTGCCTTTGTCAGTGAGAACTTCATCCCGATTGAATACAAAGAATCGTACCTGTCGTTGACCCGCGATATCCTCCAACGAATCGATGAGTGCTTCAACCGCTTGAGTGGGATTCGTTTCATCCGGACCCACGGTGATTGTCACAGTGGCAATATGCTTTGGCGAGATAATCTGCCTAACTTTGTCGATTTTGATGATGCCCGAATGGCTCCGGCGATTCAGGATTTCTGGATGCTGTTATCAGGTTCAAACGACCAGCAACGCCAACAATTGGATAAAATCCTCAACGCTTATCATCAATTTTACGATTTCAACCCGTTGGAACTTCAACTGATTGAACCCTTAAGAACCCTGCGGATGATCTATTACTCGGCCTGGTTAGCCCGTCGTTGGGATGATCCAGCATTCCCGCGGACATTTCCCTGGTTCAATACGATGCAGTACTGGGGCGAACATATCCTCGAACTCCGCGAACAGATGGCGGCCCTACAGGAACCATCACTGCAATTTTAACAGCTCATTGACGTATCGAGAGATCATGCAACCCCTTGAACATAAAATATTGACCCTGCTGAAGCAGCATCGCAAACGGCCCCTGAATCGACGCAGTTTGGCAGAACACCTCAACCTGCGAGGACAAGAGCGGAAGCAACTGACCCGGATTCTGAATCAGTTGGTTGGTCAGCAGCTACTGGAAGAACGTAAAGGACATTATCGCGTTCGCCAGCAGCAGAAGCTGCTCGAAGGAACCTTTTCACTGGCAGAACGTGGCTTCGGTTTCTTGCGCCCGGATGATCCAGAGAGGGAAGACCTGTTCATTCCAGCGCGTCACATCGGGTCAGCCATGAATGGCGACCGGGTCCAGGTCAGCTGCCACTTTTCGCCACGACAACGGAAACGTTACGCCCAGGTTGAAAAAATCCTCGAACGGGCTCACAGCCAAATTCTCGGTCATTACCAGATCACAGGTGGCAAGGCAGAAGTCTGGCCATTAAAACGGTCTTTAGGTGGGCCTTTTCTGGTTATCCCTATGGGTAAGGTGAGTAATGGAGATGTGGTCAGTATTGAAATTGACCGCTACGCCGACGGACATCGCCTGGCCAAGGGACATATTACTGAGCACCTCGGTGCTTCTGAAGATCCACAGGTTGATATTGAAACGGTCATCCGTAATCACGAATTACCGCACCAATTTTCAGATGACGCTTTAAATCAAGCGGAAGAATTAGCACAGGCGGTGAGCGAAGCCGATCTGGAAAACAGAACTGACCTGCGCAACCTGCCTTTGGTCACCATCGATGGTGAAACTGCCAAAGACTTTGACGATGCCGTGACCTTACGTAAAGAAGCGGATGGTCATTTTCGCCTTTGGGTTTGTATCGCCGATGTCGCCCACTATGTCGAACCACAGAGTGCTATTGATCATGAAGCCCTGGAACGGGGCACCAGCGTTTATTTCCCTGGATTCTGCCTGCCAATGCTCCCGGAAGATCTAAGTAACGGCATATGTTCTCTGAATCCGCACCAAAACCGCCTGGTCATGACCGCTGAGATGTTAATCAATGATCAGGGTGAAACGGTCGAATCAACCTTTTACCCCGCCGTTATCTGTAGTCAAGCACGCTTGACCTACACTCAGGTCGCCAACTGCCTTGACCAGCCAAACCAATCAGAGTTGGAACCAAAGGTACAACAACAGCTGATCGACATGGCCGAACTCGCCGACATCCTGACGACAATGCGCCATCAGCGTGGCAGCCTGGATCTGGATCTACCAGAAATTGAAATCGTTCTGGATGACAAAGGCCAACCAGTCGATTTAGAAAAAGTGGAACGCAACCAGGCCCATCGCTTGATCGAGGAATTCATGCTGGCGGCTAACGAGTCGGTCGCTCGCTTTCTCAGCGACAACGATCGCCCCCTGCTCTATCGCATCCACGATCAACCCGATCCGATGAAGCTGCAAGATCTTCAACAACTGGCCTCTCAGTGTGGAATCGGCATGGTCTTAGGCAAAGATGTACAGCGAGCGTTGCAGGACTTACTCGATGCGACCAAGGACCGGCCAGAGGCCCGCATGATCCAGCAACATCTACTCCGCAGTCTTCAACAAGCTTGCTACGCGCCAGAAAATCGGGGTCATTTCGGCCTTGCAGCCAGCCACTATTGTCACTTTACCTCCCCGATCAGACGTTATCCCGACCTGCTGGTCCATCGGGCATTGAAGCAAGCCCTGGCAAAGAAACCGAATGCCAACCTTCCTTCAGGGAAGAAACTTATCCAACTGGGTCAGGACTGCTCCACTAAAGAACGCCGAGCCATGCAGGCAGAGCGCGATCTGCTTGAATTACGCCGCTGTCAGGTCATGGTCAAACATATCGGTGATGAATATCCTGGAACTATTGTTTCCGTCACTGAATTTGGATTTTTTGTGGAACTGGATGATATCTATGTCGATGGTCTGGTTCATATCCGTAATCTCAATGATTACTTTCAGTTTGACCCAACAACCATGACGTTAACCGGAGAACGTCGCCGGCAAAGCTACCGCCCTGGTATGCGCGTCAATGTTCGCGTGAAACAGGTTGAACTCTGGCGTCGAAGAATCGACTTTTCCCTAATATCGGAGATTGTGTGAGTATCACTGTGATTTTAATCAGTCTGATCTGGGGCCTGTGTTGTGGGTACGGTTTAACCAAGCTGGCCGAGGCATTTATCAATACCATCATCAGTCTACACGGCCTGTTTTTAAGGCGCTGGAAATGGTTGGCCAACAAGTCAGCTCCCGGAATGATCAGCTACAGTATTATTCTTGACCTATTGATCCGCACTTTACTGATGGGAACTTTTTTCGGCGTGATATTACGCTGGGGAGATGACTGGGTCCGGCACAAGACCGCCTTCAACTATTCGGAGACAGTTCTGATTATCTGGGGAGTCGCAGCAACCCTCACCGCACTGATTTCATTAAAACCAAGTTGGCAAAAAGTACGCATTGCCTGGAAAATCAGTCATGAGTATGACTACGCTCAAAAACGCAAACGCACATTTTTACTCAGGCATTAATTTTTAATAAACAGCAAGAATTTCATACCCCTTGCTGCCAACTTCGACAAGGTCACCACAACAGGAACCGATCAAGCCTCGCCCTAAAGGTGAGGCAGCTGTAATCAACAGAATTTCCCGACCTTCAAACTCGACAGCTAATCCGCCAGACATCGGTGCCAGAAAAACCCACTTTTCCTTTTCCTCTTCATCTATTAACTGCACCAGAGCGCTCAGTCGGATTTCGCTCTCTTCGTCAAACTCTTGCATCACAAGCTGTTCGAACACCTGAATTGAACGAGCAATTTCCTGAGCACGATTCGCCTGCCCTTGTGCAATATAAGACGCTTCCAGAGCTAAGGTTTCATATTTGTTATCGGGTATATTATCTTCATGGGTTGCCGCTTCATGGGCTGTTTTAGCCGCCTGAAACAACAAGGTATGGTCCGTTTTTAAACGGTTGATGATGGCTAAACGCAAATTTTCTTTGTTCATTGTCGCTTCAAATCATTTGTAGATCAAAAAATTGGGCAGAACTGAAGATGGTAAGAATCCGCCCCGCATAATAAGCGAATTGTAACGGCAGATAGACAATATTGAAACAGATAAAAAAAGCGGGTCCATTTATTTGGACCCGCCATAACAATCAATATTAAAACGGCCAGAGATTAATGCAACTGTTCCTGCATTGCCGTCATCCACTCAGCTGTGGACTGAAACGGTTGTCCTTTTAACAAAGCAAACCAGATTGACTCAGACATCGTGGGATGCGCGTGGACGGTATTTTTCAGCTCATCGACTGTAAGTCCACAGGTCACGGCCAGATTCAATTCGTGAATCACTTCTGTTGATGCCTTACCGATCAGGTTGGCTCCAATCAGAGTTCCACATCCTGCCCTATAAATCAGCTTAACGCGCCCTTCTGTCTCTTGTGAAATAATCGCTTTTGGACTCATCTCAAGGGGAAAATTGATCACCCTGATATCATCAAATTGCTCTTGGGCTTCTTTCTCTGTCAGTCCTGTCGCAGCAATTTCCGGGGTCGAATAAACCACCCGCGGAGTGACTTTATTTTCATAACGTTTGCTTTTTGGATTTTTCAAATTCTCGGAAATAATCATAGCTTCATAGACTGCAGTATGAGCCAGCATCGCTGTTGAGATAACATCACCAGCAGCATAAATATGTGAAACCCCGGTTTGCAGGTAATCATCGACCTTGATGAATCCTTTTTCAACTTCGACATCGGTGTTTTCCAAGCCGATATTGTCAGTATTCGGCTGGCGGCCGATACCGATCAAAACCTTGTCGTAAGTTTCCGGACCAGAGTTCCTCCCCTTGAAATAACATTCAGCCAGATTTTCCTTGACCCTAATCTGGTCAAGAGATGTGTTAACACAAACCTTTATTCCTCGTGTCTCCAGGCACTGCTGGACAAGGTCACCAGTATCAGCATCTTCATTCGGCATCAGTTGTGACATTGCCTCAATCACAGTGACATCACTACCAAAAGCGCGATAGATAGAAGCAAATTCCAGTCCGATAACACCGCCGCCAACAACCAACAAGCGCTTCGGGATAGTGTCATTATTGAGTAAATCATCACTGGTGCAGACGACATGACCATCGATTTCAATCCCTGGAATCAAACGTGGCCGTGCTCCTGTTCCAATCAGGATGATATCACCCCGCACCTGTTCAATCTGACCATCAGCCGTTGTAACTTCAATCACTTCGTTGCTGATAAAACGACCATGGCCATAAATTTTGTCTGCTGGTGTCATCTCCTTATGCACATGACTCAAGTGTCCAATCAGACCATTTTTCTGCTGAAAGATAGCCTTCATATCAATTTCAGCGGGTCCAAGGGCAACGCCAAATTGATTCGCTTTGGTGCTTGCCAAGGCAAACTCTGCCGACTGAACCTGCTGTTTAGTCGGCATACAGCCGTAATTAACGCAAGCCCCACCGAAGCTCTTTTCTTCTTTTTCGATAAAACAGACTGACTTACCAGTCCCGGCCAACATATAGCAGAGCTCAAGACCCGCAGGACCTGAGCCAAGGATAAGAACATCATAACTTTTCATAATTCATCTCCAAAAAGGGTATATATTCAAATGTCCATATATTATCCAGATAGTCTCCAAATGACAACCAGACACTATTTTGTTACCTGGTATACTTTTTTATACCTAATATTAATCAATCAGTTACAATGGTAACAATTCTATTGTCGCGAGAAATGGAGACCAAATGACTCAACCACATGAAGTCATGGATCAATTATTCGATTTTGATGAGGAGACGGTCAAAACTGCTCTTGCTGTTTTCGGAGGGAAATGGAAACCTTCAATTCTCTGGCATTTGCGTAATAGTCCCTGTCGCTTCAACGAACTGTTACGCAGAATGCCAAAGATCACCAAAAAAATGTTGGTTCAACAACTCAGGGACCTTGAGCATGAGGAAATTATTCTCAGGCAGGTTCACCAGGTCATGCCACCTAAGGTCGAGTATTCACTGACAGAATATGGCAGAACTCTATGCCCTGTTTTTCAAATTTTGCAGAATTGGGGCGAAAACCATTTACAAGGGCGTGAGATCAAGTATCCGCACCTGAAATGGGACACTCTCAAAGAAAGCGATACATAATTAAAAAGGCGGGCCCATACAGGATCCCGCCTATTTACTGATATTTCAAAAGTGTACTATTTCAGCTTCCAACTGGTTCCTTCTCGACTATCAAGCAATTCGATACCACACTCGGCCAATGCATCACGAATTTCGTCTGACTTGGCAAAGTCTTTATCAGCACGCGCCTGCAGACGAAGGCTGATCTGCTCATCGATCTCTTCGGCGCTGATATCCAGCTTGGCCAGCCCGGCCATGCGGATCTGCTCGAGCCATGCCGCTGGATCAGAGTTGTAGATTCCAAGGACATCACCCAGTTTGAGCACAGTTTGACGCAGGTCACGCACCTGAGCAACGAGGTCGGCTTTCTTTTTGAATTTCTTGGTCGCAACCAAACGGTTCATGGTGCGCACCCCTTCAAACAGGTGGGCAATGGCCAGAGCACTGTTGAAATCATCATCCATGCTTCGCGGAATTTTGCTTCCAACTCGGCTCCAGCGCTGCTGTCTGCGGTTTCTTCCGTTACACCTTCGAGCATCTGATCAGCACTGAGCAGAGCTTCGTAGAAACGGCTTAATCCGGCTTGCGCTTCAACCAGGTTCTGATCGGAAAAATCGATTGGTGACCGGTAGTGTGACGTCAAGATAAAGAAACGCACAACTTCAGCGTTGTAGGTTTTGAGGATGTCACGGATGGTAAAAAAGTTACCAAGTGACTTCGACATCTTCTCTTGATTGACATTAACAAAACCGTTGTGAACCCAGTATTTGGCGAAAGGCTTGTCATTAGCAGTCTCAGACTGAGCAATCTCATTTTCATGATGAGGGAAGATCAGATCACGCCCTCCGCCATGGATATCAAAGCTGTCGCCAAGTAACGAAGAGCTCATAGCCGAACATTCGATATGCCAGCCTGGACGCCCCTCACCCCAAGGAGATTCCCAGCTCGGCTCTCCCGGTTTTGCATTTTTCCAGAGAGCGAAGTCCATCGGCTTCTCCTTCTGCTCACCCGGTGCAATCCGCGCTCCGGCAAGCATTTCATCCATGGTACGCTTGCTGAGTTTCAGATAGTCATCAAACTTGTTAACTCGATAGTAAACGTCACCCCCTGAGGCGTAGGCAAAACCTTTATCAATCAGGGTTTGACAGATTTCTATAATCTTGTCGATATATTCTGTCGCCCGCGGTTCGTGAGTCGGCTTAACCAATCCCAGCGCTTCCATGTCCTCATCAAAGGCAGTGATGAACTCTTCAGCCAGCTCTTTACTTGAGATACCACGCTCATTAGCCCGATTGATGATCTTGTCATCAACGTCGGTATAATTACGGACGTAGGTTGTGTCGTAGCCAGCGAACTGCAAGTAACGATAGATAATATCAAATACAATATTGGCCCTGGCGTGACCGATATGGCAGTAATCATAAACAGTGACACCGCACACATACATGCCAACCTTTCCGGGGACCAGAGGTTGAAATTCTTCTTTTTTAGCGCTCATTGTGTTGTAAACACGTAAACTCATGGGATTCTCCCTCAAATCAATAAAATATTTCCGAAAACGCGCAATTTTCGCAAGGTCAAGGACGCTGGGAGCGTTTTGTGCGGAGGCGTAGTGAAAGCTACGTCGCACAAACAAAGTATCCTGCTGACTCCAAAATTGCGGGAAAGGGCCGTTTTATTTTACCTTTGCCCAGGTATCACGCAGTGTCACCGCACGATTGAACACTGGAGCTCCCGGCTGTGAATCTTTGGCATCCACAGTAAAATAACCAACCCGCTCAAACTGGAAAGTCTCTCCCGCTTTTGCCGCCATCAAACTAGGCTCAACCAGAGCGTCAGTCACCTGAAATGATTCGGGATTCAAGGCGCTCAAATAGTTTTCAGCCTTGTCTGGGTTTTCCTGATTGAACAAGCGATCATAAACCCGTACTTTCACTTTTTGTGCATGCTGAGCAGAAACCCAATGGATAATTCCTTTAACCTTGCGGCCTTCAGGATTTTTCCCCAGAGTGTCGAGGTCAGCGGAACATTTGAGTTCAACCACTTCGCCATTTTCGTCCTTGATGAATTCATCACATTTGATGATGTAGGAATTGCGCAAGCGTACTTCACGCTCAGGACCAAGACGGAAATATTTTTTCGGTGACGGTGGGTTTTCCATGAAATCATCACGGTCAATCCACAGCTCGTTACTCATCGGCAAGCTGCGGTTGCCCTGCTCTGGCTTCTGAGGATGATTCGGTGCTTCCAGCTCTTCAACTTTATCGTAGTTGGTGATCGTCACTTTAAGCGGGTTAAGCACAGCTTGACGCCGAAATGCTGTTGCGTTGAGCTGCTCACGAACACAATCTTCCAAGACCGAAAGGTCGATCCAGTTGGCTCCTCTGCCGACACCAATCCGCTCACAGAATTGACGAATAGCTGCGGCAGGATAGCCGCGGCGACGCATTCCGGAAACAGTCGGCATACGGGGATCATCCCAACCTTCAACATAATCTTCATTGACCAGTTGCAGCAGTTTACGCTTGCTCATGACAGTGTAGCTGAGGTTGAGTCGGGCAAATTCGATCTGTTGTGGAGCAAAAATCTCAAGCTCTTTCAAAAACCATTCGTAGAGAGGACGATGATCTTCAAATTCAAGCGTGCAGATCGAATGGGTCACCCCTTCAATCGAATCTTCCTGACCGTGGGCAAAATCGTACATCGGATAGATACACCATTTGTCTCCGGTCCGATGGTGATCGGCATGCAGAATCCGATACATGGCCGGGTCGCGCAAATTCATGTTGGGTGAGGACATGTCGATTTTCGCTCTCAAGATGTGAGATCCGTCAGGAAAATCGCCATTTTTCATCTGTTCAAACAGTTCTAGATTTTCTTCAACGGTGCGATCCCGATAAGGACTGTTTTTCCCTGGTTCGGTCAAGGTTCCACGGTTGGTCCGCATTTCATCGGCAGACTGACTATCAACATAGGCCTTGCCTTTTGTAATCAGCTTGACCGCCCACTGGTAAAGTTGATCAAAGTAATCGGACGCAAACAGCGCCTCACCACCCCAGTCAAAACCGAGCCAGGCGACATCTTCCTGAATCGATTCAACATACTCATCCTCTTCCTTAACGGGATTGGTATCGTCAAACCGCAGGTTGCACCGCCCCTTATAATCAGCGGCTAAGCCGAAATTGAGGCAGATACTCTTGGCATGGCCGATATGCAGGTAACCGTTTGGTTCTGGAGGAAAGCGGGTAATGACCTGATCGCGTTTACCGCTCTCCAGATCCTCATTAATAATGGTACGGATAAAATTAGAGACGACGGGTGTTTCAGTACTCATGCAGATGTCCTATATACTGTTTATGTGATTTTATTTCGAATTTATAACCAAAACAAAGGCTATTTGCCACAAAGACACAAAGAACACCAAGAGATCTAGCTTCGTGCGCTTGGAGCCTTGGTGGTTAAATGATTGTGCTTCTTAAAGTGTTTAATCGGACCCTTCTTTTGGGTTATAGAGCCGTTTTTTTAAGCTTGAATTGGAGGGGGCCAGAGAAAGTTTAGTTCTCTGCTAACTCTGCAGCTCAAGCATCTCTGCGTTATAAATGCTCTTGTCAGATTCAGCAAGGGTTTAAACAACAGCCCTTACGAAATTACAGTCGCCAATCTGGCTGCTTTCCCCTGTTTGTCATTCTCAAGAAGCACCACAGCATGGGCAGCAATCCCCTCGCCATAACCGACAAAACCTAGTTTTTCGGTGGTTGTCGCCTTGACATTAACCCGATCCTCACCAGTTTGACAATCGGACGCGATATTAGCCACCATTGTGACAATATGGGGAGCAAGCTTCGGCTTCTGACAAAGAATGGTGGCATCGAGATTACCGATCTTGTAACCCTGTGCTTTCATTTTGATGACAACTTGTCGCAGCAATTCACGACTGTCGATTCCAGCATAGGTGGCATCTGTATCAGGAAAATGACGACCGATATCCCCCTGTCCCAACGCTCCGAGGATGGCATCACAAATGGCATGAAGCAGAACATCGGCATCAGAGTGCCCCAACAGGCCCAGCTCGTAATCGATTTTGACACCACCAAGAATCAGCGGTCGCTCTGAAACCAACTGATGAACATCATAACCATGGCCGATTCGCATCATCACGAGACCTTTCCGATAGTGTCAAGCAGTGCTGCGGCGATCAAAAGATCTTCCTGGGTCGTCACCTTGATATTGCGATAGTCGCCTTCAAGCATCTGGACATTAATCCCTGTACGCTCCAGTAACGAGGCATCGTCCGTTCCACAAAAACCATCATTGATAGCCTGGTCAAAAGCTTGCTTTATCAACTGATACTGAAAACCTTGAGGCGTTTGAGCATGCCAGAGTCGCTTACGATCTGGAGAGCCCATGATCTGCCGATTTTCAACGTCTTTAATGGTATCTTTAACGGGAACTCCAACCGCACAGGCTCCCTGGGCAGCAACAATATCAATCAACCGTGTTAACAGGGCGGAATCAAATAGAGGCCGAGCACCGTCATGGATGAGAATCGGCCGTTCGGGCTGATCGAAACCATCTTCAGCGACAGCGTTCAAACCATTTAAAACAGAATCTTGTCGTTCGGCACCACCAGCAACAATCCTGATCACCTTCCCGAAACCATACTGTTCGACGATCTGCTCGCGACAATAGGTTATATCCCTTCCGGGACAATCAGATAAATATGATCAACCTGAGGATGGTGTTCAAATTGAGAAATGGTATGCGCAAGAATCGGCTTTCCAGCCAGAGAAAGGTACTGCTTGCTAACTGCAGTTCCCATCCGACGCCCCATTCCCGCCGCCGGGATCAAGACAGTTGCTTTCATGTTTACCCCACCATATCAAGGCCGCAGTAATAACATATAGCCACAAATAGAAAGACCAGGCGAAATTCGCCCGGCCTTAAAATAATACTATGCCTGTCGAACTCTAGTGGAAAATATTTTCCAGGCGCTGTGTCACCTGATCTTCCTTGGCACCTTCAGCCAGAGCGACTTCAGTAATCAATAGCTTACGCGCCTGCTCCAGAACCTTTTTTTCTCCGTAAGAGAGTTCTTTAGCCGAGCTGATCTGATACAGGTCACGCAATACTTCCGCAACTTCGAGCAGATCTCCGGTCTTCAGCTTATCGTTATACTCGCGTTGACGGCGACTCCAGGATGCGATTTTACCATTATCCGTCGGCTCTGCAAGAGCGTCAAAAATCCCTGTGATCCTGGTCTGATCAATCAACCTGCGTAAGCCAACATTTCCGGCATTACCAACCGGAACCATAATCTTCATGTCACTGTCGACAATTCTCAGAATATAAAACTGCTGGCTATGTCCGGAATACTCACGACTCTCAATGTCTTCAATAACACCAACCCCTTGGGTTGGATAAACTGCCATATCACCAATTTTAAACAAAATAAAGCTCCTTTAGCTTGACCAACTGATACTATCATAAAAGAGGAATTTCGTCAAATCGGGTATTTACTGTTAACATCTTGATTCAAAACAAGAAATAGCTTTTCAGTAGGCTCCGACAAAAAGCCTGTGTTAGAGTTTTCTATTTAACGACTTTTCTGGAGAGAGAAACACGCTATGTCGATCATATCTGCCATCCTGTTTCTTATTCTAACAACATCAACTGCGTCAGCGGCACAAGCGGATCAGCTCTCTTTTGCTGACAGTCTGGCAACAGAGGGTGACCATTATCGCGCCATCACAGAATACAAACGCTTCCTTCACTATCAACTCGACGATACCCGTAGAGCTTACGCGCAACTCCAAATTGCCCGCAGTTTGATCGCTGGGGAACGTTGGCAGCAGGCTGATGCCGCCCTGGAAAAAGTCTGGATCAATTTTCCTGATAGCAAAGAAGCAGAACAAGCCAAACATCTTCATGCCGCTGCAGCCTATGAGCGAGGGGATTTTGATAGTGCGATCGAGCGCTACACGGTGCTGACAAAGGCTTCCAACAAAAGCCAGAGGGCCAGCTCAAGCTATCGACTAGGCCTCGCAAAACTTCAGCAGGGTCACCTCCAAACAGCGCGACAGCATTTCGCCGAGATAAAGGACCCACAACTGAATCTCTCGCTTGATCAATATCAGCATTTACCTCAGAAATCTCCACGACTGGCAGCGACGCTCTCGGCCTTGTTGCCAGGAGCAGGACAACTCTACACTGAACGCCCACGTCAGGCAGGTATTGCCTTTGCTCTGAACTCAGCTTTTATTTATGGTGCCATAGAAGCTTGGGATAATGAAAACTACAGCGTCAGCGCAATTCTTTCTTTATTTGAGCTTGGCTGGTATGGTGGAAATATCTACAATGCAATGAACAACGCCCATAAATATAATCAACGACAACGACAAAACTTTATCGAACAGTTGCAGACTCGCTTTAATCTGTCATTAGGTTGGCACGACAATCATCCTGCACTGACAGCTCAAATTCGTTTTTAATCTGGATGGAACTATGAAAATTGGAATTATCGGATCAGGCGCTATCGGCCTCTACTACGGTTCAATGTTGCAAAGAAGCGGGCAGGATGTTCACTTCCTCATGCGTCGCGATTATGGAGCTGTCTCGCAAAATGGCCTCAAGATTCACTCGGTGAAAGAAAACTTTGAACTACCCAAGTCTCAGCCTATGAAAATTCGGCAGACATTGGTCCGGTTGATCTCGTTCTGGTTGCCCTAAAAACCTTCTCAAATCAACATATGGTCACATTGGTTAGTCCCCTGATCGGCCCAGATACCGCGATCCTGACATTGCAGAATGGTTTGGGTAATGAGGAGTTGCTGGCCGACGCATTCGGAGCGACAAGAGTGCTGGGAGGGATTGCCTTCATTTGTAGCAATCGTGGCGAACCTGGAACCGTTCATCATCTCGGTGAAGGGAAAATTACTCTGGGCGAACTCAGCGATGGCCTGACTTCGCGTAGCCAGCAACTCGCTGAAATGTTCAACCAGGCTGGTGTCCGCTGTGAAGCGGTCGACGACCTGCGCCGTATCCGCTGGGAGAAGCTACTCTGGAATATCCCCTTCAACGGGCTGACAGCTCTATTCAAACAGGATGTCACCGAACTGATCAGCAAACCTTCGATCAAAGAATTAGCCTTTCAAATAATGCTCGAAGTTGCGGCGGCAGCCAATGCTCAACCACTCAAGAAAAAAATTGAAGCAGAGGTGTTCTGCTCGAAACTGATTGCTGCAACAGAAAAAATGATTGGATATCGCCCCAGCATGATGATTGATCGCCTTGAGGGGCGACCTTTGGAGCTGGATGCAATCTATAAGATCCCGCTTGAACAGGCTCATGCAGCTGGAGTCGAAATGCCACGCGTAGAGATGCTTTATCATTTGCTGACTGCAGGAGAAACCGATCAGGCCTAACTCTATCTGACAAAAACCTTATTGAGGGGTTTATCGGTTACAGTCACATAATCGGAAACTGGTATTCCTTTTTCTGGGAGGCAGACTGATAAAAACTATTCAGTTTTCTCCACCTTTTGAATCAAACGGTTCGGCACCAAGATGCTGAACAAAAACAGGAAACAGGCTGCAACGACGATGGTCGGTCCAGATGGGGTATCATATTGGAATGAGCCGAACAATCCTAAACAAACAGAAAGACAACCGATAACAACCGCCAGAACTGCCATTATTTCAGGGTTTCCAGCAAAACGGCGAGCCGTCGCTGCGGGAATTATCAACAATGCCGTGACCAGCAACATACCGACCACTTTCATCATCACTGCAACAGTCAAAGCGATCAGCCCGAGAAACAAGATATTGATCCGATCGACCGGGACACCTTCAACCCGGGCTAAATCTTCGTGAATGGTGATGGCCAGCAGTGGTTTCCAGATCAAGATCAGACCAAACAGAGCGAGCCCGCCTGCACCAAAGATCCAACCAAGGTCAGTATTACTGATGGCCAAGATATCGCCAAAAAGATAAGCAACCAGATCGATCCTGACATCGTCCATAAATGCCAGTGTCACCAACCCTAACGATAACGCTCCATGGGAGAAAATTCCCAACATTGTATCACTGGCCAACTGGCGCTGGTATTGACTGACAAACAGCAAAACTGCCAGGATCTGGCACACGACGAATATGCCGACGGTCAAATTAACATGGAAGACAAACCCGAGGGCGACACCCAACAAGCTGAATGCGCCAGAGTATCACCGAAATAGGCGAGCCTTCTCCAGACGACAAAAGAGCCAAAAGGACCGGCAACAAAAGCGACCCCCAGACCACCAACCAACGCTCTCAGCAAAAAATCATCGATCACAGTGTTCCCTCTTATCGCAGCCGCAGCAATGGTCGTGCTGGTGATTCTGATCATGGACATAAACAGCGAGATGCTCTACAGCATGCGCTCCAAACAATTCAGCATAAGCAGGATCATTGGTGACCATTTCGGGTGTCCCACTACAGCAAATATGGCGATTTAAACAAAGAACCCGGTCGGTCGCAGCCATGACCAGATGTAAATCATGCGAAACCATCAAAATGGCACAACCACGTTCACTCCGAATGCGGCTAATCAACTGATAAAGCTCAACCTGACCATGGACATCCACCCCCTGAACAGGTTCATCAAGGACCAGGATATCTGGTTCCCGCATCAACGCCCGGGCTAGCAATACCCGTTGCAACTCTCCTCCGGAGAGATTTTGCAGCGGCGACTCAAGGACATGCTCAGCCCCAACTTCTTTCAATAACGGCATGATCTTATGCTTATTATTGCGACTGGTCAGCATCAGGAAACGCCTGACTGTCACTGGAAAGGTCGGATCGAGGTGCAATTTTTGCGGCATGTAGCCGATGGTCACGCCTGCCGCCATGTTAACCTTTCCCGATGACGGCTTTTGCAGGCCGAGGGCAACACGCAGCAGCGTTGTTTTGCCTGCCCCATTCGGACCAACAACGGTTACGATTTCGCCCACATTGAGCTGCAGATCAACCTTTTCCAACAGCAGCCGCCCCCCCAACTCAAGGCTCACGTCAGTCAGATCCAACACTGTTCCAGTCATTCCACTTCCTTTTTACGCTGACAATGGGGACACAGACCCATAATTTCAATTGTCCGCTGTTGGACTTCAAAACCACTCAGTTCAGCATTTTTACTGATCGCTTCAGTGATCTGGTCTGAATCAAGTTCAGCAAAGGCCTTACACGATTTACAGATCAGGAATTGCCCTTCGTGCTGGCGACCGGGATGAATACAACCCACATAAGCATTAAGTGACTCAATTCTGTGGATCAAGCCTAGCTCCAACAAAAACTCAAGTGCCCGATAAACTGTTGGTGGTGCCGTGCGCGCATCCTTTTGCAACTGCTCAAGCACATCATAAGCTCTTATCGGCTTGTGTTGTTGCCAGATCAGCTCAAAAACCCGCTTACGTAAGCGGGTAAAACGTTGCTTTCGCTGTTGGCAGACCTCTTCGGCTCCTGCCATCGCTTCAGCCATACAACGCTGATGGTCGTGGTCGCCTGTGACAAATTGCATTCTGTTACCCTTACTTACATAAATCAGCATCTTCAGGTTGACGCCAGAAATGTTATAATATAACATTTCAAAAATCAACTACTCTGGAGATAGCGACATGAAAACACACATAAAAAAATCAATCTTAACTCTTTTGGCTCTTTGTTGTCTGCTTTATCCTTTGCTTCAGCTGCAGACAGTCCTCGAGTCGTTGTCAGTATCAAACCTCTCCACTCTCTGGTGAGTGGAGTCATGGCAGGTATTGGCAACCCTCAACTTCTGGTCAAAAAAGGATCACCTCACGGTTACAGCTTACGCCCTTCGGAAGCCAAAGCTTTAGCCAAGGCCGATCTGGTTGTCTGGGTTGGTCATGAATTGGAAAGTTTCCTTGAAAAACCATTACAGACATTGGCAAAACATTCCCTCCATTTGGAACTGGCGGATCAACTAGAACAAGATCTCCTCACCAAACGCCATGGAGGAACCTGGGAAGATCATGCTGATCATTCCAAACATGCGGATACAGCTCATGGGGACGAGCAGAACAGATCAGACCTCCACCTCTGGCTCGACCCTAAAATAGCGAAAAAAATCGTGACTGAGACAGAAAAGGTTCTCATCGATATTGATCCAACTCAGGCACAAAGATATCGAGACAATGCCGCTCATATGAGGCAGAAACTGACAGAATTAGACATTCAGCTCAAGCAGAAGCTCGCCCCTGTCCGTCATCACCCTTACCTTGTTTTCCATGCCGCTTACCAGTATTTTGAAACCGCTTACAATTTGAATGCCGTCGGTTCAGTCACCATCGATCCGGAGAGAAAACCAGGCGCTAAGCGGATCAGTGAAATCCGCCACAAACTTCAGGAAACGAATGCTCGTTGCGTCTTCAGTGAGCCTCAATTCGAATCCCGTCTGGTTGCGACAATTATTGAGGGAACTGGGGTGAAAACAGCGACGTTGGATCCTTTGGGGACAGATATTCCTGCCGGACCTGAGGCCTATTTTCAATTGATGCAGTATCTGGCAGATAACTTGGTTGAGGGATTAAAATAGTATCGAGAAAAAACAAAAAGCCTGATCGCAGCAAACAGCTGATCAGGCTTTTTTATATCCTTAGGGGCGAACCTATGTGTTCGCCCTCTTCCATAGTCGGGCAATAGACTTCAATCAGCGATCAACTGGCAAGCTTGAGATAATCCTGAAGCAGAGTGATGCCCTCTTCAACATAAGGATCTTCGGCAACCTCTTCAGCCAAAGATTTTTCCTTTTTATCTTTATTTTCATCGTCTTTCGCAGGCATTGCACCATGAGGTGCCATCCCAGCCCCCTCTTCACGATTTTCATCACGCTCGACAATCAAATCAGCTAAACGCAAAGATTGTAGGCTTTCGTCACGACGCTTCTGCGATTTCATTGCCGATTCGACGATATCCTGAAAATCTTCGTCTTCATCGATCCTGTCATGGCTCAATTGACGCAACTGGTCCAGCTTCTCTGCAGCATTATTCCAACGTTTATACTTTGCAGAAGCGATCCGATCCCATGGCAGAGCATTATCAAGATATTGCTCACCACTTTCCAGGCCATCAAGCCGCGATGGCAGCACCACATCTGGACTCACCCCTTTTTCCTGGGTTGACTCTCCACTGATGCGATAAAACTTTTGAATTGTGACTTTGACGGCCCCAAGTGGCATATATTTATCCATACCCCGCAAGTTAACAAAGCGATCAAGGTCAAGCAGCGCCTGAACTGTCCCTTTACCGTGAGTATGAGCATCACCAACGATCAAAGCCCGGCCGTAATCCTGAAGTGCCCCCGCCAGAATTTCAGACGCTGAGGCGCTGAAGCGATTGACCAGGACAATCATCGGCCCATCATACTCAACCGTCTTGTCATCATCCTTCATGACCCTGATCTTACCTGCACCGCTACGGATCTGAACGACTGGTCCAGTCTCAATAAACAGCCCAGTCACGCTCACAGCATCAGCCAAAGAACCACCACCATTATTACGCAGGTCAAGGATCAGTCCTGCAATATTTTCTTTCCGTTGTTTTTTAAGCTCTTCACGCAGATCATCAGTGCAGTTGCGATTGGTTTTTCCACTGTAATCGCGATAAAACGAAGGGATCTTAACGTAACCGAAGGTCTGACCGCTGTTCTCATCTTTTACGGTTGTCCCTTTAACAAAAGTTTCTGCAATTTCAACAACATCGCGGATAATTGGGATGACCAATCGACGCCCATCCGGCTTTTTAATCGTCAAACGGACCTCGGTCCCTTTCTTCCCACGAATCAAAGCAACAGCATCACGGATACGAGTATCGGTAATATCAACCGGCTCAGCAGCGCCTTCGGCCACTTTTAGAATAATATCGTCGGCACCAAGCTGGCCCTGCTTCGACGCTGCACTGCAGGAATCACACGGACAACCTTGATATAACCATCATCCTCACGCAATGTCGCCCCAATCCCTTCCAGTGAACCACTCATCTGGATATCAAAATCCTCTTTGGAGGTCGGTGGCAAATAACTGGTGTGAGGATCGTATGCTCTCGAGATGGCATTGAGATAACGGTCATAGTGATCTTGCTCGCTCTCTTCCAACATCCGAGTAAACAGACTCTGAGTCGTCTTGCCAACTTTCTCAACGGCCTTGGCAAATAAATCAGCATCCTGTTTTTCATCAACTGGCAGTAGCGCCCCACTATCATCAGTACCGATGTCATCTTCACGCAAACTGATATAGCGATTCAATATCTGGAGCTTTATCGTCTTTCTCCAACGTTCACGCAGAGCGGCCTCATCAACGACAAACTCCAGCTTTTCTGAATCGGTCTCAACACTCTCGACCACATTGGGGTCAATTTTTTCTGTCAACAACTCAGTCACCATTGCCTGAACTTGTGTGATCCGTTGATTGAGCAATTGACGTCCAGACAAAGGCAAATCCAAGCGGCCCCGACGGATAGCGTCATCAATTTTACTGGTATATTGATTGAGCTGAGCAATATCTTCTTGCAATAGGAAACGCTTTTGAAAATCGAGTTGACTCAAATACAGATCAAAAGCCGCAGCGGAGAGAACATCATCAGTCGGTTTCTGACTATAATGCTTGCGGCTCAGTTGTTGTTGCAACATATGTCCGAGAAGACGAGCCCGGTTACTATCAAAGCTGTCTGTTTCTTTCCCCCAAACACTACACGGCAGCAGAGCGATGAGTAGAATCAGAACAAATCTGCCAATTATTTTTTTTTGGATTATGCATAAAATTCCCTCTATATTTATCGTGCCCTTGAAAAACGAACAGGAGCCTATGGATATAATATATTCAAATGAGCATTTTTATCATGGTTTAAAAAATATTAAGACAAATGTAACCCTGACACCGTACCTGCCGCAAGCAGGAATTCCATTTCGGCTATTTACGGCTTAAAAAGAGCCACAGAACAGGGCAAACAGATCAAATCCTGCTAAACTTAATCCAGACAGTCTTTAGTCAGGAAAGGACGTGCCTATGCATGAGCAACGCAATTATCAGCGGATCAATTTCCGCACAGAAGCCGATATCTCTGTTGCAGATACACTCTGTCGTTGTGATCTGGTCGATCTCGCGTTGCAGGGTGCTCTGTTTCGCAGTGAAAAACGGATCAACCTGAAGATAGGGGATCAGACCCTGTTGAGTATTTTTCTCCCGGATTCCTCAGTGAGAATGGAATTTACCGGAGAACTGATCCATCAGAATGGCAACTTTTACGGCTTTATTTTCGTAGCAGAAGATGATGAGACCATGGGCCATTTACGCCGCTTGCTCGAATTGAACTTTGGTGACAGCAATTTATCTGATCAAGAGTTCGTTCATTGGTTGAAACGGGGGGAAGAACATACTAGTTAAAGAGTCTTCAAGCCGTCACTTCCCAGCGTTCCACAGCCCCTGAGATTCTGATAAAAAGAGGATGCAGGGCTATATACTCTTCGCCCTGCAAGCGAGAATAAAAACTCGGCTCACGTTTTTTCAATTTTTTTAACAGGTGTTGGACCTCATAATCCAGCTGACCTTCGGTACACTCAATTGTCCCATGCGCCAATTCTGTGACAATTTTGCTTCTGTCAAAATTGTACCCTCTGCGATCTGCTTCGTCTGCAATACTACTGAGATAGCTGGCAATCATTCCTGACGGATTTAATCTCTCTTTAAAACGGTACAACTGAGGATGGTTGACATAACCACGGGTTTTTCCTGCCAATACTTTCTGCGCGAGGAGTCCTTCTCGCCAAAGAGCAACCAAACCTTTACTATCAAGATATTGGGGGTGTAGCGACCAGAGTCTCATAACAATAACGACCCTTTAAATTGGTATTCTCATTTTTTTACAATAGGTTCGAAGCACCATTTCAGCCTGATTCATACGCGATATTTGCATATTTTTTGCTTTAATCATCCCCACATCATCCTGCGGCACCTGCATCTGGCGAATTTCCCTTTTCACCATATTAATATTATTCAGAATAATCTTCAAATCTGCAGGGGTATACTTTTTCAGCCCCGGTGGTGACAAACTTTGATACCCAACTGCAATGTCCTGTGCCATTTTTTGGGATTTCCCGATATAGCCATATATAATAGACCTCCACAGGGCATCATACGCCTGTTCGACATAAGAACCAATCAAATCAAGGACATTTATCGCAGAAGCGCTTGCTTTTCCTACAGCGCTGTGAGATCAATCGCCGATATGAAATATTCTGACCACACCAAGGGATTATTGATGACCGGGGCCGGAGTGCTGATTCTCAGCCCGGATGCTTTATTAGTCCGGCTGGTTCAGGCCAACATTTGGACACTGTTGTTCTGGCGCTGTCTGCTGACAGCAACCATGATGTGCATTTTTCTGGCTTTTATCTATAGACGTCAATTCTTGCAAAGCTTTATTGCGACCGGTAAAGCAGGAGTTTTATCCGCCCTGACGATCACGGTCGGCTCAATGTTGTTTATCAACTCCCTCAAACAAACCAGCGCTGCAAACGCTCTAGTGATTCTGGCTGCGACACCCGTCATCAGCAGTCTGCTCAGTTGGCTTTTTTTACGTGAAAAAATTGCACGACGCACCTGGGTGGCCATTCTGAGCTGTTTTGCAGGCATCTTATTTATTTTTTCCGGCAGCCTGCAACAGGGCCTTTTGATGGGAGACCTACTGGCTTTGGGCGCCTCCGCAATGTGGGCTGCAAATATCGTCATCATTCGTAGCGGAAAAAAAGTCAATATGGTTCCGGCCAACGTGCTCGGCAACCTGTCGGTCGTCATCATTGTTTTTGCGCTTGGTGCACAACCGTTACAGATTACTGCCACCGACGCGAGCTTATTACTGTTGCTTGGCGGTCTGGTTCTACCGGTTTCATTTGCACTCATCACCCTTGGACCCCGCTACCTTCAAGCCCCAGAAGTCAGCCTGATCCTGTTGGCAGAAACAGTTCTGGGACCGGCCTGGGTCTGGCTCGTTCAGAGCGAAGTCCCGCACCCGAGAACACTGATCGCTGGCATACTGATTATCTCAACTCTGGCGACCCATACCTTGTTATCCCTGCGTCAACAGCCAAAACGCCTACGATAAACAGTCGGAGAAATGCCAACCACCTGTTTGAATAAGCGTCGGAAGGAGCTTAAATCGACATAGCCAACGATACTGGTTATCTGCTCCAGAGGTTGTTCTGTTTTTAATAAGAGTTGTTTCGCTTTTTCTACCCTTAAGCGTTGTAAATATTCTAACGGTGCTTCTCCTGTTGCCTTACGGAAGCGGCGCAAAAAGGTCCTTTCATTCAAACCAGATCTCTCGGCCATGACCTTGACAGTCACCTTTTCGCGATAAACACGATCAAGCCATTGTTGGATTTTGAGGACGGGAAGGTCCCCATGAGCGCGGCAACCGCGAAAATGGACAAATGGAGCTTGGTCCCGCTGACCGGCGTCAATCAACATCATGCGAGCACAAGCACTCGCCAATACTTTAGACCCATAGCGCTCGATCAACGCTAAGGCTAGATCGGCATGGGCGCCCGTCCCACCAGCGGTCAGGTAGTCTCCTCCGTCAATCAATATCCGATCAACCTGCAGATCAACCTTAGGAAATTGCTGCCGAAAGCGATCAGCCAACTGCCAGTGAGTTGTCGCTGCGCGCCCTTTCAAGATACCGGTCGCCGCAAGGATAAAGGCCCCAGTACAGGCGCTGGCTACGACCTTACTATTTTTGTATTGTTGACCAATCCAGGCAATAAGCTCTTTATATTCAAGAAGTTTCTCAGGTTTCCCTAACATTCCTGGAACAATAATCAGATCAGGCTCTGTACAATCAGCAATACTGCTTGCAGGAATGACCGGCTGACGGTTGAAACTAGTTACTGCCTTACCATCCAAGGAGACAACTTCAACCCGACAGAAACCACTCTTCTGCTCAGGATGTAAACGTTTGTTTTCCCAATTCGCCAAAGCGAATAAATCCAGCATTCCAGCAATGCCCGATTGCAAGCAATTATCGTAAGCCACAATGGCAATTTTCAACATTCAATCATTCCTTTCGCATGAAAAATGCGACTATAGACAAATAAAACACAAATACCAAGATCAAATTCAGGACTTTTCCACCCAGGCAGTTATCTGCCGTAGAGAATCTCTACTCTCCGAATTTCTTGGCCAAACAATCAAAAACTAAACACCACGGCATGAATACATGTCCAGGCCGCCCAAACAAAATCCAAGCGATCAGGCCCCTTATTCTTTTAAAGAATTCATTTTCTAGGTATAATTTAGGCATATTTTTTTCTTATTGTTATATTTCATTTAAGTGTTATTAATTGAAAATATTTGTAAGAAATTTCTCTTTTTAACTAATAACTTCTACAGGTTAATATGCAAAGCTCTGGCACAATAAGTAGTCGTAGATCTCAGGTTCTACATAGCCTGTTTGTGGTCTGTAAGCAGCTCAGTTTGCACCATGAAGAGAATGCAATTGTCAAAGACTCGACCGAAAAACTGATGCAGGGCTTAAAAGAACTCTGGTCGGCAGGAGAAGTTATCCAAATCAGCGTTGCTAAGCACAATTTTCTTGTGGATGGGGTCCCGCTCGATCCTAAGAACAGACTTTTTACCAAGTTCGCATACCGCATATTTCAACATGGCATATCATCCTTTTCCATCACTCCAGAGTTGAATATCTCTGCGTTGTATTCCTTCCTGCGTTTGGTTATGAGCAAACCAGCCGACACCTGGGATCAGGGTGGTGCCAGTCAATGTATGGAACAATGCAACATCATCGGTATCCATATCACCGAAATGTCGAAAAGAGACTTCCAACTGCTAGAAAGCTCAGACAAACATCGCCCTCTTGAACAGATACAATCAGCAGAAGAATTTTGGGATCGTTTTGCTCAATCCCTTTTTCATTCTTTGAATAGGGGACATTCGACAAACTTTGATCCTGACAATGCCTCACCTGCAGAATTAGCGGCAAAGATAGCAGAGCTATTTGATCAAGAAGAATCAGGGACAGAGAGGGAACAAAGAACCCTTCTGGAACAACAGCTCACCCGCTCTATTCTCGCTGCCCAGGGACAAAAAAATAAAACAGAGCGAATGGCCACATACCTCAAACTAGCTGAATTCGTGAATCATATGGGAAATGATTTTCGTGAGGACATCATTGGTTGCCTGTGCAATGTCCATATGTTGAAAAACAATGCCGAAAATTTCTTCAGCGGTTTTTCTGATAACGCTCTTCTTGAAGCATTTAAACAATCGACAGAGAAAAAGAATGATGTCTCCCCCATCATCATGACCCTGATTACCAAACTTGCAGCTGAAAAACGCCTGATTCCCGAGAGAGAACTGTCTCTTATTGAGGAAGAACGGCAAGAACGAGTCCAGAAAGCCAAGGAAATACTCCGCTCCGATGAATTTGAAAAATACGTGCCCGAACGCTATCAAAAAACCTTACTGCAGGTTCTCAGCACCCATCAGCGACCGAAGGCCTTGGATGACCGCCTCCAGCAATTGAAAAAACACCTTGAGAGTGCTCAACTTGAAGAACAGATGGCAAACCTTTCCATCTATTTACTTAATTCTCAACCAGACCAAGCATACCTGCAAGCACTACAAAAACAAATTTTCCGGTCGATGGAATTTTACCTGGGAACGGCGGATTATGCGGGTCTTTTGAATTTATGCCGCAATTGCCTGAACAACAAACCCAAAAACGAAATTGCAGATTTCACAAATTTGATTCCAGAAACATTTTACCAACAGGTTTTAAAGGATGTTGCCCGCCTGGGAAAAGAATATCATTCATCCATCAGCGAAATGATTGATTTGCTCAGCTCAGGCTTCACTCAACCATTGCTTGAAATCATCGCTGTCGAACAAAATAGAGCGGCCCGCTTGCTATTTCTCAACAAGCTACGCCACATCGGGAATGATGATAATGTTTCTGATCGCGTGGTTCAGTTTCTGAATGACAAACGCTGGTACGTGATCCGCAATATGTTATTGCTGCTTGGCCAATTGGGAGCAAAGGACAAGCTTTCGCAAATCAGAAGCTACCTCAATCACGATCACCATCGCGTCCGTCAGGAAGCACTTAAAACCTGTCTGCTGTTAAAAGATACCAGCGCCTTAACGCAACTCTACCAGAGCCTAATATCGAAAGATCATCAGGAAATTCTACATGCTATTTCCATGTGTGGATTTATCAACGCACCGGAGTTGACCAACAAGCTATTGGCAATGCTGGCGAGAGAGCAGCTGTTCAAATTTGATTTTGAAGTCAAAAAAGCTCTGGCTGTCAGCCTTGCCAAACAGAAGGATCCGCAGGCGCTCGCCATTTTTGCAAAAAAATTAAAAGCCAAAAGGCTATTTCAAGCCAGACGCTATCACAAATTCAAACTTGAAATTATTAAAGCTCTGCAGAACTATTCTGCAGATCAGGCAAACCCTTTATTGATTCATCAGATAAATAACGGGACGGGCCCCGCTGCACTGCAGGCAAAGCATGTTATGAACAAGTTACGAGAAGGAGAAAAAAAATGAAATCGACTCTTGATCGTGCTTCCATCGAAGATGCCCTCCATCAGATATCGGCTATTCTGGCGACATCCTCACTTTATTCGTTAGAACATCCCAGGGTACAGATCCTTTTTCCACGCATCGTGGATACCTTGACAAATTTGTTGAGACAACAACAGGATCTGACCTTTTTATCATCAAAAATGATCTTCTCTTTGATGGTAAACCTTTGGCCAGAACTCCTCACACAGAACGTATCGCCCAAAAACTTCACGCTCAAAAAATTGAATTTATCAGTTTCAAAAAAGGGCTCAGAATTGATGAAATCACCCTGTTCTTTCAGGTGGCACTCGACCTCGAAGGACTGGGTGTCCTCGACTCAAAAGCTCCTCACATCAGCTATGGCTTGATCGATATTCAAGACAATGATGAAGCCTGCCGCCCGATCATGGGCTTTGAGGATCTTACCCCTGCAGAGCTACACGATCTTGAAAATTTCTACACTGCCCTCAGCAATAAGGACGAGTGCGATATCAAAGAGATCTCTTCACTCGTGGCCGGATTCATTTCCGCCTTTGAACAACAGGCTAATCCGCTTCTCGCCCTTGTTCCTTTGCGAATGGAAGACGAATACACCTTTACCCATTCGCTCAATGTTGCCATCTTGAATATCGCTCAGGGAATGTCTCTCGGATTGGACGAAGGTTTGCTCCGCGATGTCGGTATTGCGGGGATGCTACATGATGCCGGAAAGATTTTTGTCGACAAAGAGATTATTCGTAAACCTGGCCAGCTTACTGATGAAGAGTGGAAGCAGATGCAGCAACACCCGGCCCGTGGCGCACAATACCTGATGAGTCAGGGGGATTTACCCCAACTGGCCATTCTAACAGCCTTTGAACACCATATGCGTTATGATCTATCGGGCTATCCTCAGGTTTCACCTGATTGGCAGCTAAATATCTGCAGCCAGATAACTATGATTTCTGACACCTTTGATGCCCTGAGGACCAGGCGGTCCTATAAGGAACCCTGGGATTTACCGAAAATCAGTGGTCTTTTCCTCGAGATTGCAGGGAAACAGCTTAATCCTTATCTGGTTATGAATTTTCTCAAGTTACTTGAACAAATGGGAGAAGAAATCCTCGTAGAAGGAATCAGTCTATCAAAAGGGGCTCCTGACCTGACTAAAGAAGAACTGGCAACCCGTCACGTGTGCGAATAACAGATCCATCAGGTTAATATCACCACAAACGACAGAGTTCCACTGACAACTTAAATCCGGAGGGGATAAAAATAAATGGCTGCAAAATTTTTTGGACAATATTTGATCGATCAAGGTCTTATTTCAGGATTTGATCTCGTCCGTGTATTGAAATTTCAGGAAAAAAACAACCTACCCTTCGGAACCCTCGTCATGCAAATGGGTTTTATGTCATCTGAACAAGTGACATCTGTTTACGAATCCCAAAAATTAAAAGATAAGCCATTTGGAGATATGGCTGTCGAAATGGGTCTATTAACAGCAGGTGAAGTTGAGATGATTCTAAAAGTCCAAAAGAAAAAACATATCCACCTGGGGCAAGCTCTTCTTGCCCTAGGAGTACTCGAGAAAAATGAACTAGACCAACATCTTGAAAATTTTGATCGTCAACAAAAAGAAGTCAATCCAACTGAGATATCAATTCCAGCTCATGTTCCTGATCACCCTATCCTGAAACAGATTGTCGAAATAAGCTGTAAAATGCTGCAAAGACGAACCGACCTTCCTTTTCATCTAGGCTCCGGTGGTTGCTATAGTCACCAAACGCTAAATCATCAAGTTACAATCAAATCAAAGTTGTCAGGTGCTATCGATGTTCATCTCGCGTTTGGTTTCTCAAACAAAACTCGGATTTTACTGTCAACATCACTGTTAAACAATGAACACATCCATCCACCAGCAATCGAAATACAAAATCAAGCATTGAGCAACTTCTTAGATCTGACCACGGCCAATATCGTTAATAAAGCCATGCAAAACGACTATCTACTCAAAGCGTCCCTTCCCCAATTATTGGACAATGAGAAAATGGATGATGCAAAAATTAGTGAAACAGATCTTTTTTACCCGATCCATCTTCCTGATGGTGGGATCATCGATCTTATGATCTTGAGTTGATCAATTCAGAGCTTAAATCAGCAGAAACCATTTCCCCATTGAGTTTTCTCCCAACAACTTTATACTCAGCCGTTTGAACGTTGAAACAGCCCACAGAGGTTGATGATATAAGGAGTAAGTCGATGTCGTTGTTCGCAGGGAAAGCCCCACTCGCAGATCGTATGCGCCCCAACTGTCTTGAGCAATTTGTCGGTCAAGAGCACCTGTTAGCCGAAGGTGCCATGCTCAGGCGTCTGATCGACCGCGACAAGGTCAATTCGATTATCCTGTTCGGAGCCCCTTCCACAGGGAAAACCACTCTGGCACGATTGATCGCCCAGAAGTCACACTCATATTTTATTGAATTTTCGGCCGTCACCAACGGCGCCACAGATCTGCGTAGAATCGTTGAGCAAAGTGTCCGTCACTTTGAAGTCGGTCGCCGCACCCTGCTGTTCGTTGATGAAATCCATCGCATGCGCCGTGACACCCAGGAAATCTGCCTGCACGGAACCGAAGCCGGTCATTTCACCCTGATTGGAGCGACGACTGAGAATCCCAGTTGTTCGCTGGTTGGCGGACTGCTGTCACGCTCATCGGTCTTTCGCTTACAGCCTCTCAGTCGTGAGAATATCGAGACGATCATTCGGAGCGCCATCTCCTCGGCCGATGGCATCGCCAATGAAATTAGCGGCATCGATCCAGAGGCACTCCACCTCATCTCATCGCGCTGTCGTGGTGAAGCCAGAACCGCTCTGAACCTGCTTGAATCGATTGCTGCTGCTTTTAGTGGAGAACAGATCACCACCGACATCGTCCGTGAAGCGATTGACACTCAACCGCTGCTTTATGATGCCGGTGATCGCTTTGCCCTTTTGAGCGGCCTGCAGAAATCGGTACGCAACAGCGATCCCGATGCTGCTATTTTTTATCTGGCAGCTTTGATTGAAGCGGGGGAAGACCCTGTCAGTATTGCCAGACGACTGGTCGTTATGGCCTCTGAAGAGTGTGGCAACGCAGCACCGTCAGCCCTTAACATCGCCGTGGCGGGAATGGTTTCAGCTCAGACCATTGGACTGCCTGAGTGTCGGATCAACTTGGCTCAGGTTGTCACCTACCTGGCCTCGACCCCTAAGAGTAACGCTTCTTACAAAGCTCTGAACGAAGCGACTGAAATCATAAAAAACAGCGGTAAAGTCAACGTTCCAGACCACTTACGCAACGTTAAATCCGATTTTGACAAGTCGGTCGGTATTGGCGATGGCTACCTTTATGCCCACAATTATGCCAGCGGAGTTGCCCCCATGACCTGCCTGCCTCATGAGCATCAAGGAAAGAAATTCTACCATCCCAAACATTCAGGTTTTGAGATCAATATCGTCAAATATCTCGATTTTGCTGAAAAAAACCGTAACAATGGGCCAAAGGATGAAGAGTCCTGAGCTTCTGCTATGCTGATAAACATATGATTAACAGCTTCGACAAACATGACTTCCAATAACCGACTGAGGAACATCAGAAATGAAAACTCTCGCTCCTAATAAATTCACCTTCCTGTCAGTGCTGATCGGCCTGCTGTTGTTCTGCTTGTTTCCACTCTCTGCAGAAGCCGACTTCAATTGGGCCTCCGCAACTCTCGACAACGATCTGTTCGTCGGTGAGGACAGTGGCTATACCAACGGCATTTTTTTATCCTTGTACGAAGCGGAGTTAGAACAGGGGAAGATGCCAGAGCATGATTTCTGGGTGGCTCCACTCATGTGGAGTATGTCACAGAAAGACCGGATCTTCGCCGTCAACAGCTATTCTATCGGTCAAACTATGGCGACACCAAGTGACATCAGCATTGAAAATCCCGCTCAGGATGAACTTCCTTATTCGGCTCTGCTGGCCCTGTCCAATTCCTATTTGACCATTACCCCTACTTACGCTGATCTGGTATCAACAACCATCGGCATCATCGGCCCAGCCGCACTCGGGGAAGAATCGCAGAAATTTGTCCATAAGGTCGTCGGCGCCGATGACCCTAAGGGTTGGGATACGCAGTTGAAAAACGAGCCCGTCTTTCAGCTGTCTCGTGCAAGAACCTGGCGTAGTTGGGTCTCAGAGTCAGGTCATAGCGATATACTCACCAGTTGCGAACTATCTTTGGGAACGATCAGAAGTGCCATTTCTGGTGGTGCCTATTTACGTTACGGTCGTAACCTGCCTGCATCCTATGCCACCGTACTGTTCAACAGTTCCAGAACCTCAAATCCACTGGGAGTTGATAATGGCTGGTATCTGTATGCTGGACTCGAGGGGGGATATATCTTCAATCAGATTTTTACCGACGGCAACACCTTCCGTGACAGCAGATCGGTCGATTACAAGCATGAATATGTCGGAGCAACAGCAGGCTTGGCTTACTCCTGGAAAAACTGGTCACTGACCTTCGCGTTCACCGATGCCAACATCCTCAACCGTGGGGATGACAAAGCGCTGGAAAACCTGACCCAGTTCGGAACTCTAACATTGGCCTGGAGGCTTTAGAACTTTTATCCTGGCTGAGCAGCGGAGGTAAGATCCTCTCACTCTGGCAGATGTTCAACCAGAAAATCGACAAAAACCCGCACCTTGGCCGATAAATGTCTACGGTGCGGGTAGATAGCATAAACACCTAGATCCTTGAACTCGTATTCCTCAAGGATAGGAATCAATGCCCCTGTGTTGAGTTCAGATTGACAGCTGAATGACGGCAATCTGGTAATCCCCAACCCTGCCACAGCCATGGAACGCTGCAGTTCATCATTATTGCAGATCGCCTGCGGCTTGACCGTTACCCCCACCGCCTCTCCACTGGCAGAAAAAAAGTCCCAGTAGGTCGGTCTCTGTATATAGCTGTAGGTAATACAATCATGATCTACCAGTTCACGTGGATGGGTCGGACAGCCTCTACGCTTAAGATAATCGGGCGCTGCCAGTGTGATGATACTGGACGACATAATTTTGCGGCTGATTAAACTGGTATCTTTCAGGCTGGTCACTCTGATAACAACATCATAGCCCTCAGCAATCACATCAACCAGACGATCATCAAAGCTCACATCCAATTGCACTTCGGGGTATGTTTTTAAAAACTGCGGCAAAAGATCTGCCAGATAGATATGTCCAAAACTGATCGGTGCACTGATCTTCATGGTTCCATGAGGAATTTCATGCTGCGCACTGATACTGCGCTCCGCCTCTTCCGCATCGGCCACAATCTGGCGACAATATTCGTAATAGCTCCTGCCACTGTCGGTCAGACTGATTTTTCGGGTCGAACGATTGAGCAGTCTCACTCCTAAGCGTCGCTCCAACCGACTGACCTCCTTACTTATATATGACGTTGAATGATTTAAAAAACTGGCGGCAAGAGTAAAACTGCCTTTTTCAACGACCCGGACAAAAACACTCATCCCGTCCAGCTGATCCTTGTTTGTAGCCATTCTTAATTTCCTCTCCGTCCTAAACTATTACAGCCCAAATGGAAAAAGTTATTTGCTTTTAAGGTCATTAATAAATCATACAGAAAAAGTCTACTATGAAGCCATAAACAAAACAACGACAACAAATTACTAAGGATAACAGTCATGAAAAAACTATTAGCGATCAGCAGCAGCCCCGGCCTGACACATTCCTATTCCCGCAATCTGGTTCAGACCTTTGCCGATAACTTCAAACAAAAAGTGGCAGATGCCGAAATCATCATCCGCGATCTGGGTGAGCAACCAACGCCACATTTAAATGAAGCGACCATTGGAGCCTTTTACACACCAATTGATCAACTAAGCCACGAACAGAAAGAGATCCTTGCTCTTTCGGACGATCTGATCGACGAGTTGGAATCATCAGATGTGATTGTGATCGGTGCTCCGATGCACAATTTCAGTATTCCATCAGGCCTCAAAGCTTATATCGACCATGTTGCCCGGGTTGGACGCACCTTTCACTACACAGACAGCGGTCCCAAAGGTTTATTGCAGGGGAAAAAGGTCTTTGTTTTGACTACTCGAGGAGGAAACTACAGTCAGATGCCAATGGCCGCTCTCGATCACCAGGAACCTTACCTACGCACCGTTCTTGGATTTATCGGCCTTGATGAGGTTGAATTTATTCATTCCCAAGGGATGGCAATGGGCGAGGAAAAAAGCAATCAAGCCTTTGGAGACGCCGTGACAGATATTTCCGATAAAATTAGCGATCTGATTATTGAAAAGGAACCAAGCTATGTCTGAGCAGGAAGATAAGTAAATAAAACGCCCACGAGCTGCTATTCGTGGGCGTTCTTGATTGTATACAGGTCCTATTAAATGTTCAGAACCATCTAAACATTCTCCTTGCGCCTTTTCAAAACACTTGCCCCTCTGGTCACCGTGGCGATCCCGACACCGAGTTGATCCGCGATCTGACGCTGTGGTACTCCCTGCTCAAGTAACGCGAGAATCTGCAGCCTCTTGGTCATCTCCAACAACTCACTCGACGTCAGCAATTCACCCAACGCCTGTTCCATTTCTTCTGCAGTTTCCTGCGCTAACAAATGATTGACTAAATGATCCATCTCTTCTATCCTGCATCACTGTACTAGTACGTAAGTACATAGAATTAACATTCCGGTTTACGATTTGCAAGCGCTCATCCTACTTCCACAAACTCAGGGAGTCAACGAGCAGCGTGGGAGCTAACCTCTGAGATGTTTCAGGATTTTTTGCAATACACTTTCTCAGGTCTGACTAACGGTGCGATCTACGCCCTGATTGCCTTGGGATTCTGCGTCGTCAACAACACCATGGGGATCGTCAACTTCGTTCAGGTTGATTTTGTTTCTCTGGGAGGCATGTTGATGTTCAGCGCCCTGTTTGGCGCTGGCCTGCCGATGGTGCCCGGATTGCTGCTAGCCGTTGCTGGTGTCGCACTTGTCGCCATGCTGGTTGAAAAGTTCGGTCTGCGCCCCGCCCGCTCAAATAATCATCTGGTGCTGATTTTTTTAACCGTCGGTCTGTCAATCATCCTGCGCGGTGCGATCAAGCTGATCTGGGGCAAAAACCGCATGGCCGTTCCACCCTTAACTCCTGATGTGCCAATACAAATTTTTGGAGCCAGCGTTCTCCCTCAAGCACTCTGGATCTTACTCTTAACCGTCATCGCCATTGCGATCCTGACCTGGTTCTTCTATCGGACCTCGCTGGGACTATCTATGCGCGCGGTCGCATCAAATCCCACGGCCGCAGCAGTTGTTGGTATTCCAGCCGGGCGCATCCGTCTGACCAGCTACGCCATCGCCGGTGCTTTAGGGGGCCTGGCCGGTGTGTTGGTCACGCCAATCACTACATTAAGCTACGATGTCGGTGTTTTACTCGGCCTGAAAGGGTTTGCTGCTGCCATTCTCGGCGGCTTTGGTTCCTTTCCGGGAGCGATCCTCGGCGGCCTTGGGCTTGGTCTGCTTGAATCATTATCAGCCGGCTACTGGTCGAGCGCCTACAAAGATGTCGTGGCCTTTGTTGTCTTGCTGTTGGTGCTTTTCGTCAGACCAACGGGATTGATGGGGAAGGATTGATTTCACCACAGAGGCACTGAGAGAACCTTAGAATCTTTGTTGCTTCAGGTTAAACCATCACAATAAGACTTTTAAAAGTTAGAAAAGAAAGATTCACACGATGACTCTAATCAACAGAAAAGGTTTTTTCTTCCTCTGTGGCTCAGTGTCTCTGTGGTTCAAAACAAAGCAAAATAAGTTAAACGACAGGATAAAATATGAAAAAACAGATTGAACTCCTCATGGGGAATGAAGCAATCGGCCAAGGATTGATCGAGGCCGGTTGCCAACTGGCAGCAGCCTATCCCGGCACCCCCTCCACTGAAATTTTGCAAGCAGTTATCGATCGCCAGGAACAGGCGATTGAACCGCTACACATCGAATGGTCGGTCAATGAAAAGATCGCCTTTGAAGTCGCATTGGCGAACAGTTACACCGGAAAACGCAGCGTCGCAGTCATGAAACAGGTGGGCTTGAATGTCGCTGCAGACCCTTTTATGCGAACCGCTTATCTTGGTGTTAAAGGTGGAATGCTGACCATCGTTGCTGATGACCCCGGTCCGCACAGTTCCCAGAATGAACAGGATACCCGCCTATTTTGTCTTCAGGGACGGGTTCCGGTGATTGATCCAGCCAGTCCAGCCGAAGCGAAAACCCTGATCCAACCAGCATTCGAACTTTCCGAACAATACGAAATGAACATCGTCCTGCGGCCGACAACACGGATTTGTCACTCACGTCAAAACGTCGCTCTGGAACAGCCGGTTGAGCTAAAGCGTCAATCAGACTTTCAAAAAGACCCGGCCCGTTGGTGTGCAACTCCTGCCTTTCTCCCCGCCTTGCACCGTTCCTTGAATGCTAAGCTGGAGCAGATCGCCAAGGAAGAGGCATGGCAGCCACGCTTGAACAAAGGGAATAACAGTCAACCACGCACGGCCATGGTTGCGTCAGGTATCGCCTACAGTAATCTCGTTGATCTGCTTGAGGAACTGAACCTTTCCAATGTTGTCGACCTTTATCAAGTACTGATGCCCTACCCCTTAAACCCTGATTTCATCGACAATATGCGCAACAACTATGATTGTGTGCTGGTTCTGGAAGAGACCTATCCAGTCATCGAGCTACAGCTTGCTCATCCAGGCGTTATCGGCAAACAGGATGGTCAGATCCCACGCGAAGGAGAACTGACACCCGATGTCATCCATCAGGTTCTGGCTGATTTCCTTAAGCTTGAAACTCCAGCCGAGCCGCCAGCAGAACGCCGCGGTCAGCGACCATCACTCTGCCCCGGCTGCCCACACCGTGCGGCCTTTTACAGTATCAAGAAGTGCTTCCCGAAAGGGATTTTCCCTTCTGATATCGGCTGTTACACTCTGGGTATGAACCTCGGTGCAGTCAACACTGTTCACTGCATGGGTGCCTGTATCAGCCAGGGAGCCGGTTTCTATCAAAGCTACAGTCAGGATGGCGAGGATTTCCCCACCATCGTTGTCACCATCGGTGACTCGACCTTCTTCCATGCTGGCATTCCGGCCCTGATCAATGCTGTCATCCAACAAGCCCGGATTATCGTGGTCATTCTCGACAACGCCACAACCGCCATGACCGGAGGCCAACCGGTTCCCCATATGGGTGTTGCCGCCGGTGGGAAAGCGACCAAAGCGATTGCCATTGAGCCGCTGGTGGAAGCAAGCGGAGTTGATTTCCTCAAGACTTGCGACCCTTACGATCATGAAATGTTTGAACAACAGCTCAAGCAAGCGGACGACTATATCCGCAGCTCTGAAGGTGGTGTTGCTGTTCTTATCTCTCGGCATGGCTGCATCATGGATCCACAGGTCAGGAAAGCACAACCTTCCAACCTGGTGACAATCCTCGACAACTGTATCGGCTGTGAAAAATGCACAGGAGCATTTGAATGTCCTGCCCTGTCGATGGACAGAGAAAATAATGTCGCCGTTGTTGATCAGGACCGTTGCATCGGTTGCGGAACCTGCATCCAAGTCTGTCCGGTTAATGCCATCGTTGAGGAGAATAACTCATGAAGCAACAGATAATCGTCAGTGGTATCGGTGGACAGGGCGTGTTGTTTCTCACCCGGGTCATCGCCCAGGTTGGCGTCAATCGTGGCATTCCTGTTCTAACCTCAGAAACCCACGGCATGGCACAGCGTGGAGGAACGGTTCTCTCCAGCATTAAAGTAGGTGACTATTCAAGTCCGTTGATCCGCGCCGGACAGGCCGATATTGGTCTGTTGTTGTGGGAAGCCAACCTTGAGGTTCACAAAGGGTTATTAAAAGCAAACGGCAAACTCCTGATCAGCGCCGATAAGGATGGAGAAGGCGAACGGATTGATGCGACTGGAATTGCCCGCGCCATGGGGAATCCAGTGCTATCGAATCTGATTCTGCTGGGATTAGCGGTCAAAAATCAGGCGCTGTTCTGTAATGCGGATGAATGTGAAGTTGCGATCAAGCAGTTAGCACCGAAGAAGTTTGTTGAGCAAAATTTGGAGGCTTTTCAAAAGGGCTTAAGCAGTTAAGCCTTTGACTTGATTTGCTCTACTCTGTTCCTCCCCTGTAACGCCGCCGGAGCGGAATGATATTTGAACGATTAAGCGAGGAACTGTTTGAGGGCGTCAGCCCGAGTTTTGCGAGCGCGTTCAAATGTCATGGAGTGAAGGGAACCTGCTGTTGCCGCAGGCGATAGCAGGCAAGGAGCGGGGCGGCTTCTTTGGTTACTTTTCTGGGCCGTACCAGAAAA
>JDSF01000211.1_pt1 | contig 35741 bp, 52 predicted proteins | sample 199441 | NCBI WGS metagenome assembly JDSF01 (sample SAMN02592751, study PRJNA231836) | bioreactor metagenome | isolation source: continuous culture bioreactor denitrification-DNRA | place: Germany: Bremen
TTCAATCGCAGTAGAAGAAGGCCTAAAGTTCTCTATCCGTGAAGGTGGACGTACTGTTGGTGCTGGTTCTGTAATTAAGATCATCGAATAATCTTTTTTAGATTATCCTTTAAGATATTAATTAGTGCATTGAATGATTTCGGTCCTGACGGATCTTATATTATATGATTATAGAGGGCTGTTCTTCGGAACAGCTCTTTTTTAATGGAAAGTTTCAAATCTATGATTTGGGTAACAGTCCTTACTCCGTCGACCGAAGAGAGTCGTGAGTTGTTTGACTGTCCGAAGAACATTTGGGGTTGAGATCCATAAGTTTATCGTAGGTAGTTCATCTTTGTGCACTCCATCAACTCGAACTAAAGTCGATCAACTTTTAGATCACACCCCAAAACCTTAAAATCAAAATCATTCTGTTCGGAGAAACAGCTTGTTTTGCTGTGGGATTAAGTTCTTACTGACGTTTAGGAGATAACTGACGAGCTAGTGAAAAGACGAATCAGATCTACTATCAAACAATTAGTCCCGAATCGTTTAACTAACCCCCATCATCAAATCACGTCCATAAGTCAAGTTTCTACTATATATAGTAGAAACTCGTCAAAACCAACACTTATTGATAGAAGAAATGTGTATTTATCAATGAAAAAGCGCATATATGATATGGACGCTGTAGAATCGCTCCAGTTTTTATGGGTCACAGCATGATTCGTAAGACTTAAATAGAATCGCTCACACAGCGTGTGTTTTCTGGACATATATGGTTAGAAAAAAAGTTCAAAAACTTTGCAAAAAAGTATTGCAAAGTCTGAGTTTATCTATATAATAATAGGAGTGCAGTCAAAGCACGTGATGACGTGTTTCTCCTATATAAATAGAGCGGAACATCTTTCTTATGTAGCAGAAACATGTTATGCTACATTGTGAGCAAAAAGTTATTAATAAACTCTTGCAAACAATGAGTGTTTCATGTATACTAATATAGCGTGTTTGAACTGCGATGATGCAGGAGGTTACTAAATCGGAAGTCCAACCGATAGAAAACTTCTGCGGAGAAGTGTCCATTCTGAGAAATGGGCGACCGTTTGCCGGACGTTTTTAATTTGTGGTCCGCGATACACCTGGACCAGTGTGCATGGCAAACGTCGTACAAGCAACGTCGTACGATGAAAAGGAGGGAAATTAAAATGAGCAAAGCTAGTCAAAAAATCAGAATCAAACTGAAGTCTTATGATCACAAAGTTCTTGATGCATCTGCAAAGAAGATCGTTGAAACAGCTAAGACTACTGGTGCAGAAGTATCAGGTCCGGTACCACTTCCTACTAAAAAGGAAATTGTTACTATTCTAAGAGCGGTACATAAGTACAAGGACTCTAGAGAGCAGTTTGAAATGAGAACGCACAAGCGTCTGATTGACATTCTGAGCCCTACACCTAAAACAGTTGATTCTCTAATGAGACTTGACCTACCAGCTGGTGTAGATATCGAAATTAAGTTGTAATACTAAGATGTAAGGTTTCAATAGATCCCGATCGATGAAATCTGATGATTTTAGTATGATTGCGTTTTTTGGCGTGATCCGCTGTAAAATTTAATCGGAGGTGTACCAATGATTCTTGGTAAAAAAAATCGGTATGACTCAGGTATTTAGCGAAGATGGCGTAGTAACTCCTGTTACTGTCGTTGAAGCTGGTCCTGTAGTTGTAACACAAATCAAAACAGTAGAAACTGACGGATACAATGCTATTCAAGTTGGTTTTGCTGATCAAAAAGCTCACAGAGTTAACAAGCCACTTAAAGGTCACTTTGACAAAGCTGGCGTATCGCCTAAGCGTCTTCTTGCGGAATACCGCGTTGAAGATACTACAGCATACACAGTTGGTCAAGAGATCAAAGCGGACGTGCTTGAAGCTGGTATGATGGTTGACGTAACAGGTACTTCTAAAGGTAAAGGTACTGCTGGTACTATCAAGCGTCATAACCAAAGTCGTGGTCCTGAGACTCACGGTTCTAAGTACCACAGAGGCCCTGGTTCTCTGGGTGCTGCATCCTATCCTGCTCGCGTTATCAAAGGCATGAACATGGCTGGCCATATGGGTCACGAAACATCAACGGTTCAAAATCTTGAAATCGTTCGTGTTGATGCTGAGAGAAACATTGTGCTTGTTAAAGGTGCCGTTCCGGGCCCTAAAGGCGGTTTCGTATCATTCAAGAAAACTGTCAAGAACAACAGATAAGAGCTAAGGATTAGGAAAGGAGGAAAGAACAGTGCCTAAACATGATATTCTTAACGTATCTGGCCAAAAAGTTGGTGAGATCGAACTGAATGACAGCATCTTCGCTACTGAAGTGAATGAAGCTGTACTACATGAAGTAGTTAAAAACTACCTAGCTAACCAAAGACAAGGTACGCATTCTGCTAAAACTCGTGCTGAAGTACGTGGTGGTGGCAAGAAGCCTTACCGTCAAAAGGGTACAGGTCGTGCTCGTCAGGGTACAACAACTGCACCTAACTTTGTAGGTGGTGGTATTGCTTTTGCAAAGAAGCCAAGAGATTTCTCTTACAGACTAAACAAGAAAGTTAAACGTCTTGCACTTAAGTCTGCGTTAACTGCAAAGGTGAACAACAACGAACTTATCGTAATCGATGAGCTAGCTCTAGCAGCTCCAAAGACAAAAGACATGATGAACATCTTGTCTAGCGTTAAAGCAGCTAAGAAGGCTCTAATCGTTACTGCTGATAAGAACGAAAACGTAATTCGTTCTGCTAACAACATCAAGGGTGTTGCAACGTCAGAAGCACTTGGTATGAACGTATACCAAATTCTTCACCATGACACTTGCATCATTACTAAAGATGCTGTTCAGAAGATCGAGGAGGTGTACGCATAATGAAAACATCATATGATGTAGTCATCAGACCGGTCATCACTGAAACTTCAATGGAGGGCATGGCTGAGAAGAAGTACACATTCGAAGTACACAGAACTGCTAATAAAACTGAAGTTAAAGACGCAATTGAGTCAATCTTCGGCGTTAAAGTAGAAACTGTAAATACAATGAACGTTAAAGGCAAGAAGAAGCGTATGGGCAAAAATGAAGGCTACCGTCGTAGCTGGAAAAAAGCTATCGTTAAGCTTTCTGCTGACAGCAAAGAAATTGAATTCTTCGAAGGTATGTAATAAATTCTAAAATTTGAAATTTAAAAGGAGGGAATCACGATGGCAGTTAGAGGTTTCAAACCTACGTCTCCTGCAAGACGTCACATGACGGTTTCTACATTTGAAGAAATCACTACGTCGAAGCCTGAAAAGTCACTCGTTGTTTCACTTAAGAAACACTCTGGACGTAATAATCAAGGTAAGATTACGATTCGTCATAGAGGTGGCGGTAACAAGATTAAATACAGAATCATCGATTTCAAGAGACAAAAGGACGGCGTTCCTGCAAAAGTTTCTACAGTCGAGTATGATCCAAATAGATCTGCAAACATTGCTCTGCTAGTTTATGCAGACGGTGAAAAGCGTTACATCCTGGCTCCAGAAGGTGTTACTGTTGGTACTCCAATTCTTTCAGGTCCAGAAGCTGATATTAAGCCTGGTAACGCAATGATGCTAAAGGATATGCCTACTGGTACTGTTGTTCACAATATCGAGCTTAAGCCTGGTAAAGGTGGTCAGCTTGCTCGTTCTGCTGGTATGTCTGCACAGCTTATGGCTAAAGAAGGCAATATGGCTCTTCTAAGACTACCATCTGGCGAAATGCGTTACGTACGTAAAGAGTGTCGTGCAACTATTGGTGTTGTAGGTAACTCTAGCCATGAAAATGTAACGATCGGTAAAGCTGGTCGTAAGCGTCACATGGGTATTCGTCCTACTGTACGTGGTTCTGTAATGAACCCTAACGATCACCCTCATGGTGGTGGTGAAGGTCGTGCGCCAATCGGTCGCCCATCTCCAAGTACTCCTTGGGGTAAGCCGGCTCTTGGTTACAAGACTCGTAAGAAGAACAAGCACTCTGATAAATATATCGTTTCGCGTAGAAAGTAACGGTAACAGGCGTATAGAGGTGGAGGACGTTTCGTCTACCTCTAAGCCTTGTTTGTAAGAAGGGAGGATTCACAGTGGGAAGATCTCTTAAGAAGGGACCTTTTATTCATAAAGGACTACTGAAGAAAATTGAATCTATGAATGAAAAAAGGGGAAAAGCAAGTTGTTAAGACTTGGTCTAGAGCATCTACTGTTTTCCCTCAAATGGTAGGCCACACTATCGCAGTTCATGATGGTCGCAAGCACGTTCCAGTGTACATCACTGAGGACATGATCGGTCACAAGCTTGGTGAATTTTCACCAACTAGAACATTCCGTGGTCACGCTGGAGATAAAAAAAGGTAAAATTCGTTAATTCGAAATTTTGTTTATACGATCGGAAGGAGGTCAACTAATGGAAGCTAGAGCTCTGAAAAAGCACGTTCGTATCTCTCCTCGAAAGATGAAGCCGATCAACGATCTGGTTAGAGGTAAAAACGTTAAAGATGCAAGTGCGATCCTGAAGTTTACACCGAGAAAAGGCGCTCGCGAACTACTAAAAGTTCTTGAGTCTGCTGTAGCAAACGCTGAAAACAACTTTGACATGGATGTTGAAAGCCTATACATTTCAGAAGTATACGCTAATCAAGGCCCAGTTATGAAAAGATGGAAAGCTGGTTCAATGGGTCGTGCGAACCCAATCCTGAAAAGAACGAGCCATATCGGCGTTGTCGTTGCTGAAAAAGAATAAGGAGGGATTAACGCATGGGTCAGAAAGTAAGTCCACACGGTCTCCGAGTTGGCGTTATTAAAGACTGGGATTCAAAATGGTATGCTAATAAAAAAAGATTTCTCTGATCTTCTTGTAGAAGACTTTGAAATTCGTAAATATATCAAGAACACACACACGCGTGCAGGTATTGCTCGCATCTACATCGATCGTGCTGGTAATGGCAAGGTTCGCGTGAACGTATTCACTGCAAAGCCTGGTATGATCGTTGGTAAGGGTGGCGAAACAATCAAGAAGCTTCGCGAAACACTACAGAAGATGACTGGAAAAGCTGTTCAGCTTGACATCTCTGAAGTACAAAACGCTGAGGTTGATGCACAGCTTATCGCTGAAAGTGTTGCATTTGCTCTAGAAAGACGTGTTGCATTCCGTCGTGCTATGAAGCAAGCAATCGGCAGAGCTATGCGCCAAGGTGCTCTTGGTATTAAGATCCAAACAGCTGGTCGTCTAGGCGGTGCTGAAATGGCACGTACTGAAGGTTACTCAGAAGGTAACGTTCCACTATCTACACTACGTGCTGACATCGATTACGGATTCACTGAAGCTAATACAACTTACGGTAAAATCGGTGTTAAAGTATGGCTAAACAAAGGTGAAGTACTACCTAAGCCAGGCGAAGGTCGCGTGCTTACTCGTCTTACTGCTCGTGAGCGTAAAGACAACAAGCGTGGCGGTAACCGTGGTGGTCGTAAACCAAACCAAAACAGAAAGCCAAGAAACAACAATAATAAAAAATAATCCTTTTGTCTAGTAGTTTGAGGAAGGAGGCAATGCACCATGTTGATGCCTAAAAGAGTTAAGCGTCGTCGCCAGCATAGAGGCAGAATGACTGGTCAAGCCCAGCGCGGTAACACTGTATCATACGGTGATTACGGTCTAGTGGCAACTGAGCCAGCGTGGATTACGTCTCGTCAAATTGAGGCTGCGCGTATCGCGATTAATAGAAAAATAAAAAGAGGCGGTAAAGTCTGGATTAAGATTTTCCCTCATAAACCAGTAACACAGAAACCTGCTGAAACTCGTATGGGTGCCGGTAAAGGTTCTCCAGAGTTCTGGGTTGCAGTTGTTAAGCCAGGTAGAGTAATGTTTGAACTATCAGGTGTAGACGAAGAACTAGCACGTGAAGCTATGCGTCTTGCAGCTATGAAACTTCCAATTAAGTGTAAGTTTGTAATGCGTGAAGATGCGGAAAAGGGTGGTGAAGCATAATGTTAGCTAAAGAGCTACGTGAATTTACAGATGCGGAACTGCATACTAAAATCAACGATCTTAAACAGGAACTGTTTAATCTTAGATTCCAGCTTGCTACTGGCCAGTTGGATAACCCTATGCGAATCAAAGGTGTAAAAAAAAGACATCGCTCGCGCTAAGACGGTTCTCAGAGCTCGTGAGATCCAAGCCTAAAGGAGGTTAACGTCGTGGAAAGAGGCAATAGAAAAGTCCGCGTTGGCCTAGTAGTCAGCGATAAAATGGATAAAACAATCACTGTTAAAGTAGAAGACTTCATCCGTCATCCACTTTACGGTAAGCGTATTAAGCGTTCTAAGAAATTTAAAGCACACGATGAAAACAATGTTTGCTCCATGGGCGACCGTGTAAGAATCATGGAAACTCGTCCACTCTCTGCAGATAAGAGATGGAGACTTGTTGAGATAGTAGAAAAAGCGAAGTAGAGCTGTCGGAAGGAGGATAATCACATGATTCAACAAGAAACGCGATTGAAAGTTGCGGATAACTCCGGCGCTAAAGAACTGCTTTGCATCCGAGTACTAGGCGGATCAAAGAGAAGATACGCTAATATTGGCGACGTCATTGTTGCTGCAGTTAAAGATGCAACACCAGGCGGAGTTGTTAAAAAAGGTACTGTTGTAAGAGCAGTAGTTGTACGTACTAAAAAAGGTGTACGTCGTAATGACGGTAGCTACGTTAAGTTTGATGATAACGCAGCTGTAATCATTAAAGAAGACAAGAACCCTATGGGTACTCGTATCTTCGGTCCTGTCGCAAGAGAGCTCCGTGAGAACAAGTACATGAAGATCTTGTCTCTAGCACCGGAAGTACTGTAAAGGTAGGAGGTGTAGCAAGTGCATATTAAAAAGGGTGACACGGTAGTAGTTATTGCCGGTAAAGATAAAGGTAAGAAGGGCAAAGTCCTTCAAGTATTCCCTAAAAAAGAGCGCGTGCTGGTTGAAGGAGCTAATATGGCGACTAAACACCAGAAGCCAAGCCAAAAGGTTCAGCAAGGTGGCATTGTACACCAAGAGGCTCCGATCCACGTTTCTAACGTTATGATCTGGGACGAAAAAGCTAAAGGCGGTACTCGCGTTAAGTTCGAAACAAAAAATGATAAAAAAGTGCGTGTGGCTGTTAAGTCCGGCAACGTTATCGATTAATAATCGCCGAAAGGAGGTAACAGAACATGGCTAGACTAAGAGACAAATATAATAGTGAAGTGAAAAAAGCTCTTCATGATAAATTTGAATACGATTCTGTAATGCAGATTCCTAAGTTTGACAAGATCGTTGTGAACATGGGTCTAGGTAGCTCGAAAGACAATCCTAAGGCTGTTAAGGCTGCTGCAGAAGAAATGGCTACTATTACTGGTCAAAAACCTGTAATTACAAAAGCTAAGAAATCAATCTCTAACTTTAAACTACGTGAAGGCATGTCAATCGGCTGCAAGGTTACACTACGTGGCGAGCAGATGTTCGAGTTCATGGATCGTTTCATGAATATCGCACTACCTCGTGTACGTGACTTTAGAGGTGTTAATCCTAATGCTTTCGACGGTCGCGGTAACTACACACTAGGTATTAAAGAACAGCTGATTTTCCCTGAAATCGAGTACGATCAAGTAGATGCTGTTCGCGGTATGGACATTACGTTCGTAACAACTGCGACAACTGACGAAGAAGCTCGTGAGCTGTTGAAGCTTATGGGTATGCCATTCAGCAAATAAGGAGGGATCGCAGTGGCTAAAAAAGCAATGAAAGTTAAGCAGGCTAGAAAGCAGAAGTTTTCTACTCGTGAATACAATAGATGTCGACTTTGCGGTCGTCCGCACGCTTACCTAAGAAAGTTCGGAATCTGTCGTATTTGCTTTAGAGAATTGGCTTACAAAGGCCAAATTCCAGGTGTCCGTAAGGCAAGCTGGTAATACGGAAGGGAGGTAAACACCTATGATGATCACAGATCCAATTGCAGATATGCTAACGCGTATCAGAAATGGCAACATGGTTCGTCACGCATCAGTTGATGTTCCTGCATCAAACACAAAAAAAGCGTCTTGCTGAGATCCTTCTTTCAGAAGGTTTCATTAAGAGCTATGATGTCATCGACGATGGCAAGCAAGGTATCATCCGTGTTCAACTGAAATACGGTGAAAATAGAGAACGAGTTATTACTGGTCTAAAGAGAATTTCTAAGCCAGGTCTACGTGTTTACGCAAAGAGAAATGAAATTCCTAAGGTACTAGGCGGTCTTGGTATTGCTGTTGTATCTACATCTAACGGAATCGTTACTGATAAGGAAGCTCGTAATCTTGGCGTAGGCGGCGAAGTTCTTTGCTACGTTTGGTAATTATTGAGGAAAAGTAGGAGGTGCGCAATGTCACGAGTTGGTAAAATGCCGATCACGATTCCTCAAGGGGTTGAAGTTAAAGTTACAGATACTAACCTTGTAACTGTTAAAGGCCCTCTTGGAGAACTGAGCGAGCAAATCGATAAAGACATTACGATTGCAATCGAAGGAGACACTCTAACTGTAGAGCGTCCATCGAATCTGAAAAGATTTAGAGCTCTACACGGTCTGTATAGAGCACTTATCTTCAACATGGTTGAAGGTGTATCAAAAGGATACGAAAAGAAACTTCAAATTGTTGGTGTTGGTTACAGAGCTACAAAGAAGGGCAAGAATCTTGACCTTCAGCTAGGTTTCTCACATCCTGTTTCTATGGAAGATCCTGACGGCATTACGACTGAGTGCCCATCAAACACAGAGATCGTTGTAAAGGGTATCAGCAAGCAACTTGTTGGTAACTATGCAGCAAAGATCCGTGATTGGAGAAAGCCAGAGCCATATAAAGGCAAAGGTATCCGCTACGTTGATGAGTATGTAAGACGTAAAGAAGGTAAAGCTGGTAAGTAATAGAAGGGAGTGACATAGGATGATCAATAAGCAAACTAAGAACAGCATGCGTCAAGCTCGTCAAAGACGTGTTAGATCTAAAGTTGCTGGAACTGCTGAGCGTCCAAGACTGAACGTTTACAGAAGTCTAAACAATATGTACGCTCAGATCATCGATGACACGACAGGTACTACGCTAGTTTCTGCCTCAACTCTGGAAGCGGACATTAAGAGCCAAGTTTCAGGCACAGGCAATAAAGAAGCTGCGAAAGTTGTCGGAGAAATTGTTGCAAAAAGAGCAATGGAAAAAGGCATAGATACTGTTGTATTTGATAGAGCTGGTTATCTGTACCATGGTCGTGTTAAGGAATTAGCAGACGGTGCACGTGCAGCTGGTCTGAAATTCTAAGGGAGGTACAATAATGGCGCAATACAAGATTGATGCGAACAAACTTGACCTCAAAGAGCAGGTTATTAACATTAACCGTGTTACGAAAGTTGTTAAGGGCGGTCGTAACTTCCGCTTCAGCGCACTAGTGGTTGTTGGAGATGAAAACGGTCACGTAGGCGTAGGTACTGGTAAAGCTCTTGAAGTACCTGAAGCAATTCGTAAAGCTATCGAAAATGCTAAGAAAAACATGATCTTCGTTCCTCGTGTTGGTACTACTGTACCTCACCAGATTAAGGGCGAGTTTGACGGCGGTAAAGTACTTATCATGCCAGCGCATGAAGGTACTGGTGTAATCGCAGGTGGTCCTGTTCGTGCGGTCCTTGAGCTTGCAGGCGTAAAGGATGTACGTGCTAAATCCCTAGGTTCAAACAATCCAAAGAACATGGTTAACGCGGCACTAGACGGAATTCAGAGAATGAAGACTGTTGAAGATGTTGCTAAACTTCGCGGCAAGACGGTAGAAGAGATTCTTGGATAGGGGGGAAAACACCTTGGCTAACATCAAGATCAAACTCGTAAAGAGTACTATCGGCGCAAAGCCAAAGCATAAACTTACAGTTCAGGCTCTTGGCCTGAGAAAAATCGGTCAAGTGGTAGAAAAGCAAGACAATCCTCAAATGCGAGGCATGTGTCAGCAAGTTCGTCACTTGGTTGAAGTAGAAGAAGCTTAATAATAAGGAGGTGTCAACATGAAGCTACATGAACTGAGACCTGCTGCAGGTTCTACTAAAAACCGCAAGCGTATCGGTCGTGGTACTGGTTCAGGCCAGGGCACAACTGCTGGCCGCGGTATGAACGGTCAGAACTCGCGTTCTGGCGGCGGCGTTCGTCCTGGTTTCGAAGGTGGTCAAATGCCACTTTTCAGACGTCTTCCAAAACGTGGTTTTAACAACTTTACGAGAAAGAACTGGACTATCGTAAATGTTGAGACGTTAAATAAATTCGAAGACGGCACAGAGATCACTCCAGAACTACTTCTGGAATCTGGCGTACTTAGCAAAGTTGAGTACGGCGTAAAAATCCTTGGCGATGGTGAGCTAACTAAGAAGCTTACAGTTAAGGCAAACAAATTCACTCAGTCAGCTATCACGAAAATTGAAGCTGCTGGAGGAAAGGCAGAGGTGATCTAACTTGTTCGCAACGCTGAGAAATGCTTGGAAAATACCTGATTTACAAAAACGAATGATCTACACATTGATGATGATTGTCGTATTCAGATTAGGTGCCCACGTTCCGGTACCTGGTGTTGATGCTAACAAGCTAGCGACACTTTTTGCAAGTGAAGATGGACTTTTTGGATTCTTTGACCTCCTTTCAGGTGGTTCGTTCAAAAACTTCTCATTATTTGCTCTAGGTATATCGCCATACATCACAGCGTCGATCATTGTTAACTTGCTTCAGATTGCCATCCCATCTCTTGAGCAACTTGCTAAAGAAGGGGAAGAGGGTCGTAAGAAATTAGCGCAAATGACTCGCTACGGCACAGTTATTTTGGCATTGGTACAAGCAATAGGTATGAGTGTTGGTATTTTCAGACCTGCTTTCATCGAGTTTAACACAATGTCAGTAGTTATTTCTGTACTGACTCTAACAGCCGGTACAGCATTCCTCATGTACTTGGGCGAAAAGATCACTGAAAACGGCATCGGTAATGGTATTTCACTGTTTATCTTTGCTGGTATTATTTCTAGAATGCCAATTAGCATTCAGACAACAATCTTTAAGGTAATGAATAACGAAGTTTCAATCTTTGCAATCATCCTTTTTGTTGCTATTGCTATTGGTGTAATCATGGGTGTAATTTACATCCAACAAGGTCAAAGAAAGATTCCTGTACAATACGCTAAGCGTGTTGTAGGCCGTAAGCAATACGGTGGACATAGTACGCACATTCCGCTAAAGGTAAACCAGGCGGGCGTAATTCCAGTAATCTTCTCGATGTCACTGTTGATGTTCCCTATGACAATTGCACAATTCATGCCACAAAGCGGTTTTTACGCTTTCATGAGTGCAAACTTTAACACAGGCAGCTTCCTGTACAATATCCTGTATACGCTGCTGATCATTGGTTTCACGTACTTCTACACTTCGGTAACTTTCAATCCATTTGATGTTGCTGATAACATGAAGAAGAACGGTGGCTTCATCCCAGGTATTCGTCCTGGCAAGCCAACAGCTGAGTACCTAATGCGTACACTGAACAGAATCACGTTTGCTGGTGCGATCTTCCTAGCGATTATCGCAGTAATGCCAAACCTGATTGCCGGTTTAACTGGTTCAACATTTAGCTTCGGTGGCACATCTTTACTTATTGCTGTAGGTGTTTCTATTGAAACAATGAAGCAAATTGAATCTCAAATGATTATGCGTCACTACCAAGGTTTCCTTAAGTAGAGCGAACAGGAGTGGATAGCATGCGATTAATTTTACTCGGGCCTCCAGGGGCTGGAAAAGGTACACAAGCAGCAAGTATTGTCGATAAGTACGACGTCCCTCATATTTCTACGGGAGATATCTTCCGTGCAAATATTAAGGGTGGTACTGAACTTGGCAAGAAAGCGAAGTCATATATTGACCGCGGAGAATTGGTTCCTGATGAAATCACTGTAGCGATCGTCGAAGACAGACTTGCTCAGGATGACACAAAAGCTGGTTTTCTGTTAGACGGATTTCCAAGAACTGTAGAGCAGGCAGAGGCGCTTGATAAAGCTCTCGATAGAATGAACTGCTCTCTTGATTGTGTTCTTAACATCCAAGTTGATCCTAGCGTTTTAGTAGAGCGTGCTGTGGGTAGAAGAATCTGTAGAGCCTGCGGAGCAACTTACCACATTGCTTTTAATCCTTCAAAGGTTGAGGGCGTGTGCGATAAGTGCGACGGTGAGCTTTACCAACGACCGGATGACAACGAAGAAACTGTATCAAACCGCATCAAGGTTTATATGAACCAAACATCTCCACTGATTAATTACTACACGAAACAAGATATTCTTGTGAGTGTTGATGGTCAAAGAGATATTGATGTCGTGTTTGAAGACATAACTTCTACGTTGGGGAGTCTCTAAAAATGATTATCCTGAAGTCGAAGCGCGAAATTGAGACGATGCGCGAATCTGGAAAGATCGTCGCGCACGTCCACAACGTGCTGCAGTCTCATATAAGACCGGGAATCACAACCAAGGAATTGGATGAAATCGCTGACAAGGAAATTCGTAAGCACGGTGCTATTGCAGCATTTAAGGGTTACGGTGGATTTCCTGGAAGCATATGTGCCTCCATTAATGAAGAGGTCGTTCACGGGATTCCCAGTGCCAGTCGACTGCTGAAAGATGGCGATATAATCAGTATTGATATCGGCGCTCTCAAAAATGGTTATTACGGTGATGCTGCGAAAACATTCGCAGTTGGCCAAGTAACTGAAGAGGCAAGCAAGCTGATTGAAGTGACAAGACAGAGTTTTTACGAAGGCTTAAAGTTTTGCCGCGTTGGATACAGACTTTCGGATGTATCTAATGCCATCCAAAGCTACGTTGAGTCTCATGGTTTTTCCGTCGTTCGAGATTTCGTCGGACACGGCATAGGAACCAGTCTGCATGAAGATCCACAAATTCCGAATTACGGCCCACCCGGCAAAGGTCCTCGCCTTGCTGAAGGCATGGTCTTAGCGATCGAGCCTATGGTCAATGCGGGAGGATATTCAGTCGAGATTCTTGGAGATAAGTGGACTGTTGTTACAATTGATCGCAGTAAGTCGGCTCATTATGAGCATACACTTGCGATCACTGATGACGAACCATTACTTCTAACGAGTCTGGATTAAGCGAGGTGGCAGATTTGGAAACAACGAAGGATATACAGATCGGGCAATTTGTCAGATCTAAAGCCGGACGTGATAAGGATCGAATTTTTATTGTGATGAATGTCATTGATGAGAAGTACGTTCAGATTGCAGATGGTGATCTTCGGAGGATCGATAAGCCGAAAAAGAAGAAGATCAGACACTTGGTCCTTTTGGAACAAGTGAGCACAAGCCTGAAAGATAAGCTTTCGGGTGACGGAAAGATCAATAACGCACTTGTGCGTCGTGAGATAGAAAAACTGGGATTAAACTGATCTAGAACTCTGTAGGAGGGATTTGTCTTAATGGCTAAGAAAGACGCTATTGAAGTCAAGGGAATTGTTGTAGAAGCCCTGCCGAATGCAACGTTCAAAGTCAAGCTCGAGAACGATCATGTCGTTCTGGCACATTTATCTGGTAAGCTTCGTATGAACTTTATCCGGATTCTGCCAGGAGATTCAGTGACACTTGAGATGTCTCCATACGATTTGACTAAAGGCAGAATAACTTGGCGCGGTAAGTGATTTAAGGAGGGACAAGAATGAAGGTTCGCCCATCTGTAAAACCGATCTGCGAAAAATGCAAGATCATTAAGCGTAAGGGTAGAGTAATGGTTATCTGTGAAAACCCTAAGCATAAACAAAAGCAAGGCTAGTAAATTTGATATATGCGGTGTTATTAGGCGCGGCTGAAGTAATGTTCTTATAATATCGTGGTTTTATATATATCTCCAAATCATCTATTTTTTATGATTAAAAAATGAAGTTGTAAAATGGGAGGTGCACTGAATGGCACGTATCGCAGGTGTTGACTTGCCAAGAGACAAGCGAGTTATTGTTGGCCTAACATACATTTTTGGTATTGGTCGCAACATCTCAGCTGATATTCTTGCAGCAGCAGGTATCAACGAAAGTACGCGAATTAAAGACCTTACTGAAGAAGAAGTTTCAAAACTTCGTTCTATCATCGAAGCTGATTACACAGTAGAAGGTGATCTACGACGTGAGGTGGCTCTTAATATTAAGCGTCTACAAGAAATTGGATGCCAGCGTGGTATCCGTCATAGAAAGGGACTTCCTGTACGTGGTCAAAAGACTAAGACGAATGCTCGTACACGTAAGGGTCCAGCTAAGACAGTAGCTAAGAAGAAAAAGTAGTAAAAGGAGGTTAGACGCATGGCGGCTAAAAAAGCTCGTAATACGCGTGGCAGAAAAAAAAGTCCGCAAGAATATTGACCGTGGTCAAGCACATATTCAAGCGACTTTCAACAATACAATCGTTACGCTTACTGACAATGCCGGTAATGTTATCGCATGGTCAAGCGCAGGCGCTCTAGGCTTCAAAGGCTCTAGAAAGTCTACACCATTTGCTGCACAAATGTGCGGCGAAGCTGCAGCAAAAGCAGGCATGGAACACGGCCTTAAAGCTGTTCAAGTTTTCGTTAAAGGTCCTGGATCAGGTCGAGAAGCGGCTATCCGTTCTCTGCAAGCAGCAGGTCTGGAAATCAGCTCAATCCAAGACGTAACACCAATTCCTCACAATGGTTGTCGACCACCTAAGAGAAGAAGAGTATAATAGGAGGTGCAAGACTAGATGGCAAGATATACTGGACCTAGTTGTCGACTGTGCCGCCGCGAAGGTCAGAAACTGTACCTAAAAGGCGACAGATGTTACTCAGATAAATGTGCTATCAACAAGCGCGAAGGCGTTCCTGGTCAGCACGGCGTACGTAGAAGCAAACTTTCAAACTACGGCGTTCAGCTTCGTGAGAAGCAAAAAGTTAAGCGTTTTTACGGCTTAATCGAAAGCCAATTCAGAACTACATTTGACAAAGCTGCAAAGATGGAAGGTAAGACTGGCGATAACATGCTTAAGCTTCTTGAACTGCGTTTTGATAATGTTGTGTACCGTATGGGTCTAGCGACTTCTAGAAAAGAAGCTCGTCAACTTGTTGTTCACGGTCACTTCACTCTGAATGGTAAGAAGGCTGATATTCCGTCAATGCTAATTAAAGTTGGCGACGTAATTGAAGTTAGAGAAAAAAGCAAGTCTTCTTCTAAATTTAAAGAAGCTGCTGACAAAGACTACACAGCTCCTGCTTGGGTTCAAGCTAAGGAAATGGGTGGTACTGTTGTAGCAGAGCCTTCGAGAGAAGACATTGATCTTCCAATCGAGGAGCACCTTATCATCGAGCTTTACTCCAGATAATTGAATGGATTTTAACTATCCTCATAGTATGGATAACAGCGAAAAGGGAGGGTTCGATTCATGATCGAAATTGAAAAGCCGAAAATAGAATGTGTTGAACTGAGCGACGACTTCACGTATGGTAAGTTTGTTGTTGAGCCTCTAGAACGAGGCTATGGCATTACGCTGGGCAACAGCCTGCGCCGAATCATGCTTTCTTCCTTGCCAGGCACTGCTGTTAAATGGATAAAAATCGAGAACGTTCTTCATGAGTTCTCTACCATTCCTGGTGTAAAGGAAGATGTGGTTGAGATTATTCTTAACCTTAAAAACCTGGCTGCAAAGATCAACTCTGATGACGACACGAAGATTCTTCGTATCGAAGCAGGAGAACAAGGCCCAATTACAGCTGGCGACATTATCGCGGATGCTGATGTTGAAATTCTGGATACAGACCTTCACATTTGCACTCTTGAATCTGACGCTGCGCTGAACATGGAAATTGCTCTAGCTAAAGGCCGTGGATACATTCCAGCTGACCAAAATAAGGACGCTGGACTTCCAATTGGCATCATCCCTGTTGACTCAATCTTCACGCCGGTTAAGAAAGTTAATTTTGCCGTCGACAAGACTCGTGTCGGACAAGTCGCGGACTACGATAAACTGACTCTGGATATCTGGACTGATGGTACTATCAAGCCTGACGAAGCTGCATCTCTTGGTGCAAAAGTTATGTCTGAACACCTTAATTTGTTCATTAACATGACTGACGCTACGGCTGGTGTTGAGATCATGGTTGAAAAGGAAGAAGACAAAAAGGAAAAAGTTCTTGAGATGACTATCGAAGAGCTTGACCTGTCTGTACGTTCTTACAACTGTCTAAAGCGTGCGGGAATCAACACTGTTGAAGAGTTGACTGACCGTTCTGAAGAAGATATGATGAAAGTTCGTAACCTTGGTAAGAAATCTTTAGAAGAAGTTAAACATAAGCTACATGACCTTGGTCTTGGCTTAAAAGAAGAAGAAGAATAATACGCGTTAGGAGGATATGATATGGCTAGATATAGAAAGCTTGGCCGTACCTCGTCGCACCGTGATCTGATGCTAAGAAACCTGACTACAAGTCTACTTGAAAAGGGTCGCATCGAAACAACAGAAACACGTGCTAAAGAAGCACGTCGTCAAGTTGAAAAAATGATCACTCTAGCAAAGCGTGGCGATCTGCATGCACGTCGTCAAGCTGCTAGTTATGTGACGAGCCCAGCTGTTGTTCAGTCTCTGTTCAACGAAATCGGACCTAAATACGCTGACAAGAACGGTGGTTACACTCGTATGTACAAACTTGGCCCTCGTCGTGGTGACGCTGCGCCAATGGTTATCATTGAGCTAGTGTAATCAAATTTGCAAAGGACACTTATTGTCTGAAGCACTTGATGCGTTATTAAGAAAATAAAGCCTGATAAACAAGTAATTGTTTGTCAGGCTTTTGTTCATATATGGATTTAGTTCATAATGATCATTGGGAACAAAAGGAATATGCTGATTACTAACACAACACCCAGCAATCTAGCGACTGCTGTGGTCGCTTACGCGCCCAATACATAAATTTATGAAAACACAAATCCGAATTAGCATTCGTATTTGATTTTTTTTGAAATGAGATTTAGTCTAATCACCATAAGAACACCCAGCAATCTAGCGATTGCTGTGGTCGCTTACGCGCCAATACATAAATTCATAAAAACACAAATCCGAATTAGCATTCGTCTTTGCATTTTCATGAATTTATGTGCTGTTCTTTGTTTTCACGAAAAAAAATCACATTTCCGAGGAAATGTGATTGAGGGGATTCTACTACTTTTTAAACAAGAGGAATTTATATAAATTAAAGTTATAGTAAATTAGTTCTCTCAGATGACTGCCCGTCGGCAAGTACATCTTTGATAATACTATTGTAGCGTAGCTCAGTTAAAAAAATATTATCATCCCGGTTACAAAGAAGTTACTAAAGAGTAACAAAGATTTCAGAAAGTTATAACATATTAAAAACTATTATTTTTCGAGAATTTAAATTTACTGTGAACGCCGTTGTTTCAACCCTTCTAAAAGGGTATAATGGGTTGATGAGAATAATGCCAGCCAGTAGAAAAGGCATTATAGTATGAATATACGCAGTGGAAAGTGTGGGAATGACATGATTAAAAGTGAAAATCTGAAATTCCAATATAAGAGAGAAAACCATGAAACCATCGCTTTAGATGGTCTTAATATAGACATCCCTAAAGGGGAATTTACTGTTATAATTGGTCACAATGGGTCAGGAAAATCTACCTTTGCTAAACTTGCCAATGGGATTTTGCTACCTAGTGGTGGAACCATTTATGTTGGTGGCATGGATACGAAAGATAACGAAAAAATTTGGGATATACGAAAAACAGCTGGTATGGTATTTCAAAACCCCGACAATCAAATAGTTGCAACAATCGTAGAAGAAGATGTTGCATTTGGTCCTGAGAATCTTGGTATTCCATCAGACGGCATTAGAAAACGTGTTGATGATGCACTTCATGCAGTAGGAATGTATGAACATAGGAGAAAGCCACCTCATCTGTTATCGGGTGGACAGAAGCAGCGAATTGCCATTGCAGGTATTCTTGCCATGAAACCGGAGTGCATTATACTTGATGAGCCCACAGCTATGTTAGACCCTGCAGGCCGTCGTGAAGTTGTAGACACTATAAAAAGACTAAACCTAGAAGAGGCAATGACAATCGTTCATATAACACACTATATGGATGAAGCGGTAGATGCTGATCGAGTGATCGTTATGGAAAAAGGTGTTAAGCTACTTGAAGGAACACCTGCTGAGGTGTTCTCAAATGTCGAAGAACTTCAGAAGATGGGACTAGATGTACCGCAAGTCACTCTTCTTGCATATGAACTTCGTAAGGCAGGCATTGATATTCCTGCCGATATATTAACAGTGGAAGATATGGAGAAGGCATTATGTCAATTCTTGTAGATAAACTTAATCATATATACGACATAGGCAGTCCTTATGAAACATCAGCATTAAAAGATGTAACTGTAGAGATTAAAACCGGTGAGTTTATTGGTCTTATTGGTCATACAGGGTCAGGAAAATCAACGCTTATTCAACATTTGAATGGTCTTTTGAAACCCACAAGCGGCAAAATCATTGTAAATGGACTCGATTTAACCGTTAAAGGGATCAAACTTAATGAAATTAGAAAAAAAAGTTGGACTGGTTTTCCAATATCCAGAGTATCAGTTGTTTGAGGAAACCGTTGAGAAGGACGTTGCATTTGGACCAATGAACTTAGGACTGGAATCAAATGAAATTTCATCACGTGTTCAGGAAGCCATAGAGCTCGTAGGACTCAATTATAATGAGATAAAGGACAAGTCTCCATTTGAACTATCTGGAGGGCAGAAACGTCGTGTGGCGATCGCTGGTGTGCTTTCGATGAATCCTGAAGTCCTAATTTTAGATGAACCAACAGCAGGACTCGATCCAAGAGGCAGAGATGAAATACTCGGTCAAATTAAAAAAGCTACACATCGATAAGAAAATTACGGTAATTTTGGTTTCACATAGTATGGAGGACATTGCTAAAATGGCTGACAGACTAATTGTAATGGACAAAGGGCAAGTCGCTTTAGACGGACCACCACAAGAGGTGTTCTTACATGACGACAAACTTGAGTCGATTGGACTAGGCGTGCCGCAAATCACGAAATTGACTCGTTCGATGCGTGATAAAGGGTATAAAATACCTCAAGGTATCATAACAGTTAATGAAGCGACTGAAGCGTTTCTCGCTCTTATGAAGGGAGACAATAATGCTTAGAGATATCACCGTAGGGCAATATTATCCGACAACATCATTTGTCCATAAGCTTGACCCGCGATTTAAAATTCTATGTGCATTTGCATATATTACATCCCTATTTATTGTAGATGCTTTATCAAGCTATCTCATAGTACTTGGATTTTTAAGTATTGCAGTACATTTTTCGAAAGTTCCTGTGAAATTTATGCTCCGAGGTTTAAAACCAATTATGTTCATTATTATATTTGCATTTGCCATTAATATGTTTTTAACCCCGGGTGAAATATTAGTTCAGTTTGGTATTCTAAAAATTACACTTCAGGGTATAAGACAAGCACTTTTTATGGCTTTTAGGCTGATATTCCTAATACTTGGTACATCGCTGCTCACGCTTTCAACGTCGCCCATTGAATTAACAGATGGATTAGAAAGACTGCTTGGGCCATTCAAAAAAATTGGTGTACCTGCTCATGAACTGGCAATGATGATGACTATTGCACTTCGTTTTATTCCTACTCTTCTTGAAGAAACGGATAAAATCATGAAGGCTCAAATGGCTAGAGGCGCGGACTTTGAAAGTGGAAATATTGTAGCGCGCGCGAAGAGCCTTATACCGCTTTTGGTCCCTCTTTTTATAAGTGCATTTAGAAGAGCAGATGAGTTAGCCATGGCTATGGAAGCCAGGTGCTATCGTGGTGGAGAGAACAGAACCCGCCTAAAAGTGCTTAAATACACGTATAGGGATCTAGTGGGTCTAAGTGGGTTTGCAGTATACCTTGCAACGATGATCGCAGTACAGCTTGTGTTCTAGGAGGTTATATGAACATTAAGATTGTAATAGAATATGATGGTGCTGACTTTCATGGATGGCAACGACAACCTGAGCTCAGAACAGTTCAGGGGGAAATAGTAAAATGTCTTAGCAGTTTGGCTGGTCATGAGATATTAATAGATGGGTCTGGCAGAACTGATGGTGGCGTTCATTCTTTCGGTCAAGTTGCAACCTTTAACTGGACAGGCAAAATTCCATCAGACAAGCTGATGTATGTCATGAACCATAGATTACCTACAGATATCTATATTAAATCGTTAGAAACAGTTTCAAATGATTTTCACGCTAGATTTTCAGCTGTTGGAAAGTGTTACACATATAAGCTATATAAATCTGACACTCCAAGTCCTTTAAGAAGAAGACATGCATATCGTGTAGCAGAGAATATCGATATATTAGCAATGAGAAATGGCGCCAGGCACCTAGTGGTGAACATGATTTTAAATCATTTATGGCAAGTGGAAGTTTTGTGACTGATACTGTAAGAACCATTTATCGAGTCGATGTTGAAGAACATGGAGAGAGATTCATTTAAAATTTTACGGCAATGGTTTCCTATACAACATGGTACGAATTTTGACAGGAATGTTAGTTGATATAGGTATGGGAAAGAAAAAAGCTGACGATGTTCCAAAAATAATTTTAGCTCAAAATAGAAGCCAAGTTGAACATACTGCCGCTGCAGAAGGGCTTTATTTGGCAGAAGTTTTTTTTATAAAGAATCATCTTTAGAAAAGGCTGTGAAGCAGGCTGAATAAGGGTTTGGCAAAAACGCTGAAACCGTTGAAATAACTTATCAAAAATAATATGCAAAAAAGCAAAAATTAATGCGGAATTTACTTGACGAACTGTGGGCTATGTATTAAAATATATGTGTTCTGTGTCCACTTGGAAACGGTATTTAAAAACCCTTTATGCCCCGGGTTTTTACTAATAGACGAAACGGTGAAATAATTTTGCAAGGAGGAACTTCCATGAAGTCGTACATCGCTAAGCCACATGAAGTGGAAAGAAAATGGTACGTTGTAGATGCTGAAGGCAAAACTCTTGGTCGCATGGCATCAGAAGTTGCATCAGTACTAAGAGGTAAGCACAAGCCAATATACACACCACACGTAGATACAGGTGATTTTGTTATCATCATTAATGCTGATAAGGTTGTATTAACTGGTAAGAAGCTAGATCAAAAAATGTTCAGATGGCACACTGGCTACATTGGCCATATGCGTGAAAGAACATACCGTCAAATGATGGATACTAAGCCTGAGAAGGTTGTTTTCGAAGCTGTTAAAGGCATGCTTCCACACAACTCTCTAGGTCGTTCAATGGTTAAGAAATTAAGAGTGTACAGAGGTGCTGAGCATAACCATGCTGCTCAAACGCCAGAAGTACTGGAATTTTAGTCGTAGGAGGGAATAGAACATGGCAAACCAATATCAAGGTACTGGTAGAAGAAAAAAATCTATCGCTCGAGTTAGACTAGTTCCAGGTACAGGTCAATTTACTGTAAACGGTCGTACTCTTGAAGATTACATTGCATACGAAACACTAAGAGAAGACATTAAGCGTCCTTTCACAGTGACTGAAACTGAAGGTAAGTTCGACGTTATCGTTCTTGCTCACGGTGGTGGATTCACTGGTCAAGCTGGCGCAATCCGTCACGGTATCGCTCGTGCTCTATGTCAAGTAGATGCTGAGAATCGTCCTGCTCTAAAAGCAGAAGGATTCCTAACGCGTGATGCACGTATGAAGGAAAGAAAGAAATACGGTCTTAAAAAAGCAAGAAGAGCGCCTCAGTTCTCGAAGCGTTAATCAGCTTTTACCGAATTTTATTCAAAAAGCTTATTCAAAATCCCTGCAGATTTATCTGCAGGGATTTTTTTTACTTTCTTGAGAAGTAAAAGCACCGCATGAAAAAACACCCCGAGCATCATTATGCAATCGGGGTGTTTTCGTCTTAGTTTACTAATTTTGCTTAAATAGATTTACATCTAGCTTATTATACGGAATTTCAATATTTTCTTCATCAAACTTCTCTTTAATACCTTCAAGAAGATCAAAATGTACAGTCCAGTAATCTTCTGCTTTTGTCCAAACTCTTACAGTGTAATCGAGTGAACTTGCGTTATGAGCACCAAGGCGGATCATCCAAGCAGGATCTTTAAGAATTAGATCATGCGACTGAATGACAGACTCTATAGCTTCCTTTGCCTTTTTTGACAGGAACATCATAAGAAGTACCGAATACAAGGTCAACACGGCGTGTATCCCTTACACTATAATTCGTAATTGTTGAATTGGCTAGAGCCCCATTTGGTACGGTAATAACCTTATTATCAAGCGTTGTCACAGTTGTATAAACAACACCGATTTCTTCAACAATACCAGTTGCACCACCACCGTCTATAAAGTCCCCGACTTTATATGGACGAAGAACTAGAAGTAGTACACCACCAGCGAAGTTTGATAGAGACCCTTGGAATGCAAGACCAACAGCAAAGCCAGCAGCGCCAAGAATAGCTACAAAAGATGTAGTGGCAACGCCGGCAACAGAAGCAGCTGAGATTGCGACCAGAACCTTTAATGTCATACCAACAACTTGCTTCATAAATGTATTTAGTGATCGATCAACGGTCTTAATATCCATTGCACGTTGAATCATTCGACTAATATAGTTTGCCAAAGGCCAACCAATAGCAAGAACAACAAGTGCCCCTGCAAGTTTTAATCCATACAGTTGTAGTAGTGCCATATCCAATGTCATAAATACCTCCTAATATGTATACAAATCACACTACATAGATTATACCAATTTTAGATAGAATATAACCTCAAAAACTGATAATAAAGTGCAAGAAGTAACGAAAATATTAAAATAATGTGGATGCGCTTACGGATATATTAGTGTAGGATATAATAAGTATAGTGTTGGAGGGAAAATAATGAAAAAAGGTATATATAAGCAGGTTAGTCTACCGAAATTAAACAATCTAAAACCAGGTCTTGAGTCTACATGTCTTAAGTTAATGGAAGAAGCAGGGGAACTAGCACAAGTTATAGGCAAATTCAGAGGTCTTAATGGTGAGGACACAAGCTTACATGACTCTGAAGTTGTGGATAGAATCAGCATGGAGCTTCTTGATGTTGCACAAGTAGCTGTATCGATGATGTTTGTACTAGAGGAGCAGTATGGTATAAATATAGACGAGAAAGTAGACGAACACGTCGAAAAGCTTTTGAATAAGGGGTACATGGTCGAGGAGTAGACAGGAGAGTGATTTTATGTCAATTCAAGGTGGATTCTTAATGCCGCATCCTCCTATCGTTATCCATGAAGTTGGAAATGGTAGGGAAAGTGAATCACAGATAACGGTAGATGGTATGCAGGCAGCTGCAAAAACAATCGCAGAGATCGCACCAGAGACAATTGTATTAATCACCCCACATGGTCCAACATTTACAGATGCAATCGCTATATATGATGATGAAATTCTAAAAGGGGATTTAGGCAAATTTGGCGCTTCAAATATTAGTTACGAAAAATCAGCGGACATAGAGTTTGTCGATGAGCTTGTATTCACGTGTCATGAAAAAAATATACCGGTTGCAAGAATTGATGAAGAGCTTCGAAGTCGATTTAATTTGTCACGTGAATTAGACCACGGTGCACTCGTGCCGCTTCATTTTATAGAACAGGCATATAAAAAATATAAACTAGTGTGTATCAGTTATGGATTTCTAGATCACGAAATGCTTTATAAGTTTGGTCAAGCGATCCAAGCCTCAGCCAATACACAGTCCACGAAGACTGTTATTGTTGCAAGTGGTGATCTCTCGCATAGGCTTAAGAATGAGGGGCCATATACATATCACCCTGATGGTGAAGTGTTCGATGACAAACTGATGAAGCTATTTGCGAAGAAGAAGTTTACTGACATCGTTTTGATGGATGGTAAGTTATGTGACAACGCTGGAGAGTGTGGTAAACGCTCAATTGATATTATGCTTGGGGCACTAGATGGTTATGATAGAGACGTGAACGTTGTAAGTTATGAAGGTCCATTTGGCGTTGGTTATGGTGTGGTTTCACTGACTAATCTTCGTGCAGACAATACCTATAGTCTTCTTGGATCCATTCAAAGTGGTAAGAAAAGAGCGCATGAAGCACGACTGAAGAATGAAGATCCATACGTTCGTCTTGCACGCCAGGCAATCGAAGCTGTAGTGAGGAAAGAAAGTAATCCGAAAATTCCTGATTTGATACCAAAAGAAATGCTTGAAAATAGAGGTGGTACATTTGTATCGATTAAAACCTCAACAGGACTACGAGGTTGTATGGGAACTATTGCAGGAACTCAGGTTAATATAGCAGAAGAGATTATAGAGAATGCAATAAAAGCGGCTACGGGTGACCCAAGATTTCCTGCCATTGAACCAGATGAACTAACCAATTTGATTATTTCAGTGGATGTACTAAGTAAATCAGAATCAGTTGAAGATATTAATAGTTTAAATCCTAAGGAATATGGTGTGATTGTCACTTCTGGCTATAGAAGAGGCCTACTTTTGCCGAATCTGCAAGGTATAGACACTATAAAAGATCAGATTGATATTGCACTTAATAAAGCAGGGATCCGAAAAGATGAGGAGTACTCAGTAGAAAGATTTACTGTGACTCGACACGAGTAAAAAGAACTGAAAAAAGCGAAGCGCATATGCACTTCGCTTTGTCTGTACATATATGGAAAGTTATGCACAAAAATTGTGTATAACATGTGGATTACTAGTGGAATATTCTTAAATATCTGTTAGTGACACTATCAGATAGAGTGGAAAATATGTGAACAAGTGAATGAAGTTGTGGATTAATTTTGAATACAATTCATAAAAACCTTGTTTTACACACAAATTGTTCACATAACTGTGGATAAACTGTGAGAACAGACTAAATTCTGTTTATAAACATTGAATAAGTTGTGAATATGTATTTCGATAATCCACAGAAAAGGACGTGAATAACATGAAAATAGTACAGAAAGTAGTGATTCTACTACTCATAATAGTCATAACTTTCTTTGGATATAAGACGTTGACCAAGCCAAAGAGGGTTATAGAAGCCAATGAAGTAACACAAATAGTTTTAGTGACTGATGAAAATATAATTCAGATGCATTATCCAGAAGAAGATATTAAACAGCTTGGTGAAGGAGGCTGGATACCTCAAACGCTTCTAGACTTCTATTTCATCTATTCTGATTATGATGCAGAAGAAGATATTATAACTATTTCTGATGGTTTTGATACAATAAGCTACGATTTGACTTATGAAACAGCCACTTTAAATGGTGAAACCTTCAATATGACAAAACCAGAAGTAAAAGATGGATTACTATGGCTACCTTTAAAGGACTTAGCAGACCTATTTAATTTAGAATATGATACAAATAATGATCGAAAAACACTTTTTGTAAAAAAGAACACAGTAAGTTATGAACTTGGAGAAACAACAAAAGAAACAGATTTACTGTTTAGTCATGATGGTGATCGTATTCTTAGTGAACTTAATGCAGATGAATCCCTTATTGTATTCCCATATGATGATGTATTTGATTTTGTAATGACCAAGGACTACCAAGTAGGATATATTGAGAAAGATGTTTTAAGTGATACTCGAACTTATGTAGAGGGTGCACCACCAAAAGAAGATCCAATTAAGCGTGATGAGAAGGTTTATCTAACTTGGGAAATATATGGTCGTGGTTATGATACAGATAAAATTGGTGAAATGAGAGGTGTGAACGTAATCTCGCCGGCGTGGTATGCACTATCTGATTCCAAAGGAAATTTTGAATCAAAGCCGAGTGAGAATTATACTAAGTGGGCCAAAACAAGAGGATATGAAGTGTGGGCACTTGTTTCGAACGACTTTAAAGTGGATCGGACAAGTGAGTTTTTACACAGCGCCCAAGCACGAAAGTACTTTATCGATAATCTTCTTAATGAATATATTAGAATGGGTTTCGATGGTGTGAATATAGACTTTGAAAACGTATATAAAGAAGACAAGAGACAGTTGACACAATTTGTTGCTGAACTGACGACAGCTTTCAGAGCAAATGACATTGTTGTTAGTATGGATGTTACTGTTATTGGCGGCAGCGACACTTGGTCAAAGTGTTATGATAGAAAAGCACTTGGACATTTGGTAGACTACCTTGCTATAATGACATATGACGAACACTGGGCAAGCAGCCCTATTAGTGGTTCTGTTTCATCTTACAACTGGATGAAGAGTAGTATGGAAAAGATCAAGGACCTTGTTCCATCTGAAAAACTTCTGCTTGGAATACCGTATTACATGCGTGTTTGGTCGGAAACACCATCTACAGATAAGGTGAATGTAATGAATGTAAAATCTGGCGTTCTAAATATGCCTAATGCTGAGAAGTGGATCAAGGAAAAGAACTTGAATCTAATATGGGATGATAACGCAAAACAACACTATGCTGGATTTTTTGAAAATGGTGTGCTGAAAAAAATATGGTTTGAAAATGCAGATTCAGTTAAGGCAAAAGCGTCTTTAGTTAATGAACTAGATCTTGGTGGTGTAGCAATTTGGAGACGTGGATTTGAAACGCAGGATGTTTGGGGCGTTGTGGATGATGCAATAAAGAGTGAGTGATTGAGGTGAATCATGCAGTTGAATATGAAAAAGCTTATCAGATACGCCATTATGTTGACGTTGGGTATGAGTTTAATGGTGTATGGTGTCATTGATGTGACTTTATCAAGATATGCACCGAAACCAATATCGGATCAAGAGATTATAGATCGAGCAAAAGATCTAGGCATGGTGAGTATTAAAGACAAGTGGATTGAATCCCAAAAACAAGAAGAAAATATAGACTAATTATTCAAATCCCGGAGTGTAAAGGAATACAATTGGTTAATCCAATTGATATTTCATGAATACTCCGGGTTTATATTTGGTATTAATGATAAAAAGGAGGCGAGTACTATGGATGAAAGAACTCTTGTTATCATAAAACCAGAAGCGGTACAGAAAAAACTAATAGGTAAGATCGTATCTATATACGAGGAGAATGGTCTTAGAATTGAATCAGCCTATACAACTGTTCCTTCTAAGGAATTACTGGCTCAACACTATGCGGAACATGTTGAAAGAGATTTTTATGGTCCCTTACTTGATTTTATGAGTGGTGGTATGGTTGTAGTAATGATTGTGGCAGGTCAAAACGCGGTAGAAATTGTTAGGGATATCAATGGTGCTACAAATCCTGCAAAAGCGAGACCGTGTACTATTAGATATAAGTATGGTACAAATGTTCAAATGAATGTGGTTCATGGTGCAGCAAATCTAGAAGATTCCGCCAGAGAAATCGCAATTTGGTTCCCGAACGAATAACTTGATTTCACAAGGTGCCTCATGTATGCTATTAAAGGTCATGGAAGTTAGCTTCATGATCTTTTTTATTGTAGAAGTTTTGGTTTGGATAGGTACTCAGATGAGAAACTAGAGGAAAAAAAAGATGATAAGACTATCACAAATAAAATTGGCGCTTGGTGAGGATTTGTCCGCAATTCCAGATAAAATAGCAAAAGAACTTAGAATTTCAAAAAAGCGATTTAATGGATTATCGTATTTATAAAGAATCTATTGATGCTCGAAAGGGTTCTGTTAAAAAAGTATATACAATTGATGTTTCAGTTAAAAATGAAGGTAAGATCCTATCTAAAAATAGAAAATTAAAGCTTGCCCCAGATTTAACATATAAACGTGTGAAATTGGGTGACGTCGAAATGTTAGGTAGGCCAGTTGTTGTGGGTTTTGGACCAGCAGGGATATTTGCAGCCCAACTCTTAGCAGAAGCAGGATACAATCCATTTGTCATTGAGCGTGGAGAAGACATGGATGCGAGAACTCAAACCGTGAACCAGTTTTGGGAAACAGGAGTGCTTAATGAGGAATCCAACGTTCAATATGGAGAAGGTGGAGCAGGTTCTTTCTCAGATGGAAAACTCACTACAAGAATCAAAGACCTGAGATGCAGAAAAGTACTACAAGAGCTTGTGGATGCAGGCGCCCCAGAGGAAATATTATACAAAAATAAACCGCACATTGGTACAGATAAGTTAAAACCAACAGTTAAGAATATTAGATCACAAATTGAAGCAAATGGCGGAGTTATTAAGTTTAACACAAAAGTAGAAAATCTTATTATAAAAGATGGAGAAGTTAAAGGTGTAAAGCTTTCAGATGGGAGTGAAATTGAATCCAGCGCTGTTGTCTTAGCGATTGGACATAGTGCACGAGACACCTTTGAAATGCTTAAAGGACATAAGGTAGACATGCAAGCAAAACCATTTGCAGTGGGTGTTAGAATAGAGCATCCGCAAGCTATGATAGATAAAGTTCAGTACTCTAGTGATACACGACCAGAAGGATTAGGTGCTGCAGAATACAAACTTACACATCAGACGAGTGATGGACGTGGAGTGTATACATTTTGTATGTGCCCAGGTGGTCTTGTCGTAGCATCGTCATCAGAAGCGGGTGGTTTAGTTGTTAATGGAATGAGTGAGTATGCACGTGACAAAGCAAATTCGAATAGTGCTCTGCTTGTATCAGTAACGCCAGATGATTTTAAGTCAGATGACCCTCTTGCAGGCGTAGCTTCCAAAGAGAGTTAGAGAGAAAAGCATTTGTTGCAGCTGGATCAAATTACAGCGCACCAGTTCAGCTTGTTGGTGACTTCCTGAACGGGAAGAAATCAAATACACCAAATTACAACCATGTGAATCCAACCTATACACCAGAAACAGTAGGATCTAGTATGGATGAAATATTCCCAGAGTTTATTGTTAATGCAATGCGTGAAGGCATTATTGCAATGGATGGAAAATTAAAAGGATTTGCGAGAGAGGATGCTGTTCTAACTGCAGTAGAATCAAGAAGTTCTTCACCGATAAGAATTCATAGAGCAGAAGACACACTCGAAAGCACAGGCGTTTCAGGACTATACCCTTGCGGTGAAGGTGCTGGGTATGCTGGTGGCATAATGTCCTCAGCGGTTGATGGACTGAAAGTAGCCGAACAAATTATTATGAAATACAAGAAAAACGTATAGAGTTGCGGTTTGAGGGAGAGTTAATTCAGAACTCTCCCTTTTTAGAGCTTAAGTTTAGGTGAGCGTCGTGTTTGGAATTAACGATGAAAATGAGAAGTGCCGGAGCAATTTTCAATTGCTGACGTCGCGAAACGCGCCATATATCTAGAATTAAGGAATAAAGAAAATGAACGAAAATCATGCTCATTTTCTTTATTCCTTAATTCTAGATGCACTTCTTTGTTTTTCGCGCAAGAAAAAGGACCAACCGAAGTCAGCCCTCTTTCAGGGTAAATATATAATGAGTATTAGGGTTAGCTATTTAGCAGACTACTAAATTTTGAATTTAGTGATCTCTTCACAGAAGCTACATGCGTATTCTAATTCGCCATTTTTTGATACAAGATCAAAAGTAGGTTCACAGTAGCTATCGTGGTTTGTAATACATCTTGGGTTTTTGCATTCAAACAGACCTGCAATTTTTTCAGGAATAGAAACCTTTTGTTTGTCAATGCGCTTACCATCTCTAATGATGTTTACAGTGATGTTTTCGTCAATCAGGCCAAGTGCGTCTAGATCTACGTCAAATTTATTTTCAATCTTAATGATGTCTTTTCTTCCAAGGATGCCACTCTCAACATTCAGAACCAGTACAACCGGGTAATCAGTTTGCTCTGAGAAGAGTTTATTGAATACTTTAATACCATTTCCAGCAGTGATATGGTCTAAAACAATACCGTTGTCAATTCCTTTAACCTCTAGCATATGGGCCCACCTCCAGTAGTTTTGAAATCAAAGCCATTCTCACAAACACGCCCATGCGTGACTGTTCAAAGTATACAGCGCGCTCGTCAGCGTCCACATCGTAATCAATTTCGTTTACTCTTGGTAGTGGATGCATTACAATCATATCTTCTTTCGCTGTCTTAAGCTTGTTTCTTGTGAAGATGTAAGAGTTCTTTAGCTTTAGGTAATCTTCCTCGTTAAAGAAACGTTCCTTTTGGATACGCGTCATGTATAGAATATCAATGTCTTCGATAACCTCTTCGACATAGCGAACTTCTTGAATTTCAACATCGTATAGACGTTTAAGTTGCTTCTTTAGAGATTCTGGAAGTTGTAGTTCTTCTGGAGATATTAGTGTGAATTTCTTAGTACCAAAACGTGCAAGGGTACGGATCAGTGAATGTACTGTTCTACCATACTTTAAATCACCACAAAATGCGACATTGTGACCTTCGATCTGGCCTTTGAAGCGCTTGATCGTAATCAGGTCTGTCAGTGTTTGCGTTGGATGTTGATGACCACCGTCACCACCATTGATAATTGGTACTTCAGAATATTGAGATGCTAGTTTTGGTGCACCTTCTTTAGGGTGACGCATAACAATTAGGTCAGAGTAGAAGCCCATAACACGGATTGTATCAGATAGACTTTCACCTTTTTTTGCAGCACTTGTGTTTGCATCAGCAAAACCAATAAGCTGACCGCCAAGACGCAACATTGCACTGTCGAAGCTGAACTTCGTTCTTGTGCTTGGTTCGAAGAATAGAGATGCCATGATTTTACCTTGGCATACATTTGAGTACTGTGCAGGATTTTCCCACATTTGTAGACCTAGGTCTACTAGTTCGTTGATCTCCTCAATGCTGAGATCCTCCGGCTCAATTAGATGACGGACGTTTTTCATTGAATTTCCTCCTTTTTGACTTCACTGAATCAATTTAAAGGTATAAAAAAGCCTTCTTCCCGCGTACAGAAAGAAGGCATATGACCTTTACACATATACTACAACCTTCTCAACCTCTCGGGCTAAGTTAAAGGGCTTATGATGTTGGCTACATCGTAACACGTAAGAAATTATATGGCAAGATAAAATATTGGTCAAATTATTAATATTCTCTAGGGAGAGGATTAATGGAAAAATCGTTTCATCTAATAGGTACATTTTGTTAAGTGCCAAATACCTTCGAAAAAAAGCGGAATTAACTATTGTGAATTAGAGACAGAATAAAAATGATAAATCAACTTGACATGCCTACTCATCATGTGATACTTTTATACAAACTTTATGACAATGCCTTTAAACTGGGTACGAGAGACCTGTAAGGCTTGAAAAACGGAGAAACACCTACTGCTGGTAGACTGTGAATCTGTGACTTAACTATGTCAACAAGCCATTACGAATAATCGTAGTGGCTATTTTTATGCAAAAAATATAAGAAGTATAATGAGAATTACAGTGGGATTAAGGTTAGGTAGATCAGGAGGGTAAGAATGCGTACACTCATAAAGAATGGTCAGGTCATTGATCCATCTCAGGGCATAAACGCCGTGATGGACATACTGATTGAAAATGATCAGATCAAAGCGATCGACAATAATTTAGAAACTGTCGATGTACATCAAATCATCGATGCTAAAAATATGATAATTACACCAGGGTTTGTAGATGCACATGTACATCTAAGAGAACCAGGGTTCACACAAAAAGAGGATCTGGTAACAGGCACGCGCGGCGCACTTAAAGGTGGCGTCACATCTCTCGTATGCATGCCGAATACAAATCCGGTAATGGACACATTAGATTCTATCAAAACCCTGCAAAAAGGGATTGATGAAAAGGCATTTGTCAAAGTTTATGTATCAGGAGCAATATCTATAGGGTTACAAGGTATCGAAGCGGCGGAATCTGAAGCGATTCTAAAAGCGGGTGCAATAGCTCTAACAGATGATGGAAGAACAACGCTCGATACAAAACTTATGACAGATGCCTTTTTACTTGCAAAGGAATACGGTGCAGTGGTAATGACACACAGTGAAGACCACGAGATAACATCTCAAGACAAGACCGCACCAAGTCCAGTTATAGCAGAATCTGCCATAGTTGAAAGAGATATTCAGCTCGCAGCAGAAGTGAATGGTCCACTCCACGTATCCCATGTCAGCACAAAAGATGCACTGGATGCAATCAAGAGAGCAAAAGACAGAGGCGAGGATGTTACTTGTGAAGTCGAGCCACATCATTTAGTGCTTTCAGATGCAAACTGTGATCCTGGTGCAGCGGCATACAAGGTTAACCCACCAATTAGAAGTGAAGTGGATCGCCAAGCTATGATCGATGGGCTTAAAAATGGCTCTGTAGATATGATAGCAACAGACCATGCGCCACACGAAATGAGTACAAAAGTTGGCGCATATGAAAAATGCTTCATATGGATTTAGTGGGATTGAAACAGCTTTCTCACTGTGCTATACAAAACTTGTAAAAGAGAATGAAATCGGACTTGAACTACTGGTTGATCTAATGACAAGAAAACCAGCGTTGAGACTGAATCTTCCAGTTGGAACACTTAAAGTAGGATCACCAGCAGACCTTAATATTATTGATCTGAATGCAAGCTACGATGTGGATCCAGAGACATTCGAAACAAAAAGGAAAAAATACGCCGTTTAAAGGTGGAAACTATATGGACAAGTAAAGCATGTGTTTGTAAATGGTAAGTGGAGTCTAAAGGGAGGCAAAGTTAATGATTAATCTGATATCTGAAATCAAAAGAAAGAAAAGTGCTGTAGTAGTGGGTCTAGACCCAAGAGTAGAGCAACTTCCAGAAGAAATCAAAGTAAAACATAACCTACAAGACAATGTGACACCAAAGAACGCATCTGCAGCAATCCTTGAATTTAATAAGGGTATCATTGATGCTGTCGCAGATCACGTGCCAGCGGTTAAACCCCAGATAGCATTTTACGAAATGTATGGTTCAGCTGGTTATGCGGCATATGAGCACACGGTAGAATATGCTCAGGAAAAGGGACTATTCGTAATTGGTGACATTAAAAGAGGAGACATCGGTTCAACATGTGACGCGTATGCTAAAGCACATTTCGAACAGATCCCTACAAATGCAATTACAATCAACGCATATCTAGGTGAAGACGGCGTTAACCCATTCCTTAAATTCACTGAGAGTGCAGGCAAGGGTATGTTTATTCTCGTTAAGACATCAAATCCATCATCAGGTCAACTACAGGACCGAAATATTGATGATGTACCAGTATATATGCAAATGGCAAAACTAGTGAGAGTTTGGGGTGAAAAGTTCATCGATGAATCAGGGTACACTCCAATAGGTGCAGTGGTTGGGGCAACGTACCCAGAAGAACTTGAAGCAATTAGAAAAGAGCTTCCGAACTCATACTTCTTAATCCCAGGATACGGCGCTCAAGGTGGCGGAGGCAAGGACGTAGTCGGCGGTTTCAACACTGACGGACTAGGTGCTCTAGTTAATTCATCAAGGGGGATCATATTTGCATATCAAAAGCTTGGTGGTGACTACAAGACCGCTGCAGTTACAGCAGTTAAGACAATGAATCAAGATATAAATTCAGCTTTAGAAGAAGCGGGTAAGAAATACTGGAAGTAAGAACGGATACAAGTGGTTAGTGGAGTATAGAAGGGGTTAGAACATGAAAAAAGTATGCTAAAGATGCTTGGATCTTGTCTTGTGACATGATTGAAACAGATATCTGTAAAATAGTAGTACAAAATCCATGTAGTGAAGTAGAAATAAAAGCGGGACAGTTCTTCGGAATTATGCCTTCAGGCAGATCGAGTAAATTGCTAAGAAGACCAATTAGTGTATGTGAATCCAATTCTAAGACGATTACGTTTCTTGTTAAAGTTCTTGGCGAAGGAACAGAAGAGTTAACGACACTAAAAAATGGTGATAAACTTGATATCATGGGGCCATTAGGCAATGGCTTCCAAGTTGAAGCAGACAAGAAAGCTCTTGTAGTTGGTGGTGGCATTGGTACAGCTCCACTTGTCCAGCTCCTTGCTGAACTTAAAGAACTAGGCCAGAACAACGTCAGAACAATGTTAGGGTTTAAGGAAAGACCATATGCTCTTGATCTGTTTGGTAAGCATACCGACAATCTGATAACAGCATCTGAGACAATGGCTATGCCTCACAAAGGGTATGTGACTGAGTTTATGATGGAAGCACTGAAGACAAAAGGGTATGAAATGGTATATGCATGTGGGCCAGAACCTATGTTGACATGTATTCAGTCAGTGTGTAACGATTTGGGTGTTCCAGTACAGCTTTCTATAGAAGAAAGAATGGCGTGTGGAATTGGTGCATGTCTAGTATGTACTTGTAAAGTGAATGCTAAAGACGACGATGAAGGCTATAATAATGTAAGAACATGTAAAGACGGACCGGTATTCTTTGGTGATGAGGTGATTTTCCATGACTAAACTTGACTTAAATGTAGATCTAAATGGTCTTAAACTACACAATCCTATTACGGTAGCATCGGGTACTTTTGGTTTCGGTAGAGAGTATGCAGATTTTATTGATCTGAATGATGTTGGTGCTATATCAGTAAAAGGACTTACTTTAAAGAAGAAAAAAGGAAATCCGTCACCAAGACTTGCTGAAACCCCAATGGGAATTATCAATTCAGTCGGACTTCAAAACCCAGGTGTTGAAGTGTTTATAAAAGAAGAAATTCCGTTCTTAAGACAATTCAATACTAAAATCATTGCTAATGCCAATGGGAACTCTATAGAGGAGTATATTGAAATCGTTGAGATTTTAAGTAATGCAGATGTAGATTCTATTGAACTGAATATATCATGCCCTAATGTAAAACAAGGCGGCATGGCGTTTGGTACAAATCCAGATATGGTAAAGAAGGTTGTGTCTGAAGTCCGTAAGGTATGTAAGAAACACCTTATTGTAAAGCTCAGCCTAATGTTACGAATATAGGAGAGATAGCAAAAATTGCAGAAGCTCAAGGAGCAGATGCCTTATCTCTTATTAATACACTTACGGGAATGGCAATTGATATCAATACATTTAAACCAATTATTGCTAATCGAATTGGTGGAGTATCTGGCCCAGCTGTAAAACCAGTGGCTTTAAAAATGGTTCATGACGTAGCACGGAGTGTTAAAGTGCCTGTGCTTGGAATGGGTGGTATTTCGAATTCTGAAGATGCAGCAGAGTTTTTCCTTGCTGGAGCGACGGCAATTGCTGTAGGAACTGCAAACTTTACAAATCCATATGCTACAAAAGAAGTACTAGATGGGTTAAAAAAGTATATGACTGAGAAAAAGTTCGAGTCCATAGAAGAGATTAATAGAGCATTTAAATAGAGTTATTAACCGAGTAAGATACAATTTTGAATGAATAATAAATAAAAGTTTGGGTTTTCTGCAATGATGTAAAGCGGGAAACTCAAACTTTTTTAGTGCAATATAACGAATGTGTTTAGTTGTCAGAATAATGATACGACCACAAAGTCCAATATATGGTTGGTCGCTGCCTTACTATATAGGAGAAAACCACAACATATTGTGGTTTGTTGAAGTACAAAAACCGATTTTTGAAAAAAGGGAAAAAGATATCCAAAAAATCGTTGACACATTATCAAAATTAATGGTAGTATATACGAGTCGCCAATGTGGCGCACACAATTCAAGAAAGACCCGAAATGCTTATG